>ENA-ORLW01001740-ORLW01001740.1-human-gut-metagenome-genome-assembly--contig:-NODE-1740-length-22314-cov-12.438818_pt1 | contig 22314 bp, 15 predicted proteins | sample MGYA00243017_ERZ508829 | MGnify/ENA primary metagenome ERZ508829 (study PRJEB26277, sample SAMN04329776) | human gut metagenome | biome: human-associated habitat | host: Homo sapiens | place: USA...
ATAGAGAGATTATGCTGAAATAAAAAAAGACCTGCTTCGGCGGGTCTAAATTACATAGAATCATTGAGTCTGAAAAACCTTTGAAATTCTTAATAATTCTGGTTGAAAAATTCATTTTGAAATGATATATAAAACAGACTGAAATCTGTGTCTAAGGACACCCGCACCCTCACACGAGAATGAATAGGATTTCCTATCATTTCGCATCACGAGAAGTTACATAGTGACATTTACTTGCACTTGCAACGTCCACCAAAAATCGAAAGACTTGCTAATTTCGAGCCAATCGGACGGTGTAAAATCCCTCTGAATTAGCTATCACAGCGTAGTATCAGATGGGATTTGAAATGCTGAAAAACCTTGTATTTCCAAGCATTTTTAAGCATTAGATGCCACTTCCCGATGTCGTATCGGGTCTACTCCTAAGCGGCAGGCCACTGGTTCGAATCCAGCCGGGGGTGCCATGAAAAAGGACTTGGCATATGCCAAGTCCTTTTTTCGTGAAATTCACCTGCGGTGCGTGAAATATTTGCTGCGCAAATGTTGGCGGGCGAATGTTATTTGTTTTTGGCTGTGTCGGATTGCCTACGCATAAACTTGAGCCGCATCATCACGTTTTACGGCCTTGTGTCAGACTCATCGCGCATATAGTCATAATCCAGAGCGCCATAATATTTCTCTATGATTGGGATAGCGGCTTTTACGTTCTGGATACATAGTGTTTTCCGCATGTGTCGGATCAAGTAGTTCTCTGCCCAATAGGATTCGGAATCGCCCTTGCGGTACGAAAATTTTTCACATCCCACAAGTGTGATGATCAGGCACGCTCCTCTGCCAAGCTGTGCATGTCCGATCTGAGAAATTTGTTCCCATGCCACAAAGCGAACCGGAATGCCGCAACGCCGTTTTGTAATACCGGAAAAATCAACCCGATATGTCACCGGACAACTCCACAGAAAGTAAACCACGCCAACAGCCGATGCAGCGCCCATACTGATGCCATATTCACTAAGCTCGTCTCGATGAAACACAAATACGACAACGAGAATGACCATTCCAACGATTGCCGTGATCACCCCCGCCCATCCGCTAAAACCGGGCGCAAGGCCGATGATATCGCAGTTTGCTTTATTCCGCCGCAAAATACGCACCCCCACGGCATCCGGCTGCCGATCATGTCGTGTCAACATTATACGCGGCGGTGTGCCGCCTGTCAAACGCGCCGCTGCAGTATCTGCGGACACACGGGCAATACGCAAAAAAGCACCCTTTCGGGTGCTTTTTTGCATTTCTTGTCCTGGCTCACGCGCCGAGCTTTGCGAGCATGGCCTCGCAGACCTCGTCCATGTCGCCGACGATGCCGTAGGTGCAGTAGTTGAAGATTGCCGCCTCGGGATCGGTGTTCACGGCGACGACCACGTCTGCATCCGAGAAGCCCGTGACGTGGTTGACCGCGCCCGACACGCCGAACGACAGCAGCAGCTTCGGCTTGACCACGGCGCCGGACTGCCCGATGACGAGCTTGAACGGCAGCACGCCGCGGTCGAACACCGGCCGCGTGCAGGCAAGCTTGCCGCCGAGGCGCTCGGCCAGGCGGCGGTAGCGCGGCAGGGCATCTGCCCCCTTGATCGCGTTGCCGACGCAGACGATCACGTCCGCGTCCGCGATGTTCAGGCTCTCGTCGAGATCGTCAGCGCGGAAGTCAAGGATCTCGGTGCGGATGTCCGCGACCGGGAAGTCGATGCGCTCCTCGATCACCTCGTGCGCACGTGCGCCGCAGGGCACGCACTTGAACGTGCCCGGGCGGATGGTGCCGACCTGCGGGCGCGCGACCGGCACGGTGATGACGGCCATCATCTTGCCACCGACGGCAGGCTCAACGAACTCGATGTCCGTCGTCCTGGGATCCCAGACGAGCTCGGTCGCGTCCGAGGTGCAGCCGGTGCCGAGACGCGCGGCGAAGCGCGGTGCAAAATCGCGCCCGTTGATCGTGCCGCCGACCATGACCGCCGTGGGCCGGTATTTCCGGCACAGGACGGTGAAGAGGTTGGTGTACGCATCGTTATTGAAGTAGTCATAGCCTGTGCCGGTCACGTGGATGACCTTGTCCACGCCGCAGTCGAGCACACGCTGCAGCTCGCCGTCCGAGATGCTGCCGACGATGACCGCGACGAGTTTCTCGCCGCTCGCGTCGCAGAGCCTGCGCGTTTCCGAGCACAGCTCGAGCGAGACCGGCAGCACGCTGTCGCCGTCGCGCTCGATGAAGACCCACATATCTTTATAATCTGTTTTATTCACTGCCTGCACCTCCTCAAAGCACATCCGCGATCAGCCCGAAGAGCCGGTCCACGTTCTTTTCCGTGCTGCCCTCATCGATCATGCTGCCCTTCGCACCGACCTCCGGCGGATAGGTGCGCGGCACCTTCGTCGGGGAGCCGGGGTCGCCGATCTGCGCGGGGTCGAGCCCCGGGATGGTGGCCGCGCTGTAGACCGCGATATCCGCGGTGCGCGAGGCCTTCCAGCGCTTCAGGTTCGGGATGCGGGGGCGGAAGTTCGCCTTCTCGACCGTGAGCAGGCAGGGATACTTGGCGCGCAGCACCTCCGTGCCGCGCTCGAGGTCGCGCTCGGCCGTGATGGTGTGCGCGGCCGTGTCCACCTCGACGATCTTCGCCGTCGAGGAGATCTGGCTGGCACCGAAGCGCTCGGCCAGCTGCGAGCCCATCTGCCCGGTCGCGCCGTCGAGCGACTCCTTGCCGCAGAAGATGAGGTCAAAATCGCCGAGCTGCTTTGCCGCGCTCGCGATGACGTAGCTCGTGGCGAGGGTGTCGGCGTTGGCAAACGCGCGGTCGGACAGCAGCACGGCGCGGTCCGCGCCCGCGGCGAGGCACTCGCGCAGCGCTTCCTTGGCCATGTCCGGCCCCATCGTGATGACGGTGACCGTGCCGCCGTGCGCCTCCTTGACGCGCACGGCCGCTTCGAGCGCATTGGCGTCCAGCGGATTGAGGATCGCCGGCACACCCGCGCGGATCAGACTGCCCGTGATGGGGTCCATCTTCACGAGGTTGATGTCGGGCACCTGCTTGACGCAAACAAGAATATTCAGCATGCTTCAGCCCTCCTCGACGTTGGTGCAGACCTTGCCGGGGTTGAGGATACCCTTGGGGTCAAACACCTGCTTGATCGCCTGCATGAGCCCGAACGCCGTCTCGCCGGCGGACTCCACCAGGTACTGCTTCTTTGCGTGGCCGATGGCGTGTTCGCCGGAGACCTGCCCGCCGAACTCGATGCACTTGGCATAGCATTTGTCCATGACGGCCTTGCTGCGGCGCTTGAACTCGTCGAGCTCCATGTCGTTGGCGCAGCAGTAGATGTGCAGGTTGCCGTCGCCCGCGTGGCCGAAGCTGCGGATGGTGATGCCCTCCGCCTTGCCGGTGGCGCGGGTGTAGACGAGAAACTCCGCGATGCGGTCGACCGGCACGACGACATCCATCTCGTCGAGCAGTTTCGTGTCCGCCTCGATGACGGTCAGGAACGCGCTGCGCGCGGCCCAGACGTCCTTTTTCAGGCCGTCGGTCCAGACGACGAGCGTGTCGTACGCACCGCGCTGCTCGGCAAGCGCGCCGAGGCGGTCCATCTTCGCGGTCAGTTCGGCCTCGCTGTCACCGACGAGGGTGACGAGGATGTATGCACCGGCCTCTTTGCCGTCCACGACCGTGGGGAAGATGGTGTTGCCGGTGAACGCCGCCGAGGAATCGACGATGTCGCGCTCCATGAACTCGATCGACTGCGGGTCGAGGTTGGCCAGCTTGATCTGCGGTACGGAGGCGATGGCGGTCTCCACATCGGCAAACGGGAGAATGAGGCTCACGTTCATTTCCGGCTTGGGGATGAGCTTGAGCGTCAGCTCCGTGATGACGCCGAGCGTGCCCTCCGAGCCGATCATCAGGTGCAGCAGGCTGTAGCCGGAGCTGGTCTTGCACACGGTCTTGCCGAGCTCCATGACTCTGCCGTCGGGCAGCACCACGGTCATGGCCAGCACATAGTCGCGCGTCACGCCGTACTTCACGGCGCGCATGCCGCCCGCGTTCGTGGACACGTTGCCGCCCACGGTCGCGGTCTTCTCGCCCGGATCGGGCGGGTACATCAGGCCGCGCGTGAGCGCGTCGGCCGCAAGGTCGCACAGCAGCACGCCGGGCTGGATGTGCACGACGAGGTTGTTCATATCGTAGGAGAGGATCTTGTTCATGCGCGTCGTGCACAGCACCACGCCGCCGCACAGCGGCACGCACCCGCCGACGAGGCCCGTGCCCGCACCGCGCGGCGTGACGGGGATGTCATTTTCGTAGCACACACGCAAAATCGCGGACACTTCCTCAGTGCTCTCGGCCTCACAGACCACCTCGGGATAATACTTGCCGTAGATAGGCATTTCGTCGTGGCTGAAGTCGTCTTTCACCGCATCGCCTGCGAAAAAGCGCTTCGCGCCCACGATGGCCTGAAGCTGCGCGGCAATTTCAGGTGTGACTTTCTTGTATTTCGTCATTTCTGACCTCCTAACTTGTTCTGAACTTATAAAGTAACACAATACAGGGGATAGTTGTCAAGTATCCCCTGTGTGAAAAAATCATATTTTTGCGCAAAAAAAGCTTCCGGCCCGAGATACGGGCCGGAAGCCCGGAATTATTGTTCTGCCTTCCCGAGTTTGGGAAGCGCAAGTGTGACGAGGATGCCGACAATGGCAATTACGCCGGCCAGGATGAAGGCCATGGAGGTGTTGACGGCCTTGGCGAGGAAGCTTGTCCCGACTGAGGCAACGCCGAAGCCGATCATAACAAGTGAGCAGACAAGACCAGCGTTCTCGGAGCCGAGATAGTCGGTCGTGAGCGAGGGCATGGTTGCCGCCGTGGCGCTTTCCGGGTCGGGGTGCGCGACAGCGCAGTCATCCAGCTCGTCGAGCGAGAGCGCGAAGGCGCTGCCCTGCCGCTTCTGGGCGTTGGCTGCCTTGCAGCGATTGAGCGCCAGATTGCGCGTGATCCTGCCGAGGAAGGCGGAGAGGATCGCCAGGCGCTGCGGCGGCATAGCCTCCCACGCGTGCAGATAGGCGTCGTTGACGTTTTCCTCGCTGTCGGCGCGGTCGGATAAGATGTTTTGCGAAATTTTCATGCAATAAGACCCGTACTTTGCGTCGGTCTCGACGATGGCCCGCTCGTCCCGCTGCCAGTAGAGCGCGACGATCTGCGAATCGTCCATGCGTGTACTCCTTTCCGTCCAAAGTGCCATCATGACATAAAGACAACTTTTTTATCCCCCGCGTTACAGGGGCGTGAAAATTTTTTGAAAGTATACCACATCTCTGCAATTTTTAACAGAGGGCGCGCGGTTTTGGCGTGCCGGAGCGGCCGGAATTGCTCGGTTTTTCCATTTGTCTTGACAATCGTCCGGGCAAATGCTAATATAGTCCGTGCAAATACTATTTGGAGGAACCGTATGCAGCATAGTCCAAGAAAGTTCTGGGAGGTCTGGGGACGCTCGGATGCGCTCTACAACCGCTGGGCTGCCGCGCACGGCGTGAACAACTACCGGCTGTTCGTGCTCTACGTGCTCGATAACCACCCCGGCGCCACGCAAAAGGCCATCTCGGATCACGCCGGTCTGCCCAAGCAGACCGTCAACACCGTCATCCGCGCGCTGCGCACTGAGGGCTATGTCACGCTCAGCCCCGCCAGCGGCGACCGCCGCGAGAAGAACGCCGTCCTCACGCCCGCCGGGCAGGCCTATGCCCGTGAGCTGCTCGAGCCGCTCTATGCACTCGAGGACGCTGTTTTTGCCCGCATGGGCGATGCGCGCGTGCAGGAGATGATGGACGCGATCGCGCTGTTTAATATGATCTTTGAAAAGGAAACGGAAACTATAAAATGAAGACAACTCGGCATGACTCTTTTGCGGCCTATGTGCTCCCGTCCGTGCTTGCGTTCGCGCTCTCGGGCCTGTACACGATCGTGGACGGGTTTTTCATCGGTCAATCCCTCGGCGACCTCGGTCTCGCCGCCATCACGCTCGCCTATCCGGCGGCGGCGCTGCTGCAGGCCGTCGGCACGGGCATCGGCCTCGCCGGTGCGATCCGCTGCACCATCTTGCAGGCGCGCGGGGAAGAACAGACGCCGCGCACGTGCTTTTCCGGCACGGTGCTGCTGCTGCTCGTGACGAGCGCGGTGTTCACGGCGGTGCTGCTCGGGCTGCTCGGCCCGGTGCTGACGGTGCTCGGCGCGCAGGATGAGACGCGCCCGCTGGCCGCGGAATACATCCGCGCGATCGCCTATGGCACGGCTTTTCAGATCCTCGCCACCGGTCTTGTGCCCTTCATCCGCAACCTCGGCGGCTCGGCGTTCGCCATGGCCGCGATGGGCACGGGCTTTGTGACCAACATTGCGCTCGACTACCTGTTCGTGTGGGAGTTTCACTGGGGTATGGCCGGCGGCGCGTGGGCGACCGTCATCGGGCAGGCGGCGACGATGCTGCTTGCCATCGGCTATCTGGTGTGGCGGCGCGTGGGCTTCGTGCCGCCGAAGGCGGGCGAGGTGCTGCCGCTGTGGGGCGCGCTGCTGAAGGTCGCGGCCGCGCCGATCGGGCTGACGTTCTCGCCCAACATCACGCTCATGGTCATGAACCACTTCCTGCTGCGCTACGGCGGCGCGCTGGCGATCGCGGTCTACGGCTGCATCGATTATGTGCTCTCGACGATCTATATGCTGCTGCAGGGTGTTGGCGACGGCAGCCAGCCGCTCATCAGCCGTGCCTACGGTGCGGGCGACTTTGGCGAGCTGCGCCGCACGAGCACGCGCTCTTACCGCGCGGCCTTCGTCATCACGGCGGCGTGCATCGTCGCGCTCTACCTCGCGCGCAGCGTCATCGGCGTGCTCTTCGGCGCGTCTGCGGAGGCGAACGCCGGCGTCACCGCGCGGCTGCCGCTGTTTCTGGCGACGCTGCCGCTGCTGGCGTATGTGCGCGTGACGATCGCGTACTTTTACGCGACGGAAAAGACCGCGCTGTCGTATGTGCTCGTGTTTTCCGAGCCGGTGCTGACGTTTGTCGTGCTGCTCATTTTGCCGCAGCTGCTCGAGCTCAACGGCGTGTGGCTGGCGATCCCGGCGGCACAGGCACTCACGTTCTGCATCGCCGTGCCCGCGCGGCGGCGCACACAGCGCGCAAGAGAGCTTCCGGCGTGATCCTCAAACGGCAAGTCGTCTGTACAAAAAATCAGCGCCCATTGCATTCGCAATGGGCGCTGCCGCTTTTTGGGGTGATTTTCTGTGTCTTGCTCAGGCCTGCGTGTCGCCGCGGTAGAGCATGCACATGATCTGGCCGCGCGTGCATGCGTCATCCGGGCTGAAGGTGGTGGCGCTCGTGCCGGCGGTCACGCCGTTGGCTGCCGCCCATGCAACAGCATCGGCGTAGTAGGCGTCTGCCGCCACATCCGCGAAGCTCACCGTGTCGCTCACGGCCGGTGCGCCGGCTGCGTTATACAGCAGCGTGACAGCCTGTGCGCGCGTGCATGTGTCGTTCGGGCTGAAGGTGGTGGCGCTCGTGCCGGCGGTCACGCCGTTGGCTGCCGCCCACTTCACCGCGTCGGTATAGTAGGCATCCTCGGCCACATCCGTGAACGGAAGCGCCGTGCCGGACACATCCGGCTCACCGGCCAGACGGTACAGGAAGGTGACGATCTCGGCACGGGTGCAGGTGTTGGCGGGGGCAAAGGTGGTCTCGGTCACGCCGGCCGTGATCTGCTGGGCGCTGAAGTAGGCCCACTTCACAGCGGCGTAGAGCTCGGTGTCTGCGGGGACGTCCGTGAACGGAAGCGCCGGAACGGCCGGGATCTTATCAACGGGGATCTCCGCGCTGACGGAAGCGTTTTCGAGCGTGATCTGGTAGTCCTGGCTGTAGTTGGCCTTGCCCGGCTCATAGGTGTAGATCACGAGCGCAAGCTTGTGGCCTTCCTTGACGGTGTAGACGTTCGGCTGCAGGTAGATGGTGTAGTCGTGGTTCTCGCCGACCTTGAGAGCGACCTTCGTGCCGGCGGAGGCGGAGTCATAGCCGGCGCCGGGGTTGCAGAGGTCCATCCAGCCGCGCGCAATGATCTTGTAGCTGACGTCGGTGGCGTTGAGCTCGGCGTAGTCATAGTTGTTCAGGCCGCCGCCCATCCACGCGCCGCCGGCGGTGATGGTCTTGGGCACATAGCTGCCCTGCGTGTTGTAGGCCGGGAACGTCGTGCCCTCGGGCGCGATGTCGACGAGCATGGCGCTGACCATGAGCGCGTCGCGGTCGATCAGATCGGCGCCGTCCGGCAGAGACACGGTCACAGCGCCGTCAGTGGACGCTGCGCCGACGTAGTTGTCGTGGTCAAGGGCGTTCGTCTCTTCGCCGACATAGTTGTCGTGGTCGACGGTGCCGCGCGGGCTGCTCGTCTCCGGCGCGTCATAGTTGTCGGCGCTGGCGGTGAAGCTCACGGCCACGCTGCCCTTGATGACGGTGTCGGCGTCGACATCCATGGTGTACATGGCGCTCACGTCGGTGGAGCCGGCGGTCAGCGCATTCTGCCAGTTTCTGCGGTTGATGCCCTGCGTGGCATAGTCGCTGTTGATGGTGGTCGTGCCGGTGTCACCGGCGTTGGACATGACGATGTGCTCGTCGGTCGTCCAGCTGTCATAGGTGTTCCAGACGGAGGCGTCGACGTTGCTCTGTGCGGTGACGGCGGCCATGTTCTCGGAGCCGTTTTCCACGCCGCACAGGTAGTGGCTGAACCAGCGGTTGAGGACGTTGTTGTAGCTCTCGCCGTCAATGTAGAACTCAAGGTTGCCGGCGGGGTAGCTCGGGGTCAGGTGCGCGTCCTGATGCAGCAGGAGCTTGACGTTCACGCCGGCCTTCTGATAGGCCTGATACATGAGGTCAAATTCCTTCGTGCGCACGTTGTCGTCGTTGAGGCCGTGCACGATCAACGCCGGGCACTTGATGTTTTCCGCGTCAAGCGTGTAGTCGCGGGTCGCCCAGTGCTCGGAGTAGTCGCCGTTGCTCTTGAGCTGATCCTGCTGGATCTGGTACATATAGTTGCCGTACTTTTCGGCAATGGTCGCGTAGTCGTCCGGATCGAGGTAGCGGCCGTTGCAGTACCAGCCGAGCCGCTCGGAGTAGTTGACGAGGCTGTTGGTGGAGATGCCCTGAGAGTTGGTGTACTCATACCAGCTCGCGATGCCGGCGACGGGGACGATGGTCTCAAGGCCGGCGACGCCGGTCGTTGCCAGACCGAACTGCGTCGTGCCGGCGTAGGAGCGGCCGGTCATGCCGATCTTGCCGCTCGACCAGTCGGCCGAGATGGCGACGTTGCTGGTCTTGTCGGTGTAGGCCACGCGGTCGCCGTGCAGCCATTCGATCACGCACTTGAACGCATCGATCTCCAGATCGGTGCCGCAGGTCTCAAAGCCGTCGGAGCCCTTCGTGCCCAGACCGCCGCACTCGACCACGGCAAAGCCGCGCACAAGATAGTAGTCATACCAGTTGAGGTCCTCATAGTCGTACATCTGCTCATACGGGTTCCAGTAGTACCAGTCGGCACTGTCGGCAGCAGCTGCCGCGTCCGCGGTCGTGGCGGTGCCGGCGGGCACGCGCTTGTCTGGCTGGCTGTAGAGCTTGGAGATGTCATAGCTCTCGCTGCCGAGGTTCTCGCCGGGGTTCATGCTCTCGTTGCAGCCGGTGATGTACGGGCGCGCCTCGTAGATGGTGGCCGCCTTGTAGTTGCCCTCCATCGCTGCGCGCGGGATCTGCACGAGCGCCTTGACGAGGTCGAGCTTGCCGTCGTCGTCGGTGTCGTAGTTGGTCTCGACATAGACGCAGTAGCGGATGATGTCGCTCTCGTCGTTGCTGTAGCCCTCCGTGACCTCGCCGGTCGTGTAGGGGAAGATGGGCTGCGCCATACCGTTCATGTACAGCGGCTGCAGCTTGTCGGCGTGCAGCGCGTCATACATCTGGTCGGCGACCGCCTTCATCTGGCGGTAAGCCGCGAGCGTGCAGGGCGCGTCGGCGTCGGTGTCCGTGTCGATCATGCCCATGCTGCGGGCCTGAGCCAGATAGTCATCCGGGAACGAGCCGAGCTGCTGCTCGGTCATGCCCGTCCACAGCAGCAGTGCACGCACTGCGTCCGCTACGGTCAGTTCCGTGTTTTCGCCTGCGCCGTTGGGGACGAGCGCAGTGCCGTTGATGTCTGCCAGATCGGCATACGTCACGGCGGGTGCGCTGCTGTCGTTCACGGCGAGCGCCGTGCCGGGCAGAAGCGACAGCACCATGACCAGCGTCAGCAGCAGAGTCAAGATTCTCCTCTTCATGATAAGCCTTCTTTCTGTATGAGATTGGATTCTTCACCGCCGGAGCAGCGGGAGTGCACCGCAGACGGAAAAAATCTTATGTGCAGTTTACATCTGAAATGTAAATTTTTCAATTGACAAAGCACACAAGGTTTTTAGTGAATTTAATTTCATTATTCGTCGTATTATTAGCATATTCATACATGAATTGTTTTTGATACGGTTATATACGATTATTATAGGTCAGAAAGACTACATATTCCAGTGCCTTTCCAGCTTGCGGGCAATTGAGGAGAAACGGCGTGTATTAGTATTTATTCATTCAATTTTTTGTTTTATTCGCACGCGGGCACTTGACAAATACCCACCGGGGGTATATATTTGAAAATACCCCGGAGGGGTATATGGGAAACAATGAGGTACAAATACATGGACGATGAGAAAAAAACCGGCTGCTGCGGCTGCTCGCAGCGCAAGAAGGAGCGCACGCCGGAGGAATACAAGCGGCTCATCCACCGGCTCAACCGCATCGAGGGCCAGATCCGCGGCATCCGCGGCATGGTCGAGAACGACGCCTACTGCCCGGACATTCTCGTGCAGTCGGCGGCGGCGGGCGCGGCGCTCAATGCATTCAATAAGGAGCTGCTGGCCAGCCACATCCGTACCTGCGTCGTCGAGGACATCCGCGACGGCAAGGACGAGGTGATCGATGAGCTGGTGGCGACGCTGCAGAAACTCATGAAATGAGCCGCACTGCAAAGGAGGAACCACTTTGAAGCAATACCATGTCACCGGCATGAGCTGCGCGGCCTGCTCGGCGCGCGTGGAAAAGGCGGTGTCAAACGTGCCGGGCGTGACGGCGTGCTCGGTCAGCCTGCTGACCAACTCCATGGGGGTGGAGGGCACAGCGGCGGACCAGGCCGTCATCGACGCGGTGCAGGCCGCGGGCTACGGCGCATCGGTCAAGGGCGCGCAGCAGAGCGCGAACCCCGCCGCCGGCGCCGACGCGCTGGCCGACCGCGAGACGCCGAAGCTGCGGCGCAGACTCTTCTGGTCGCTGGGTTTTCTGCTCGTGCTGATGTATTTTTCCATGGGCCACATGATGTGGGGCTGGCCGCTGCCGAAGTTTTATGACGGCAACCATGTCGCCATGGGCCTGACGCAGCTGCTTCTGACGGTGATCATCATGGTCATCAACCAGAAGTTTTTCATCAGCGGCTTCCAGGCGCTCTGGCACCGCGCGCCGAACATGGACACGCTCGTGGCCCTCGGGGCGACGGCGGCGTTCGTGTACAGTACCTATGCGCTCTTTGCCATGACGGGCGCGCAGGTGCGCGGCGACGAGCAGGCCGTCATGAACTACATGATGGACTTTTACTTCGAGTCCGCCGCCATGATCCTCACGCTCATCACGGTGGGCAAGACGCTTGAGGCCCGCTCGAAGGGCAAGACGACCGACGCGCTGCGCAGCCTCATGGAGCTCGCGCCCAAGACCGCCGCTGTCGAGCGCGACGGCGCGGAGGTGACCGTCCCGGTCGAGCAGGTGCAGAAGGGCGATGTCTTCGTCGTCCGCCCGGGTGAGCGCATCCCGGTCGACGGCGTGGTGCTCGCCGGCACGAGCGCGGTCAACGAGGCGGCGCTCACGGGCGAGAGCATCCCGGCCGACAAGGCGCCGGGCGCGTCCGTCTCGGCCGCGACGGTGAACCAGTCGGGCTTTCTCAAGTGCCGCGCCACGCGCGTCGGCGAGGACACGACCCTCTCGCAGATCATCCAGATGGTCAGCGACGCGGCGGCCACGAAGGCGCCGATCGCGAAGATCGCTGACAAGGTGTCCGGCGTGTTCGTGCCGTCGGTCATGGGCATCGCGCTCGTGACGTTCGTCGTCTGGATGCTGCTCGGCCGCAGCGTGGGCTACGCGCTCGCGCGCGGCATCTCCGTGCTCGTCATCAGCTGCCCGTGTGCGCTCGGCCTCGCCACACCGGTGGCGATCATGGTCGGCAGCGGCATGGGCGCGAAAAACGGCATTCTCTTCAAGACGGCGGCCTCCCTCGAGGAGACCGGCCGCATCCAGATCGTCGCGCTCGACAAGACCGGCACCATCACCTCCGGCAACCCGACTGTGACGGACCTCTGCCCGGCCCCCGGCGTGACGGAGGGCGAGCTGCTGCGCCTGGCCTGCGCGCTCGAGCGCCGGAGCGAGCACCCGCTGGCCAAGGCGGTGCTGCGCCGCGCGGAGGCGGACGGGCTGACCGCCGCCGAGGTCGCGGACTTTCAGGCCCTGCCGGGCAACGGGCTCAAGGCCACGCTCGACGGGCAGCCGCTCTGCGGCGGCAACGCGGACTTCATCCGCACCGCAGCCGACATCCCCGCGCCCATGCAGGCGCAGGCGGAGGCACTGGCCGAAGCCGGCAAGACGCCGCTGTTTTTCGCCCGCGGCGGGCAGCTGCTTGGCATCATCGCCGTGGCGGACGTGCTCAAGTCCGACAGTCCGCAGGCCATCCGCGAGCTGCAGAACATGGGCATCCGCGTCGTCATGATCACGGGCGACAATGCGCGCACGGCCAGGGCCATCGGCGCGCAGGCCGGTGTGGACGAGGTGATCGCGGGCGTGCTGCCCGACGGCAAGGAGCGCGAGATCCGCCGCCTGAGCGCACGCGGCAAGGTCGCCATGGTCGGCGACGGCATCAACGACGCGCCGGCGCTCACGCGCGCGGACATCGGCATCGCCATCGGCGCGGGCACGGATGTGGCCATTGACGCGGCCGACGTCGTGCTCGTCAACAGCCATCTGAGCGACGTGCCGGCGGCCATCCGGCTCAGCCGCGCGACGCTGCGCAACATCCACGAGAACCTGTTCTGGGCGTTTTTCTACAACACCATCGGCATCCCCATCGCGGCGGGCGTGTTCGTCCCGCTCGGCCTGACGCTCAATCCCATGCTCGGCGCGGCGGCCATGAGCCTGTCGAGCTTCTGCGTGGTCACGAACGCCCTGCGCCTGAATCTGTTCAAGCTGCGCGATACGCGCCATGATCATAAACGTGCAAACCATCTCAAAGAAGCACCAGAAATCAAGGAGGAAACTGCAATGAAAAAGACCATTTCGATCGAAGGCATGATGTGCGCTCACTGCGAGGCGGCCGTGAAGAAGGCGCTCGAGGCGCTGCCGGAAGTCACCGAGGCAGAAGTCAGCCACACGGCGGGCACCGCCGTTGTGACGCTCAGCGCCCCGGTGGACGACGCCGTGCTCAAAAGCACGGTCGAGGCCAAGGACTACACCGTCACAGGCATCGCGTAAAGCATCCAAAACCGCAGCAAAGGCGTCCCCTCTCGGGGACGCCTTTGCTGTTTTCTGCTCACTTTTTGTGCGCGTCGATCTTCTGCGCGAACAGCCCGTGCCGCGTGCAGTACCACAGCAGCGTGCCGTGCGCGAAGTACGGCAGGCGTGCCGCAGCCGCGCTCCCATTTGGAGGCGGCCTGGTCGCTCACGCCGATCGCGTCGGCGAGCTGCCGCTGTGTCAGGTGTTTTTGCTGCCGCAGGGCGCGGATGATCGCCCCTGTGCGTGTCTGATCCATCGTTCGCACCTCCCGTGCAGATATATTGTACGGATTTCCGCCCGGAATGCAACCGACGCTCCGTAGAGTCCGCCGTCAGGATCGCGCCGGGGCACGCCACGTGTCAAGACACGTGTAAAAAATATGCCGATTTTGGTTGCCGGGACGGCAAAAATTCGCTATACTGAAAAAAACACCCTGTAAGGAGGTGCCCGGATGAACCACCGCGCGCGTATCCCCGCGCTGCTGCTCGCCCTTGCGCTGCTGCTCGGCTGCGCCGGCTGCGGCGGCGGACGCGAGCCCGTGACCGTGACGATCTGGCACGTCTACGGCGGCGAGACCGAGTCCCCGCTCAACGACCTCATCGACACGTTCAACGAGACCGTCGGCCACGAGCAGAACATCCGCGTGCAGGTCGGCAGCGTCACGAACACGAACACCATCCACGAGGCGGTGCTCGCCTCGGCTTACGGCGAGCCCGGCGCCACAGCGCTGCCGGACATGTTCGTGTCCTATCCCAAGACCGTGCTGGCCCTGCCGGATGCGGACATCCTCGTCGACTACCAGGACTATTTTTCGGACGCGGAGCTGGCGGATTTCATCCCCGCATTTCTCGACGAGGGCGAGGTGAACGGACACCTGACCGTGCTACCGGTGGCCAAGAGTACGGAGATCCTGTTTGTGGACAAGACACTCTTTGACCGCTTCGCCGCCGCGACGGGCGCGACGCTCAATGATCTGTCCACGTGGGACGGGCTGTACCGCACGGCGGAGGCCTACACCGCCTGGACGGACGCGCAGACCCCCGACACGCCGGACGACGGCAAGGTGTTTTTCGTGCACGACTACCATTTTAATTACTTCCAGGTCGGTGTCGAATCTCTCGGTGCGGATTTCTTCGACGGCGATCAGGTGTCCTTCGGCCCGACGTTCCGCCGGGTGTGGGAGCCGTATGCCCGCGCGACGCTTGCGGGCAGCGTCTGGCTCAAGAGCGGCTACGCCACCGAGCCCCTGCGCACGGGCGACGCGGTCGTGTCCGTGGCCTCGTCGGCAAGCGTGCTGTATTATGCCGACACCGTCACCTATCCGGACAACACGTCCGAGCCGGTGGAGATCATCTCCCTGCCGTGCCCGACGTTTGCGGACGGGGAGAAGCTCGTCATGCAGCGCGGCGCCGGCATCTGCACGGTCAGGTCCACGCCCGAGCGTGAGCGCGCGTGCATGACGTTTCTCAAGTGGCTCACGGCGCCCAAGCGCAACGTCGATTTTGTGACGCGGCTTGGCTATATGCCCGTCACGCAGACGGCGTTTGCAAATGAGCTGCCCAACGCGGTGCGCACGCTCGATGACCCCATGTACATCTCGCTCTATCAGGCGTATCTCGACACGCAGAGCAGCTACACGTTCTACACCCCGCCGCAGCGCAGGGATTATCTCGAGCTCGAGACCCGCTTTGAAGAGCAGGTGCGCCTGCAGCTCACGGCCGGGCGCGTGCTCTGCGAGCAGCAGGGCGACGGCGCGCGCGAGGGGCTGATCTGGTCCACGCTCGACCAATTTGAAAAAACCTACGTCCGCTGAGGCGGCAGAAAGGCGGTGACAGCCATGCTCCGGTTACGGGAAATGCGCTCGGTGCTGGAAAAAGCAAAGACGCAGGGCGTGAGCATGCAGCGGCGGCTCGTGCTGTACTGGTTCAGCATGGCGCTGGCGATCCTGGCCGCCGTGCTGCTGGTCGTGAGCCTGACGGGGGTGTTTTCCAACACGGCGCAAAAGTTCGGCCAGTCGCTGACGATCCAGAAGCACAACACCACCTCGGCGCTTGCCGGGCAGATGGACCAGCTCACGGCGCAGAGCATCGCCCTGTCGGAGGAGCTCACGCGCGAGCTGGACAAGCAGCTCGCCGCCGGCGGGCGGACGTTCTCCGCGCTCAACGACGATCCCGGCGCGATCGCGGCCGTCGAGACGGCGCTCTATCCCGCGCTGAACACCTATTTGAAATCCAGCGCGTGCAGCGGCGCGGTCTTCTGTCTGGACGCGACGGCCAACACGGCGCTGCCGGGCGCGGCGACCTCGCGCGCGGGGCTGTACCTGCGCTATTCGGCGCTGCGCGCCATCGGTGCGACGGACCAGCACGTCACGTGCTTTCGCGGCACGGCGGAGACGGCGCGCAGCGCGCAGGTGCAGATGCACAACCGCTGGAATCCGGAGCTGAACGTGCAGGCCGTCCCCGGCTACACGCAGCTGCTGCGCGGATCGGACGGCCGTCTCGCCGAGCGCTGCCTGTGGACGGGGCGCATCGCCCTGCCCGACACATGGGAGTCGGTGACGCTGCTGTGCGTGCCGATGCTCGACAGCGCCGGCAATGTGCGCGGCATCTGCGGCGCGGAGCTCAGCGATCTGTATTTTCGCCTCACCTATCCCGCCGTGGACAGCGCCTACGGCAGCATGGTCACGGTGCTCGCCCCCATAGACGGCGACCGGCTGCTGCTCGGACAGGCCATGATCGGCAGCCCCGGCGGGTCGTATCTCACAGCCGACGGCACGCTCACGTGCAAGACCGGCCGGTATTATAATACGTATTCCGACGGCAGCCGCACCTATCTCGGTCTGCACGAACCGATCGGCGCGACCGACGCCGCAGGGCGGAAGCTCGCCGCCGTGGTGCTCGTGCCGGAGATCGGGCTGCGCACGCTCGAGGCGCGCAGCCGCATGGTGTGGATCGCGGGCTCGCTCGTGTTCCTCGCGGCGATGCTGCTGCTGTCGACATACCTGTCGCGCCGGTTCGTGACGCCGATCTCCCGCAGCCTGCAGGCCATCCGCGAGCAGGCCCCCGGCGAGCACCCGTCCGGCATCTCGGAGATCGATGAGCTGCTGGCCTTCGTCCGCTCGCGCGCGGCCGAGCAGCTCACGGCCGGAGGTCTGCCGCCGAACATCGAGGAGCTGCTCTCGGGCTTCCGCGACCGGGTGCAGACGCTCACCCCCATGGAGCGCACCGTGCTGCAGTATTACATCGACGGTTGCTCGCTCGAGGAGGTCGCGGCGCGCGCGTACATCAGCGTGGCCACCGCCAAAAAGCACAACACGAACATCAACCGCAAGCTCGGCGTGACCTCACGCGAGGAGCTCATGCTGTATATCGACCTCTTCCGCCGCTGCGGCCGTCTCGATGAGATCGCCGCGCCGCGGGCAGAGGATACTGCAAGGTGCACAACCTGACCGTCGTCAGGCTGTGCACCTTGTCTACTACTCAGTCGTATTTTGCGGTTTCGGCGGGGTTTTCGCGCCGCAAACGTAGCATTTCCGGCCCCGATGCCTTATACTATCAGCATAGCTGAAAAACCATCAGAAACAGTTAGATATGATGAAAAACATCTGCGCAAAGGAGCATGCTTATGGGACTTATCAAAGCGATCGCCGGAGCCGCCGGCGGTGTCATGGCCGACCAGTGGAAAGAATTTTTCACCTGCGAGGCGCTGCCGGCCGATGTGCTGGCGGTCAAGGGACAGAAGAAAACCACCCGCCGTTCGAGCAACACGCACGGCGACGAGAACATCATCACCAGCGGCTCGCGCATCGCGGTCGCCGATGGGCAGTGCATGCTCATCGTCGAGCAGGGCAAGGTCGTCGAGGTCTGCGCCGAGCCGGGCGAGTACACCTATGACGCGTCCACCGAGCCGACGATCTTTGCCGGGAACCTCGGCGAGAGCATCGGCCAGGTGTTCCAGAACATCGGCAAGCGCTTCACCTTCGGCGGCGAGGCCCCGAAGGACCAGCGTATCTACTACTTCAACACCAAGGAGCTGACCGGCAACAAGTACGGCACGCCGAGCCCGGTGCCGTTCCGCGTGGTGGACCAGCGCGCCGGCATCGACATCGACATCGCCATCCGCTGCTTCGGCGAGTACAGCTACCGCATCACGAACCCGCTGCTGTTTTACACCAACGTCTGCGGCAACGTCACCGAGGCCTACACCCGCGACACGATCGACGGCCAGCTCAAGAGCGAGCTGCTCACGGCGCTGCAGCCGGCGTTCGCGCGCATCAGCGATATGGGCATCCGCTACTCGTCGCTGCCCGGCCACACGCGAGAGATCGCCGCGGCGCTCAACGAGGAGCTCTCGGCCCAGTGGCGTGACCGCCGCGGCCTGGAGATCGTGGCCTTCGGCGTCTCGTCCGTGAAGGCGAACGAGGAAGACGAGCAGATGATCAAGGAGATGCAGCGCGAGGCCGCCTACATGGACCCGACGCGCGCGGCGGCGATGCTCTCGCGCTCGCAGGGTGAGGCGATGAAGGCAGCCGCGTCCAACACGGCCACGGGCCCGGCCATGGCGTTCATGGGCATGGGCATGGCCGGTCAGATGGGCGGCATCAACGCCCAGAATCTCTACGCCATGGGTCAGCAGCAGGCGGCCCAGCAGGCGGCCCAACAGCCTGCTGCCGCACCGCAGCCCGCCGCCCCGGCGGCAGCGCCGGCGGCCGATGGCTGGACGTGCGCCTGCGGTCAGACCGGCAACACCGGCAAGTTCTGCAGCAACTGCGGCCAGCCCAAACCTGCGGACGAGAGCTGGACGTGTGCGTGCGGCGCGGTGAACAAGGGCAAATTCTGCGCCGAGTGCGGCAGACCGCGCCCGGCCGCCGTGAAGAAATTCAAATGCGACAAGTGCGGCTGGGAGCCGGAGGACCCGACCAACCCGCCGAAGTTCTGCCCCGAGTGCGGCGACCCGTTCAACGACGGGGACACCGTTTCCTGACCCACAACAAAAGGAGGCGCGCACATGCCCACCCAGGTAACCAACTATCAGTGCCCGGCCTGTACCGGCCCCCTGCATTTTTCGGCCGAGACCGGCAAGCTCGTCTGTGACTACTGCAGCTCTGCGTATGACGTCGCGGAGATCGAGGCGCTCTATGCGCAAAAGGAGGCCGAGGCCGCCGCTGCCAAGGAGGCGGCCGACGCAAAGGCGGAGGCGGCGAAGGCGGACGCCGCCGCCGACGGCGGCTGGGACACCTCCGGCCTCAGCAGCGACTGGGGCGCGGACGCCGACGGCCTACGGGTCTACGGCTGCCCGTCGTGCGGCGCGGAGCTGATCTGCGACGAGACCACCGCCGCTACCTCCTGCCCCTACTGCGGCAACCCGACGGTCGTGCCGGGGCAGTTTTCCGGCGCGCTCAAGCCGGAGTTCGTGCTCCCGTTCAGGATGACGAAGGACGACGCGGTGCGTGCGCTGCGCGCACACTACCGGGGCAAGCCCTTCCTGCCGCGCTCGTTCACGGCCGGCAACCACATCGAGGAGATCCAGGGCGTGTATGTCCCGTTCTGGCTGTTTGACGGCGGCGCGGAGGGCGAGGTCGACTACAAGGCCGCCAACTCCCGCACCTATAGGGACGACGACTACGAGGTCACCGAGACCGACCATTACGACGTGCACCGCGGCGGCTCGATCGCGTTTGAGAAGATCCCGGTGGACGCCTCGAGCAAGATGCCCGACGACCACATGGACTCCATCGAGCCGTTTGACTACACACAGATGCAGCCGTTTTCCACGGCGTACCTGCCCGGCTATCTGGCCGACAAGTACGACGTCACCGTGGACGACAGCCGCGCCCGCGCCGACCGTCGCAGCAGAGAGACGCTCGAAAACGCCCTGCGCGAGACCGTGACCGGCTACGGCACGTGCGTGACCGACCACACAGACATCCGCCTGCACCGCGGCAAGGTGCACTACGCTCTGCTGCCGGTGTGGATGCTGAGCACGAAGTGGAACGGCGAAAGCTTCCTCTTCGCCATGAACGGACAGACCGGCAAGCTTGTCGGCGACCTGCCGACCGACCGCGGCCGCTATTGGGGCACGTTCGGTGCGATCGCAGGCGTGGTCACAGTCGCGCTGACGGTCATCCTGCAGTTTATGTAAGGAGGCGGACACCATGAAACAAAAACTGACCGCGCTGCTGCTCGTGCTGCTGCTGGCTGTCACGCTCGTGCTGCCCGTCATGGCAGCAGCGCCCTATGTCGACGATGAAGCCGCGATCCTCACGCTCTCGGAGGTCGAAACGCTCGAGGCGCGCGCCGCCGAGATCTCGGAGCACTACGGCGTCGGCGTGTACATCTGCATAGTCGATGACTTCGGCGACTATGGCTATCCCGACGCCGCGACCGCGTCCTATTCGATCTACCATGCGCAGTCGCTCGGCTATGGCAGCGGGCGCGACGGCATCCTCCTGCTGCTGAGTATGTCGAACCGCAAGTACGCCACCTTTGTCTACGGCGACAAGGCAGAGCCCATCTTCCCGGACGGCAAGCTCATCAAGCTCGAGAACGCCTTTCTCGACGACTTTGCGGACGACGACTGGTACGACGGCTTCTCGGACTATCTTGAGGGCTGCGCCAGTATCCTCAGCGTCGACTCCGGCGAATTCACGTGGCCGCTGTTTCTCCGCCGCCTCGGCATCTCGTTCGGCATCGGGCTCTTGCTCGCGCTGATCGTGTGCCAGCTGCTGAAGATGAAGATGCGCTCCGTCTACCGCCAGGCTGAGGCCTCGGCCTACGTCACGGCCGAGGGGCTGCAGCTGACCCGGCGCGAGGACGTCTTCACCCACACGACCACGGCGCGCCGCAAAATCGAGCGCAAGAGCGAGTCAAGCAGCTCAAGCGATTCGAGCAGCTTTTCCGGCGGCGGCGGCCACGGACGCAGCGGCTCGTTCTGATACAAAAGCCCACCCCCACATATTCCAAACTAAGGAGGCGGAAACAGATGAAAAAACGCATTCTCAGCATTGTCCTGTGTCTGGTCATGGTGTTCAGCCTGCTGCCGTTCACGGCAAGCGCGGCAAGCAACACGCTGATCAACGAAGAGACCTTCCCCGACCCGGTGTTCCGGGAATATGTGCTCAAGATCGTCGGCAGCTCGGTCCTGACTGATACGATCGCCCGGCAGATCGAAGTGCTCAACGTCAGTGATGATAACATCAAAGAGGTGCTCGGCAAACGCGACCCCATCACGAGTATCAGGGGCATCAAGTACCTGAAATATGTGAAGGATCTCAATTGCAGCGGCCAGGAACTGAAAACGCTCAATCTGGAGCTGAACTCGAGAGTGGAAAAGCTCAACTGCTCCGGAAACCAGCTCACCGATCTGTGGCTCGACCCGAGGGGCAACTCGCTCAAGTATCTGACCTGCAGCGTAAACGAGCTCACCTCGCTCGACCTGAGCAAGAGCTCAGAGTTCACCGAGCTGTCCTGCAGCAGCAATAAGCTCACCGCGCTCGACCTGAGCGCCAACAAAAAGCTCCAGAAAATCGTCGCGGGCAGCAACAAGCTGACGACCCTCGACACCCGGAACTTGCCGGAGCTGACGTATCTCAATCTTTGGGGCAATGATGACCTCAAATCCATTGATGTCAGCAAAAACCCCAAGCTGGAGATTCTGAGTGCCTCCCATGGCAAGCTGACCTCGCTCAATGTGAGCAACAACCGGAAGCTGGTTGAGCTCTATGTCTATAATAACCAGCTCACCGCGCTCGATGTGAGCAGCAACTATCTGCTCAAGACGCTGAGCTGCTATGAAAACCAGATCACCGCGCTCGACCTGAGCTACAATGGCGCCCTCGAGGATCTTAGTGTTAACGACAATCCGATCACCGAGCTTGATCTTCACCCGCTGAGCAATCTGCAGGATCTTTCGTGCAGCAAAATGCAGCTCAAGAAGCTGGATGTGGACCGCTGCCCCGAGCTCCGGCGGCTGTACTGCAACGACAACCAGATCGAGACGCTCGACCTGCGCAGCAACAAAAAGCTCGAAGTGCTCTACTGCCAGAATAACCGTCTCTCGTGGCTGGACCTGAGCAGCAACACGGCGCTCGATCCGCGCTATGTGGACTGCTCGGGCAACGTCTACGACATCAAGGTGGATGAAAACCTCCAGTATAGGGTCTATCCCGACCTGCCGTGCTACGGCGCGACGGAGGGCACATACTTCACGGCCGCCCGCGCGAGCGACTGGACCGGCGGCACGGTCAGCAAGGTCGACGGTTGGGACGTGCTGACGCTCGATAACCGCGACGTCAAGGAGGTCACCTACAAGTACGACACCGGAAACGCCAAGATCGGCAAGGTGGCGTTTACGCTCAAGACCGAGGTGCCCGCAAAGTATATCACCATCTCCTTCGACCCCAACGGCGGCACCGGCACAATGAAGCCCATGAGGGTCAAAGCAGGTGTTGGCTACACACTCCCCGAATGTACCTTCACGCCGCCGGAGGGCAAGGAGTTTGCCGGCTGGCTCGCAGTAAACGGCAATGTGTACCCCGCCGGTCACGACGTATTCTCCACCTACGACCAAAGCCTCAAGGCGACATGGAAGGAAAAGGAAGTGGCGGAAGTCACCATCTCCTTTGACCCCAACGGCGGCACGGGCAC
>ENA-ORLW01001745-ORLW01001745.1-human-gut-metagenome-genome-assembly--contig:-NODE-1745-length-22281-cov-3.404927_pt1 | contig 22281 bp, 18 predicted proteins | sample MGYA00243017_ERZ508829 | MGnify/ENA primary metagenome ERZ508829 (study PRJEB26277, sample SAMN04329776) | human gut metagenome | biome: human-associated habitat | host: Homo sapiens | place: USA...
ACAGAACTTTTAAATGAATATGCAGGAAGACCATCCCGCCTCTACTACGCAGCTCACATGACCGAAGACCTTGGCGGCGCAAAGGTTTATCTAAAAAGAGAAGACTTAAACCACACCGGCGCCCACAAGATCAACAACGTCTTAGGCCAGGTGCTTCTTGCAAAAAAAATGGGCAAAACCCGTGTCATCGCGGAAACCGGAGCCGGACAGCACGGTGTAGCCACAGCCACAGCAGCAGCCCTTATGGGAATGGAATGCGAGGTATTCATGGGAAAAGAAGATACCGAGCGCCAGGCGTTAAATGTATATAAGATGCGTCTCCTTGGAGCAAAAGTTCATCCTGTAACCTCCGGAACTGCCACCCTGAAAGATGCCGTATCCGAGACAATGCGTGAATGGACCAACCGTATAGCAGATACCCATTATGTACTGGGCTCCGTTATGGGCCCTCACCCTTTCCCAACCATTGTCCGCGATTTCCAGGCAGTTATCTCCAAAGAAATCAAAGAACAGATGCTGGAAAAAGAAGGCAGGCTTCCAGATGCAGTCCTTGCCTGTGTAGGTGGCGGCTCCAATGCCATCGGAACCTTTTACCACTTTATTGAAGACAAAGATGTACAGCTGATCGGCTGCGAGGCAGCAGGCCGCGGCGTAAATACTGCAGAGACCGCAGCCACTATTGCCACTGGCAGACTTGGAATCTTCCATGGAATGAAATCCTATTTCTGCCAGGACGAGTACGGACAGATCGCGCCGGTTTACTCTATTTCCGCAGGACTGGATTATCCGGGAATCGGACCGGAGCATGCCCACCTTTACGACACTGGCCGTGCCCAGTATGTACCTGTAACAGATGAAGAAGCAGTAGAAGCCTTTGAATATCTTTCCAAAACAGAAGGAATCATTCCTGCCATTGAAAGCGCCCACGCTGTTGCCTATGCAAGAAAAATCGTGCCGCAGATGGGCAAGAATCAGTGCGTAGTCATTACCATTTCCGGCAGGGGTGACAAAGACTGTGCAGCAATCGCAAGATACAGAGGGGAGGATATCCATGAGTAACCGAATTTCAGCAGCATTTGCAAAAGGAAAAGCATTTATCCCATTTATCACCTGCGGAGATCCATCTCTGGAGATCACTGAGCAGCTTGTCTATGCAATGGAGGAAGCAGGCGCAGACCTTATTGAGCTTGGAATCCCGTTTTCCGACCCGACAGCAGAAGGTCCTGTGATCCAGGAAGCCAATGTGCGTGCACTGAGCGGCGGAGTAACCACAGACAAGATCTTTGATATGGTGGTAAAAATTCGTAAAAAAACCAGTATCCCAATGGTATTTATGACTTACGCAAACGTTGTTTTTTCCTATGGAACAGAGCGTTTCATCAGGAAAGCAGCAGAAATTGGAATGGATGGACTGATTCTTCCTGATGTACCTTTTGAGGAAAAAGAGGAGTTCGACGTGGTCTGCAAACAGTATGGTCTGGAGCTGATTTCCCTGATCGCCCCCACATCCCACGACCGGATCACCCGGATTGCAAAAGAGGCAAATGGCTTCGTATACTGCGTTTCCTCCCTTGGCGTAACCGGAACCAGAACCCAGATCACCACCGATATCGGAGCGATGGTGAAGCTGGTAAAAGCTGCAAAGGACATTCCCTGTGCAGTAGGCTTCGGCATCTCCACCCCGGAGCAGGCAAAGAAAATGGCTGCCCAGTCCGACGGTGCGATTGTAGGCTCTGCCATTGTGAAAATTTGTGCCGCACATGGAGAAAACTGCGTCCCATATGTAAAGGATTATGTAAAGTCCATGAAGGACGCTGTGCGTGAGGCTTAAGCAGGAAGAATATAAAAAATGGAAAAGAAATGCTTCAGTTTTTCCAAAAATAAGCAGAACAGACCAAAAAAATTTAGCTTGTTTTCATTCTAAAAAGACTATAAAAGAAGGCAAAAGCGTTGACATTTTGCCCTCTTTTTTTTATAGTATCATATGTGAATTAATTTTATGTGTAAAATAAATGGTAATGAAAAAGAGGAATGAAGTTGGAGAAAAAACTGGTATTTATTTTTAATCCCAAAGCAGGGAAGGGCAAGATCAAGACATCTCTGATGGATATAGTAGATATCTTTAATAAAGGCGGTTATGAGGTGATCATCCGCGCAACTCAGGCCCCGAAGGATGCCTATGAACAGGTGAAGAAATATGCAGACAAGGGGGAGCTAATCGGCTGCAGCGGCGGCGACGGCACGCTGGATGAAGTGGTTACAGGAATTACCGAGATGGGAAGCAAGGTTCCGGTCGGATACATACCGGCAGGAAGCACCAATGACTTTGCCAACAGCCTTTTTATGCCGAAAAATATGCTGGATGCGGCATCTATGATCATGAAGGAAGAGATTTACAGATGCGACGTAGGCAGATTTAACAGCCAGACTTTTGCCTATGTAGCTGCTTTTGGTCTTTTTACAGATGTGTCTTATGAGACAAGTCAGGATCTGAAGAACATTCTGGGCCATCTTGCTTATGTCCTGGAAGGTGCCAAGAGACTTCTGGATATCAAGGCTTACCATATGAAAGTGACAACAGAGAATGGTGTGATCGAAGATAATTTTATCTACGGCATGGTCACCAATTCCAGATCTGTGGGCGGATTTAAGAACCTGACCAAGGATGTGGATATGAACGACGGCCTTTTTGAGGTCACTTTGATCGTACAGCCTAAGAACCCGCTGGAAATGCAGGAGATTATCCGGAATCTTCTCAACATGGAGGACAATTCTGACCTGATTTATTCTTTCAAGGCACGAAAGCTTACAGTTGAAGCAGAGGAAGAAGTAGCATGGACACTGGATGGTGAGTACGGCGGAAGCCCAAGGCTGGTAGAGATTGAGAATCTGCAGCAGGCGCTGAACCTTTGCCTGAAGAGCGACAAGTAAACAGGGTGAGACTGGCTGGTATCACCAGAGAGAATTTTTGCGCGTTTTTTGCCTTGCACCTGTGAAAGCATTGAGTGCTTACATGTGAAAAAATAAGAACCAGTAATGTGTGATGAATCGTTGTTTATGGAGAGAAGGTACCGCAGATAAATGGCAGCCTGGGGAAATAAGCAGCGAGATGAACGAGAGGAGAGGAACAATGGGAGATTATGTTAATGTGAAGGAATTATTCGGATGTGATGTATTCAATGATTCCGTCATGCAGGACCGTCTGCCGAAGAAGGTTTACAAAGAGCTGAAGAAAACCATTGAAGAGGGCAAGGAGCTTTCCATGGAGGTTGCAGATGTGGTTGCCCACGAGATGAACGAAAGGGCCATCGAGAAGGGTGCCACTCATTACAGTCACTGGTTTCAGCCTCTTACAGGCGTAACTGCAGAGAAGCACGATGCATTTATCACCGCACCTATGGAGAATGGAAAAGTCCTTCAGAGCTTTTCCGGTAAAGAGCTGATCAAGGGAGAGCCGGATGCATCTTCTTTTCCATCTGGCGGACTTCGTGCCACCTTTGAGGCAAGAGGCTATACAACATGGGATTGTACCTCACCGGCTTTTGTAAGACATGATGCAGCAGGTGGAACCTTATGCATTCCTACCGCTTTCTGTTCCTATACAGGAGAAGCGCTGGATCAGAAGACACCGCTTCTTCGTTCTATGGAAGCCATCAATACACAGGCATTAAGACTTCTCAGACTTTTCGGAAATACGACCTCCAAACGGGTGACACCATCTGTTGGTGCAGAGCAGGAGTATTTCCTTGTTGATAAAGAGAAATATATGCAGAGAAAGGATCTGGTTTACACCGGACGCACTCTTTTTGGAGCCATGCCTCCGAAAGGACAGGAGATGGATGACCATTATTTCGGAACCATCCGTCAGAGAGTTTCCGCATATATGAAAGAAGTAAATGAAGAGTGCTGGAAGCTGGGAGTTACAGCCAAGACCCAGCACAATGAGGTTGCACCGGCACAGCATGAGCTTGCGCCGATCTATGCACCTGTTAATATTGCAGCAGATCACAACCAGATCATGATGCGTATCCTGAAAAAGGTGGCAAGCCGTCACGGCATGCGCTGTCTGCTTCACGAGAAACCTTTTGCAGGCTTGAATGGTTCCGGTAAGCACAATAACTGGTCCCTGACTACTGATGACGGAATTAATCTTCTGGAGCCGGGTAAGACACCACATGAGAACATTCAGTTCCTTCTGGTTCTGACCTGTATCCTGAAAGCAGTTGACAAGCATGCAGATCTTCTTCGTGAGTCCGCTGCAGATGTTGGAAATGACCAGCGCCTTGGCGGTCATGAGGCTCCGCCAGCTGTTATTTCGGTTTTCCTTGGAGAGCAGCTTGAGGATGTGCTGGAGCAGCTGATCAGCACTGGTACTGCTACAAGAAGTAAGACCGGGGAGAAAATGGATACAGGCGTTAAGACGCTTCCGGATTTCATGAAGGATGCTACAGACCGTAACCGTACTTCACCCTTTGCTTTTACCGGCAATAAATTCGAGTTTCGTATGGTTGGTTCCAAGGATTCCATTTCCGCATGCAATGTGGTGCTGAATACCATTACTGCTGAGGCGTTTAAGGAAGCCTGCGATGTTCTGGAGAGCGCAGAAGACTTTGATCTGGCAGTCCATGATCTGATCAAGGAATATGCTACCCAGCATCAGAGAATCGTATTTAACGGCAATGGCTATGCTCCTGAATGGGAAAAAGAGGCACGCCGCCGCGGACTTCCTGTTCTGCCATCTATGGTAGATGCCATTCCGGCACTTACTACAGATAAGGCTGTAGAACTGTTCGGAGAATTTGGAGTATTTACAAAGACTGAGCTGGAGTCCAGAGCGGAGATCCAGTATGAGATTTATGCGAAAGCAATTAACATCGAAGCGAAAACCATGGTGGACATGGCAACCAAGCAGATCATTCCGGCAGTTATCAAGTATACAACTGTACTGGCAGAGTCCATCAATCAGGTGAAGGCAGTTGGACCAATTGACGTGAGCGTTCAGATGGATCTTCTGAAGAAAGCAAGCAAGCTTCTGAAAGAAGTGAACAGTACCATGAATAAGCTGAGCAAGCTGATAGATCAGATCGAGACGCATCCGGAAGGACGTGACAGAGCAGTGTTCTGCAGAGAGAAACTGGTTCCGGCAATGGAGAAATTAAGAGAGCCGGTTGACGAACTGGAAATGTTAGTGGATAAAGATATGTGGCCGATGCCATCTTATGGAGATCTGGTGTTTGAGCCGTAAAGTGATCAGGAGGACTGCAGCCGCAGTCCTCTTTTCTATTAAAGAGGTAAAGTGAAAGCAGGAATAAGATGAGTGAATTTGATTTTTTAGAGGAACAGGGTGTCAGTGCGGCGCTTATTAAGGCGGCGGAAGAGTTTCGACAGGAATATGGCGTTTCAGAGGAAGCGAAGCATAGACGGATAAAGCCGGCGCTGCCATTTTATGGGAAGGAAACATTGGAGATGGCCATGGCAGCGGTGCTGGAGCAGGAGAATCTGCTTCTGGCAGGACCGAAGGCTACGGGAAAGAATGTGCTGGCAGAGAATCTGGCATATATTTTCGGGAGACCGGTGTATAACGTGTCCTTCCATGTGAATACAAACAGCGGTGACCTGATTGGAACAGATACTTTCGTGGATAATCAGGTGAAGCTGCGTAAGGGAAGTATTTACCAGTGCGCAGAGGAAGGCGGATTCGGTATTCTGGATGAGATCAATATGGCGAAGAATGATGCGGTTTCTGTACTTCACGCCACATTGGATTACCGCCGGTCCATTGATGTGCCAGGATATGACAAAATAGACCTTCACCCGGCGGCAAGATTTATTGGAACCATGAATTACGGGTATGCCGGAACAAAGGAGCTGAATGAGGCTCTGGTTTCCCGTTTCCTGGTGATCGACATGCCGGCGCAGAATGAGGAAACGCTTGGTTTTATTTTCAACAGGATGTTCCCTGATGCAAAGAAAGAGGCTGTGGAGCAGTTTATGGGAGTATTTCTGGATCTGCAGCAGAAATCCATGAACAGTGAGATTTCCACAAAGCCACTGGATCTTCGCGGCCTGCTTGCTGCCATGAAGATCGTGCGTACCGGGCTTTCCCCATGGCAGGCGGTACGCATGGGCATTGTGAATAAAACATTTGATGTGTTTGAGAAGGAAATCGTGGAGGATGTGGTGCGAACCAGAATTCCACAGGGCTGGACCCGGGAAGATGTTTATGGAGAATAAAGAAAACGAATCTTTAAAAATTTCTGCCAAATTGGTTGATCTTGAAGATGCAGAGGAATTTTTGAAGAAATCAGCTATTGGGAAAGAAAAAATTAAAATTGCAGCTGGGGATAAGAAATCAGAAAAAGTTTCAATGGAAGTACCTGTAGCGGAGAAAAGCGAAAATTTTCAGGCAAGAGAGGATAACTGTGAAGAACTGAATCTCCAGGATTATCAATTAGAGCAGGAAAACCGTATCCGAAATCTGCTCTGGACCATCAGTGGGGACTACACCCAGCAGATGAAGCCGGATGTTTCCCTGTTCCTCAGGTCAAAGGATATTGCATTGTATGATGGAATTAAGCAGGGCGCATTGGCGAAATTCTTCGATAAAGATTTTCTGGGAATGTATCTGGTGAAAAAAATCTTCATGGGCGCGGATGAAGCTGCGCTTACCTTTGTTTCGCAGCTCTGTATTGAAGAAGCCATCGGAGAACGGATCTGTGAACAGCGCCCTGGGATCTGGGAGATGCAGAGGAAAGCCTGCGAGGACATACTGGATCAGGAATATGAGACTATGCCGTCGGCAGCAGATAAGCTGGGCTATCTGAGAGTGAATCTGCTGAGAAGGCGGATTGACAGAGGTGAAAATACTTCTTTGAAAAAGAAGAATCCGCCGGATGATTCCGGAAATGAGGAAAAATCGGCGGATAGTGTGGAAAATGCGGGCATATTAAATGGAATAATAACAGGAAATGCGGATGCATCGAATGGAAGAATAGCAGGAAATGCGTATGTATCAAATAAAACTATAACAAATATAACAGAAAACAAACAAAAAGATAGAAAACACAAAGGAATCTATCACTATATTGACTTAATTTCTGGCGCAGCAGAGACTACGGATACAATGTCTTTAATCCGCATCATAGACACAGTATACAATGAAGTCGCTGACCCCGACTTTTCCCAAAAGGCAACCCTTGAGCAGGTGCTTGCTGTCACTATGGAAGATCTGACGGAGTTTGACTGGCACGACTATCTTTCCGAAGAAATGTATGAGGATGCATTGGAAAGCTATATGGAGCAGCTTACCTCCAATGTGGCGGGTATGGAGAATGCGGATGTCACCCGGGAGATGGAAGAGGAACGGCAATCGAAACAGAAAATTACAGTTCTGCCTCCGGAGGCTTTGGAAAAAGCCCACACCTATGTGGAACTGAATTTTGGAAAAACTTATCTGAGCGAGCTGGAAGAGAAGCGGATGAACCAGCTGATGTGCCGTGACATTCACAGCGACTGCAGCCTGTATTTTACTGAGGGAATTCTGAAAAGTCCGGTAAAACGAAATTACCAGTATGAATATGCAAAAAGGTTGAAAAATAAGAATATCTGGCTTTATCATGACAAACACCGCATTGTGAAGCGGAATATCGCCCTTCTCACAGAAATGCTGAAAAAGTCACTGGTCATCAAAAGTGAAAATCAGGAGATTCTTTCAGACAGAGGAATGATTGTTCCATCAAGGCTGTGGCGGCTTGGAAGAAGCAGTGATGCACAGGTTTTTAGGCGGGAATTGAAGGGGGATTCTTCTGATTTTGTGGTGGATGTGCTGATCGATGCCAGTGGTTCCCAGATGAGCCGCCAGGGCGAGGTAGCGCTGCAGGCCTACATTATCAGCGAGGCACTTAGCAATGCAGAGCTGCCCCACAGAGTGATGAGCTACTGCACCTTCTGGGACTATACCATTCTCCACCGCTTCAGAGAATATGACGACCAAAGAAGTGCAAATGAAAATATATTTAACTATGTAACATCATCCAACAACCGTGACGGACTTGCCATCCGGGCAGCAGGATACGGCCTTCTGAACCGGGAGGAAGAGAAAAAGATTCTGATCATTCTCAGTGATGGACGTCCTTACGATGTTATTGTCAATCGTCCCAATGCGAAGAATCCGGCACCGTATCATGGGAAGTATGCAATTACCGACACTGCAGCCCAGATCCGTAAGCTGCGCAGCCAGGGAGTGAGCGTGCTGGGTGTTTTCGCCGGGGAAGAGAAAGATCTGGCGACGGAGAAGAAGATTTTTGGAAAGGATTTTGCATATATCCGGAATATTACCGGATTTTCCAAAATCGTTGGAAGATATCTTTCAAAGCAATTGGAGGATGATGAATAAGAAAGCAGAATACGGAGGTAACGCCATGTTTCAAAATAACAAAAAAGCTGCCTTCCTGGATTATCTGATGATCATTGTTGGTACAGCCCTTATGGCAACTGCCATAAACAGTGTTTTCGATATGTCCGGTATGGTAACCGGAGGCTTTTCCGGTATTGCGATCCTGGTAAAAGAGTGGACAGAGGGAGTCGTGCCGGGAGGCATCCCACTGTGGATCACGAACTTAAGTCTGAATATCCCGCTGTTTCTGATTGGAATGAAGCTTAGTGGATTCCAGTTTGTGAAAAGGGCACTGGTGGGAGAAATCTGCCTGTCATTCTGGCTGGCGGTTCTTCCGGCATTTGACATTGCAGGAAATGATCTTTTGCTGGCAGCCGTTTATGGTGGTGTGATCCAGGGAATTGGAATCGGACTTGTGTTTCTTGGAAGAGGAACTACCGGGGGCACAGACATGATGGCGGCACTGCTTCAGCGGAAGCTCCGCCATTACTCCATTGCCCAGATTATGCAGTTTATTGACGGAGCCATTGTACTTGTAGGTATGTATGTGTTCGGTGTGCAGAAAGCACTTTATGCCATCATCGCCGTTTACCTTGTGACAAAGGTATCTGACAGCATGATCGAAGGTTTGAAATTTTCCAAACAGGCGTATATCATTACCAGCAAGCCTGACGAGATTTCCAGAGAAATTATGGACAAACTGGATCGCGGCGTGACCGGAATCCACGGAAAGGGAATGTACTCCGGCCAGGACAAGCTGCTTCTTTACTGCGTTGTGGGACGCAAGGAGATCGTGGCATTGAAAGAGCTGGTGGACCATATTGACCCAGATGCTTTTGTGATCGTGTCTGACGTGCGTGAAGTCCATGGTGAGGGATTTATTGAACGTAAGTAAAAAGGAAAACTTTACCAAAGCCTTTTGCGCACCGCAAAAAAAGGGGAAAATAGGGCTTGAAATTGGAGTGATATAGAAAAAGTTAAAAAAATATGCTGGAAATTTGTAAATTTTTTCTACTTTCCTCTTCCTTTTTTGGTGATTTTGTATTAAAATAGGTTCATGAATTTTTGGAATCAGTAGATTTTCCTAAGACTGTCTGAGGTTTTGTGCAATATTACAGATTTGAGACCGCGAATTTTGGCACTAATGGACAGCGATTCATGCCGGGTATACCGGCGAACATATAATGTTACTGCTCTCTTTGACAATGTTTTCACTATCCTGGAATACATTGACAGCTGTGAGACCAGTAGCCCTATAATTTACAAGAAGGGACGGAAGGGTAATGATATCAAATCAGGTACTGCAGAATACACTTGAGGGGCTCAGGGAGATATCCAGGACGGAGTTTTGCATTATTGACACAGATGGCAAGACACTGGCGTCCACCTACAGTGAATTTGAGATTCAGCCACAGGATATTCAGGCATTTGTGGAATCCCAGGCTGCCAGCCAGCTTGTGAAAGGTTATCAGTATTTCAAGGTCTGTGATGATTACCAGCTGGAATACATTCTGGTCGCCCACGGAGAAGATGAAGATACTTATATGGTAGGAAAGCTTGCCGCTTTCCAGATCCAGAGCCTGATCGTTGCATATAAGGAGCGTTTTGACAAGGACAGCTTCATTAAGAACCTGCTTCTTGATAACCTGCTTCTGGTAGATATTTATAATCGTGCGAAGAAGCTTCATATTGATGCTGATGTTCGACGGGTGGTTATGATCCTGGAGCTTGAGCAGGAGAGAGAGCACAGCTCCATGGAGAGCGTGAAGAGTCTGTTCGGCGGCAAGAGCAAGGACTTTATCACAGCTGTTGATGAGAAGAGCATTATCATTGTCAAGGAACTTGAGGAGAACGAAGGATACGAGGAGATGGACAAGCTTGCCCAGACCATCCTTGATACCTTAGGACTTGAGAAAGAGAATACTACACATATTGCATACGGAACTATCGTAAGCGAGCTGAAGGAAGTTTCCCGTTCCTACAAGGAAGCCAGAATGGCTCTTGATGTAGGCAAGATTTTCTCACCTGAGAAGGACGTTATTGCTTACAGCTCTCTTGGAATAGGCCGTCTGATCTATCAGCTTCCGATCCCGCTGTGCAAGATGTTTATTAAGGAGATCTTCGGCGGCAAGTCCCCGGATGATTTCGACGAGGAGACTCTGGTTACCATCGACAAGTTCTTTGAGAACAGCCTGAATGTATCCGAGACCTCCAGACAGCTTTACATTCACCGTAATACTCTGGTTTATCGTCTGGACAAGCTCCAGAAGAGCACCGGACTTGACCTTCGTGTATTCGAGGATGCGATCACATTCAAGATCGCGCTGATGGTTGTAAGATACATGAAGTATATGGAGACTCTGGAGTATTAAGTTTCATATTTGTAATTTCTGTGCCTGCTGCATTTGTTTGTGGCAGGCATTTTTCATCTTTGTGCTGGACTAGAGCCTGTTTGAAAAATCATTCCTGCAATCTGCACGCCCCACTTTGCGGTATATTTTGCCCGAATTCGGTTGCCGTAGCCCGCTACGGCGCCCTTATCCGGACAAAATCTCCCACAAATTGTGACGCACATCTTGCAGAAAGCCTTTTTCAAACACGCTCTAGAGCGTGTTTGAAAAGCATTTCTGGACCTGCTTTGTGTTTCCTTTGTGAAATCTATTGCGTTCTTGGTTTTCTCTGGTATAATAAGGTACTGCAAAAAATAAGGTTGCATTTTTACCAGACATATATTACAATAATGTTACATAAAAATTAAGCAAACTGCTGAATTGAATTTTTACATGAAAAATTTAGGAGGATATCATGATTGATCTGATAGATGTGAGCAAGTCCTATGGACCGGGACTGCCGGCAGTGAATCACGCCAATCTCCATGTAGATAAAGGTGAATTCGTATTTATAGTAGGAAATAGCGGTTCCGGTAAATCCACGCTGATCAAGCTGCTTTTGAAGGAACTGGATTCCACATCCGGTACGATTATCGTAAGCGGAGAGAAGCTTGAGGGAATGAAGCACCGCCGTGTGGCCAAATACCGCCGTAAGCTTGGCGTCGTATTCCAGGACTTCCGTCTTCTGAAGGACAGGGATGTGTATGAGAATGTAGCTTTTGCCCAGCGTGTTGTGAACCGTCCCACCAGAGTTATCCGCAAGAGAGTTCCGGAGGTACTCCAGGAGGTTGGACTTGCAGGGAAATATAAGGCGTACCCGGACGAGCTGTCAGGTGGAGAGCAGCAGAGAGTTGCCCTTGCCAGGGCAATTGTAAACCGCCCGGACATCCTTCTTGCAGACGAGCCCACTGGTAATCTTGACCCGAAGACATCCGAGGAGATCATGAAGCTCCTTGAGGAGATCAACCAGCGTGGAACCACCGTTCTGGTAGTAACCCACAATAAAGAGATTGTCAATTCCATGAAGAAGCGTGTACTGACCATGCATAATGGAGTGATCATCAGCGACGAGAAAGAGGGAGAATATTATGAGGCCTAGTACCATCTGGTATACTCTGAAGCAGGGTATCAAGAACATCAAGAGAAATTTCATGTTTTCCATTGCTTCTATTATTACGATGGCAGCATGTATTTTTCTTTTTGGAATTTTCTTTTCCATTGTAAATAATGTGAATACGCTGGCGCATAAGGTTGAGGAAGATGTGCCGATCACAGTGCTTTTTAATGAAGGAACCACACAGGAGCAGATGGATGCAGTTGGAGAACTGATCAGGCAGCGCCCGGAGGTTTCCAAGATTGAGTTTGAGTCCGGTGATGAAGCCTGGGAGAAGATGAAGCAGGAATACTTCGGAGATGACTCTGAGGCAGCAGACGGTTTCAAGGATGATAACCCGCTGGCAAATTCATCCAACTACCGTGTGTACATGAACAACATTGAGAAACAGTCCGAGCTGGTTGCCTATATCAAGACACTGGATAATGTACGAGAGGTTAATCAGTCTGAGCAGGCTGCCAAGACTCTTGGTTCCATTAACCGTATTGTTTCCTATGTATCTGTGGCAGTGATCGTGATCCTGCTGTTGATTGCCATTTTCCTGATCAGTAATACCATTTCCGTTGGTATTACAGTTCGTAAGGACGAGATCGGAATTATGAAATATATTGGTGCTACCGATAGTTTTGTACGTGCTCCGTTCCTTCTGGAGGGTATGATCCTGGGACTGATCGGTGCGGGAATTCCACTGATCATTTTGTATTTCTGTTACAATAATGTGGTAACCTATGTATATACCAAGTTCAGCGTACTTCTGGGTGTTGTAGATTTCATTCCGGTTGGACAGATCTACCAGACACTGGTTCCGGTGGCACTGGCACTGGGAATTGGAATTGGTCTTGTGGGAAGCTTTATTACTACAAGAAAACACTTGAAGGTGTGAGAGTTCTGTTTTACAATAAGGGCGGTTATTCGCATTCCGCCAGAATATGAGAAGAGGATATGGGGGCTGCTGGAGAAATCTGGCAGTCCTTTTGTATAAAAACAAGTAAGATGTTTCAAGGCGGACGCATTGGGTCAAATGATATTCCACGCAAGTCGGTGCAACGCTCCGGCGAGCTAACAGCTAACTACGACTAAACATCTCAGGAGAGCCTTCGATGTTAAGTCTTCGTAAGCTGTGGATCTCACCTGCACTAAGGGCGCACCTGAAATGACTTGTTTAGGAATATCATTTGCCCCAATGCTGGTAATTGGATAAAATTTGTAACTTGTATAATGAGGAGAACTATAAATGGCAGATAAACAATTTATAAAGGGAGCCATAACTGGTGTGCTTTGCGCATCCCTGGTGCTGGGCGGGGGATATGTGGGTCTTCAGAAAGCGGGACGTGCGGGAAGTAATGTGCTGTCGGATGTGGCAGTTACCCAGAAGATTAAGTATCTGGAGGATATTATAGATCAGAATTATCTGGAAGATGTGGATGAGGATTCGCTGAAGGAGGGGATTTATACCGGACTTCTTTATGGGTTGGGGGATCCGTATTCCAGATATTATACGGAGGAAGAATACGAGGAAGAGATGAGAGACACCGAGGGCTCTTACTCTGGAATCGGCGTGAGCATTACCCAGAATACGGAGGGTGGTATTCTGGTGGTGGATTGTTATGAGGGCAGTCCGGCAGATGAGGCCGGGCTGAAGGCGAATGATGTGATCACGGCTGTGAATGGAACGGATGTAACGGAAATGACGCCTGCTGAGGTCTCAAAGATGATACGGGAAAAGGAGGACGGTACTTCTATTCTGACCGTCTATCACCAGGAGGCAGATGAACCGGAAGAAATTACAGTGACTTTGAGCGATGTGGAGCTGCCCACTGTTTCTTATGAAATGCTGGAGGATTCTATAGGGTATTTGCGAATTACAGAGTTTACCATGGTGACACCCCAGCAGTTTGAAGATGCTTACAAAGATCTTCAGGCAAAAGGCATGGAGAAGCTGATCGTGGATCTTCGTGACAATCCAGGTGGGGTGCTTTCTTCTGTGTGTGATGTGCTGCGCCAGATTCTGCCCGAAGGACTGATCGTGTATACAGAGGACAAATATGGGGAAAAACAGGAGATGAAGTGTGACGGAGACACCACGATCGACATTCCGCTGGCAGTGCTGGTAAATGAGAACAGCGCCAGTGCATCGGAGATTTTTGCCGGAGCTGTGAAGGATTATGAGATTGGAACGATTGTGGGAACCACCACTTATGGAAAGGGAATCGTTCAGAGCATCCGCCAGCTCTCTGATGGAAGTGCGGTGAAGCTGACTACGGCGAAATATTTTACCCCCAAGGGCAATGATATCCACAAGGTGGGAATCACACCGGATGTGGAGGTGAAACTGGATGCCAGTCTTTTGAACCGGACGGATTATACCCATGACGAGGATAATCAGCTTCAGGCCGCAATAGAGGCGGTTTCTCGTTGACAAAACCACTATGTTGGATTAGAATGGTAAAAGGATTTTTGCAAAATAACGCGCCTGATCTGCGCGATAAACAGGCTGATCAGCCGATGGTTATTTTGTTGACAGGCAATAGCTGTGGAAGTATTAAACAGTTATGATAGGTAATAACTGTGAAGGCATTGAACAGTTATGACAGGCACAATAAATGTGGAGGAACCATCAATGAAACACAATTTTAAGAAAATCGAGCCGAAATGGCAGAAAAAGTGGGAAGAGCAGCAGGCATTTAAAGCTGTTGACGGAAGTGATAAACCGAAATTCTACGGCCTTGTAGAGTTCCCATACCCAAGTGGTGCGGGAATGCACGTCGGACATATTAAGGCATATTCCAGTATCGAGGTACTTTCCAGAAAGAGAAGAATGCAGGGATACAATGTACTGTTCCCAATTGGATTCGATGCTTTCGGACTTCCGACTGAGAACTATGCGATCAAGACAAACACACATCCCCGTGTGATCACAGACCAGAACATTGAGAAATTCACCAATCAGCTGAAGAGTGTTGGATTCTCCTTTGACTGGAGCCGTGTGATCGATACCACACAGGAAGATTTCTATAAATGGACCCAGTGGATTTTCCTGAAAATGTTTGAGAACGGACTTGTTTTCCGTGATAAGACATTAGTTAACTATTGCCCATCCTGTAAGGTTGTTCTTTCCAATGAGGATAGTCAGGGCGGCAAATGCGATATCTGCCACAGCGACGTTATCCAGAAGTCCAAGGATGTCTGGTATTTAAGAATCACCCAGTATGCAGACAAGCTTCTTGAGGGACTGGAGGATGTGGACTATCCGGCGAACATCAAGCAGCAGCAGGTAAACTGGATCGGTAAATCCACAGGTGCTTTCGTAAACTTCTCAGTTGACGGAATTGATGAGACCCTGCAGATTTACACCACCAGACCAGATACCCTGTTCGGTGTAACCTTCATGGTTATCGCACCGGAGCATCCGCTGATCGACAAGTATGCTGACCGCATCACAAACATGGATGCGATCAAGGCTTACCGTGAAGAGTGTGCGAAGAAGACTGAGTTCGAGAGAACCCAGCTTGTAAAAGAGAAAACAGGTGTATGCATCCAGGGACTTGAAGGCGTAAATCCTGTAAATGGCAAGAAGATCCCGATCTACATTGCAGACTATGTAATGATGGGATATGGTACCGGCGCGATCATGGCGGTACCGGCACATGACCAGAGAGACTATGATTTCGCCAAGAAATTTGGTATTGACATTATCCAGGTTATCAAGGGCGGCGATATTGAGAAAGAAGCCTACACAGGTGATGGCGAGATGATCAACTCCGATTTCCTGAATGGCTATACAAATAAGAAGGATTCCATCAAGCGCATGCTGGAAGAGCTTGAGAAGAAGGGCATTGGTAAAGCTGGTGTTCAGTATAAGATGAAAGACTGGGCATTCAACCGTCAGAGATACTGGGGCGAGCCAATCCCGATCGTTCATTGTCCAAAGTGCGGTGACGTAGCGGTTCCATATGAGGAGCTTCCGCTTCGTCTGCCGAAGATCAAGGATTTCCAGCCAGGTGAGGACGGACAGTCTCCACTTGCAAAGATCGATTCCTTCGTAAACTGCAAATGCCCGAAATGCGGCGGCGATGCCAAGAGAGAGACTGATACCATGCCACAGTGGGCTGGATCTTCCTGGTATTTCCTTCGTTATGTGGATCCACACAATACAGAAGCTCTTGCAGACCGCAAGAAGATGGAATACTGGATGCCGGTTGACTGGTACAACGGCGGTATGGAGCATGTAACCAGACATATGATCTACTCCAGATTCTGGCATCATTTCCTGTATGACATGGGAATTGTCAATACTCCGGAGCCATATGCGAAACGTTCTGCACAGGGTATGATCCTTGGCTCAGACGGTGACAAGATGAGTAAATCCAAGGGCAACGTTGTTGACCCGCTTGACATTGTAAATGAGTATGGTGCAGATGCACTTCGTACCTATGTTCTCTTCATGGGTGACTACGGCGCAGCTGCTCCGTGGAACGACAGCTCCGTAAGAGGCTGCAAGCGTTTCCTTGAGAGAGTTGCAGGACTGACCGATATTATGACAGAGGAGCCGGCAGCCAAGAATATGGAGGTTAAGATCCATAAGGCAATCAAGAAGGTATCCTCCGATATTGAGGCTATGAAGTTCAACACTGCAATTGCCTGCCTGATGACTCTGATCAACGAGATTTATGCAGTTGGCAAGATCAGCAAGAATGACCTTGTAATCTTCATCAAGCTCCTTTGCCCGTTTGCACCTCATCTTTGCGAGGAAATCTGGGAGACCATCGGCGGAGAAGGCTTACTTTCCCTTTCCCAGTGGCCGGAATATGAAGAGAGCAAGACTGTAGAGGACTCCATAGAAATCGGTGTCCAGGTCAACGGTAAGGTTCGCGGAACCATCGTAATCCCGAACGGCTGTGCGAAAGAGGAAGCTCTTGAGCTGGCGAAGAAGGACGAGAGAGTAGCTTCCTTCCTGGAAGGCAAGACTCTAGTAAAAGAGATTTATGTACCGAATAAGATCGTAAACTTTGTTGCGAAATAAAGATTACTGGAATAGAGAAACTCCCCACTGAATGACTGGTGGGGAGTTTTTTGAGATAGTCCACTGCTGGCTATAGAAGTATATAGAAAATGCATAAAACGATTATGACTGTTTTAAGAAATTAAACGCCTGCTCATAATGGAGAATGCGGTTTTTTTGATTTTCCAATAAGGTGGTTCGCTTTAATTCAATGGCAATTGTGTAATCTACAAGTTCTTTTCCAGTGCAGTCAAGAAGACGATATTTTTCGATAAGCTGCTGTTCGGAGAGGGATTGAACATCGACAGCTGTAGTCGCTCTTTCTTCTGTTAATCCTAACAGGTAATCGGTAGAGACGTGAAAAAACTGCGATATCTTTATAAGAAATGGAAAGCCAGGTTCCCGAATGTCCATTTCGTAATTGCGCAAAGTGTTGGCAGGAATGCCAAGCTCAGCCGCGAAAGTGTCGCGATTGCGATAACCATGTTCTTTACGCAGCTGCATAAGTCTTTTTCCAAAAGTCATGATAAAAATCCCTCCATTTTCTATTATTGATTGACAAAATCATATAGAATAGATATAATATACTCACCAGAACAGTTGGAAGGTAGATGCTCTCTACCTGATCCTGTTATATTGGGTGTTGACTATTGAGATAGCCGTTCCGCAACTTTCCGAGGGTTAGGACGGCTATTTCTTATGTATGGCGAATTCCAGAATAGAAACAAGTAAAATACCTGCGGTTAAAATAACCATAAATTCTTCATAGGTTGACATAAGTATCACCTCCTCCATAAAAACTCGGATGGGTGAGAGCACGTCCCCCAACTGCTCGGGAAAATATATTAAATTTGAAATACATATATTTATTATATAGAATAATTCGAATTACGTCAATAAAAAATATCCAAAGAAGGAATAGAATATATAAATACACTCAAAATGAGTAAATAATAAGGAGCTGAAAAACGATGAACGGACTCAGCCGAAAAATATATCTCGAACTCCCCCTCCCAACCGAAGACGATCCCCGCTCAGATCAGCAGCGAATCCTGGATAGCCTGGCGGCAGCAGGTGTGGAAGAGCGAGTTCATATACCTGTCCACATTTTGCGGAAGTTATACCCCTTGCTGGACAACGCAAAGTGGAAAATAACGGTTTCCCTTGCCTGGAATGGGGAAAACTGGGAAATGGTGGAGATTGAGGAAGGAGATACCACTGCGCAGCATTATGGGCTGGCGGTGGATCTGGGAAGTACCACTGTGGTGGCGAGACTTCTGGACTGCAACAGTGGAGAGATTTTGAAAGAGGTCAGCTGCTTCAATAGGCAGATCCAGTGGGGGACAGATATTCTGTCCAGAATTTTTTACTGTAAAGATCATAGGGAAAAGCTGGAAGAAGTGCGGCGGGCTACAGTGGAATCCATATGTGAATGTTTGGATAAGCTGGATGCAAGTCTGGAAATGCAAGGTACACCTTCTGAACAAAAGACAGAAAATAACGGTGTGAGCGAATCGTGTGACGACAGAGGGGCGAAAAATGCTGCCCAAAAAGCGAGAAGTATTTCACGCAGCGCACTCTCCATGGTAATCGCAGGCAACACCACCATGATTCACTTCCTTCTGGGAATAGACGCTTTCTGCGTCTTTTATACCCCACACGCAGTCCATGCCGACTGCCCCGGCTTCCAGCTGGCGCGCGATCTGGACATTCCGCTGAAAGGCTACGTTTATTGTTACCCTGCCAAGTCAAACTACCTTGGCGGCGATATTATCAGTGGCATGATTGACACTGAATTATACAAGAAAAACGAGATCAGTGTTTTCTTCGATATCGGAACCAACGGCGAGCTGGTGATCGGAAATAAAGAATTTCTTCTCTGCGGCGCAGGCGCAGCAGGACCAGCGCTGGAGGGAGGCGTGGTGCGCACTGGAATGCGGGCAGACGTAGGGGCAGTAGATGAAGTGAAGATAAGGGATGGAAACATCTTTGTGCATGTAATTGGAAAACAGGCAGAATGCTTTGAAGTTATGCATGGAGAGAGAAAAAACCAGAAAAATATCACAGATTCAGTACAATCTAACACTGAAAAAATGACAAATTTATTGTCAGAAGATGTATCAGATGAGAAATGCAAAGACAGTAATGGAAAGAGAGAAACTCCGCCTCAGGGAATCTGTGGTTCCGGCATCATAGACCTGATCGCAGAGCTTTTCCTGGAAGGCTGGATCGACATCCGTGGCAAGCTTTCCCCGGAAAAAAGCCCTCTTATCCAGGAGAGAGACAACCAGTTCTGTGTGGAATATGCCCCCGGTCTGTACTTCTACCAGAAGGACATCGACGAATTTATCCGCACCAAATCCGCCGCTCACACTATGGTGGAGATCATGCTCCGTGAATCCGGTCTTGACTTAAACCAGGCAGACCGCTTCTACGTGGCAGGAGCCTTTGGCAAACACGTATCCAAAGAATCCGCCATCACCATCGGCATGTATCCCGACATGGACCGCGACCACATTATCAACGCTGGAAACTCCTCACTGGAAGGAGCTCAGAAGCTTCTTTTAAACCGAAGTCTCCTCACAGATATTGACCAGATCCTGGAAGAAATGGTTTATATTCAGTTTGCCGAAGTGGAGGATTTCCTGGAACTAATGGTAGCAGCCCAGGCTTTGCCCCATACAGATTATAAGCGGTATCCTACGGTTATGGAGAAACTAAAAGAACGGCAGAAAGATATAAAGTTATAAACTGCTTTTTGATTTATATCAATGAAAATTCATTTTCAAATGGTTGATTTGAAGAAGTTCTTTCGATATACTTAGAAGTAATAGAAATCATCGAAAAGGAGTGATTACATGCCATTACTCGAAGAAAAAGTTTATACAATAGATGATATATATGCTCTTCCAGAAGGGGAGAGAGCGGAGCTTATTGATGGACATATATACTATATGGCACCACCTAACAGAACACACCAGAAAATATCCATGGAACTGTCAGCCAGAATTCTTGAGTACATCCGTTCCCATAAGGGGAAATGCGAAGTCTATGCTGCTCCATTTGCAGTATATCTGGATGACACGACTAGTACTTATGTAGAGCCAGACATTTCAGTAATTTGTGACCCAGATAAACTGGATGATCAAGGCTGCAATGGTGCACCAGACTGGATTATTGAGATCGTTTCCCCGAGCAATTCCAGTCATGATTATGTGATGAAGCTGAACCTTTACGCTGATGCAGGTGTCCGGGAATACTGGATTGTGGACCCGTCCAGGGAGAGGATCCTGGTTTACCATTTGGAGCAGACAGATTTCAGTGTTGAAACCTATACGTTCCAGGATTCCGTCCCTGTTAAGATCTATCCGGACCTGCAGATAGATTTCAATTCCCTGGATCTGTAAACCAGGGATGTTTCCCACATTTTCCACCTTTTTGTGGGGATAAACCCAATAAAAGCACTCAGAACATTGGCCTGGGTGCTTTTTTCATTGCCGTTTATCAGATTTTCCAGACGCTGCAGTCTCATTCCCTGTTCTGTTTTCTGACATGCCTTGCTGTCCATTCCCGGTCAATCACTCTCGCTATGACATTCCCAGTGATGGTTCCGGCGGTAACGATAGCAAATAATACAAAATCACTCATTTCTCATTCTCTCCTTTTTCGTTGTGATCTGGTTTTGATGTGTAGCATATACCTGTGAAGCCGTTACCGGGGCAGGAAGCGTTTTTATCGTGTCACATGAGGAATTGATAGGGTTAAGCCCTTAAAATGGCAAATACGCTCACATTACCCTTTCTCTGGTATGCCAAAAATCCTGTCGTAGGTATCCGTATCAATGCAGGCGGTATGCTCGTCCATAAAGCCAAATGCCTGTTGCTCGTCCATAAGCTGAATCTTTGTCTCGTTTCCCTCATACTCGCTCACAAGAAAATACGAGCCTTTCCCGGTACGGTAGAGCTTTTTTGTCCCGCCATTCCCGAAGCTGTCATGCTCGGTCGCACAGAGAAGATCTGATTCTCCCGGAACATATTGCTTTTTGCCTATGTAATACCGGACTTTCTTTTTCCGGGCGTTCCGAGAATTTGACTTGCCATTTTTTAGGGGTGACATTTCAGACATACGTTCCCCCTATCCAATCTGGATCAATGCCATTTATCCCATAAAACAGGATTGTCAAATCCCCGATTGCTCGTTCTATGTATCTCTCTAGGGAGTCTATCCTGATGTGAAGCCGCCGACAAATCTCTATGTCCGGCAGTTCGTTCCCGATGATATACCGTAGCACGATGGCGTTATGCTGTATCCTGTTACGTTCTGAGAAGTCAGAACAGTCCCTGTTCGCTATGACCAGGCTGTCTATCGTGGCTCTAATCGGAGTTCCCTTTGGAGATTCCCGGTATCTTTCCAAACAGGCTCTCACAAATGCCTTTCTGGCAGAATACATTTCCTGTCGTTCCCGCTTTGCCGTTTTCCTTTCCCGGACGTATTCCTGTTCCAGTTCCTGGGTAACGCTTTTCATTGCCCTGTTGAAAATATCATTCAGTTCTGTGGATAGCAAAACTGTTGCCTGCCGTTCCTGCAGAAGCTGCCTTTCTGTGTATGCCATGCTGTGTCCTTTCCTGGCCTGTGATGCTGTCAGAGGAGCAGTTCTTTCTCTTGCTCTGACAATCCGGCCGTTTTTCTCTCTGATTCCCGGTTAATATTTCTTATTGCTCGCCGTTCCTGCTGATCCGGAAGAAACGATGCCAGTTCCTTTCCGTATTTTCCCCTCCGGAGTTTCCGGAATGCATTCTGGATATGGCAGTCTATGTTCCCTTTGGAGCAGTGCAGGGTGTCCCCGATCTCTTCCAAGGTCTGTCCTTTGTAGAACCGGGCATAAATAATCTCACATTCCCTTATGCTCAGTGTTCCCAATGCTGCCGTCAAAGTGTTGTGCAGTTCCTGCAGATAAACACTGTCCGAAGCACTCTCTGTATCCTGGGATGGATCAGATACCATATCCAGGAGCGTTCCAGAATCCTTGTCGTTCTCTTCCAACCGGCTGTCAAGACTTACCAGTCCGACTTTCTGTATGCTGTCGCTTACATTCTGGAATTCCTTTTCTGGCATTCCCAGACTTTCCATGAGGGTTTTATCCGTAGGAACCTGGCCCGATGCCTGCAGTTCTTCCCTGACTCTCATGTAACTCTTTATTTTCGCTCGCATGGCGGGCGGTATGCGTAGGCTCTGGCAGTATCGATCATAATATTTTCGCAGGCTCTTGACGATGTAGTGCGTGGCGTATGTAAAGAACCTGTTGCCCAGGCTGATAACAAGCCGCCTTAAGGATTCCAGTATGCCAAGAAATCACAGATGCTCTAAAACCTCGAATTCC
>ENA-ORLW01001747-ORLW01001747.1-human-gut-metagenome-genome-assembly--contig:-NODE-1747-length-22256-cov-7.462194_pt1 | contig 22256 bp, 17 predicted proteins | sample MGYA00243017_ERZ508829 | MGnify/ENA primary metagenome ERZ508829 (study PRJEB26277, sample SAMN04329776) | human gut metagenome | biome: human-associated habitat | host: Homo sapiens | place: USA...
GAAATCCTGCTGTTCTTACACATCCATATATTGCTTTTTCATTCATTAATTCTATTTCTAAATTTGTTAATTCATATAAGCTTTCAACTACATCTTTTTCTTTTCTATTTATAAGCTCTATATACTTATCTATGTTTTCTTTTATTCTTTCTAATTTTAATATTTCTAAATTGTTTATTAATTTTGTATAATTACTCATTTTACTTTACCTCACATAATTTATTTAAATTTTCTAAATTCTTTTTTGCTAATGTTTCTATTTGATCTTGGGTTTTATTCTTTAATATATTGCTTAGTCCCTCAATATAGTGCTCTTCTTTATAATTTATATTTTTTTCTGAAATATCGTGTATTGTTATTAATTCTTTGTTATAATATACATAGAGCTTATTATTCTCTTCTTGAAGAGATAATGTATGCTCTATGTATTTATGGGGAACTGAATATTTTTTACCTTTATAATAAAATAATGATTCATTTGATATTTTTATTTGTTTTGTGGATATCAAATATTGTTCCATTATTTTTCGATTTGGTAGTGGTTTAAGATATTCTTTTTCCTTATTAAATAACATGATTGGGGCTACACCTATGGTTGAATTTATTTGTCTATTTACTTTTAAATTTACTTCACTTATTATTTTTACTAATTCTTTTTCATCTTCAAATTCATGATTATATGGTATTAACCAACTCATAAATCTATTTGCTGATTCATCTTTTCCTTTTGTGTATGGATGTCTTGGTCTGCATTTTTTTGCATCTATTCCTATATCTTTTATAAATGCTTTAAATTCATCCAAAAATTCTCCTGTTTTTGTATTTACTATACTGCTCATATTGTCTGTAAGTAATTCTTCTGGTACTCCTCCTATATATTCAAATGTTTTTATTAAACTTCTTTGCACATCAATTCTTGTTTTAAATTTACTATAAATAAATATATGTAATCTACTTGCACCAAGTGTTGATGTTAAAATATTAAATTCAAATACTTCTCCATGCTTACTTATCATTTTTATATCTTCTTTCCAATCAAATTGTAATTGTTTTCCCATGTCCGTTTCAAATCTTAAATGTGCTTTGTTATTTTTTTTTGGTTTTAATTTATGTTTCTTTATGTATTTATAAAAATTGGAATATGTTCCAATATCATTGTCTTTACTGAAATACTGATATAATCCTGTTACTGTTATCCCTGGTAATTCTAATTTTTCTTTTATTTCGTCTTTTAAATCGTCTAATTTTGATTTCCTAATTATCTTAATATTTTCTCTACAATATCCATTATTATATTTTTCAATTGTTCGTCTATCAAGTTTATATATTCTTGATAACTCTGAATAATTTGGTTTTATATTTAATGTTTTCATTATCAACAACTCCTGTTTTAATTTTTCTATTTTTTTCTTATACTCTTCATTCACTTTGTTATACCTCCATAAAAAGTATAACAAAAAAAGAATGTACTTTTGGAATTTATCTATGTACATTTTTGTACATGATTAAATTCCATTTTTTGTACATTCTTATATTATCATTAACAAAAGCGAAGTATACTATTTTATTTATGAATTGTACTTTAAGAAAACATATCGTGGAAACTGATATACAGGCTAAGAAAAGATTTGACATACTTATGAAACAAATGCTAGAAAAAAATCCTATTGATGAAAGTTTGAAAAATACTGACCCTTTGCAATGGGTGGAACTTATGAATAACTATAAACATTCAATTGAAGAAATTATATTAAAAAAGTTTATATATGTATAGTTTTTCTCTTGACATATACAAACAACTGTTTTACAATGTTTATATGATTTTGAAATTGGAAGTGATATTTATGAAGAAAGAAATTATAAAAGCTCAAATGAATGTGAAAGATAATCTGGTAAGTGTTATGAGAGTTGGAGACATAGATTATATTTCATTAACAGATTTAGCACGATATAAAAATCCTTTAACTCCTGGAGATGTTATTATAAAGTGGATGAGTAATAAAAGTTCTTTTGATTTTTATTGTTTATGGGAAGAACTTTCAAATCCTAATTTTAAACTAGCGGAATCCCGCGAGTTTAAAAATGATTCTGCAACACAATCATTTACAATGAGTCCATCTAGGTGGATTAAAGAAACAAATGCAATTGGCTTTGTTTCTAAAAGAGGTAAATATGCTGGTGGAACTTTTGCACATCCAGATATTGCTCTCGAATTTGCTTCTTGGATAGACTCAGCATTTAAACTACATTTAATAAAAGAATTTGAACGACTAAAACAAAATGAAAGTTATCAAAACAAAATTGTTTGGTCTGTTAGACGAGAACTTGCAAAAACAAATTATAGAATACATACTGACAGTATAAAAGCAAATTTAGTTCCAACACTAACTGAAAAACAAAAGTTATATGTATATGCAAATGAAGCAGATATTTTAAATGTTGCATTATTTGGTATGACTGCAAAAGAATGGAAAGATAAAAATCCTACTTTAGATGGTAATATGAGAGATTACGCAAATATTCTTCAGTTAGTTATTTTAGTTAATCTTGAAAATTTGAATGCTCAAATGATAAAAGATGGTTTAGAACAAAAAAATAGATTAGAAAAGTTAAATACCATTGCTAAAGAACAATACATTATTTTAAATGATAGTAATAGTATTGAAAAAATTGAAAATTTAGAGGATACAAATAACTTTAAAAAATTATCATATTAAATCTATATAGAGCAGAGATACTCTGCTCTAATAAATATTTTTTATAATTTTTCTTTTAAAGAAATATCACTAACATTGAAGATTGTTGAAATTACATTAAATAGTTTAGGATTATTGGTCATATTTGTATATCTTCTTTGCATAATATTATCAGTTATTTCATATTTATTATTACTACATAGCACAGAATAACAAATACCAGTATCTTCGTAATATTTATTTGTATCATAAAATCCATTTCTTAAATAAAAGTTCTTTCTTCTAATACTTATTTCATCTATTGGCATATCAACTGATAGAAAAATAGTGTTATATTTTTCTTTTAAATCATTTAATATTCTAGAACCATATTTCTTGTTTCTTAAATTATGCTCTACTGTAAAATACATTAAGTAATAAACATCTTCACAATTAACTATATAACACATACCAATAAATTTTTCATTATCTAATATAGCATATAAATCTGAATTTTCTTCTTTTGAACATTTATCTAATATCCAAAAAGGAAATCTTTCTTCTTTTGGAAAAGATTTTAAATATAGCTTTTCTATTTTATCTCTATACTTTGAATTACTACTATAAAATAAATTCATCTTACCACCTATAATACAATATCACTTACAAGTATTGTTTTTACTCCATTTTTGTTTAAAAGTTCAATAACATCTGCTCTGTCATCTATAAATAATATTTCTTCTAAATTACAACTATTTTAGAATGATATTTGTATCAATCTGTTCTATTAGTTCGAACAGAAACGTCATTGGAGGCGACACCCGGATTCGAACCGGGGATCAGAGTTTTGCAGACTCGTGCCTTACCACTTGGCTATATCGCCGTTTAAATTTGATTATACTTTATTATATGCACATATATATTCAATATGACACTAAATGTTAAAATTTCATATAATAAAATTTGGAGCGGGAAACGGGGCTCAAACCCGCGACCTCTGCCTTGGCAAGGCAGCGCTCTATCAACTGAGCTATTCCCGCATATGCTTCTTTTAGAAGCAATTTATATGATATCAAATTTAATTACAAAAGTCAATATATTGATTTCAAAAATTCAAAAAAGTAATCAAACCTATCCTTTTTTTCTAATTCTTCTATATTTACTATATCCACTACTTCTATTACTTCTCCATTTAAGGTTATCTTTAAATTTCCAATTACTGTCCCTTTTTCTACAGGTGCTATTAGATAATATAAACAATTAATTTCAATATCTACATTATCAATATTTTCATTTTTTATTGGTATAATTTTATTTTTTACTTCTTTTATTTCTAATTTGACACTTTCACATTTTCCTTTTTCTATTTGTATTCTTTTTTCATTTATACTTTTCCATGTATCAAATTTTTCTTTTACAATATCTTCTATATTTATTTTAGTATAATTTTTATATGCATATTCTATCAATTTAATACTATCTGATGTCCTTATTTTTTTAGTATCTGCACCTAATACTACTGTAATTATCTCAAAATTATTTCTATTAACCGACGTTACTAAACATCTACCTGCATTATTAGTAAAACCTGTCTTTACACCATTAACACCTTGCAAATAACCTAATAATTCATTCGTATTAGATAACTGCTTAGAATATCCATTAATACTAATTGTACATTCTTTTGTACTTACTATCTTAGCAAATTTTTCATTCTTTAATGCATAGTCTGTTATTTTTGCAAGTTCATAAGCTGTAGTATAATGCTCTGGATCATCTAATCCATGTGGTGTTACAAAATGTGTATCTTTTAATCCAAGCTCTTCTGCTTTATCATTCATTAGCTTGGCAAATCCTTCCTTATCTCCACCAACATGTTCCGCAAGTGCTACGGCTGCATCATTTCCAGAACGTAACATTAATCCATATAATAAATCATTAATTGTGATTTTATTATCTTTTTTTAATCCAAGTCTCGAACCTCCTGTACCCGCAGCTTTACTAGATACACTTACTTCATCATTTAAATTTGCATTTTCAAGTACTACTATACATGTCATTATTTTCGTAGTAGATGCCATCGCACTTCTCTTATTTTCATTCTTCCCCCATATTACTCTTCCAGACTCTCTATCATATATAACTGCTATTCTGGAATTTATGGCTGGTTCATTCGCACTTTCACTAGAAACATTAATTGCTTCATTTAATTCGTCATTTTCTAAAACATCTTCTATTTCATCATCTGCATATTTAATTTCTGCTATACTAAATATTAATATAAAAATAAGAAAAATACATAATACTTTTTTCTTCCACATAAAAAATCACCTTTATAATTTATATTTTATAAAGGTGATTTTTATTACTTTTATATTTAACTTTCTGGTTGTAAATTAATTGTTAAACTATATAGTTTAATTGCATCTTTCTTTTCTTGTTCAGCTTTATTAATATCTCCAGAAAAAGATTTTAGAATTCTTATTGCATTTAATTTTATTGATACATCACTATCATCTTCTTCAATAAATTTTTCAAAAGTTAAAGTTCTTTCTATAGTTTCATTTGGTAAAATTGCTAGGTTTGAATTAGACATCCCTACCATATCCCTTTTCTCATTTGTTATTTCCAATTGAATTTCTGATGATTCTGTTCCATCTTGCAGTACAATATAATTACTAGTTTTATTTGTGAATTCCACATTATACCTTACCTTATCATAAAAAATATCTTTGCTTATTATCTTCATTTTTAAGTAATTATCTTCAGCTTGTATACCTATTTCTTCTTCTTTGATATATCCATCTAATGCTAATTTAAGAATATTATCTTCTAACTTTATTACAATCTTTTCTTCATTAACACTATATCCATCAGTTGTTCCTGATGCTAATATATCTTCAAGAAATCTAACCCTATATACATATATACCACTAATATTAGAGTAATTTTGAATATTATATAATTTCTTTGTTGCAAATTTTACATCTACATATTTTTTAAAATCTTCTATATTATTCAGAAACTTTGTTTTGTATTCATTACTCAATAGATTATATGCACTCTCATATTCCTTATTATTGCAATAATTAACATAGTTATCAATCAAAACATTAATTGGCTCTTTATATGTTTCTGGAACACTCCCTGTTTCATCCATTACTGGAGAATGTGGATCATATGTGGTAATAGGAGTTACCTTCGCAGGCTCCATATTCTTTAAAAAATAGTTAACTGCAATTACAATTGCCCAAATGATTATTACTATTGCTATTTTCTTTTTATGTCTTCTAAAGAAATCTCTTATTTTTAATCTTATATCTAACCAATAATTCATATTTTTTCTCCAATCTAATTAATAGATTAATTTTTTAAATTACCTGGAACGATAAAACAAAATCATTAAAATCATTCTCTTGTATAACAACTCTATGACTCTTTTTATTTTCTTTATTGTCAACATCTATAATATCAATATTCAATACATATATGTAACCTTGTCTTTCTATATTATTATAAGAAAATGTCATAAATTCTGGGTATGTTTTCTTAGCATATTCTTCAAATTGCTCTAACGTTGGAAAATAATTAGTTTTAAATTCTGGATATAATAAATCATATGCTTTTTCATATTCTCCATCTTCTATGTATGTTGCATATTCTGAGAAGTAGAATTCCATTCTGTCTCGTTCTCCCATAGATTGTAGCTGTTGGTCTTTACTTATTTCCTCATTTGTATTATTATTTATAATATTGTTAACAATATTTACATCACTTTTCTTTTCAAGTATATTTATACATAATATTAAATTTATTATTATCATAAATACTAATATTATTGTTATACTAATATCAAATAACTTGATTTTTTCTTTCACAATATCATACTCTCCTAATCTATATAATTTCAAATTTCACATTATAATTTATATCTGAATTCATATATATTTCTAATTCTGAATCACTTTCATATAAAATATTTATTTTTATTGAAAAGTTTTTTTTGTCACTTACACCACTATCACCTATAAAGGTGACTTTGGAAAATTCATTAAGATTTAAATTGGTATTTTTCAACTTTTCCCTCATCTTCTGTAAGTCACTAATATTATTCACGCCAAATGAACTTATTAGAAACTCTTTATTTTCAATTAGATATTTATTTAAATCAGTATTCTCAATAATTATTAAATCATTATATATTTTAGGTAAGGACTCTTGTACATAGATTTGGATATATGTCATTAATTTAGAAGCTTTAAAATTAGTATTTTTTATACAAGAAACTAATTCTTCAGAGTTTGAAAAAGCTAACTCTTTACCTTTATATTCTTCTATTCCTGATTGTCTCATCACACCATCACTTTTGTTAATATTATTATCATTTTTAATTATTAATAAAAGTATAGTAATCATCACATTAATACATATCATCATTGTTAATATTATTCTTATTTTTTTCAAATTTTCGCCCTCCTCAGTTCTCTGGAAAATCGGAATTTTTACAATAAAATGTATCGTATGGAGGATCTCCTCTTGAATTTGCCTGTGTTACTTGCCCATCTCCAGTTGTATCAATCCACCACCAACATGTTTCTCCTGGAACACCATCTGGTTTACATTGACACCATCCAGATTGTCCTACTACATTTCTCGTCATTGGCTCTCCTTTTGGGTTGAGTACAGAACTACAATCATATTTACTTACCCATTCAGCAACTTGCATAGCTCCTGGAGTTATCTCTATATTTTTCCATTCCTCAAGTGTATCTGCTCCAGCGTATTGCCCAGGAGCAGTTAGCTGTTCTAAAATAGTATTTCCATGTCCTCCATAATTAAGTAATGCTCTATTCACTAATACATAAGCAGTTACTTTTGACGCCTCCATACCTAAATCAGAATCACCTAATACACTACTAAAATACTCTGGTGTACCTTCATGAGAAATTAATTTAGCAATAATCTCTACTTCCTCTTCCGTAAATTGATACGGTTGGTTTACACTTAGTATATTTTTTGTAGTCGTCTTCATATAGTCTTCAATATTATTAATAATAGCCTTTTTATTATCTCTCATTAACAGTTTCACATCTTCATCTATAGTTGTTCCAATTAGTTCTCCCTTTCCTATAGCACTATCTTTCTCTATATCTGGATTTACACTAATACCTTCAATTTTCATTGTCATATCTTTCACTGTATTCTCAGCTGTAAATTTTAATGTTATAGATTTTTTATCATTATCTATATCTACAACTATTGCCTCTCCAGGGGTTATAACATCTAAACCTTCTTCAAATCCTTCTGTATCTATACTTTGTTTATTATTATCAGATTTTTCTGTTTGCTCTTCTTTAATCTTTTCAACACTCGCTCTAGAAAGTATAAAAGTTCCATACTCCGTATCCTTCTTTTCATATTTAGTTACAGGCCATTCTTCTGGCTTGTATTCTGGTATAATCCAATCTAAAACTCCAGTTTCTATTAAGTCAAAATCTTCCCTTTCAAAATATCCCAAGTCTATTAAAAATTCCTTTAAATCTCTATATACATATTCTGCATCGAAAGTATGTACACTTTCTAATATAGAAAATGCAGCAAGCGAACTCTTTTTGGCAAAATTAATCCTTTGTAGTTTTACATTAAATCCTTTTTCTTTTAATTCCGTATTAATTTTATCTGCTTTTAGCTCTATTTCTTCATCAACTCCAAGTAATGGATCAGTAGAATCATATTTATTTTCCGCTTCATTTTTCAAATATTTTCTTGCTCTTTTTATTTCATCCGCTGTTTTTTCAGTTCCATCATAAATAAAATAGTACCCGTATTGGATCCAGTTTTTAACCTTCCAGTGCCATTCTTCTTCATCAGTATATCCAGGTTGTCCTACTTGTTCTACTTCAGTAAAACCACTTTTAGGAGTTAAATCCACATAAAATTGACCATTTTCATTTAAAATTTCTATTTCTTCTGAATTAGCTAAGCCCTCTGGATTATATGCTTGACTATCACTCTTTGAATCTACAAGTTTATATACTATGTCTCCCGGACTAATATTTTTTAACGTTTGACCTGATTCTGGTGTACCTGCAAAGTATATATCCTTATACCAATGATTTGTTACAGATGTTATATATGGTTGATATGTTTTTAACTCAGAGCTTACATTATTAAATACATTATAAAGTATTTCAAGTGTTGTAGTATCTATTCCCCACTTTTCTAAAAGTTTATTATTTTCTTCTTGTTGTTTCTCATAATCACTTAATACTAAAGAAAAATCTTCTATTAAATTTGATTGAATTTCTCTTAATCTTTCAGCCTTTTCTTTATAATTATCATTACTGTCTTTAACATTATTAAATTGATTAGAATATTTTTCATCCCCTCTTTTATAAGTCTGTGATGGATTTTTTATTTTATTATCGATCCAGTTGTCAACTGTCTTATCAGAAAAATTAGCCATTTCACTTAAATTTTCTAATGCAACTTCTTTTAAATATTCATCAGCACTCTCAGAACTAAGAATATTAATGATTTCATTTAAACATAAAATTTTAATCTCAATTTCAATATTATTATCATCATAATAAAAACAAGGGTTATCCTCATTAGCTTCTAATCTACTAGAATTATCATCTGTAGCATTTTCAAAAAAAGGCTCTCCATTTTCATCAAAACTCATATAATAATTTTCCATTAAAGTTTCACCTTTTTCTGAAAAGCACTGTATAGTATTTCCTTCCTTATTAGTAAATCTATATCGCTTATTATTCACCTCTACCACATTTATATCTTCAAATATACCCTTTGGAGTAGCATAATTATCATTTAATGGTGTAGGCAATTCTCGTTTTTCTGTAGATTCCAAGTATTTCATTTCATCTATATAATCTTTCATATCAATATATACTTCATTAACTTGACCTTCTGTAACAGTCTCATTATTCGCGGTCACATACTTATATGTTGCATTATATTCTATATTCTTTAAAGCAACATTAACTATAGTCTGCAAATCTTCATCCATACAAAAATTATATACAAAATCTGGTGCCATTGTTGACAAATGTAATGCAAGTGAAAGTTCTAATGGTTTTCCATATCTACCAGACCAACCATTTAAATCCCATGACCATGTATCTATATTAGTAAATCCTTCATCCAAACTTGGATTCCATCTGCTTACCTTTAACTCGTTCTTATCTCTATCAATTATTACTGTATCAAAAAAATCATCAGCACTATCTTGAAACTCTATCAATGGTATGGAAATCATCCCAGTTAATTCTTTATGATTTTCTAGGTAAATAGAATTTGACAAACCATCTGCTACTTTAGTAAATAGTATTCCAACACCAATGCCAGGGGATATCGCGAAGCCACCCAAAACTGTAAGTATATTAGTAACATTATTTTGTAAATTATCATCACTACCTTGTAATGCATATGTCCTTTCATTCGCCAAAATATATGCATATAAATAGTCAACACTATCATCAGCACTCTTTATCTCTTCTATGTTATTATTTTCATCCCTTTCTACTTCACCTAAAAATCCATATCCAACTAAATCGTATCCCATATCATCTATATAGTTTGCTAAGTCTATTTTCATCTGCTCATCTATTACAATCGCATGATCTTGTGTTTGATCTCCAAATATAAATTCAGATGCATCATTTAAAAAATTCTGTATTTTCTCCATCATTATTCCGGGGTGCCGTAGCAATAAATCCTATAATTCCTATTACCAAAAATATAATAATTATAGCTATTATTATTCCTAACACTACCCATCCTACTGGTGTTGCAAAAAAGGCTAATAGAGACGGCATTCCTTTTGCCACTTTACCAGCATCTTTTGCTGCCTTGCTAGCTTTTTTCATTGCTTTACTAGCTTTTTTACCTGCTTTCTTTCCTGCATTTTTTGCTCCAGATGTATTAGGTCCTTGGGTTGTCTCATTTATATTACTATTTTGTCCCTCCTCCATCTCTATCACCTACCTTTTTATTTTTTATTTTTCTTTCCGCCCTGTCCTCCGCTTTTTTTTCTACTATTGTTTGCATTTTCAAGTTGCTTTTGTCTATTTCGTTCCCATTCTCTGGCACGTTCTTCTTTTTCTGCTTTCTTTTGTCTCTGTTGCTTTTTCTTACTTGTGTTATTTCTCTTGTTTTTTTCTTTCTCTGGCTCTGCTGGTGGTGGCGGAGTCCATTCTTCAATTCCATCAAAGTCTGGCTCTATTTCTCCGCTTTCTATCAATCCAACAGTCTCTAATACTCTATCATCAGAATCTTCTTCTCCAACTGCACTGTATGTATCTCTCAAACTATTTACATATGAATAATATTCATAATCATCATCACTCATATTTTCCAACATTCTAGAATCTGCATTAAGCATAGCCTTAGTTCTTGCTGCCATTTGTTTATCTGAAAAATTATTTTTCTGTTTATAATTTTCATATGCACTTGCAAATGCTTGTTCATTATTTTTCACCATTTTATTTGCTGAGCGCCTACTCCATAATCCGTCCATACCTTTAGCAAAATCACTACCTGCATACATTGAAGTTACAATACCTTTTCCAGTACCTGTAGCAGCACCTAATGCTCCCATTGTTATTATCGCTGCAGCCTTTCTATTAAATCCACTCACAGGATTAATTAGTTGTAAAGCCATTGATTTAGCTTTCGATTTTATATTTCTTTTTTTCTTAGCATTAGAAGTTCCTGTATTATTTGCACCTTGAGATTGCCCATTTTGATTTGATTCGCTTCCTTCTTGAGAGCCACTATTCAATTCTTCAGATTTGTTTTGTGAATTATTTGATTGTTCACCTTTTTTATTATTAGCATTGCCTGAATTATAATTCTGTCCTCCCTTTCCTGTACCATTTTTATTTATATTAAGCTTACCTCTTGATTTCATATTTGTAATTTTTCCAGTATTTTTTCCTTTTCTTTCATTTTCTCTTCCTTTTTTACTTATATATGACATTCCTGTTGCCACAATACCTGCTGATGCTATTGCTTCTCCTAAACTACTAGCTTGGAAATTAAATATTTTCTTAACAATTTTTTCTGCTGTAAATATAAATACAATCATAATAATTGCCAATACTGCTGAAGCAAGTGTTCTATCTTCTATAACTAAATCCATAGCCATGTCTGCAAAAACTATATAAATAATACAATGAAATGGTTGTATCAAAACATTAAATACAAATTCTTTTAACCATGCATTCAATGCCTGTGACTTTCCGTCTCCCATCTTATCTATAGAATATGTAATCGTAATTAAAGGTGCTATTATTATTAGAAATCCAATTGTGAGCATACGTTTTATATACATAATAAGGAAAATTAATGTTACACCAACAAGTATTACATATATAATTGCAGAGCCAAATCCAGAACTCAAACTTATAGAAAAACTATTTGCAAGAAAAGCATTTAATGCATTATCATACGTATGGCTTAAATCAACATCAAATGCATCTTCTGCTGCACCCACTATGCTTCCTGCTGTTCTATCATTTATATAATCTCTTGCTTGACTTATTAAATCAACTAGTATGTTATTACAATTTATTGTAAATATCATTATATAATGTAATACAAAAAGTAGTGCAAGACTTACTACCCAATCTTTAAACATCTTTTTGTATTTAGCTTCATCGCTAGCTATAGTAGAAATGGCCATTCTTATTCCTACATATATTAAAATTCCCAATAATATTACTACTGCAAGATTTCTCATAACATAATACCAAGTAGCAACATTCATTCTTATAGTTGACATAGTAGTATTTGTAGTAGTCTCAAAGAAATTAATACTTGTTAGTTCAGATTCATTAAACAATATTCCATCTACTGACCATACTGCACTCCCACCAATTGCTGTAATTGAACCTATTAAAACTCTAATCGCTGTTCCAATGCCTATTATTAAAAGTTTTAGTGGAGTGAAAAGTAGTCCAGCCACTCCATCAAGTGCATCTAATAGATAATCTCCAAATCCTTTGCTTTCTACTTGTTCAAACATCTCCTGCTCCTGTTGTTCTGGAGTTTTAACTGTAGTTGTAGTTTCTTCTGCATAAACATAATTTGATTTAATTAGTGTTCCAATAATATTAAATAGTGTTGCTATTAAAATTGCTACTATTAATATTTTTTTAAGTTTAATCTTCATATTTACACCAACCTCATTTTTTATTTCTTTTTCCCTTTCTGAGTAGTTTTTTTCTCACTTGTTTTAGTTATATTTTTTGTAAACATATTCGTAGATGACACATAGCTACCAGTAGAATTTTTTGCCTTTTCAGAAACTGTTTCTAGTTCTCTTATTTTTTGTGAAAGTACTTCATATTTTGGAGCTTCTATGTTTACGCTACCTTCCTGCATAACTGCATCTTCTATCGCATTAACTGTCTTTTTAGCATCTAATGTCTTTTTCTTTTTACCTAATTCCCTTTTTATCTCGTCTTTTACATTTGCTTTTATCTTAGATCCAAATTTAAATTTAATTTCATCAGTATTAGCCATATTCTCTAGTTGTTTCATCACATTTTCAACATCCTTTTCTGTCATTTCAGATATATTATTTTCATACATATAGTCTTTAACAACAGAACTTATTGTAGAACTTGCTAGAACAGAATTTACCGCATTATGTATATCCTTATTTATTTCAAGTTCATATTTCTTATCTATTTCTTCTTTTTCTTTATCAGTTTTTCCTTTTTTCTCCATATCTTTTTGGATATTTATAAGATTCAATTCCTTTTCAATATCATCTTCTATTCTATTAATATCTGCTAAATATTGTAATTTTTCTTTGTGTTTCTTCATTTTTTTACTATCTTTATTTACTTGACTTATTTCACTTGCTATACCATCTGCTATTGCAAATGCTCCTCCTGTAGCTATTGTGGCTGCAACTTTGCCTCTTTTTGACCATATATCTTTTTTACTTTTATGTCCATAATGTTCTCGTTTTTTAGTAATACCTTTTAAATCTTTTATTCCACTATATAGTAGCATAGAACCTTCTTTAGCATCTACTATAGCCATTGGAATTCCCACCATGACTTTCGCCATACTGCCAATTGTTCTTGTTCCTTTTTTTATTGTCCTTGTCCAATTCTTCTTTGTCATATTCTTAGTTGCTCTTATAGCTTTTTTTGTAGTTTTATATAATCTTGGATCTCTATCTTTCATATTATGCATTCCAAGCCTTAAGTTGTTTCCTTTGAAAACTTTATTGTTTACTTTATCGCCAACCTTATATCCAACATTTTTTAAAGCATCCTTAACTTTATCTTTTACAACTACTTGTTCATAATCTAGTGGCTCTTGTCCATTTTTCTTTCTCTTTCTATTATCTATTCTGCCTTTTACATTAATACCGTCTTGTACTATTCCAAATCCTAAATTACCAACTGCTTTTACTCCGCCAAACATAAATCCTACTGTTCCTTTTGCAAATGTTTCAACAAGCATTCCTGTTTTGTATGCTTCTGCTAGGTAATTTTTATCTTCTCTAACATCACTTAAAGAAGAACCTCTTGCCTCAAATTTAAATATATCTATAAATATCTTCTCTGCCTTTAACATAAAATTAAGTATAACTAAAGCAATTACAAATCCTGCAACAGATTTAACTGCTAGATCAAATGCCATTATCATAAATATAGTATATAAAATTGCATGTATACTTTGTAAAAATACATTTATAAAAAAGTCAAACATCCAATTAGTTAAACTACCACTCTTTCCTGATCTAATTTTATCAAAAGCATATTTAATAGCAATAATTGGCCCTAAAATCGCAAGTATATTAACCGTAATGTATCTTTTAAAGTATATATATAAGAATTTAATTAAATAGTATACTAATACCATATACATTATCGTTGCTGGAACACCTTCGCTTAATTTTAAAGAATATGCTCTTGTACGAATAGTATCATATATTGACACTGCTCCATCTTCTGAATATCCCTTTTCTTCTACTGCGCTAGCATTTGCTTTTTCAAATACTTGTACAAAATATTGATTTATATCTATTACTATCATCATAAAATAGTGTATACAAAATATTACTAAAAAACTCGTAACCCAAGCAACTAGCATACTTTTATATTTCCCTCTTTTTCCTGCTGCTGTATTAATAGCTGTTTGAATGCCTAGATATATTAATATTAGTAATAAGATTATTATGCTAACTCTTCTTATAATTATATACCATTTAGCAACATTTTCTCTAATTGTGTAAATTATACTTCCCTCTTGTAATTCTTCTCCTGCTGCCTCATCAAACGAAAAGAAATTAACATCTAATATTGGAATATGATTATATATAATATCTTCTATATTAATTCTTTCCCATTTATCTGTTGCTGTTGGCTTATACAATTTCTCTTCTTCTTCCTGTTCTTTTTTTTGTTTTTCCTCCATTTGTTCTTGCGTTAATGGACCTATAAAATCATCTTGTTGTTCTTGCTGCTCCTGTTGTTCAACTTCATTTGCTCCACTTATTTCATCAATAAAATCATTTACCATAACTTCTACTATATTGGTCCAACCAAGTAAAGGAATTCTAAGTATATATGTTAAGATTCCAACTAAATAATCAAAAAATCCAGCAATTTTATCAAATAGCCAATCACCTGCACTATATGTACCTGTATATCTTCCTTGCGTAGTTCCATAATATAAACCATAGTCATCTGTCGCCCCAGTTACACCATTAAATAACTTGTTGCAATTATCACTATTTATACTGTTTGCCGTCTCTTCTGTAATTCTTGCTACAAATCCATACCCATTCCACTTATTTTGAGTAGTAAAGTCTACATCAGATATAGCTATTCCTGCTGTTATAGAATTTGCAACTTTACCATTTCCTAAGTAAATCATTACATGTTGTGCATTACTCCCGGTTATTTACTCCTATAATATCTCCTCTCTTCAAATTTAGTGGGTCTGGCTTTGGTGATATTTCTTCAAAATATGGAGCATATGCACGGCTTTGCGGTGTAACAAAATAAGTAAAATCTTCATTTCCTATTCCTAATGAATTATGCACACAAAAACTAACAAACCCTACACAATCAACTCCATATTTATTTACAAACTTTTTATTTGGCATCGGATTTCCGTTTCCATCTTGTGGTATGCCGCTCGTTTTTATACCTTTATATGCTGGCTCTCTATGTTCAGGAGCACTAGAGTATACAAATTCATCTGAATTATTTTTAACCAAGTTTTCGGCAAATGTTGCTATATAATCTCCTGCTTCTTCTTGTGTCATCGCATATGAATTAATAGGAAGTAACATAAATATGATTATACTAATTATTATTGTTTTTTTTATTATATTTTTCATTTATATTACTTCCTCCTTTTTTATTTTTTGAATCTTAATTCTGTGTCATCATATTTTAGTATGTAATCTTCATATTGGACAATATTAAAATTTTCATTTCCTGTCAGTAATGTTGCATATTCCCTAGTTTTTGCATTATAAGCATATAAACCTTTATTATTTATACCATACACATAAACATTATCATTTATCCATGTTCCTGAGTTGATAGCTTCTTTTAGTTCACTATTTGGTACACTTCTTGTTTTAGAAACAAATTGAACTGTAAACGTATCTTCACTAAGATATGTTTTATATTGTAGAAATTCTCTACTAGTTATTTCTTGTATATCATCTTCATAAACTACTGAACTATAATTATTCAAAGCATATTTTGTACTATTAATACTCTTATTTCTATCTACTTCCGTAATAAAAATCAAGTCTTTATTTATATATATAACTTGTTCTGGTATAGCATTTTGTTCCATAAGTTCTACCAAAGTTTTATCGTTATATATCTTCCCAACATAATTTGAATATATTTTAATCGTATCACTATTTATTTGTAATCCTCGAAATGTATATCTAAGCTCTATTGAATACTCTGTAGTTTTATATTTGTCATACTCGTTCCATATTTCTTTCATCTCTTCAATTAGTTTAGTGTTATTTGTTTCATCATTATATTTATTAATCAAATCAGAAATTTCACTTTTTATTTCATTTTTTTCTACTCGATATATAGAAATCTGACTTTCTGTATTAAAAAATACATATATATCTTTTCCTTTATAACCAATTACATCTGTTTGAGCATCTTCAAATGTTGGTTCTCCCAAAATGTTTATAATTTCTTCTTTAGAAGTAGATGTAGTAATATTATTTACTAAATTTCCTATATACTTATCTGTAAAAACTATATTAAACACTTGATTATTTATTTTTCTTACTTCTATACCTTCATCAAAATATATATCATAAGAATTAAATGTGCTTTCCTTACTTCCAAGTTCAGAATCTAAAATTCTCCAATTATTATTAATTAATTTATTTATAATATCAGATTGTATTGTAAAATCTGTTATTTTTGTTTCTTGATAATTCTTAATTTGCAATTCAGACTCTCTTTTAGTAAAATAATCAGATTCACCATTTATTATTATACTTTGTATTGTTTCATTCTCTTTATCACAAACTACTTCTATTGTGATATCATTTTCTTTATCTATAATTCTAAAATTTGCAAATTTTAAAACTTTTGCTGAATATGAAATTAACTTATCATAAAATCCTTCATTACTTTTATCATCTGTATATGGTAATATTTTTATTTTCATATAAATATCTATATTATAATTTTCCTGTTTTGAAGTTTCCTCTTTTATATATGTACAATCTAAATATATAGCAACTTCTTCTATACTTTTAAAATCATTTATAGATGTATATTGTTTAATATCTTCAATCTTCTTATTATCATTTTGGTTATTTAAAGAATTTATAATAGAAAATAATAATAAAACTAATATAAATAAAATCATAATAATTATTAAAATGATAATAATTGACTTGTTATTTTTTTTCTGTTTCATTATTACCCTCCTGCTAATCCTTTAATCTTATCTAGAGGTTTTTCCTCTCCAAATCCTTTTCCTTTTAGTGCAAATGTATTTTTAACAATTTTTTCTGCTCTTGATAGTGTCATTAAAAATAATATTCCAAGTAACGGAATCTGTTTTGCTATTTCTGCTGCAGAAAATATAAATACTATATAAATAACAGCATGTATTATCTGTATAAATATATTAAATACCATTTCTCTAAGCCATGTACCAAAAGCCTGAGCCTTTCCATCTCCAGCTTTATCTATTGAATAGGTAATTGTTATAAGTGGTGATATTATTATTAAAAATCCAACAGATAAAAATCTCTTAAAATACATTAAAAAAAACTTAACTTGATAATATACTAGCATATAATATAGAATAAGAAATGGTACTTTATTAAACCCTGAAAGATTTGATAATGATTCCCATGTCTCCTGTATTATAACTTCTTCAAAACCTTCTCCCTGTGCTACATTATTAATTAATTCAATAATAGTTTCTTGAATATTTACTAAAAATATTATTATATATTGCATAACAAAAATTAATATAAAACTTGTCAACCAACTAACAAACATCTTTTTATATTTTGCCTGGTCTTTTGCAATTGTAGAAAGTGCCATTCTTATACCTATGTATATTAAAACTAATAAACTTGCAACAATTGCAATGTTTCTTAATACATAATACCACATAGCAACATTTTCTCTAACTATATCAACTAGTTCTTTATTATATTTATTAGTGTCTTCAAAAAAGTTAATATCAAATAATGTATATTTACCTAGTACCACATCTTCAATAGTAAATTCTTGTAGTTCTGTAGTTTCTTCATCCTGTGTGGTAGTTACTATAACAGTCATAATTGCATTTACTGTCATAGGTGGTACCATAAGAAGCATACACAATACATTTGCAAGGAAATTCCATATTGAATCAGTTTCTTCAACTTTTTCAGTACGTGTTTTTCCACTACTTGGGGTTACTTGAGCTTCTCCTTCTTCATATAAAGATGTAGCAGAATCCTGCCCTGATTCTGATTGGTGTTGCATTACATCTTTCATACTTCCAAAGTCTGAAGTCGCAAATATGAAGTTAGGAATCAATGTATTAAATAATAGTATTATTATTAATACAATTGCTACTCTTTTTTTCATTTTCTACCTCTTTTAATCTTCTTTTCTTAATTTATTTAAGTTAGTCTCAACAAATTCGAATTCTTTTTTAGTTGGTTTTATGGCTATAATAGCTGTATCTTCACCTACTTTTAAAAGCCCTTCACCTCTTCCACAAGTAGTTAAGAAATACGCTTCTCCTTCACTTAATTTAAATACTTCCTTGATGTATTCAATTTCAGATTTATCTTGTGCTAAAAATAATTTAGTATCAGATGAAGTAAGTACTGCTTGAACTTCTGCTTTTTCATAGAAGTCTTGAAACTTTTGTGAAACAACTGCTAATGATACATTTCTCTTTCTCGCACGTCTTGCCATTGTGTTCAAAAAGTCTACAGCTTCTGGATATGGAAGTAACATCCATGCCTCATCAACCAAAACTCTTTTTTTAGCAGCTTTTGTTTTATCTTCACTATTTTTCTTTACATATTTCTCCCAAATCCAAGATAATAAAATTTGTTGTGCTAAAGGTCTTGCAAATCTCTCCTCTAATTGCGATATATCTAAGTTTATAAAAGGAACTCCTTCTAACAATTCAAAAGTAGATTGCCCATCAAAATACGCCATTTGTCCATCAAACTCTCTTACATATTGTCTCATAACTTTAGTCAAATAACTATAATGGAACCTATAATCAGGGTTATCATTTTCTTTTGCTTTTTTCAAAAGTCTTCTATACCAAGAACCTATTGTAGGCATAGGTTTTTTCTCGTTTCCTAAGAAATCAGTGTCATAAGCTTTCGACTTAGAATTATATAAACTATTAACATTATTATTAATGCCATGTGCTGCATATTCTTCTGCAACTGATTCTGCGATAATCTGTTTCGTAAGTTCATTTACCTCCGTACTTCTCGTTGATCCTCTTGCCATTGTTAGTAGTGCTTGTGTTACATCCTCAACTTTATTTTCAACATTTAGTACTGTTTTCTCTTTTCCAGTAATTTCGTCTTTAAGAATTTCTGGTTCTATATCAAACAGATTAATAATTGTTTTTGAATTTGGGCTAATTACAACATTTACACCGCCTAGTGCTTCTGCTACCACTCCATATTCCCCTTCTGCATCTAATGCCAAACTCTCAATCCCCATTAGTACCGATGAACGAGATGTTAATGTTTTAATTGTTACACCTTTACCTGCACCAGATTTACCAAATACAACCATATTGTAATTTGTTAAACTTGGACTAAAATTATCAAATAAAATTGGCAAACCTGTTTGTCTATTAAACCCTAGGGGTATACCATTTTTATGGCCTATATCCGAATTAAAAAATGGAAAAACTGTAGCCATAGAACTACGGTCAAAAGTATGACTTATTTTCATTCTATTATCTAAAAATGGAAGATTAGATTTAAAAGCATCTTCTTGCATTGCCCAAGCGGGTTTTATTCCAATAGTTGTTTTTGCCATTTCTGATGCTAACAATTCTGTTTGCTTATCTAATTCATCTAAATTATATGTAAATAAAGTACATATTACAGAAGATTCAAATAATTTATTAAATCCACTTGCTATAGAATCTCTAAGTTCCTCTGTCTCTGCTCTTTTTTGAGCTAAAATTCTTTCACGGTTAATATCACCTCTATCTAGGGCTACAATTCTTTCAGACTCTAATTGGTTAATTTCTCTATTTAACTCTGCTTGTGAAGTACTTTCATTTACGGGCTTAATATATACAGATACATTTATATCTCCAAATGTATACATACTTCTTAAAAATTCTGGAAATGTACACATTCTTGGTATTGTAGATACAATTGCACTTCTTGCAAATCTACTTTTACTAGAAACAATTTCTATATGATTTGTATTACTTGCGTCAATTCCCGCTGGCGCCATCAAATCTTTTAGATTTTTTTTATTTCTTCTCATTAGCCCACCATTTTTATTTTTATCTTTATTTTTTTGTTCTTCTACTTCAGAGTTTTTACGATTTTCTATTTTCATAAAATCATTCTCCTTTTTATATTATCTTAAGTTTAAGAAATTTTTTTTCTTCTACCTCTTTTTCGCTTTTCATTTACCTCTTGTTTCTCTTCACTTTTTTCAATTTGATTTATTGTTTCTTCATACAAATCTTCTTCCATAGAATCTTTATATTCGTCTACCAATTCTTTTGCTCTTTCTTTTACTCTTTTTGATTTATTTTTCTCTAACATTTTTATTCTATCAGCCTCTAATATACTTGATGTAGCAAGTGTAACAGCTTCTTCTTCTATTTGAGCTTCTATTCTCTTCTTTTTCTTTTCTAGTATATCTGGAGCTGTAGCATATAAGCTATCATATTCTGCATCCAAGCATCTTCTTAAATTTAAAAGCTCAGACTCATCTCTGTTATATGCAACATACAATAATTCTGCTAATTCTTCAGATTCTAATACTCTACCATATACTTCTGCAGAAGATAAACCTCTAATTATCGTTTGAGCTCTTGTATATAACTCAGAAAAAGAAATATTATCGATTTCTTCTTTAGAATAATTATTTATTTCTCCTCCAAATTCAGCTGTATAATATGAAACAATAACATATGTATTTTGTTGCAATACATTCTGATTCTGACACATTCTTTCAACATAATCAGATATATCTGTTCCATACTCTAATACATTAGTTTTTCTTCTTTTTTCAAACTCCAATTTCTCTACAGTAGCTTGATTTCCCGCAGCTTTTGCTCTTTTTATTTTTATATTTAATTGTTCTATCTCAGAACCTATAGTATTAACTCTTGATTTATATTCATCTATAATGTCTCTTAAATTTAAACTTCTTGTTTGAACATATAATTGTATAGGAAATCTTAATGTATTTAAGAATTGAGTAAATCCATTTTCTACTGCTTCTTTTTCCTCTTCAGATAAAAGGTCATAATTTATTCCCTTGCATTGAATAACCATGATATATTGTGTTCTATTTTTTCTTACAATCATATTATCTACAACATCATCAAATTCCATAAAACTTTGTACTGATTGTTTCTCTTGAGTTTTATCTTTTCCAACACTGTTATCTGTCTTTTCAGAATCACTACTACTTTGTTGTTCTTTCTTTCTTTTAAAAAGAATAAATATTACAATACCACCTAATATTGCAATGGCAAGTACTAATATAACCAATATCATATTTAACCAAAATATAGTATTTCCCATTATTCTTCCTCCTTTGTGTATTTATATATTTTTTTATTCATTCTAAACTTTGCATATCTTAGTACAATGTCATCTATAGAATCCCCCGCGACATTTTTTGTAAACTTAATACCTGTAATATGTGGTATTTTAACTGTACCAACTGCGAAACCTAATAAAGCAAAAATGCCAAATAGTATTACACCTACTGCATTTAAACTAATAGATTTAAAAATATAATAAAATATAATTCCTATTCCTCCACCTATGCAAGTTGTTATTAATGATTT
>ENA-ORLW01001751-ORLW01001751.1-human-gut-metagenome-genome-assembly--contig:-NODE-1751-length-22229-cov-6.766703_pt1 | contig 22229 bp, 20 predicted proteins | sample MGYA00243017_ERZ508829 | MGnify/ENA primary metagenome ERZ508829 (study PRJEB26277, sample SAMN04329776) | human gut metagenome | biome: human-associated habitat | host: Homo sapiens | place: USA...
ACCTGACATTGCAGTTCCCACCATGTCTGGTAGCACGCATCCACGGTGGGCAGCCGCGCCATTTGGTCGACGATCTCGTCCACCAGCTTCTTCATTGGTTTGGGCAGATAGCCGTAGGTTTTTTTGCCGCCGACTTGACCGAGCTGCCGCGACAGGTCCCAGATCATCTGCTCCGCCTCCGGGTGGATGCAGGTCATCTCCCGCATGGCCTTCGCCAATTCCAGCATGGCTTTTCGTGCTTCTGACACCAACTCGTCTCGCGATTTGCTTTTCTGTTCGTAGACGTGCAGCAGCTCCTGACGGAAGATCTGATTGGTCAGCGTGGACTTGATCTGCCGTATCCCATCTTTGGACAGGTATGCCTGATTCGGCTTTGCCGACCACGCCATCATGTGGACGTGAGGATGATTCCCTTCGTCATGGAAGGCGGCGTACCAGCGGAAGTCCTCCGGCGGGATCTTCATCGCCGCGGCGATATCATTGCGGTGGGTACGCAGTAATGTGCGCCATGCCTCCGCGTGATTGTACCCCAGCCGCTCCGCGTCCTCCCGGTGGAGGGAGATGATGTGCGTCCACACGTTGCCGGTGTAGTGATCCAGTTCATCCGCGACAGCGGCGAGGTCAACGGCATCATCGTCACCGAAGAGACCGTGTTCACCCAGCCGCTCCGCTCTCGGTCGCAGCGCGATGTACTTGGCGTAGCCTTCCATCGAGGAGAGCCTGTCCCAATTCGATTCCAGCGCCAGCGTGATGAGCGCGGACGCCGTTGCTTTTGTCGGGTGTGAGAGATAGTCCTCGTACTCCATCAGCGCTTTGGCGTCAGGGAAATCCTTCACCAGCTTTGCGATGAGCTGCTCCTGCTTGTTGGTGGGCGGACGGTCATCCGGGATGATCTCCACCCGCTCCCGCGTGGCGATGTACTTGAGGTACCCGCCAGTGCTTTGCCCAGCGCCGCACCTGATGTACGGGCTTTTGACGATCAGCCTTGCCATGCTTCGCTCTCCAGCTCACGGAGCTTCTGTTCCAACCGCAGCTGACCGTTAGTGCGCTTGACGGCGGCGATGCTTTTGGCCCGTTCCTGCCGCAGCACTTCCTCGCTCACGTTGAGGCTTTGCAGGAGGATGGACATTGCCATGTCCATCTCCACCGCCTGCTTGTAGAGCAGCGACGCGATGCGATCCTCGAAGAGTTTCAGCCGTGCGTCGATGGCAGACTGCACCGCACGGGGCAGCGTGGTGCTTTCGCCTGCGGCGAGCATATCCGCGTAGCAGTTCACCGCCTTTTCGATGAACTCATTTTTGCTGCGGCAGTTATCTTCCTGATACCACCGCTCTATTTTGGTAGCTGTTTCATCCGTCATCCGGAAGTTCAGCCTGTTTTCATTTTTGCTCATAATTCCCTCCAATCTGCCGTAAGGCACGCTTGTTTTCGTTGAAACACCTGCGCTTGCGGGAACAAAGACGCCAGTCGCTCCAAAAGTTTGCTCAAAAGGCGCCACAATCGCCTGCGCTGAAACCCCCGTCAACTGCCCGCACTGCGGGCAGAAGTGATTGGGCAGAGCGTCGGTTCCGACGCCAGTCCTTTATCCTGCTTTCTTTTTCGTCCTCGGAAAAGCCGCAAAAGCGCAGGAAACGCAGTCATACCAACGTTTCCAACACATTGGTCACATGGCCTTCAACACCTCCGGCACAAATGCCGCAACGTTCGTTTCAAAAGGCTGCGGCGGGTACACACGCCACCCCAGCTCCTAACCGTGCACACAGCGGCTCACAGGGCGAAACAGGGGCGTTTCGGACGGGGGGTGGTATCACTACCCTCGGAGCGTTTTGCGCGGTTCGGAAACCCTGCGCGGCCGGGTATCAGAACGGCAAACTTTGCCGTTTTTTGGCCTTGGTCGGGTGCGCTTCCGAAGAGCGCAGAGAGCCTGCGGAACAGCGATGCGCTCATGCGCGTCGCTGTTCCGAGGCGGCGCGGCCCCGCTGGGCTGCGTGATCCCATTGCTTTTTCTCTCACCGCGTTGATAGGCTTCACGGTTTTGGTTGTCCATGATAGCAGCACGCAGGGAAAAATACCCGCCGCTTTCACACGCTGGTCTGCTCCATGCGTCTTGCCACGCGCTGCCGTTCCTTTGCTCTGTCCACAGCATCCAACTGTCGCTGGTAGAACTGGTCGATGGAAAACTGGATCGGCAGGATCGTGTAGAGCAGACTTCCGTTTTGCTTGCGCCCGTCCCGCGTGATGATGCTGGTGCGCTCCGTGCAGATGAGTCCGCGTTCCTCCAACTCCTGCACGTACTTCCGCACGGTGTTGCGGCTCATGCCCACCGCCTTGCCGATGGTGGCGTAGCTGGGATGGCACTGATAGGTTCTGCGGTCTTCGATGCGGAGCAGGTAACCGTAGACAGCGATCGCACCGTGAGACAGACCCAGCTGATAGATCTCATTGGGCAGAGGAAAATAGTTCTTGACCGGGTCGCGCTTTGTCCAAGTTCTCATCTGGCACCTCCAGTCTGCCGCTCTACCCACTGTTGGAATTTATCCTTGGGCACCACGAACCGACTGCCGATGCGCACAGACGGAAATACTTCTTCGTGCATCAGCTCGTAGGCACTGGAGATGGACACGCCCAGCACCTTTGCCACCAGTTCCGCGTTGAGGAACAGCGGCAATTCATCGTAGCTGTGATAGGTTGATATTTTCAAAATCGTTACCTCCAATAGAATTCAGAGAAAAATTACTTGCGTTTCGGAGGTCCCTCTGTTAGACTGTTTGCAGATGGAGTCTGCGTTTTCCGAAACGCGGTGCGCCGCTGGACTGCTGCAACAGTTCAGCGGTTTTCCTTTTTGCAGGAACGATAGATACCGATCCCCCCTTTCTTAACGATCTTCTGCCACGCACCGTACCCGTTCCTGCCCTGCGGCCTTGTTTGACCCGCACGGCGTTTTCATCTGCCCTGGCACGCTCGACCGCTTTGCCGCGGCGTCCTGGCGTTACTTCTCCGGCGTGTATCATCTCCGGTGATGGGTATTCAGTTGTCGAGGTGCAGAGACGACCGAATTTTTCTCTTGACTTTATCGCCCATACAGGTTAGACTTATTTTTGAAATAAAGAATATTCGGTCTATGTACTTAGACTAACAGAAATGAAAAAATCTGTCAAGACCGATAAATGAACGGGTTGTAAATAAGTCTAAAACGGGAGAGTGAAAATGATCTCTTTTCAATTCGAAACCTACATTGCGGATGGTGCGGAGCATTATAGCTATGGCGCGGACTACGGAAAGGGCATGGTGCAGACATCGAAGACCGTGTCGTTTCCCGAGAGCTTGCTGTCACTCGTTGACATGAACATCGACGAGATCGAGCCGGCGATCCGGCAGCTCAACGAGGTACTCTGGCAGCTTACGACAACACGGGAGAAACAGTATGTCGAGGAAGTAAACGCACTGTTGGATGAGCTCGAACTGCGGCACATCTATTTTCAGCAGCTTGCGCTGGACTGGAGGTATCGGCTGTCACGGGCGGTGATCTTCGAACAGTACACGGAGGATATGCTGCCACGCAAATATCTCTATGCGTTACCGGACACCTTGCGACGGATGCAGGGACAGATCGTGGAGCTGTTTGAAAATGTGCTGGATGCGGACAACAGCGACGAGCCGACCTCGAAGCGAATGGTCGACTATTATCAGCGCAGCGGCGAGACGGCATTTCGATTCTATCCGCAGCCGATTGGGTTTGAGTTGATCGGTGAAGTGTTTACCGAGGTTCTGACGCCAAATAACATCTACGATATCCTCGACTTCCAGCTCCGCGCCTGTGTGAAGCAGGAAATTAAGATGCGTCGCTGCAAAAACTGCGGCAGGTACTTTGCGGTGATGCGGCATGGCGCGACGGAGTACTGCGGTCGCGTGGCCGACGAGCGCGGGCGCACCTGTCGGGAGGTCGGGGCCATCAATACATGGACGCGCAGCAAGCGGGACGATGAGGTATTCAAGGTCTACCGCCGAGAGTACAAAAAGCGCTTTGCGTGGATCAAGGCGGGGCGCATCACGGACGAGACGTTCTACGCATGGAGTGAGAAAGCCAGAGAAGAGAAAAAGAAATGCGACCGAGATATTATCTCACTGGCGGAATTCCAGCAGTGGCTGAAAGAGCCCAAATGAAAACGCCGTGTGCTGACCTTGCGGTCAGCACACGGTGTTTCTTTGTCTATAGCGAGGCAGATTTTAACCCGCCCCACTTTTATTACGGCATTGCAACAAGCAGCTTATATATCCGTTCCATTAATCGCAGCACACACCCATTCGCCACGCTGTCGTTTATGAGGCTGCCCTCGCAGAAATGATCCCGTCGGAAATGATACGCAAGGCACGCCACCGCACCATACAGCGATAGGGTATCGACCCATGCGCTTTCTGCTTTGACAACTTGCTGATCATCGAGATTCAACCTATTCATCATTTCACGGTAGTTTCCAATCACCACGCCATTTTTATAAGTGTCATTCATAAACTGCCTAAAGGTTCGTATTAGTCCTTGCTTGTCCGTCTGTGGTGCATAAATCGAATACGCCTTGCACCAACTCCGTTTTTCCTCCGATGCTTCAATTTCTCGCAGCATTTTGATGGATGGTTCCCAATATGTATTTAAGAGCAGGGGATCACTCCAAAATACCGGAAGCACTCTTGCCCAGTCATTCTTCTGTCGGCTTAACAAGAGCTTATCGCCGCTGCCCCGATTCCGATTGAGCGTCCCCATTACACCGCAGTGCGCCAAGGCAAACACATACACCGGCATTCCATCTGAGAGTTTTACCACCACTGGGTTCTTCTCACTTTCAATAACACGGTTGTAGCTCATCTTGTTTGATATAGTGCCGCCAAAACAGCCGAGCACACTTTTCCATGTGTCCTTACCCAAGCACAAAAGAATGCGCGGACGGATGATCTCAACCAGTCGGCGGAAATACTCTGCATCTGCCGCCGCCCAGCTTTTCTTAAAATTTCCGCTGGCTCCCTTGACTCGGTATCCCATCACGAAGTTCGTAAAAAACAGGCATGGATCGTCTGTCAGAATATCGAATCCAATCGAGCGAAAGAGTTCAATGAGGTTTCTATCTGTTGGGTTTTCATTTTCACGCATATAGCCGATGGATTGCCCACGATTCATGGCCTGCACATTCCGCATAACCTCCGCAGCCCCTGCGTCCCATGGGCAGCCCCAGTCCTGCCCCACCAGCATGATTCGGGCATCTAAATGTCTGCGTCCCTGCCAATAAGTCCACAGGTTAATCTCTTGGCATTCATCGCACCACTTCAATTCACGCTGCTCGGATTGATAGGCAGTGCGAACATCAGCAATCAACTGCCTGTATTGATCGTTCTTGGACACGCTGCCATTCCTCCTTGCTATCCTGTAAATTGATTATAATGTTTTGACTAATGGCATCATTCTCTCATGCGCAGTTATCATTTATCCATATCCGCTGTATCTTCCAGCAGATTTGTAACCACTTCACTGAGCTGCGCAGCGTTCTTGGAAGTAATGACGGGAACGCCGGTCTGCGTCTCAATGGCCTTTCGCGCGTCGCCAGCCACCTTGCCACCGGCACGGGCCACGTCGATGTTCTCCGAAAGGGTTGCCGGTGCCTTCTGCTTAGAAATTTCCGTGGTGGTGGCCTCCGCCAGCATATTCAGCACTAACTCCAGCGTGGTCATGTTGTCACGAAGGTTTTCCTTTTTCAAGCCTTTTAGGTTTTTGTACTGCCGGGTGGACATTCCCGACCATGCACGGGAGATCTCGTCAGTGAGGATGGCGTACTCCACACCCTTCTGAACCCCGCGGGCATCCCACTCATCCGTCAGTTCTTTGCGGACTTGAATGGCCTGCAACCGCTGATTGATCCACTCACGGGTGTAGCCTTTCTTGAGATAGGTTTCCAGTGCCCGGTCGATGGTCAGTTCAGGATCAATAGTTTCCTCAATGCGCTCCCGTCCCACCTGTGCCAACCAGAGCTTGAACGGCTCTGCCTTGGGTGAGGGAATGGACTGAATGATACGGAGAAGCTGCTCTGTATCTGCCACATCGGTATTGTATCGCTTGCCATCCGCAGAACGCATTTTCAGTTGACTACAATTTGTAGTCAACTCACTGCCCTCTTTTTTCAGGCGCGTCTTGAGGACACTCCAATACTTCGCCGCATGGCGCTGATCTGGCTGATCGGTCAGTACGGCCACTACATCAACGATGGAAAAATACCATTCTTCTTTTTCTTCATCCCACGCCGTGCGGATGCGTTGGTTTTCAAAAAGCTGGATTTTATCATTCGGCTTCATTATACGAGTTCTCCTTACGGTAAAATGTAGATATGCACCGCATTTTGCGGTGTAAATATCTGCAAGGAGGTCACCTGTATGACCTGCTGTTCAAGCAAAATCCGGTCATGGGTTTGAGTAATCTCAGTCCATATCGTTCCAGAAACCAATTTCCGGATTTTCGTAGGTACCAACAATAACACCACGATCTAAAAAGGCATTTCGCTCCTCACAGCAAGTCTCAGGTAGAAGTCCACAGGCATGGCAAGCAGCAAGATTCAATGAATCGCGTCCTTGGCCTCTACTCAGGATACATACAGGATCATTTGAGCATGTCTTGGCGTTTGCAATTGCTTTTCTGAGAATACCAGGGAACGCATCCGGTCTCCCTTGCCGAACCAGTCCTCCCAATGTTCCCTCTGCATCACCATTGGCCGTATAAATGAAAATACCCGCCATATTTTTCCCGTCGGATTCCTCCGCACAGTATAATCGCTCACTCAGGGAAGCAATGCTATACCCACATTCAAAACTCAACTGAGAAATGAGCAAATGGGATAGCGTGTGCAGCATAAGAAATTTAGGCGTTATCGTTCGCGGATGGTTTCTTCCGATGAACGATGCCGCATAATTGCGGTTTAGTATAGCGGCTCTCTCGCTGACTGCCGGATGGGTTTCAACCCAATTATCGATATCTTCTTGGTTAAACTCGATAAAAATGCCTTCACCTCGGACTTCATAAGCGGGGTACCATCGAGTGTTGGGTTCCTTCACATCAACAAAACCTACATCATTGCGGGTCATTGTCGGCTGAATTCTGGAGAAACCAATCAATGCATTTACCACGCGCACTTTGTCTATGAGGGAAATGGCTTTAATATGAGGGAGATCATACTCAGAGATATCCATTTCCTCACGTGAAAAATCGCCCAGCCCGGAACCAGCTACACCTACTTCGCCAGACAGCGCTGTATATTCCTCCACACGATACTGGATTCCGGCCACATCTACGCCTTCCGGCACCGGATCCAACCATTTTTGAGTCAGAATTTTTTCAACTTCTGCGTGGGGTGCTCCGATCTCCAGTGCAATTTTATCTACCCACTTCGGCAATCGCCGGGTGATTGTTGCGATCTTTTCTTCGGGGTCCTCATCGCTTATGATAGTCATACAATCATCATAAGCTTTGCTTTGCTCTATTTTTGCATTCAACTTATCCGCATACGGAGGAATGACCAATGAACTATGCACTACAGGAAAGTAAACGGACGATGCGCCTCTCTGCACGGTTTTGGGGTAGCAAACGCACTTTTCTTTGGCGTGCCGAAACGGATGATTTCCGTCACATCTGAACTGATTGGTTCCCAAATCTTCATCCAGTTTTTGAAAGCAATCCTTATCGAATGCGCCTCTTAATGTCGCAACGGCACCACAGGAGCAGCTAACGCTCAATCCTTCAAGCCCTTCCGTTCCGGATGCGCCCGTCTTAAATTTCAGCTCCGGATTTCCGCAGATCGGTTTCTTCGCCTTTGCATGAACCCATTTTACCCAGGGGAAATCATTCAAATGACCACTTTCACACACCGTGACAATACGCGCTACAACCAAATCCTGTCGGCACCGGGGGCATTGCATATGCTCAACCATATACTCATCCCGTTCAAGCATTTTTGGCTTGGCTGTTTTTCTGTACTCGGACACCCAGTTTTTTAACGGCTGAAATCTTCGACACTTCGGACAGAAATACCATTCAGGAAAACGTGCGTACGCAATGTTGGTGGGTAAAGCAAAGTAGTCCACCCCAAGGGCTTTGGCAAAGCGATCATCATAGATTCTGCTTGTCCCACTCCAGTACTCTGGCGCAGCCGTAACCAATGTCTGATCCGGGAAGTCCACCATAGCTCCTACACCATACTGCAAAACCGCCTGAGCGGCACGAACGGAGTGGGTAACCTTATTCAGTTCCACCTTTGCCTTCACCTGTTCAGACATTGTTATCCCCCCAAACTATAATACTGCCCGATACCGGGGTATCCACATTTCGCATTGAGGTCAAAGTTTCAACGGCACTATCCTTACCTGAGGAATTGTATTGTTTAAGCAGCCGACGTGCATCTCCTGCGGGAGGATTAACCATGAATCGACGGCCAAAATACAACGGAACGGATGGGTGTTCTCCGTTACATTCATCCACATAGGATTGCCAAAGATCGAAGAACTCCTCAATCTCCGTCCGGATTTCGTTTACATCGTCTTTTGCCTGTCCCTCGGAGCGCTCGTTAATCCCTGTCACCCTATCTGTAACGAATGTTTCGATTTGTTTTATTGTGTCCGCAAAGTACTCCTTGTCAAAGTTGATGGCGTCCTTGTCTTCGCTCATTCCGGTCATTTGACGCATCATTGAAACGAGGATGGCGTGCAGAGCTCGCTCACGCGCTGGGCGGGAGAACGGAGTTGCTCCGGTTGGCTCGACAAAACGATAAAATGATTCATGGTAAGAGGGGAATCGCTCATAGTGGGAGCGGTCGCGACTCTTTGTCGCATCGTACTGCACAAAGACAACGCCGGGGAAGGAACGTCCCACGCGGCTGGATGCCTGAATATATTCACTGGTAAGTTTAGGCTGTCCAATCATCAACATGACATTCAACCGCGCCACGTCAATGCCAACGGAGATCATGTTTGTGGCAAGTAGCACATTGGAAGCATACCGCTTGGCCGTTTCATTTTCTTTGGAGTACTCGATCTTTTCCAATTTGTCCAAAGTTTCATTTAATGCCGTAGTGGAAACGCGACTGGTAAGTTCATCCGCACTGACGATGAGCCGTCTCCCCGTAAACATACGATTTGCCGTGCGAACAATAAAATCCTTTACGTCATCGTCCACCAACGTTGAAGCCTTACCCAGGTCCTTCAGACTGTTAAAGTATACCGTCAACGTCCACAGCTTATCTTTAACCTCTTCCGAAAGGTCCATGGTATAAATCTTCTGCATGAGCGCAGCCATAGTGCGAATTTCCATCATGGCTTTGGTTTTGCCGGAAGGCATAATACCAACATACTTACGCCCGTAATCACCTTTTTCATAATCAACGGCAGACTCTTTTGCAAAGAAGGAGTCCTCCGCATCCAATCCGGGAGCCGGGAATTGCACCACCTCGCGGTTATACAGCACGGAGCACTGCTCTTTTGCCCTCCGTATCGTAGCGGTAGATGCAATCACTTTGGGGTATACACCCTTTTGACCGCAAATCGCGTCTACTGCGGTTTCATAAAGTCCAACAACCGTACCCAATGCGCCCGAAATCAAGTGTAATTCGTCCTGGATAATAAGTTCCGGAGTGCGATTGTCTTTCCCGATGCCGAAAAATGCACCGATTCGTCCGTCCCAAGGAAGCATGGCGAATTTATCCACCGTGCCAAACAATAATGTAGGAGGTGCTTCGTAGAGCTCGTCATCGATAATCTGAATAGGAAGTCTTTTGGTAAATGCGCAATCTTCGTGCGGACAGAACATATAAAAATGTTTACCGCCGCTCATGTTATATCCCCATTCTCCAACCAGACGGCCGTTTTTATCATCCTTAACCATCTTTGTTCCACACCAGGGACACTTCAACACCTGGAACTTATTATGACGTTCCTTTTCGTTACGAACATAATACGGACTGCTCACGCTCTGCAGCTTACCTAAATGGTATTCCGCACTATTAGAACGCTCTCCGGTTCCTACATTTTTATTGGGAATATGAGATCCGCCAATCCAGAGTCCGATTGTAATCGGCTCTTTCCCCAGCAGATAGGAGGGATATTTATGTCTCTTTTGAGCGCAATCCTGCCTAATATACTCGCAAGCACAAATGAGCGTAGCGGCGCGGGTAAACTGCTGCGCCGCCAAAAGTCGGAGCGTGTAACGCATAATAACAGCCGTGCCATTGGAGTTTTTGGAATGTGCCAGCTTACGATAGAAAATTGTAAACGCGGTCAGTCCGAGGTATGCCTCGGTTTTACCGCCGCCGGTGGGGAACCATATCAGATCGACGATGCTCCTCTCCGGGGACTCATCATCAATTATGGAGTTGATATCCATCAGTAAAAACGCTATCTGGAAAGGTCTCCATCTGCATTTATCGTCACTCTCCCGTCCGTAATCCATGCCATGAAGTCGATCGGCTATTTCTTCGTCCCCGGGGTAACGGTCGGCGTTTGTTTTGGCCATACTTCCTTGCATTGCAATATGAATCCTCTGCATAAACATTGCACGATTCGCCAGCAAAAAGGCTATGTATGCTTCGTCGTTTTGTTCCAGAGAATCAATTCCAGCGTACATTCGCTTATATGCCCGCTGGCATTCGCCGATGTTATTGGCGGCAGCGGATTCGTATCTGGAATCGAGTGTTGCGGCTACTCTTTCCAGATCGTCCACCCAATTTCTATACAGGTCGACCAAACTCCGCATGGATGCAAGTTTGGTGGCTCTGTCGGTTGGATCAAGGTCAGACAAATACTTCATGGACAATTCTTCGTCTTTGATAAGCCTGTTCTGAGGCAGTGAGAAACTCATTGACGGGATTTCAACAGTCGGGAAGAAATCGCTCCATATGCTTCCGATGCCAGATGCATTAATGTCCCAACTCACGGATGTTCCCAGGCCAGTTCCGTATATTTTTTTGTGGCGGTACAACAAATCTAAGGATTGTTCTTCCGAATCCATTGAGGTTGTATCTACATGGGGATTGCTTTCTGCAAAAACGAAATCATTGTTCTCGGACGATACTTTCAATTTTGCCTGAAAAATACAGCGATTTGCTTTTACGGGAGATTCTTTCCGACCGTTTACCAGCATAACGGTAACTGACCACAAATCGGCACCGATTCTCCTTCTCAATGCCACCAGCTTAGCGTCTGTATCATCCAGGCTGCGGTTGCGTTCATCATCGACATAATCTCCATGACTAAAGTCAAGCACGAATTCCGGAATTTCATGCGGAACTCGCACATACCCCATAGCACAGTAGTCGACAAACCGATAGATTATTTTCTTGAGAATATTGAACTCATTTTCCGGAATCGTATCGCGCTCAAATATACTCCGGGCTTCCTTAGCGGTAACGGAAGAAATCAGCCGCAGCGCATGAACTTCCTTGTCGTACGCCACAATATGAGCCAATTCAGGAGGAACCGTATAGGTGTCGGGGGCATCAGGCCAATAGGGAATCATACAATCCGGGACTTTTGCGTTTCTGTATGTGGCAAATGTCAGACTCCCTCTGACGATGTTCGTATTTCCGCTTGCGATGAATGTAATACCCATAGACGAGGGCATATACTGGGTAGCCATTCCGATTTCTTCATCCAGATTTTCATCGGCGGTTTCATCGAATGCATAGGTACTCTGTTTCTTCTGTTGAACGGGATCGGCAATCAGCTCTTCGGCAGAAGCCGAATCGGTAATCTCAGCCGAATTGTCGGCTTCCTCTAATTCCACCGTCTCATCGTTATCCTGATTGACTTCGTTCCCTTGCGGAAACAGAATGCCAACGGAATAACGGCTTGTCGGAGTACTGGAAATCAACTCGTGTTCCGCATCCGGCAAAGAGAACTCGGATCCAGGTCCAAGCAGTTCGGATTTGATTATGTTGATATACTCTTCTCGGGCGGAAATCATTGACCGCTTAATTTCGTTATCCGTCACATCAATACCTCCGTTTCCGTAATGGGTGTGTTCACAAGGCCGACACCGATATTAACGCTTTCACTTAGTTCCGATATATTATCCAATTCCATGGTTTCGGAAAGACTGTCCACGTTATCATAAACAACACTAAGGACACTGCCCTCCGGCGGCAGATTGCCGCTTAGCTTGTCGCCGATAGCCTTTGCTATCAAATCCAGTATTTTTCGCCGGTCATGTCGAACCTCGGCACACGAGGTAAAAAAGCCGTGGGCATCTGCCATGAGGTATGGATCTTGGGTTAGGGCTGCTATGTATTCCAGCGTTTGCTCGTTTCTCGGCCCGACGATGTGGCTATCTTCAACCAGCCACTGCCTGATTGTTACCTCTTGCATTTTGCTTCCGACCTTGCGCAATTTTTGCGCTACACCTCTGTAGGTAAGCCCGTTAGTTTCTTTATATTCTCGCAGAGCTTCTTTCCAGTATTGAGATTTTTCGAATGCATTTACCGCATCTTGTCCCAGCTTACCATCATGAAGAAGCCTCTCATATATGAAGTCAACTATGTTCTTTGTGTAATTGTCTCGTTTTACAAATACCAACACATCTCCCGGGCGCAGCTGCTCCAGAGATTTCTCCGTTACGCTTTCGGAAGCGGCATCAAAAACTGCGGCAGCATAGTACTTCGAGAATAGAATTTGTTCTCCGGTAACAAATGAGCCGACAAACTTTACCTCTGCCACCGGGACATGTCCACCGTCGGTTGTGTATGTGTGGGCAATTTTACGAATATCAAAAGCACCAAAACTGTCAATGTACTCATCCAATGCGGAAAATTGCCGCAAATCAGATGCCAAGCTCTTTTCTTCCGGAGTATCACTGTCTTCCGGTTCGCTGCTACTTTCGGTAAATCCTATTCTTCGATTCAGATTTCGCACGAGCTTTTTCTGTTTTTTCCTTCGGTAGGAGAATACTTTTTCCTCGCAATCATAAAGGAGAACATCTATATTACGCACGCTTGAGCATTGCAACGGATCAAAGCGCCTGCTATTAATCTCGCCTACGCAAAGAATCGCATCATATTCTCCGTGAAAATCAAAGCGGTTAGCAGTCACGCAAATGACATGATCGTCTCGGAAATAATCAGGGTGGATAAAACGCAAAATATCCGAATAGTATGCTTTAGGAACAACAATTGCTATTTTGTCATTCCCGTGAGCTTTAATATACTTATCAACAAAATCTGCCTTAGGAGCTTCGATTAATCGCTCCTTATACTTTTGCTCCAGAGCATCAGCCACCGTAATGCATAGATCCTGCAGTGAACCCGCTCGTTCGGCAATGTCCCAGAATCTTGCAATTCGTTCCTGTGGGGGCAATACGGCCTGATGAATCCGACGTTCATCTATCGCTTTTTCCATTTCTTCCATAGAGAAAAGAGCGGTATTCATGAGATTTAGAAGCCCATATGCCGTTATCACAAAGTCATCTTTTTCGGAATCTTGCCAGTTTGATTGCCTAATTGTCAGAATGGCGCTTTTTATGCGGCGGTACTCGGTCCACTCCCATCCTCCCGAAACCACAATCGGAGTGACGGTGTTGTGGATTACATTCATAATCTGCCTGTGAAGTTCCACGGTAAGCGGATTTTCACTTCGAATCATTTGACTGTTTTGCGAAAGCAGTTCTTTTGTGCAGGCAAACACGGATGCTTCGTCATATACCTCCAGAATACGTTCACCGATATCGGTTTTCAGGGGGGAGATAACATGGACAAACCGAAGGAGCTTTCTCCTAAGTAAATCGGCGAGTTCCGAGTTGTTTTCCAAAAGAGAGATGCCGCCCGTAACCAGCAACCCAACAACCTTGTTCCCGTGGTTATCTAACGCCAAGTCTCGTGCGGTTGAAATTTTTCCGGTTACTTTCAAAACAGGCTCGGCTTTTGTCGGATTAAGGCCATACTGATATTCGTCACCGCTCCCCGTGTAATATGCAGCTGGAAGGATATCCAATAGACCAACGGCCTTTCCGTCCCCATATGCAATCCTAACCTGTTTGCAAATTTCGCCGAAGGAATTTCGTTCCGCAACGACGACAACGGAAACATCAATCTGAGTAGGAATCTCGGCCACATCCACATCAAAGATATAGGACAGAAAGTCCTCGCGATTTGTGCTGCGTTTTTTTACGCCGCGACCGTCCGTCACCTGAGAATCCCCATAGTATGGTTTGATAAGATGTTTATTTCGCTCCAACGGAAGATAGCTGGTAGCCTTTCCGTTCTTTCCTTTTCCGTCCTGCTCGATTATCATGCATAGGTTTCCACATTCAAATCTGGTTCCTTTCCAACGATATCGTTGTCCCTTGAAGAGAACCATATCATTAGGTTGAAGCGAAGATATAATGTCATCATTTGTTGACAGATTGTAAGATAAGCAACCCAACGCAATGGCTACAACGGAAATAACATCAAAGCAGACAGACCCTGTGTGCAATGCAAAATTTATCGTGCGTTCCTTTGATACCAGTGATTTCGCAAAAAATGCAAGATATTCCTCGATTACGGCTTCTTTTGAAATAAGTGCTCCACCGTAATAAATATCGCACTTATTCAAAATCGCATCAGCGAGTTTGTCTGCCGTCATGGACCTGCACCTCCGTTTATTATTCTCCCCGTAAGACCTCTAAGCACTTAAGTATGAAATTCGCCATTTCTTCGATCACCGGAATAGTAACAGAATTTCCGAACTGTTTATACCGCTGCACATTTGGAATTTCTTCCGGAAAAAGGAATCCGTCTTTCCCGTTTTCATCGACAAATCCGTAATTAATGAAACCTTGCAGTTTACCCCACTCCGATGGTGTCATTACTCGGATTCCTTTGTCATTGAGCGGAGTTTTTTTCCCCTTAATTATTTGTCCGGCGATGCCAGCTTGGGGATCATAAATCAAATTACGTTCTCGCCCAGAGCCACCTGTTGCCAGTAACGTGTTGGCGATTGGCCTTTCGATTCCTTCTGCATTGACTATTCGATATCCGAAACCGTATCCTTTTCCTTCCTGCCTGGCTCTGTGCCGAATAAGCGTGTCCAGATAGCCTGACGCCATATAATACTTTGCCGGGACATTGTGCTCCAGAACATCATTTAAGTCATGGTATATTTCATCGGCACGGTTCAATGGCAATTCATGGGGCAGTCTGGCTAATTTTTCGGGAGAAAAACGCTCTGTATCAAAGCCAATGATATATGTACGAGGACGATTTTGCGGTACACCAAAATCGCGCGAATTTCTTATAAATGCTTTCGGCGTGTATTGTAAACCTCCGTCTTCCTGTTGTTCCACGCCTATAATGTGATAGCCGAGTCTTTTGACTAACGTGTCGATAATTATCCGGAATGTCCGTCCTTCGTCATGCGTCACCAAACGGTCAACATTTTCGAGAAAAATCACAAATGGACGAGTCTTCTGTATGATTTCTGAAATATGAAAGAAAATCTTCCCCTTTTTATCGTCATCGAATCCCTCCTGCAGACCGACACGGCTAAATGTCTGACACGGGAATCCAGCAAGCAAAACATCATAAGGTGTTTCAGATACCAAGGTCTTGAATTCGTCGCTTGTAAGATCGTGATGGGGATCATCACCAAATAGGTGTTGATATGTCTTGCATGCGTATTTATCTATTTCTGAGGACAGCACATTTTGAAAACGGCCAGTCAATTCAAATCCTCTTCGGATGCCTCCGATTCCAGCACACAAATCAATTGTTCTGTATGGGGGTTGCGGCAGATTTCGAAGTTCGTCCAGTATGGTGGATATGCAGAAATCCATTTCTTTAAGTATTTCATGCCCCCAAAATCTGAGCACTGTCCATCCTTGTTCTTGCAATCGAGTTGTGACTACCAAATCCCGATGCATATTTCGTTCAATTTTGGGTATCCAGAATTCTCGATTACTCTTTATCTCATTCTGCGCATTCACCCAATCGTATCCGTGCCAAAAGTCTCCATCGCAAAAAACAGCAACTTTTCTGGCAGTAAAGGCGATATCTGGCTTTCCGAAGATTGTTTTATTATTTCTTGTATAGGTAGTTACTCCGTTATGTGTTAGTTCCTCGCAAAGTAACTTTTCAAGGGCCGTATCACTATTGCGCACACAGCTCATATTATAGTGTATTTGCTCTTTATTCTTTTTTCGAGCCATTGCTTTTCTCACTCCAAATTCGAAACTGACAACAACGTAATTGATTCAACGCTCATTTTATCTTTAGTTAAAAAATATATAAATGCTCCAAATAGTCCCGAAAAATCTCGGTCTCCAAACTATATATTCTTTTTATCATCTGGCACGATCTCCACGATATCCTCAATCCGGCAATCCAGCGCCGCACAAATTTTCACGAGTATCTCTGTGGTGACATGCCCATTCCGGCCCATTTTGGTGACGGATGCTGGGCTGATACCCGCCTTTTCACATAGGTCTTTTTTCTTCATGTCCTTATCGATGAGCAGCTTCCAGAGTTTTTTATAACTCACAGACATAAATATCTCCTCCGTACCGATATACAAAAAATGCTCTGCCGCTTGGCAGAGCATTCGGTCTATTGCAACCATACTGCCAAGGCCTATTCCAACACATGACAGCGTTGTTTTTAATGATAGCACATTCGGGCAGAGAAAGCAAGATAATGATAAATTCGCACGAATTTTGACTCTATTAGATTTATTTTCAAGCTGCAAAAGAAATGGTTGACCCTCCAGGCAGTCAGAGCTACAATGCCAACACCTCATAGCGAGGATAAACTGATTGGAGGTCAAATGATGAATTACGAATCAAACACATTTCAGGACTATGAATCCATCACCATTGATGAATTGAAAGAGCAACCCAACAACCTACTGGACCGGGTAACAGAAGAACAGCGACCGCTGCGCGTATGCATGAATAATGGCAAGGAACTCCTGTTGTTCCCTCAGGACCTGCTCGCCCCTATCCGTGACGCCGACTTTCGGTTGATCCTGCTGTCAGCAATGCGGTATGCGATGGGCAGAAACACATATATGCCCGCAGTAGTTTCCGGTTATATTAAGCGCCACATTCGGTTTCTGGACGATAAGTTTCTTGCGTTGGCTGCCGATGATATCCAACGGTATCTTGAAGACTATGTAGAATACGAGCCAAATTCAACTCTTTGGCAGGCTCTTTTAGATGCACTTGAAACAGAGCAGCGAGCGCGTGCTACGCATCAAGCAGGGAAGATTATGTCTGGCCCAATCTGCAGGTAGTCCTCGCTTTGAGTGCCAATCGAAAAATATTCACGGCAAAATTGCGACGAAAGTCAACAGCGGTTTCCTCGCAAGGAGCAGATGCTTTCCCGTAGTTTGACAGGCTTTCCCTTAAAATGCAGCTCGTATTAAGGGAAAGTCCCTATTCTTTGTCTATAGCGACGCAAATTCTGCGCCGCCTATCCCTGCATAAAGGACTTGCTTAACCTCCCCATCAGAGGTACAATGCGGCAAATCGGAGCGATGAATCATTCGTCCGCAGCACTCCGGCAGACCACAAAAAACCGCTTTCTGGCCCCTGTCACGAGGGTGTTCAGAAAGCGGTTTTTGACCACATGTTTGACTACAGACAGACGTGGAGCGTGCGGAAACAGTGGAGGTAAGAGTTGCGAAGAGCGTCCGTAATAAAGCAAAAACGGCTATAAAGCACCGGAAAAAGTAGAAAAATTTTTATTTAAAAGTTTGGGAGCAAGATGTCGGGAGTTCGAGTCTCCCATCTCGGTCCAAGATGTGTTGATGAAAGATGCAACACAGAAAACGCCGCACGAAAGTGCGGTGTTTTTGTATCTTTACAGGCTTTTTTCTGGCGGAAAAGTTAGAAAAAACGAGTTTTTCGGAAAATCAGTTTTTCCACGCGAGAGGCGACATTTCAGAGATGCAGCAGAGCACTCTTGCGGACTGGTGTGACTTGAACACCGAGGCTAAAAAAGAATAAAGCATAAAAGGCAGGCCACCGTTCGGCTCCCCATGTAGGAGAGAACGGCGGCCTTTTTCGTTACATTGGTGCTTATGTTGCTTTCGCCTCGTTTGTCTATCATTCCTTGGTGGTGTTGGTAATAGCTTTCTCATAACCTTTCGGGTATGCTTGCGTTACAAAAATACGAAAGAGGTGTCCGAGAATGGCAACCACCAAAAACTTGTGCGCTCAGATCCCCATTGATCTGCATGAGCGGGTCAGCGAAGAACGGGAACGGCTGGGCCAGACCACCAGCGAGTACATCGCCAACCTCATCCAAGACTATTACAACATGATGGAAAATCAGAAAGGCGGCATTCAAATGACTGAAAAAGGCAGAACGATGGCATTCCAGATTCCCGAAGAACTCTTCCAGCGCATCAAGCGTCACTTGGAGCGCGAAACGCTCCGCAGCGGCAAAAAGCTCACCCAGCGAGACTTCGTGCTGAACCTGATCACGCAGGCACTGGACGAAGCGGACGCTGAGAACGCCACGGAGCAGAACGCTCCCAATGAGGCCCATGTCGCGCCCCGTGTGGCCGACGTGACCGCTCCAGCGGGCACGGACACCCCCCACGAAGATAACGCCGTGTAGGCCCACGTTAAAGCCCAAACAAAAGAACACGATTTAGGGAAAAGCCACCCAGGGCATCCGAATCTCTCGGATGCCCTGGGTGGCTTTTTGCGTTTCGCCAGAAAGGAGGTCATCACTATGGCAAGCGAGATCAAAAGACGCTTTACAGACACAGAAATGCGGATCGCCAAGGAAACGGATCTGCCGGAACTGCTGACCCATTTGGGCTATCAGGTGCGGCGGATCGGCAGATACCATACCACAGCGGAAATGGACAGCCTGCGGATCAAGGACCGCCGCAAGTGGTTTCGGTACTCGCAGAATACCGGCGGGGACGCCATTACCTTTTTGCAGCAATTCTGCGGCAAGAGCTTTCCAGAGGCTGTGGAGTACCTGTTGGCCTTTCACGGCAGGGCCAGAGACTCCCCCACCAAAGCGGCGCCTTTTGTCAAGCGGGACGAGGTGCAAAAGCCCTTTACCCTGCCTCCCCGGAATACGGATGACCGCAGGGTGTTTGCCTACCTGCGCAAGCGCGGCATCGCCCCACAGGTGATCCGCCAGTTTTTGAACAGCGGCCTGGTGTATGAGGACGCCGAGCATCACAACTGCGTGTTCGTCGGAAAGAACAGCGCGGGACAGGTAAAATAATCCCAAAATGCTGATGATTAACAAGGCGATTGCGGAAGCAACGGAAGAAAGCCATAAAATCAGCACCCTGCGGGCTAACGGCTTGCTGGATGCCGATGCCTGCGCCGTCCGCATGAATGCCATCAGCGCCAAACTGACTCAACTCCGTGGAGAACGCCGCTGGTTGTCGGAAAACGAGGCTTTGGATGAAACCATGGATGCCATTCGCAAGATGACAGCTGTCATAAATAATGGGCCGGAACAGATGAATACCTTTGATGAGGACTTGTTCGACAGCTTGGTGGAGAAGGTCATCGCGGAATCCCAGACACGCATCCGCTTCCGGCTTTGTGGTGGTTTAGAACTGGCAGAACAATTGGAGGTGGCGGCAAGATGATCAACCGAAAAATTTTATATGGGTACAGGATTCGAAACGGTATATTGGAAATCGTACCGGAAGAACAACAGACGGTGAAGCGAATCTTTACCCTCTATAATGCCGGGGCTTCCTACCAGGGCATTTCCGATGCATTGAATCAAGGAAATATCCCATACAGTCAGGAAGTTCCTCTTTGGAATAAGCATAAAGTGAAGCGTCTCTTAGAAAATCCACGCTACACTGGCCAGGATGACTATCCGGCCATTGTGGACATGGAGGTTTTTCGGGCAGGGCGGCAGAGGACAGCCGAGAAAAATGAAAAGCGCCGCCCACATGGAGAGAAATCTCCCATCACATATCTGACACCGTATTTCCAGTGCACCTGCGGCGGAAAGCTTATCCGCATTGGCGGTAAATGGTTGGATAGCGACCTGTACCAACAGGGGCTTCAAGTACACACCGGCACGGGAAATGCGAGTGGACTTGACCTTTTTGGAGCTTTGGTCGTTGCGAGGGCAGCAGCCCGCCCATGAAATCAGATGCTTTGCGGAAGGAAACACCGACATATCGGCACCGATTTCCGAGATCAGTGCGATGGCGGTCATAATGTTTCCGGAAAAGCCGGGGACAGTCTGAAGCAGTTCCAACTGATAGGGGTACTGCTGAACCAGACAAAGAATTTCCTTTTCTACATTGGTTTTGTGGACTTCCAGCTCATCCAGGTGCTGCAAACATTCTCTGAGCTTTACGGCTTGTTGGTGGGAGATAGTGCCATCAATAACGGCCTGAATTTCCTCAACAGGGTGCTTGCAACGTCTGTCGATGAACGGGGCAACCTGAAAGGTCTCACCGGGATGCTCTAAAATGTAGCGGATAACGGAACGTGAGGATTTCCCAAACACGTCAGAAAACACATCATCCAGCTTCAAATTGGAAACGGTGAGACAATTTAATGCCCGGTTCTTTTCACTGGTCATTATATTAGTGAGCTTGGAACGGTAGCGCATCAGGTCGCGCAACTGGCGAATGTCCGGCGGAGGGATAAAACTTGGGTTGACCATATCGCACATATACAGGTCACAAATCCACTTGGCATCCTTATGGTCGGTTTTGTTGCCCTTTTGGGGTTTCGTGTATTTTGGATAGGCCAAAGTTACCCAGCAGGTTTTCTCAAGGATATTAAACACCGGTATCCAAAACTTACCGGTGGATTCCATACAAACATCGTTACAGTCGTATTTGGCAAGCCAGTCAGCCAGTTTCTGCAAGCCTTTTGTAAAGGAGGAAAAGCGAGCCTGCTTATACTCTGTACGTCCATTTGTGTCAGTAATTCCCATACAGGCGTAAATCCAAGTCTTGTGAACATCCAGTCCACAGCAGTTTTTGCGGAAAATCTTAAATGCCACATATACCTCCCAAGATAGATTGGAAAGATTCGGCAGTGACTGGTCATCCGGCAAAATCGAGTCGATTTGAAAGAGATAAGTTTACGGGCTACTTGTTTGCGCCATTCGTTGATGCCTTAACGGATGACCGACGCCATATAGAAATGCGGGGTTGCCGCTATACAGCCCCACCACTCACCTCCACGGGTTCTGTAGTGTACCGAACGCTCCGTGGATATTGTAACAAATTTTGCAAATGTACGAAAGGCCGCAGGTTTCATAACCACGTCGGTGCCTTTCGCAGAAAGGCGGATTATACACAAATGAAGCGCGGGATGAAAAGCTGTTGCCCGCTCGTCTCGGATGAATGTTGCTTCTATGATGCGACTTAATGGATGTTGTCTCTGGAATTGTTTTCAGTAACCGTGCCCCGGAGCGCCGATCCAAATCTGCTGAAAAAAACAGCGCCACTCAGACGAAAAACCGTCCGAGTGGTGCTGCTATTCGCTATGAAATTACTGGATGGCATCCTTCAGGGCCTTGCCGGACTTGAAGGCAGGCACCTTCGCCGCGGCGATCTCGATGGTCTCGCCGGTGTGGGGATTGCGGCCCCGACGGGTGCCGCGCCGATTTTTTCAAATTATGTGACGCCGTCACAGTAGAACCGCCTGTCATGCGGTATACTATACCTAAACAAAGGAAAGGAGCTGGCAGATATGGCAGCTATGAATATGAATCAGGAACAGTTTGAGCAGGCGATCCGGGAGGAAAAGCCCGTTTTGGTGGATTTCTGGGCGCCCTGGTGCGGCTACTGCCGGAGGATCGGCCCCGCGTATGAGAAGATCGGAGAGGAATACGCGGACAGCCTCGCCGTCGGCAAGATCAACATTGACGAGGAGCCGCGGCTGGCGGGGGCCGAGGGGATCGAGGTGATCCCGACACTGGTGCTGTACCGGAACGGAAAGGCCGTGGATTCCATCACCGCGCCCGGCTCAAAGGCGGAGATCGACCGCTTCATTCAGGGAGCCTTGGCGAAATAACGGAGGGTTCAGATATGAACAACAACCATGTTTACGATATGCTCGTGGTGGGCGGCGGCCCGGGCGGCTACACCGCCGCCCTGTACGCGACCCGGGCGGGGCTGGACATCGTCGTGCTGGAAAAGCTGTCTGCCGGCGGGCAGATGGCCCTGACCGAGCAGATCGACAACTACCCCGGCTTTGAGAACGGGATCGACGGCTTCTCTCTGGC
>ENA-ORLW01001757-ORLW01001757.1-human-gut-metagenome-genome-assembly--contig:-NODE-1757-length-22168-cov-18.187271_pt1 | contig 22168 bp, 18 predicted proteins | sample MGYA00243017_ERZ508829 | MGnify/ENA primary metagenome ERZ508829 (study PRJEB26277, sample SAMN04329776) | human gut metagenome | biome: human-associated habitat | host: Homo sapiens | place: USA...
AAAGCTCGAACAATCCAGATTGATGCCCACGCTTGGATTGCCCGGCCCGCCGCGCAGCGAAGATGGCTGGGCATAGAATCCAACGCGGGTATCATCATCCAGCAGAAGCTCCGTAAACACGACCTTGTAGCTCTCACGGATATACCGCAGCCTGTCGATCAGCAGCGGTGTTTTACTGAAAAAGGAAAGGATGTCCGCATTGGAAGCGCGCGAGGTCGTATCTGCTTTCAGCAGGAACGGCAACAGCTCTGCCGGAAATTCGGGCAAAGAAAAAGCGGAGGGCGATGGTTCGCTCTCCGCAGCTGCGGGTTCTTCCGTTATACTTCGTACAGCATCGGAAGGATCATTTCCTCCGCCTGCTGCTTCAGGCTGTTGCACATCTGTGCCCAGCCCAGAGGGTTCGTCTTGCGGTCGGGCATCTGCGCTTTCTGCATCAGATCGCGCAGCGTCTTGTCCACCATCTGCTGCGCATCCAGCCCCATCTTGCGGCAGCTCGACAGCAGCGTTCCCTCCAGCATCATCTGGTCGCACAGGTTCGGCTCGTTCTGCTCCAAGTAGTCCAGCCGCATCCTGCCGTACCGGTTCAGGTTGGTTTTCTTGGCTTTCGGCAAGCTCAGGTTCGGAATCTGATAGCCCTTCACGTTCGTGTACATCATCTGTGACAGCCTCCTCTCGACTGGTCGTCTGTGTGGGTGATTGAGTATCTGTATTATGCACTGGTTCAGCCTGAATTGCAACACTGTCGCGGGCAAGCTGCATGACCTCGTGCCCCAGCTCATCCAGCAAAGGTTCTGCCGCTGCCTGCACATAGCCGCCCAAGCAGAGCGAGATTCGGCTGGTATCAAACTGGGTGACATTCTGGAAAGCCGGGAAATCTTCTTCCTGCACCGGGATACCCAAACGGATGCAGATCATGTACAGGGTGCTTTGTGCAGCGAGTTCCTGCAAGATAAACCGCTGATCTTCCGGGTGGCTCCAATTCAGTGCGCTGTCCTCAATGGATGTCGCCAATACGCGGTTGGCGCGGTCGGACAGGGATACAACTTGTTCGGTTGCCCGATCCATTAAGCTGCCCACGGAATTGACCTGCATAAGAAGTGGCCGGATGGCATCTGTCACTTCCCACGGGGCAGCAGCTTTGTCACCAGTAAGAACCGTGTCTGTCATGGAGAACACTCGTTTGGCAGTGGGTACACCCTGATGGCGTTGCAGAATAATGATGCTTTTACTGCCGTACATAACCTTGCGGTGTGCCTGTTCATTCCAGTATTTCATGGTAGCGCAGGCGGTGGCATCGGGGCGCTGGGCGTGGATCAGCAGCTGGTTGAGGTAGGTGGTGTGGTAGTTATGCGCTGCCGTATACAAGAACCGCCGCCAGTTTTCCGGTGAGGCTGTGACCTGTGTAGCGGTCTGCTGTGCCAGTTGGAAAATATCTTGTGGATTTGGCATTGCTTCACCTTTCCGGTTCGTCCTGAACCTGTTCTTTTTGGTGCTGGGCTTCGACTTCGTGCAGTTCCGGCAAAAGGTGGCTCACATCCTTGAAGCCAATACTGTCCACATAGTAGGCAGTCTCGTTTCCGTTTTTCGTTGTGACTACAATATCACTGGTCGAAAGAGAACACATATGATAGCGCAGCGGACGATTCGGGGCATTGAACTCCTGAAAGCATCTGTCCAAATCGTAGTCCGCAGGGAGATTTGCTATGTAGACGCTGCTGTAATCGGCTGCATGGATGCGGCTTTTGGAATAGGCATAATTCATAAAGCGATATTCGCAGCCGCCCTTTGTAATTTGATAGACTTGGAGCTTATCCAGATTGTCTCCCGGCTGAGGGTGTTCAGGGGCAACATAGCAGCCGATTCGGAAGTTGTCCTCTGCATATTGCTGAATATGACAGCCATAGTGCCCGACATAAGCATGGGTTACGTCAATGTTCTTTACCGCTCTGAGCCGTTTCGTTCCGTCCGCATTTGTCTCAATCACGCGCTGACCGTCACGCACCTGAAATAGTTCACGCCCATCTCGGTTCAAGAACCGCGTGAATTGCAAACTGCTGCATAGCTCATGTGCGTAAAGCCATTCTGTAATGTGCATATCCTTTTCCACCTGTACCCATGTATAACCATCCCGCTGGGTATAGGTATGCGGGCGAACCCTATCTACGCCGATTACTTCTACAAGTTTCTTAGCCATTTGGGGGATTTGTGCATCACTACGGTCTGCGTAGGGGCCGCGGTAGTCATCGCACAGGTAATTGATGCCATTTCGCACCTGTATGATTGCAACCGCTCCGTCCGGATTCTGACGATCTATCCCTACCACCAATCGTGCATAAGGGAATCTTGTCCGTTCATTCCAAGTGCGTTCGTTGTTATAGGGCATTTCACGCAGTTGGTGATAACGCTTTTCCAAATCTGCGATATTATCAAAGAATTCCGTTGGTGGTTGCTTTCCAAATTGCTCCGGAAACGCACGGGTCATAGCATCCGGAATCAAGTAATACCGATACTCTGCCATATCAGCGCTCCTCCTCATGTGCTTGCTCATGAGCCATCTGTCGAAAATAGCTTTCCAGAATTTTCAAGATGCGGTTTTCCATCTGCTGCTTGGTGCAGCCGGTCGGGAAATACTGCGCTACCTTGCTGACATTGATGTTCAGCACCGGTTCACGCGGCGCAACGCTCGGTTTCTGCGCCAACATGATTTCTTCCAACTTGTCCAGCGTTAAGTTTCCTTCTTTGCTGGCTGCTTTCAATTTTTGTGCTTGTGAGAGGGATGGGGTGCAGTCCTGCGCCTCGGCATAGTCGAGGAAACTCTGCTGCTCGTCCGGGGTCAGGTAGGAAAGTTCAACTGCGGGGTTGAATTTCAGGGTGCCACTGTCCACTTTCTTTTGCAAGTCAGGAACGAGGCTGTTAAGGCGAACATATCGTCTTACTTGCGTACCACTATCTCCGGCTTGTTGCCCGACTTCATGGGCGCTTTCCAACTTCCAACCAACTTGGTTGGAAGTTTCTTGGCGGCGTTCTCCTTGATGACTAATGGCTTCCAACTTCATCGCATACGCCCTAGCTTTTTCCATCGGGCTGATATGTTCTCGCTGGATATTGGCATCTACCATGTCGATGATGGCTTGGTCGTCATCAACATCCCGCACCTGCACTTTGATTTTGTCCAGCCCTGCAAGCTGCGCGGCATGGAAGCGCCGGTGCCCGGAGATAATTTCATAGCCGCCCTCGGCGCGGGGGCGCACGGTCAGGTTGGTAAGTACACCGTTTTCCTTGATGCTGTCCACCAGCTTCTGCATATCTTCATCGTCACGCACCTCGAAGGGATGATTGACGAAAGGATGCAGTTCAGAAAGTGGTACTTCCGTAACAAGGTCGCCGCTTTCTCGTTGGCGGTCAGCCTCTGAGGAAAACATATCAGCGATCGCGGGCATCTTCATCGCGTTCATAAACTTGTTCTTCGCGGCCATGACCTAATACCTCCTGCGTAAAATCAACGTATGCTCTTGCGCTGCTGCTTTTGGGTTCGTACAGGATAGTGGGTGCTGCAAACGCCTGACTTTCCTGCACTTTGACGTTATAGGGGATCTCCGTAGTAAATACACGGAGCGTTCTCCCATACTTGGCGCGGACATCATGGGCATAATGTTCCGAGACTTTCGTATGCTGGGTCATCGTCAGCAAAACGCCCCTGATATGCAGTCCGGGGTTGATTTTGCGCTGCACGCTGGAAATCGAATTTGTCAGCTGCGACATACCAACCACCGAGAACGGCTGCGCCTGCATCGGGATGATGACCTCGTTGGCAGCGGACAGCGCGTTTGTCAGCAGAAGCCCCACGGAGGGGGAGCAATCAATGATGCAGTAATCATACTGGCTGCTGTACTGTTCCAGACAGGTTTTCAGCAGAACCTCGCGGCACATCATGGTGCCCATTGCCAGCTCAAAGCTGGCCAGCCGGAGATTGGACGGAATGAAATCCACCTGTGGTGCAGAGTCATCCGTGCGCTTGCTCTGATAAACGCACTCTCTGTGGGAGAGGGGCTTTTCATAGGCAACCTTCATCAGAAGCTCTGTGATTGTCTGTTCAAGGTCCTGCTCAGGCGGGATACCGCAGTAGCAAGACAGATTGCCCTGCGGGTCAAAGTCCACCATGAGTACACGGTAGCCCTGCTGGGTAAGGGCAATGCCCAAGTTGTACGCGGTAGTCGTTTTGCCCGTACCGCCCTTCTGGTTTGCGATAGCAATAGTTTTCATCTGGTTTCCTCCTCCAAAATATCATCCAAGCTGATACAGTGCTTTTGGTATTCCTGCGTGACCTGCACCAGCGTGTCGTTATAGTCCTTGCCGATAGGCGGCTGGCGATCTTCCACGGTTTTGCCGCTGCCATCCAAGTGCTTGATAATGTCCTGCGTTCTGGTTCTACCGGCTTCGTCATTATCAAGACACAGAACAATGTGCGTTATGTTCGGGTAGTATGTAAGAAACGCATCCAGTGCAGCGTAATCCGTACCTCCCAGCGCCAGATAGTGAACACCGCGCCAGTTTCCGGTGTGCTGTATGATTTTGAGTGATGCGCCTGACATGGCATCTATGGGTGCTTCGTACACTTCCACCGTGTCGGCAGTGGCAGCAGCTTCGATGTAGAACGGATATATCTTTTTGCTGCCGGGAATATCGCGGCGGAACTGGATTTGCGAACAACCGCGCAAGCTGCCGCCCTTGGCCTCTCCATTTCCATCGCGCCCGACAAATACGCAATTCGGATGATCCTTGAAGCTCGTCTGATACAGGATTCTCTTTTGCTTGCAGACCGTCAGCACATTGGGGTGAATGCAGCGCTTGCGAAGATAGGCAGTAGCAGCGTAGTTGTTCTTATCTGGCTTCGGCAGCCTGAATTCCTTTGCCGGTTTCTTCTCGGCAGGGGGTGAGGGCGCTTTTACAGGTTGGAAAGAAGGACGGACACCGCCCTGTATCCGATTGATTTCCCGCACCGCTTCTACAAACGAAACACCTTCAACCGCTATGAGATAGTTCAGCGCTGTGCGGCCTGTAGCTTTCGTTTTGAAGTACGTCCACGAACCATCCTCTGCGAAGGTCAACGAGCTGTGCCCTTTGTGGCGGAACTGTCCGGGTCCTTCCGGTTTGAAGTTGTCCGGCTCGCACAGCTGCATATACTGGTACAGATTCATCTGCTTCGCTTGGGCGATTTCCTGCTCTGTTACACCGGGCATACTCTACCACCTATTCTGTTTTCCTAACTGTAATTTATATTCTCAGTATCACTATAATCAGTCTAATTATTATCAGTATTAGTTCCGTGTGATTTTCAAGAATCCAGAAGTGTGAAAATCACATATCAAGAATCACCTTTTTCACAGCTCTTGCTATTTATCGTTGCTGCGAAGTTTTTTACATAAATCAAATTTGGTCTACCAAGCCCCTGTCGCTTGCGCTCGATAAGCCCTGCCTGCTTTTCCAGTTCCACCATCAGGCGCGTGGCTTTCTGGTTGGCACAGTTCAGTGCATCCATGATTTCCTCCACGGTGAAGATAATGTAAACCTTGTTCTGTGCATCTAACCATTGATTTTTCAGCGACAAACTCATTCGATCCAGCAGAATCCCATACAGTACCTTGGCATCGGTGGACAGCTCCCTGAAGTTCGGCTCTGTAAATAGCGCTTTGGGTATGCGGTAAAAAGAGAACTGCTCGGCTTGAGCGCCGTAAAAATATTCGTATTGCATCTCACTTCTCCTGCCTACAAATGGGTGCAGCTAAGAAGGCCCACAAAACTACATTTCGTAAGCTATTACATATTGTACTTTTTATTTATCTTTCCAGTTCGTCCTCACGCTGTGGGCGCTGGCGGCTGGAGCGCTTGTGCTCCCAATTCCGCAGCAGCGAAATGATGACATTCTGCATCTGCTGCGGTGTATAGTTGGATGGGAAGTACTGCTGCACATCAGACTGATTCAGAAAGAACTTTTGCCGTTGGTTCGGCTTTTCTTCTGTCAGTAGGGTATGCAGGTAATTCTCCGTCAGCGTTCCATTTCGGCTCATGTCTTTTAGTGTTCGGGACTGAACCAAAGACGGTGTAGCATCACACATCTCCATTTCTTCTTTGAGCCATGTCTGATGTTCCTCTGTCATATAGGAGATTTCGACCGCTGGGTTGAATGCAATGCGACCGTCATCGACCATTTGCAAGATGGATGGAATTAGATACGTCAAACGAATGTAACGATGTATTTGATTACGGCTTTCATCAACTTCTTTACCCATAGCATCAAGTGTTCTCAACTTTGTCCCAAGTTGGGACGAAGTTGCTTTTCCTTGATGTTTCATCGCTTCCATGCGCATTTTATAAGCAAACGCCTTCTCACTTGGCAACACATGCTCACGCTGGATATTGCTGTTGACCATCAGGATCGTGGCTTCGTCATCGTCAATGTATTCCACTCTAGCAGGGATGCTTTCGATGCCGAGTTCCTTACAAGCCTCCCACCGGCGATGTCCGCTTATCACTTCATAGCCGACACCAACCTTTGGTCTGACGATGATGGGCGTAATGATGCCGCTCTCTGAAATACTGTCTACCAATTCACTGAATTCCAGATCATGTCGGATATGGAACGGATGATTGGAGAATGGATGCAACTTATTTATTGGAATAGTTTCCTCTTTGCTTGCTCTGTAAGCAGGCGATGTTTTCTTTGTCATGCTGCGTACTCCTGCGGTTTTTTGATAGCTCTTAAGTACCCCGATTTGACCCCAAAAATGTACCCAAAAATCGTATACTTTTTGCTGAAAATGTACCCAAAGGGCATTTTTGCGTAAAAAAAGCCCCTAACCACTGTAGTACAGCGATTAGGGGCTTGCTATGATTTATAGAGCGACCTTAACTGTCAGGTCTTTCCATTGCTTCGGCCAAAGCACGCAGCCACGCGAATTTCGATAAGAACGAGCCTTATCGTAATCCACATTTAATTGTAAAAATCTACGTGATTCAAGAACGTGGATTTTTAATTGCTGCCTGAGCAGCGGCCAGACGTGCGATGGGAACGCGGTACGGAGAGCAGGAAACGTAATCCAGGCCAACGTTGTGGCAGAACTCAACGCTGGAGGGGTCGCCGCCGTGCTCGCCGCAGATGCCCAGACCCAAGTTGGGGTTGGTTGCGCGGCCGTCATGGGCAGCCATCTTAACCAGCTTGCCAACGCCGATCTGGTCCAGATGCTGGAACGGATCGCTCTCGTAGATCTTGGTATCATAGTAAGCGGTCAGGAACTTAGCAGCATCGTCACGGCTGAAGCCGAAGGTCATCTGGGTCAGGTCGTTGGTACCGAAGCTGAAGAAGTCAGCTTCCTTAGCGATCTCACCTGCGGTCAGGGCGGCACGCGGGATCTCGATCATGGTGCCAACTTGGTACTTCATGTCAACGCCAGCGTCAGCGATCAGCTTGTCAGCAGTCTTGACGATGACGTCCTTGACGTACTTCAGCTCCTTCACTTCGCCAACCAGGGGCACCATGATGTGCGGGGTGATCATCTTGCCGGTCTCAGCAGAAACCTTGATGGCAGCCTTGATCACAGCATTGGTCTGCATCTCGGCAATTTCCGGATAGGTAACGGCCAGACGGCAGCCGCGATGGCCCATCATGGGGTTGAACTCATGCAGGCTGACAACAACGTTGTTCAGCTCTTCGGTGGTCATGCCCATATCCTTTGCCAGGGCTTCAATATCCTCAGCCTTGGTGGGCAGGAACTCATGCAGAGGCGGGTCCAGATAACGGATGGTCATCGGACGATCGCCCATGATGCGGTACATAGCAGTAAAGTCAGCTTCCTGGAACGGCTCAACCTTAGCCAAGGCAACCTTGCGCTCTTCAACGGTACGTGCGCAGATCATCTCACGCACAGCAGCAATACGATCCTCAGCGAAGAACATATGCTCGGTACGGCACAGGCCAATGCCTTCAGCGCCCATATCGACAGCGTTCTGTGCATCGCGCGGGTTATCGGCGTTGGTCATAACCTTCATCTGGCGTGCTTCGTCAGCCCAGCTCATAAAGCGCTTGAAGTTAGCGTTCTCGGTGGAAGCGACGGTAGCGATCTGGCCTTCGTAGATGTTGCCGGTAGAGCCATCAATGCTCATCCAGTCACCCTCATGGAAGGTGTGGCCGTTAATGGTGATAACCTTTGCATCGTAATCGATAGCAACATCGTTATCATTGCCGCAGCCGGAAACACAGCAGGTACCCATGCCACGTGCAACAACAGCTGCGTGGCTGGTCATGCCGCCGCGGACGGTCAGGATGCCCTGAGAAACCTGCATGCCGACGATATCTTCGGGGCTGGTTTCCAGACGGACCAGAACGACCTTCTTCCAAGCTTCGTCCTTGACCTTCTCTTCAGCATCTTCAGCGCTGAAGACAACGCGACCGCAGGCAGATCCCGGAGAAGCGGCCAGGCCCTTGCCGATTGCTTCAGCAGCCTTCAGGGCAGCAGCGTCAAACTGCGGGTGCAGCAGGGTATCCAGCTGCTTGGGCTCAACGCGCAGTACAGCGGTGCGCTGATCGATAACGCCCTCATCAACGAGGTCGCAGGCGATCTGCAGAGCAGCCTGTGCGGTGCGCTTGCCGTTACGGGTCTGCAGCATAAAGAGCTTGCCATCTTCGATGGTGAACTCCATGTCCTGCATATCCTTGTAGTAGTTTTCCAGGCGGGTTGCGATCTCAACGAACTGATCGTAAACCTCAGGCATTTCCTCGTGCAGCTTGCTGATCGGGGAAGGAGTACGGATGCCGGCAACGACATCTTCGCCCTGAGCATTGATCAGGTACTCGCCCATCAGCTTCTTTTCGCCGGTAGCGGGGTTACGGGTGAAAGCAACACCGGTGCCGGAACGCATGCCGGAGTTACCGAAAGCCATCTGCTGAACGTTGACAGCAGTGCCCCACTCGTAGGGGATTTCGTTCATCTTGCGGTAAACGTTGGCGCGCGGGTTATCCCAAGAACGGAAGACGGCCTTGACAGCGCCGATCAGCTGTTCTTTCGGATCCTGCGGGAACTCTTCGCCCTGCTTCTCCAGGTAGATGGCCTTGAACTCCTTGACGAGTTCCTTCAGGTCCTCAGCGTCCAGCTCGATATCCTGCTTAACGCCCTTGCGCTCCTTCATAGCGTCGATACGCTCTTCAAAGAAGCTCTTGCCCAGCTCCATGACGACGTCAGAGTACATCTGGATGAAGCGGCGGTAGCAGTCATATGCAAAACGGGGGTTAGAAGTCTTCTTTGCCAGACCTTCAACAGCCTGGTCGTTCAGGCCCAGGTTCAGGATGGTATCCATCATGCCGGGCATAGACTGACGTGCACCGGAACGAACGGAAACCAGCAGCGGGTTCTCGATATCGCCGAACTTCTTGCCAGTCTGCTCTTCCAGGATTCCCATGTACTTGAAGATGTCAGCCTTGATCTCATCGTTGATCTCACGGTTGTCAGCATAGTACTGGGTGCAGGCTTCGGTGGTGATGGTGAAGCCCTGAGGAACCGGCATGCCGGCATGGGTCATTTCTGCCAGACCAGCGCCCTTGCCGCCCAGAATGTTCTTCATGGTCGTCTGGTCGCCGCCAAATGCGTCATGGCCCTCTTTGAACAAATACAAAAACTTCTTGCTCATAGGTTACCTCCAACAAAATTACGGTTTCTTCCCGGTGTGCCGCGCACACCCGCAAAATAAGAATCTTCTCTCTTGCAAAGTCCATTATAACAGACTCAACCCGGAATTTCCAGTACATTGTTAAATAAATGGCGAATATTTTCGCCGAAAATCTCACAAAGTTTTGGGGGCAGGCTCTTGCAATTTGACCAAAAATGCGGTAAATTATAATGGGTGAGAAGTTGGGAAACATTATTTTATTACATCCTGCAACACTTTTTTCAATTCATCCCGCCCCGGCAGGCTTCAGCCCTGTTCCGGGGCTTTTTTGTAGGGCCGTATACTCTTTTGGCCCAAAACAGAAAGGGGTATTTTTATGTCCGAAGCGAAAGCCAAATACCTTGCCGCCAAAGCGGCCTTTGAAGAAACTTTTGAAAAGCACCTGCAGAACGGTGTGGAGTTCATCAGCGACCAGGTTTTTATTGACCCCGAAGTTGAGATTGCACCCGGCGCAGTGATCCTGCCGGGCTGCATCCTGCGCGGCAAAACCGTCATCGGGGCAAACTGCGTCATCGGCCCCAATACCTTATTGGAGAACACCATTGTTGAGGCCGGTTCCACCGTGAACGCCAGCCAGTGTTATGACAGCCATCTGGGCCCCAACAACAAGATTGGCCCCTTTACCCATGTGCGCACCGGCACCGTGACGGATGAGGGCGTGCACCTGGGCGCTTATGTGGAAACCAAGAACGCCAACTTTGCCGAGGGCAACACTGTCAGCCACCTGACTTACATTGGCGATGCCGATGTGGGCAAGTACTGCAACTTTGGCTGCGGCACCGTAACCTGCAACTATGACGGCGAGAGCAAGTACCGCACCACCATCGGCGATTATGCGTTCATCGGCTGCAACACCAACCTGGTGGCGCCGGTCAAGGTGGGCAGCCGCGCCTTTACCGCTGCCGGTTCCACCATCGGCCACGATGTGCCGGACGGTGCCCTGGGCATTGAGCGCGCCAAGCAGGCCGAAGTTGCCGCCTGGGGCGCCAAGAAGCTGGAAAAATACGTTGCCAAAAAACAGAAGCTGGAAGCCGAAAAGAAAAACGACTGATGCCCCCTGACCTGCTGCAAGGAGGATTGCTGCCATGGCCATTTTGGAACGCACCCTGACCGGGGATTTTACCACCATCCTGACCGAGCTGGACGCTGTTGTAAAACAAAGTGTTTCGGCCACGCTGGAAGGTTCCAGTGATTTCAACTTCAGCACCGGCCGCTGTGCCGTGCGGGTATACGAACGCTACAGTGCCATTGGCAATAGCCGTGTTACCATGAGCCTGACCCTGCTGGAAGCTGACGGGCAGATCCGGCTTTCCGCCATCACATCCGGCGGCAGCCAGGCTGTGTTTTTCAAGGTCAACACCTTCGGTGCAGAATCCTTCCTGGATACCATCCGGGACACAGTGGAACGCTTTGCCCCTGGTGCACACTAAAATCACAAAATTACTATAAGGATTTTTACTATGGGACTATTTGGAGGTGGTTCCGGGGCAGACTGGCTGATTGCCGGTCTGGGCAATCCGGAGCCGAAATATGACGGCACCCGCCACAACACTGGTTTTGCCGCGCTGGATGCGTTGGCCGAAGCCTGGGGGTGCGAGATCAACAAAAGCAAATGGCAGGGCCTTTACGGCATTGCCCAGGTGGACGGCCGCAAAGTGATGCTGCTAAAACCGCTGACCTACATGAACCTGAGCGGCCAGAGCATCGCCCCCGCCGCGGCATTTTACAAGATCCCGCGCAACCACATTATTGTGTTGTGCGATGACATTGCACAGGAGCCGGGGCACATCCGCATCCGGCCCTCCGGTTCTGCTGGCGGGCACAACGGGCTAAAGAGCATTATCGCTTCCACCGGCGGCGAGGATTTTTACCGCATCCGCATTGGCGTTGGCGCCAAGCCGCGCCCGGATTATGATCTGGCTGACTGGGTGCTGGGCAAGTTCCCGCCCAATGACGCCAAGCTTGTGACCGGCCGCCACACCGACGTGGAAGCCGCCTGCCGCCTGTTGATGGCCGGCAAGCTGGGCGAAGCGCAGAATAAATTCAACCACTGAGCGCGGATAGGCGTTCCGTAGGGGCGCACAGTGTGCGCCCATTCCTGTTTTCTGTGTAAGATGCCCGCAAAGGAAGCGTTCTCACTTCAAATTTGCAATCCATCATTACACGGGATGTGGTTTAATGGAACACCTGCAGGGGTGTGCGCACTGTGGAAAACTTTGCCGATGGTGATAAACGCTGCAAATGATTTGTAGGGGACGATGCTCGTCATCGTCCCGCATGACGGGTCTTGCCATATATTCCACCCTGCATACGGCCAACGTCCGCGGGCGAACAATGTTCGTCCTCACATTCTCTACAAGATAAGAGCACAGCTTTTCCAATCATACAAGTGCCAAAGCGGGCGGCCCATCTGGGCCGCCCGCCATTTGTTGTTCCATGCAACGCTTCTCTCAAAATTCACTTTGCCGTTTTGCTGCAAATATAGTACAATAGTTACGCAAAGCGCTGCTCATACCGGCGCACAAAAAGCGTATACAGCGCATAGCACACCATCAGACAGACGGCATAGACCCCGGCGAAGCACAGCCACGCGGCTGAGCCGCCCATCGCGGTGTTGGGCAGCAGCTCCAGCACCAGCGGGTGGGCCAGGTACAGCCAAAAGCTGCCCGCCCCCACAAATTCCACGGCCTGGGCGAACTTCTGATTTTCCGCCAGGCCAACGCCCTGCGGGTTCTGCACGGCCAATAGAACAAGCACCGTAAACACGCACTCGAACCCCGCCCGCTGGAAGTTGGTGAGCACTGCCAGCAGAATGCAGAATGCCCCGTATAAAAACTGCTTGTTCTCCCGCACTGCCGCAAACGCCGCCATGCCAAAGATAAAGCAGTACAGCGTCATGACCGGCGTTTTTGCGCTAAACTCGCTGATGTTGGCTTCTGCCGGGAAAGCCGCCAGACTGCTTTCAATTAAGCCGCCGATCCTGCCCTTCACCGCAAGGCAGACCACCAGCAACGCCAGCGCACCCCAAAAGCGTTTGCACAGCCGGTACAGCCACGGGGCCAGCAGATAAAAGAACGCAAAGGCGCTCATCGTCCACAGCACGTTGCGGTTGTTCCACAGCATCCAGTTATCACTGGGCAGCCACATCTGCAAAAATACAAAGTACCGCAGGTAACCCGGCCCGCACGGCCCGCCGGGGCCAAACAGCTGGGCTGCACTGGCGCCCGCCGCCAGATAGCGTACCGCATCGAACAGCCAGCGCAGCACCAGCACCAGCCAGTACAGCGGCAGGATCCGCCGGATACGGCGCTGGTAATACGGCAGCGGCTCCGGGTGGCGGTTCAGGCTGGCCGCGGCCAGGTACCCGCTGAGCACAAAAAACAGTTGCACCCCCTGCGCGCCAACCGCGGCGGCATCCCCCAGGCCAACTTTCTGCCCGGTATGCACGCCCAGCACCATCAGCGCCGCCAGAATACGCAGCTCATCCAGCGCTACATTTTTATGTTTTGTCATCTTTCTATATTCTGCTCCTTATTGCAGCATTATTTGATTTCTTTATTCTGCCGAACTTTTTCGATTCCTTCTTTTCAAAGAAGGGTCAAAAACTCTCGTATTACTCGTATCCTCAAAATTATACATCACCCGCCCTATCATGCGCAAGCGCAGGAGGCACCATGTTTGACGCATTGTTTACCACCACAACCGAATACAAAAAACTGAGCCACGCGCTTTCCGGCAAAGGTGCATGCGCCCTGTTTGGGCTGCCCGCATCCGGCCGCGCACAGGTGTATGCCGCGCTGTGCCGCCAGTTGGATAAGCCGCTATGCATCGTGACCCCCGGCGAGGCCGAAGCCACCCGCTTTGCTGCTGACCTGAACACGCTGGGCATTCCCGCCGCCGTGTTCCCGGCGCGGGACTATGTGCTGCGCCCCATTGAGGGCACCGCCCGCGAATACGAGTACCGCCGCCTGGCTGTGCTGGGCGAGCTGGTAGGCGGGCGGCTGCGCGCCGTGGCTGTGCCCGCGGAAGCCCTGACCCAGTTCACCACCCCAAAAGAGGATTTCTGCGCCAACACCCGCACCCTCCATGCGGGGGATACTCTGCTGCGGGATGACCTGCTGGCCGCTTTGTTTGGTGCCGGCTACACCCGCCGGGCCCAGGTGGATGGCCCCGGCCAGTTCTCTGTGCGCGGCGATATTGTGGATATTTTTGCTCCCGACCAGAAAATGCCGGTTCGTATGGAATTTTGGGGTGATGAGATCGATACCCTGCACACCTTTGACCTGACCACCCAGCGCCGCGAGGATGCCATTGATAAGTTTTACCTGAGCCCAGCGCGGGAAGTTCTGTTCGGCAAGCCTGCCGATGCCGCCGAGCAGCTTCGGGCCTTTTTGGCCAAGCAGCGCGGCAAAAAGAAAACCGTCATGGCAGACTGTATGGCCGCCGATCTGGACCTGCTGGATGGCGGTGCCGTGCCGGTCAACATGGACAAATACCTGGCCGTGCGCTACCCCCATCCCGCCACCGTGCTGGATTATTTTGACGACCCGATCCTTGTGGCCGAAGAGCCTGCTTCCATCCGGGAAGCCGACCGCGCGACCGCCTACCGCCGGGGCGAGGAACTGAAATCCCTGATCCTGGACGGTGTCCTCTGCGCTGGGCTGGATAACCTGTACGCGGACCCAAGCTACCTGTGGTCCAAAACCGGACACTACCGCACCATCTGTGCCGAGAACTTTGCCCGCAGCATGCCGGATCAGCCGCTGAAAGATATCATCAACACCCCGGCTCACACCCTGCCTGCCTGGAATGGCGAAGTCGCCGGGTTGCTGGAGGATTTGAAACCGCTGTGCGATGCCGGTTATACCGTTACCCTGCTGGCCGGCACCGACCGTGCCGCAGCCGGTCTGGCACGCGACCTGCGCGATAAAGGCATTCTGGTTACCACCGATGCTGCAGCAGCCCCCGCTGCCGGGCTGGTGCAGGTTCTGGCGGGGCACCTTTCCGCTGGGTGCGAATTTCCGTTTGCCAAGTATGCTTTGCTGACAGGCCGTGCCTTTGGCGAAACCAGCTCCCAGAAGAAAAAGCGTAAAAAGGCCAAAGATGCCCTGAACAGCCTGACCGAGATCACGCCGGGCGATCTGGTGGTGCACCAGAACCACGGTATTGGCCGGTATGCGGGCATCCAGCGCATGGCGGTTCAGGGCGTTACCAAAGACTACCTGCGCATTGAGTACGATAAAAAAGATGTGCTGTATGTTCCCGTCACCCAGCTGGACCTGCTTTCCCGCTACACCGCGCCGGGGGATTCGGAGAATGTCAAGCTCAGCCGCCTGGGCGGGGCCGAGTGGACCAAGACCCGCAAGAAGGTGCGCGCCGCTACCGAGCAGATGGCCAAGGAACTGATTGAGCTGTACGCCCGCCGCAAAAGGGCGCACGGTCATGCCTTCCCACCAGATGATACCTGGCAGGGAGATTTTGAGCAGCGCTTTGCCTATGATGAAACGCCGGACCAGCTTTCCAGCGCGGCGGAGATCAAACATGATATGGAGCAGCCCTGGCCGATGGACCGCCTGCTGTGCGGCGATGTCGGCGTGGGCAAGACTGAGGTTGCCCTGCGCGCCGCGTTCAAATGCGTGATGGGCGGCAAGCAGTGCGCCATCCTGGCTCCCACCACCATTCTGGCGTGGCAGCATTTCAACACGGCCATCGCCCGCATGGAGGCCTTTCCCATCCGCATCGGGCTGCTCAGCCGTTACCGCAGCGCCAAAGAGCAGAAAGAGACCATCCGCGGCCTGAAAGACGGCACAGTGGACATTGTGGTGGGCACCCACCGCCTGCTTTCGGACGATGTAAAGTTCAAAGACCTGGGCCTTGTCATCATTGACGAGGAGCAGCGCTTTGGCGTAAAACACAAGGAAAAGCTGAAAGAGAACTTTATCGGGGTGGACATGCTGACCCTTTCGGCCACGCCGATCCCCCGCACGCTGAACATGGCACTGTCCGGCATCCGGGACATGAGCACCATTGAACAGCCGCCCTTTGAGCGCCAGCCCATTGAGACCTATGTGCTGGAATATGACGATGCCATTATTGCCGAAGCCATCCGGCGTGAACTGGCCCGCGGCGGGCAGGTGTATTACCTGTACAATCGAGTCGAAACCATTGAGCAGTGCGCCGCCAAGGTGCAAAAGCTGGTGCCGGGTGCGCGGGTCGGCATCGCCCACGGCAAAATGACGGAGGAGCAGATTTCCTCGGTTTGGCAGCAGCTGCTGGACAACGAGATCGACGTGCTGGTCTGCACCACCCTGATTGAAACCGGCGTGGATGTGCGCAACTGCAACACCCTGATTATTGAGAATGCGGACCGCATGGGGCTTTCACAGCTGTACCAGATTCGCGGCCGTGTGGGGCGCTCCAACCGCAAGGCGTATGCCTATTTCACCTTCCAGCGCGACAAAGTGTTGACGGAAATTGCCTCCAAACGGCTTTCAGCCATCCGGGAGTTTACCTCTTTTGGTTCCGGGTTCCGCATTGCGATGCGCGATTTACAGATCCGCGGCGCGGGCAACCTGCTTGGACACAGCCAGCACGGCCACATGGAAGCGGTTGGTTACGAGCTGTATGTAAAAATGCTGAACCAGGCCATTGCAGCCGCCCGCGGCGAGCCTGCTGCGCCGGACAAGAGTGATTGCCTTGTTGACATTACGGTGGATGCCTATCTGCCGGAAAGCTACATTCCCGATGCCGCCGGGCGGATCGAAGCCTACAAGAAGATTGCGGCCATCACCACCCGTGACGATGCCACGGATGTACTGGATGAGTTGATTGACCGTTACGGCGACCCGCCGCGCAGTGTGCAGGGGTTGGTGGACATCAGCCTGGTGCGCGTGACAGCCGCCCGCGCAGGCATTGTGGAGATCGTGCAGCGCAACGACAATCTGATTTTGTACACCGATGTTGTGACCCCGGCGCAGATGGGGGCCATGATGGATGCCATGCCGCACCGCGTGATCTACAACGCCGTAGGCCGCCCCTACATCAGCCTGCATGTCCTGCGCGGCGAGGACCCTCTCACCATCCTGCGCGATGCCGTTGCCCTGCTGCCGGGTGCGTGAGTGTTTTACGGGAGTTTTTGTTCCTTCTTTGAAAAGAAGGAACCGAAGAAACTTTATAATATATAATTATAATATAAAAAATAAAAACAACAGGCAGCAGCCCTATTTTATGGGTTGCTGCCTGTTGTCATGTGTTGCTTTCTATGTATTTTTGCTCTGTAGGGAACGGTCTTGACCGTTCCGAAACCCATGGACAATATTCCAACAAAAGGGAAATAAGGAAAACACCCGGAACGGTCAAGACCGTTCCCTACAAAGCGTTTTAAATCGCGTTACAAACCTGTAAACTCTCGGTAGGGCGGGGTCACCCGACCCCGCCGGGGCCTAATCCGATTTTTCATTAAGAATGTATAACGAACCAACAAATTTGTTGTAGGGGCGGCGTCCCCGACGCCCCGGACGGGCATAAATCTTATTGTACGGATCGTGCGGCAAGGAAGCGAACAACAGATCTCTTCAAGCACTTCCGGTCTGGGGCCAATCACACCCCCACCACGCTCCAATGCTTATCCACATGGTTCAGCACTTCGCAGCCGGTTTCGGTCACGATGACAAGGTCCTCCACGCGCACGCCAAACTTGCCCGGCAGGTATACGCCCGGCTCAATGGAGAAGATCATGCCCGGCTTGACGGTATCGGTGTTGGCGGCGCTCACATCACCCTTTTCGTGATCGGTCTGACCGATAAAGTGGCCCAGGCGGTGGTTGAAGTACTCGCCATAGCCCGCTTTGGTGATCAGGTCACGGGCGGCGGCGTCAATATCGCACAGGCGCACGCCGGGGTGGATCATCGCCTCTGCGGCTTCGTTGGCCTGGCGCACCAGGTCATGGATGGCGGCATACTCCGGCTTCGGCTCCCCGCAGAAGAATGTGCGGGTCATATCGGAGCAGTAACGGTTCTTGCAGCAGCCCATATCGATCAGCACACACTCGCCTTTTTCCAGCACAGTATCGTCCGGCTCGTGGTGGGGGTCAGCGGCGTTTGCACCAAAGGATACGATGGTGGTAAATGCCACACTCTCGCAGCCGGCTTTCTTGTACTCGTTGTCAATGTACTCGGCAACCTGCTTTTCGGTCATGCCGGGCTTGACGTAGTCGCGCGCTTTCAGGATGGTTTCATCGTTGATGCGGGATGCTTCCTTCATCAGCATCTGTTCTTCGGCATCCTTCACGGCGCGGCAGGCATCCACACAGTCGGAAGCCAGCACTACCGGCATACCGGGGCACAGCTCCATCAAAGGGATCAGGAACTTGGCAGGCCATTCCTTGTCGATGCCCAGAGTCTTGGTCTTGTCCACCACTTCGGCGATCTGCTCCACCGGCTTGTCCGAGTCAGTGTGCCACACTTCGCGGCAGGGGGCCTGCGGCACAAAGAACAGCTTGTTCAAAAAGATGACCGGCTCGCCCTGCACCGGCAGGTACAGCGCCATCAGGCGCTCATACGGCTCCACACTGGCACCAGTCAGGTACCAGATGCTTTTGGAATCGCTGATGATCATTTGGGTCAGGCCGTGCGCCTGCATTTCGGCGCGCACGCGCGCTACACGCTGTTCGTTCATATTATAATCCTCACCTTTCAGGTAAATTTAAGGCAACACCGCACAATTCCCGCCTTACGGCTTAAGCACCGCTCCGGCGGCTGCGGCACGGCATCTGCGTTGCCAAAATGCTCGATAAGACATCCAGTATTATCTGCGCTTTTGGCTTAGCATCTGCCGCACCTCGCTCGCCGTATCGGCACTTAGAATTATGCGGTATTGCCTTAACTAACTGCCCCAATCATAGCACGCTGCACCAAAATGTGCAAGTGTATTTGTGCAGTTCCACCGTACCAAAAAGCGCCGCTTTCCGGGCGGGAAAACGGCGCTGGTATCTGGGCTTGTTACAGGGCTTCGATCGCTGCGTTCAGGCGGCGCAGGGTCTCTTCCTTGCCCATCATGGCGGCCAGGTCGGTGCCGCCGCCGGGGGTGCGGGCCTTGCCGGACAGGGCAATGCCCAGCGGGAACAGCAGCCAGCCGTTCTTCTTTTCCATTGCCTCGGCTTTCTGCTTGCAGGCTTCAAAAATGGCGTCGCGGCTCCAGTCGGTCTGGGCTTCCAGCACGGGCAGCAGGGCGCTGAGCGCTTCCTTGGCGGATTCCGGCGTGGTTTTCTGCTTTTTGTTGCGGTACATTTCAGCATCAATGGGCAGAACTGCATCAAAGAAGTCCAGCTGCGGCGGGATATCCTCCAGCACCTCGCAGCGGGGCTGCAGGTTCGCGCACAGCAGGTCGCGGTCGATCTGTACATGCACCGCCTGGTCAATGAACGGGTCCGCCAGCTTGCGGAACTCTTCTGCCGGCAGGGCGCGGATGTAAGCGGCGTTGATGGCACGCAGCTTGAGCGGGTCAAAGATAGCAGGAGACTTGGAGATGCGGGCAGGGTCCCAGATCTTGATCATCTCGTCAAGGCTGAAGATTTCCTGTTCGCCTTCCGGTGCCCAGCCCAGCAGCAGCAGATAGTTCAGCACAGCGGCGGGCAGATAACCCTTTGCCACCAGGTCCTGATAGCTGGCATCGCCGTTGCGCTTGGAAAGCTTGTGCTGTGCGTCTTTCATGACCGGCGGGCAGTGGATGTAGGTGGGGACCTCCCAGCCGAATGCCTGGTACAGCAGGTTGTATTTCGGCGTACTGGAAAGATACTCGCTACCGCGGATGACATGGGTAATGCCCATCAGGTGGTCATCTACCACGTTGGCAAAGTTATAGGTCGGCATGCCGTCAGTCTTGATCAGAATCTGGTCATCCAGTTCGGAATTATTGACCTCAATGTGACCGTACACCACATCGTCAAAGCCGGTCACACCCTCGGCAGGGATCTTCTGGCGGATGACATAGGGCACACCGGCAGCCAGCTTGGCGTTGATCTCCTCCTGCGGCAGGTCACGGCAGTGGCCGTCGTAATGGCTCATTTCGCCGTTGGCTTTCTGCTGCTCATGCAGGTCGTTCAGGCGTTCCTCGGTGCAGAAGCAGTAGTAGGCTTTGCCCGCTTTGACCAGCTGCTCGGCATACTGTTTGAACATACCCATGCGCTGGCTCTGGACATAGGGGCCGACGGGGCCGCCGATATCCGGGCCTTCGTCCCAAGTCAAGCCGGTGGCGCGCAGCGTGTTGTAAATAATATCGGTTGCGCCCTCCACCAGGCGGCCCTGATCGGTATCCTCAATGCGCAGGATAAAGGTGCCGCCGTTGTGGCGGGCCTGAAGATAAGTATACAGTGCGGTGCGCAGGTTACCCACATGCATATAGCCCGTGGGGGACGGTGCAAACCGGGTGCGTACAGGATTAGCCATGGTAAAATTACCCCTACTTTCGTGATGATGTAACAGCATATGCAAACATATATAAGATAAGTTTACCCATGTTGCTCTTTCTTGTCAACGCCGTTTTTGCAAATTCATTGGTCAGCTTCTTTTGCACAGTTCCATCTTGCAAATTGTTTGCCCGCGTGATACAATACATGCTATAAACCAGTGATGCGAAAGTAAGACCGCCGGCGCACGCACAGAGAGCCTGGACAGCTGAGAACAGGCCGGAACGCGGGGCGGCACAATGGTTCGCAGAGGGCACGGGGAACGGCGCGAATGCCCAGTATCCGTTGACGGCAGCCACCGTTATCCGGCGGGGATGTTATTTGCATCCCGGTAAGCGGCCGCAGTTTGCGGCAAGCAAGGTGGCACCACAGGAAAAACTTTCCTGCCCTTGCACAGAGGCGCACCCGCTTCTCTGTGCGGGGGCAGTTTTTCTTTATTGAAAGATAGAAAGGAAGTATTCACCATGGCAGAACAAATTGAAAAGCGCAAGCGCATTCTTTCGGGCATCCAGCCCACCGGCACCCCCACGTTGGGCAATTATATCGGTGCGGTGCGCAACTGGGCCCTGCTGCAGTCGGATTATGACTGCCTGTATATGGTTGCTGACCTGCACGCTTTGACCGTGCGCCAGACCCCCGCCAACCTGCGCTGTCAAACCCGCGAGATGGCCGCCCTGCTGCTGGCTGTGGGCATTGACCCGGAACAGCATGTGCTGTTTGTGCAGAGCCATGTTCCCGCCCACTGCGAGCTTTCCTGGGTTTTGGCCTGCAACACCCAGTTTGGCGAACTTTCCCGCATGACCCAGTTCAAGGATAAAAGCGCCAAGCACCCGGATAACGTCAACGGCGGTCTGTTCACCTACCCTGTTCTGATGGCGGCCGACATCCTGGTTTATAACGCGGATCTGGTGCCCGTTGGCCAGGACCAGACCCAGCACCTGGAAATTGCCCGCACGATTGCCAACCGTTTCAACGGCATTTACGGTGATACCTTTACCCTGCCCGCCGGTTACGTTCCCAAGGCAGGCGCCAAGATCATGAGCCTGGCCGAACCCACCAAAAAGATGAGCAAGTCCGACACCAACGCAAACGCCTTTGTGCTGATGACCGATGATAAGGACACCATTGTGCGCAAATTCAAGCGCGCCGTAACCGATTCTGACGGCGTTGTGCGGTTTGACGCCGAAAACAAGCCCGGTGTTTCCAATCTGATGACCATTTATTCCACCTTTACCGGCAAGGACCTGGCCGCTATTGAGGCTGAGTTTGCCGGCAAGGGTTACGGTGATTTCAAGCTGGCCGTTGCCGAAGTGACTGCTGACGCCCTGGCCCCCGTGCAGGCCGAGTATGGCCGCATTCTGGCTGACAAAGCCTATGTGGACAGTGTGCTGAAATCCGGTGCCGAGCGTGCCGCCCGCCTTGCCAACCGTACCGTCAGCAAGGTATACCGCAAGGTCGGTTTGATGCAGTTGGACAAATAATTTTTGCTTTGTCATAAAAACACAGCGGATGTTCCCGATGACGTGGGAGCATCCGCTGTTTTGGTTTTTGCGGTAAAACAAAAAGTAATGCGTGTTATGCGGGACGATGCAAGCATCGTCCCCTACAAATCAGGTTTCGTTTGCTGCGGATTTGTGATGCGCAGTGCGGCAAAGTTTCTCTGCGGCGGGGTGAGGGCACCCCGCCCTACAGGTTGTTTTTTATGTCCGTAACACATCACAAATACTCTGTAGGGAACGGTCTTGACCGTTCCGGAGCCTCCTGCTTATATCCCATAATCGAATTTACCACAGGGCCCGTCCGGGGCGCCGGGGGACGCTGCCCCCTACAAATAAAATATTACGCCATCACATTTTTGGGAACACTCGTGTTATGGCAACACCGCACAATTCCCGCCTTGCGGCTCAAGCACCGCTCCGGCGGCTGCGGCACGGCATCTGCGTTGCCAAAATGCTCGATAATGTCGGGTTGCGGTACCCGCAT
>ENA-ORLW01001761-ORLW01001761.1-human-gut-metagenome-genome-assembly--contig:-NODE-1761-length-22150-cov-3.849590_pt1 | contig 22150 bp, 17 predicted proteins | sample MGYA00243017_ERZ508829 | MGnify/ENA primary metagenome ERZ508829 (study PRJEB26277, sample SAMN04329776) | human gut metagenome | biome: human-associated habitat | host: Homo sapiens | place: USA...
CCCTACCAACAAAGGAATCCCTATCGATGACCTTATATATTCTACAACCAATACGCTAAACACAAGGAACAAAAATCCTAGAACAATAACTCTTACCAAGTATTCAATACCTTTATCTCTAGGAGATTTTCTTCGTTTGATTTTCCACTGTTTTGTTTCATTAATATTATGAAAAAAATAAGTACCTAAAGTACCTATTATCGCAATTGCTATAGGTACCACTATATTATAAATATCTTCTCTATTCACATCTATTAACTCTCCTATAAAATTGTATTTTCCCTATCTTAAAAATCTTCCCTTTCTCTTCTCTTTTTTCTGCTCCCGCTCCTCATACAGATTGGAAAGTTTTGCCAAAAATTCTTCCCGTTCCTGATCCTCATATCCCCGAAATACAATCTCTTCCACATCTACATGGTTAAACCCATATAAAAACTCGTCTCCAAGATATCCTTCCGGATAGAGAACACCTAAGTAGTCACATTCCTTCTTGCGAAGTCCTGCCATTGTCTGCATAACACCAACAATCATCAAATATTTTTCTCCGTCTACTAATCGTACGACTGAGCCTGTTGGTAATAATTCTTTAATGTTTTCCATTTTTATTTCCTCCAAAAAATTTTAAAAATTTATATGTTAGTGTTAATTATACACTAAAGTCCTATGATGTCAAGGGTTTTATGCAAGTTTTTTCATTATTTTTTGTATATTTATCAATTTATTGAATATTTTATGCATATATTCATGCATATTACGTATAATTATTCATTTATATTTTTACTGTTGAGCTTCTTTTTTTGATTTCTTTTCACTAAAACATTAAGTACGATGGCCAATACGCCTAAAGCAATAGCTATCCATTCACTTATATCAAACAGAAAATACAGCAGCACTGCAATAATAGTAAGAACATCAAACACAATAGCTGTAAAAGTAAATTTATTCTGTGCTATAAACTTTTTCATAATAATCCCCCGATGACAGAGAAAAAATTTTATTATATACAATTTTATCATATTTTCATCACTTTGTCTATATATAATGTATATCAATAAACTGTACCGGTGATATTTATATCTTGACAATCATATTAATATGGTACATAATGAATTCACAAATCAATAAATATTAAATTTATTATAATATCAGGAGGAAATATTATGTCACTAAAAGAAATAGACATTAAAACACTTGAAAACCTCAACCCTTTTTCAAAAATTGCAGACGATTGGTTTTTAGTTACCGCAGGCGATGAAAACGGTTACAATACAATGACTGCATCATGGGGAAGCCTAGGTACTATGTGGGGAAAAAGTGCAGCTGTTACGGTTATCCGTCCGCAAAGATACACTAAAGAGTTCATCGACAACAACAAATACTTCACAATTTCATTTTTGAAAGAGGGAAATAAAGATATACTTAGCTTATGCGGTTCAAAAAGCGGAAGAGACTTTGATAAAGCAAAGGAAACCGGACTTGAACCTGTTTTTGTTGACAAAACCACCACCTTTGAACAGGCAGAGCTTGTTTTAATATGCAGAAAGGTATTTGCACAGGATATTAACCCTGACAGTTTCTTAGATAAAACAATTATAGATAAATGGTATCCGGAAAAAGATTTTCATACAGCATATGTCGGCGAAATAGTAAAAGCATATCAAAATATTCAATAAAAAAAAGTAACCATGTGATTTATACAGGGTAATGCGTTTCGTCGCACTACCCTGTTTTGTAATTTATTTTTTAATAATAACAATAACTTAATTTTACCGAAATAAATCAATAAAATCATTGTAAAAATAACAGTTATTTTGCATTTTTGTATTGTAATCAATAAGGAGTTAGTGTATAATATATTTAAGATGTTCATAGACAAAATAAAGGTATTAAATATATATTAAAGAAAGAAGAAAGGAAAATATAGATGAAAAAAGATTTTGATAGAGACAGTCAAAAAACGACCTCAGACTATGATGTTGAAAAAATCATAGCAGAAGTCAACAAATCAACAAGGCAAGAGAAAGAAGCTTTTTTAACCGCAGAGGAAAATAATAATTCCATACAAACGTTATCTGCTGTTTCTGACAAATCGAAAAAAGATATAATAAATAAAATCAATCAAAGCCTCGAAGAAAATGAGGTAAAGGAATATAAAAACAAATCGGACATAAAACAAAATTTTGCTCAAAACAGAAGAAACAGTTTCTCTGCCAATGAAGCTGAAAGTGTACAAAAAGAAATAGAACGAGGTACAAGATATAACGAGCTTAAAAGCATGAAAGTTAAAAGTCATAAAGGACGAAACGCCGTGCTATTTGTCTTAGGTCTTGTAATAATTCTTTTGATAGGTGCTTATATCGTCGGATATATGATGACTAAAGACAGTTTTCTTCCTAATACATTCGTAAACGGTGTTTCAATAGGCGGAATGAATGTTGACGAAGCAACTGAAGCTCTTCACTCTGACACAACTGTAACAAAACTTGTCTTAGAAAAACTAAACGGTGAAACCGTTACAATCGACTATTCAAAAATTGATTATACATACTCAACAGCAAACGAACTAAGCAAAATCATGAATGGTGAGAACAAGGCACTTTGGTTTGTAAATCTAATTGATAAATCCAATTATACAATTTCAGTTGACGGTTCATATTCAGAAGATAAGCTTAAAGAAGTTATTGAAAATGCAAGCTTCGGTGTTACGCCTTCAAAAAATGCTAAAATAGTCAAAAGCAAAGATGAATTTGTCATAGAACCTGAGGTGCAGGGTGACATTGTCGACACTCAAAAGGTCTTTGAAGCTTCTAAAGAGGCTATAAGCAACGGAGTGGAAAAAATAAATCTTTCCGAGAAAAACTGTTATAAAAAACCTAGCGTGGTTTCAAGTGATTTGAAAGAAAAGCTTGAGGAGTTAAACAAGGTTTTTAACTTAGAGGTTAAGCTGGATTTTGATTATACTGCCGAAAACTTAACCTATGACACTTTTAAAGACTGGGTAACAATAAAAAAAGACGGCAGTTATACCATTGATGAGGAATCGGTTTGGGAATGGGTTAATTCCATAAGAAGCAAATATGACACATTAAATAAAACAAGAAAATTCAAATCAACTCTTCAAGGCACAGTAAAAATCGAAGCAAAAAGAGGTGCCGACGGAAAGTTCGACGGAATTTTCGGATATTATCTTGATGCAGATAAAACTGCCGAGGTAATATGCAAAGCTCTGAAAGAAGGAAAGAACACAACTGTCAAGCCTGTTTACTGGACTAACGGAGGATACACATACGATACACAAGGAAAAGTTAAACGTACTGAGAGTGATGAGAAGAAAGTTATATCTGACATCTCACAGTTAAAGACATATGTTGAAATAGACCTTACAAATCAGAAGCTGTGGTATTATGTAAACGGCAAGGTAAAACATAAATGCGGTATTGTTTCCGGACTTCCTACACCTGAAAGAATGACTTATCCCGGAATTTATCAGCTTTGGATGAAAGAAACCAACAAAACAATGAAAGGCAGAACATCTGAGGGTTCTTATGAATCAAAGTGTTCGTATTGGAATTATATAAGTCAGAACAGCATTGGTATCCACGATGCAACATGGCAGCCTTCATTCGGCGGTGACAGATATAAAACCTATGGTTCTCACGGATGCGTAGGGGTTTCGCTGAGCGATGCACAGTATATTCACGACAATATTCCTCTTGGAACGGTTGTTATAATGTATTATTAAACATCGTGACGCTGCACCCGGTTTTCATTTAACACTTTACGCATAACTTTCTTTTGTATCTTGCATTACTGCTTATTGTATAACTTTTACCTATTAATTGCATAATGAAAAATATATTAAAGCTCTTGTAAATCCAAGAGCTTTTTTCTTTAATATTCACATAAAGAAAAAGCCACACACCGTCTAAACAGTGTGTGGCTTTATGTACGAATTTAATTACTCAGCTGATGGAGCTGAAACAGGACAAGTACCTGCACAAGCACCGCAATCAATACATGTATCTGCATCGATTACATATTTTCCGTCACCTTCTGTAATAGCTCCTACCGGACATTCGCCGGCACAAGCACCGCAGCTGATGCATTCATCAGAAATTTTATATGCCATTGTAACAAACCTCCTTCAATATATTAAATGTATATAACATTCATTAAGTATATGATAACATATAATAAAAAAAAAGCAAGTCTTTTATAAAAAATTCAAAAATAAATAATTTCCTGCTTAAATTTTTTTAAATAAAATCAAAAAATATTTTATAAGATTAAAAACAATCTTATAATATCTAATATGCAGTTCATAAAATAATATGCCAAAATTCCCTTGCTAATTAAAAATATTTAGTGTATAATAATTTTAACTTATTTTAGTTTTGATAAACTTCGGAGGATTTGTATATGTCTGAAAACAAAAAAAACACATATACCATAAAAGAACTATATGGTATTAATAATGAAACTTCACAATCCGAAAGATATAAAAAAGCTGTAAAAAGCTTTAAAGAACTTTACGGCGACTGTGAATACCGTATTTTCTCAGCTTCGGGAAGAACCGAAGTCGGAGGTAATCACACCGACCACAACTTCGGAAAGGTGCTTGCAGCAGGCGTATCTCTTGACGTAATAGCAATTGTTAAACAAACCGATGACAATATTATTGAAGTTAAATCTGAGGGATTTCCGAAAGATGTTGTTGACCTTAGCGATTTAAGCGTTCACAGTGAAGAAGAAGGGAAATCGTCATCACTTATCCGTGGTGTTGCCGCAGGCTTTAAAAATAAAAATTATGGAATCGGCGGATTTAAAGCTTATACTACTTCCAATGTATTAAAAGGCTCCGGTCTTTCGTCCTCAGCTGCGTTTGAAGTTTTGATAGGAACTATTCTGAACTATCTTTACAATAATTTAAAAGCCGGCAATGTAGAGATAGCACAAATAGCACAATATGCGGAAAATGTGTATTTCGGAAAGCCGTCAGGACTTATGGACCAAATGGCTTCAAGTGTCGGAAGCTTTATTACTATTGATTTTGAAAACCCAGAACAGCCTATCATCGACAAAATCGACTTTGATTTTGAAAAATGCGGTCATAGCCTTTGTATAGTTGACACAAAAGGAAATCACGCTGACCTGACTCCCGAATATGCGGCTATCCCACAGGAAATGAAAGCCGTTGCCGGCTTTTTCGGCAAGGAAGTTCTTCGCGGAATAACTATTTCAGAAATTTTGGAAAATATAACTGAACTAAGAGAAAAATTCGGTGACAGAGCTGTGCTTCGTTCTCTTCATTTCTTAAGTGAAAACGAAACAGTCGAGCGTGAGGCAAAAGCACTTCAAGACGGAAATTTTGATGCATTTTTAAAAGAAGTTACTGCTTCGGGAAACAGCTCATACAAATATCTTCAAAACATTTATGCTAACAAATCACCAAATGAACAAGGACTTGCTATAGGGTTAAATCTTGCTGAAATGGTACTTGACGGTGAAGGTGCCTGCAGAGTTCATGGCGGAGGTTTTGCAGGTACAATTCAGGCTTTTGTCCCGAATGAAAAACTTGACAAATTCAAAGAAACGCTTAACGGCTGTTTCGGTGACGAAAGCTGTCATGTTATTTCAATTCGTCCTGTCGGAGGAATTGAAGTAGTTGATAATATATAATTAAATATACATCAGTTAAAATTATAAAGTTTCGGAGAAAAAATTATGCGAATGAGAAAGAAAAAGCATCTTGAAGAACGCCTTGAAGAGTGCAGTGATTATATATTTTTTATGGACCGTGAGGACAGGAACTTTCAGACCGCCATACAAAATAAAGAATATATCAATCTGCAAAAAATTTTTGGGAACTCAAACCCTGTTCATCTTGAAATCGGCTGCGGAAAAGGCGGTTTTGCATGCGAAATAGCAAAACAAAATCCCGATATAAATTTCCTTGCCGTTGAAAAGGCCAGCAATGTTATTGTTAAAGCTGCCGAAGATGCAAAAAGTATGGAACTTAAAAACTTATACTTTATGCGAGGCGGTGCTGAATATCTTGAATGTTACATTCCCGAAAAAAGTATTGAGCGAATTTATCTGAATTTCAGCTGTCCGTTCCCAAAGAAAAAATATGCAAGTCACAGACTCACTCATCATAATTTTTTAAAAATATATAAATCATTAATGAGCGATAATGCAGAAATCTGGCAGAAAACCGATAATACACATTTTTTTGAATTTTCCATTGAAGAGTTTTCGCAAAACGGATTTTCATTAAAAAATGTAACATTTGATTTGCATAACTCTGACTTTGAGGGAAACATAATGACCGAATATGAAAAGAGATTTTCAAGCGAAGGATTTCCTATATACCGGCTTGAAGCATACATAAAATAATCAATGAAAAACGCACCCTGAAATCTTTCAGAGTGCGTTTTTTGTAGTATTCTTAAAATTAGTTGTTTATAAGCTTATCTTCATCGCTCCAGCTGTATAGCTTTCTTACTTCTTCACCGACAACCTCAGCAGGATGCTCAGCTGCCAGCTTTCTCATAGCCTTAAAGTGAACCTGAGAACCTGCGTCTGACATATCAAGCAAGAAGTCCTTAGCAAATGTTCCGTCCTGAATATCCGAAAGAACCTTCTTCATAGCCTTCTTTGTATCCTCTGTGATAACCTTAGGTCCTGTGATGTAATCGCCGTACTCAGCAGTATTGGAAATTGAATATCTCATTCCCGCAAAACCTGACTGATAGATAAGGTCAACAATCAGCTTCATTTCGTGAATACATTCAAAATATGCATTTCTAGGGTCATATCCTGCTTCGCAAAGTGTTTCAAAGCCTGCCTGCATTAATGCACAAACACCGCCGCAAAGTACAGCCTGCTCACCAAACAAGTCAGTTTCGGTTTCAGTTCTGAATGTTGTTTCCAAAACGCCTGCTCTTGCTCCGCCGATACCTGCTGCATATGCAAGACCTATTTCCTGTGCGTTGCCTGTTGCGTCCTGTTCAACAGCGATTAGACAAGGAACTCCCTTTCCTGCCTGATATTCTGAACGAACTGTGTGTCCAGGTCCCTTAGGTGCAATCATGATTACATTAACATTCTTAGGCGGAACAATACATCCGAAGTGAATGTTAAATCCATGTGCAAAAGCAAGTGTCTTGCCTTCTGTTAAGTACGGTTCAATCTCACTCTTATATAGAGCAGCCTGTTTCTCATCAGGAATCAAAATCATAATTAAATCAGCAGCCTTTGAAGCTTCTGCTGTTGTCATAACCTTAAGACCTGCGTCCTCAGCCTTCTTCCATGACTTGCTTCCCTCATATAAACCGATAACAACATCAACACCGCTGTCCTTTAAATTTAAAGCGTGTGCGTGACCTTGGCTTCCGTAACCGATAATAGCTACTGTTTTTCCCTTTAGCTTATTCAAGTCACAGTCTTGCTGATAAAAAATTCTTGCTGTACTTGTGTTTGACATTTTCTTTTCCTCCTAATAATCATGCATATTTATGCAATTTTAGTTTTTATTACTTAATAAGGCGAACCAAAATATTTCCCCTTATTTATAAACCTAAAATATGTATAATTCATTCCACTATCTATTATGATTGCAAAATGTTACATAAATGTTTTGAATAATCATTTATTTTTTAAAAGTCATAGTATCCTGACCTTTTTGAATAGCAATTGTTCCTGTTCTTACAACCTCTAAAACATCATAAGGCTTTGTAATCTCTTCAAGCCTGCAGATATGTGCATATGTGTCTGCAAGAAGAATTGTCATTGTCGTAAGAGAAATATCGATAACCTTTGCACCTGTAATATCGGCAATAGTCATAATTTCACTTCTTTTTTCAGCAGGTACCCTGAGCTTAATTAAAATAAGCTCACGCTCTAACTTCTCTTCCTTTGTAAGTGTCTTTACCTTTATAACATCTATAAGCTTATTTAGCTGTTTTTCAACCTGCTCGACAATGTGCTCGTCACCGTCTACAATTATCGTAATTCTTGAAATTTTCGGGTCGTCTGTTATACCGACAGCTAAGCTTTCAATATTAAAACCCCTTCTTGAAAACAATCCCGAAATTCTTGACAATGCACCGGCATGGTTTTCAACTAAAACTGAAATTGTATATTTCATCTATATAAAACATCCCTTTCAATAAAGAACTCGACAAGGCCGTATCACCCTGTCATTCAAAAACGATAAGTACCGTTCGTTCCCCCTGATTATAATGTGCTCTCAAAATCATCTACAACACATTCAACTAAATAACAGCCCTTATGTGACACAAGCTCATCAATAGCCGAAGCAGCTGTTTCCTCGCTGTCAACTCTCATTGCAGGTATCCCGTAAGCTTTTGCAAGAGCAATGAAATCAGGCGAGCCGTCAAGTGATACCGCCGCTAAATGATTTTGATAAACATTAGTCTGGACCTCACGCACCATACCCAAATAATTATTTTTCATGACAACAATCTTTATGTCAACACCATGCTGAATAGCCGTCGCAAGCTCCATAAACTGCATTTGAAAAGAGCCGTCGCCGCAAATAGCAATAACAGGGTGGTTTTCATCTGCAAGCTTAGCACCGATTGCAGCAGGAACAGAATATCCCATTGTTCCCATACCGCCCGATGTCAAAAATCGTCCGTCACGGATTTTATAGCTGGTAGCGCTCCATATCTGGTTTTGCCCGACATCTGCTACAACCGTCGTATTTTTCGGCATTCTGTCAGACAAATCACTTATAAACTTTCTCGGATTGACAGTACCAATCTTTGCAGGTTTTATATCATCATCTGATTTAAAACTATTCAATTCATTCAGCCATTCGGTATGATTCTTTTCTTTAACAATACCAAGCATTTGAGTTAAAACCAGCTTGGCATCGCCGACCAGCGGAATATCAACGCCTAAGTTCTTGCCGATTTCGGCAGGGTCAATGTCTATATGAATAACCTTTGTTGTTTTTTTAACTGCTTCGGGTTTCTTTATAGCTCTGTCTCCTACCCTTGCACCGACAAGAAAAATAACATCACATAGCTCAACTGCTTTATTTGCAATCTTCTTTCCATGCATTCCTATCATACCATAGAATAAATCATTATCAGCCGAGAACGCCGATATACCCATCATTGTAGTGACAACAGGAATCTGCATAATCTTTGAAAGCTCGGTTATCTCACTCACTGCATTTGACGAGAATATTCCTCCCCCTATGCAAATAAGAGGTCTTTCAGCCTCGTTCAACGCTTTAACAACACGCTTAACCTGAAGCATATTGCCCTTTACTGTCGGTTTATAACTTCTTATATCCACATCTTCAGGATAAAAATAATCGATTTCTTCAAGCTGTACATCCATAGGGACATCAATAAGCACAGGACCCGGACGTCCGCTGCCTGCTATGTAAAACGCTTCTTTGAATATCCTCGGAAGCTCGTCCTTATCTTTAACTAAATAGCTGTGCTTCACAAACGGTTCTGCCGAGCCTGTTATATCAGCCTCCTGAAAAGCATCAGAACCTATCTGGTCATTATTGACCTGACCTGTAATAACAACAAGAGGTATAGAATCGGCATATGCTGTTGCTATAGCTGTTATAAGGTTTGTAGCTCCCGGACCTGATGTCGCAATACACACACCGGGTTTCCCTGTGATTCTTGCATAACCGCTTGCCGCATGACCGCCGTTTGCCTCATGACGAACAAGAATATGTCTTATTTTACTTTCATACAAAGCATCATAAAACGGACAAATCGCAGCACCCGGATAACCAAAGACGACTTTAACATTCTCTGCCTCTAAACATTTTACCATTGCTTCACTGATTTTCATAATATCAAGTCGCCTCCATTTAAAATATTTTTATACATACCTTTAACAAAAGAATATATAAAAATATTATATAACATTTTATTACTTTAGTCAAGCGGCGAACCGCCGCTGGCTCTCTGCCTTTGGAAAGCTTGATATATATTATAATTTACACAACGGCAGACTTCTATTTTCTTGATTTTTGCTTCCGAATATGCCATTTGATCAAATTTGCGTTTTTAAATTCAAGAAACATGAATATATAGTATCTCGCATTTATTATTTCATCAGAATATAATATCATGGCTTTGTACTCTTTCCATCTTTGATAAGTTTGATAAATGTTATAATTTGCACAACGACGGGATCTTACCTTGCTTGATTACCGGTTTGCCAATAAATGAACCGCCATCCACTCTGCCTATTTCAGCTTTCATAAATGTTCTGCAAAGTAAAACGGCAGGTCAGATTAATCGATAATTAATAATGAACAATGTGTAATTGACAGTGGAAAATTGACAGTGGGTAATGAACTGTTTATAGTAACTTATTCATTATCCATTTTCAATTATCCATTATCAATTAAACAGGGGTCGCCCGAAAATAAAGAGCTTCCCCTATAATTATAAATAATATTATCTCAAATCTATTCCCTGCAATAATCTATCACGGATTTTATAAACTGCTTTCCTGCAGCACTCTGCGAAAGGTTATCAAAATCACAATTGCATACAACCACTTTTCCGCCGTCCTGCTCATACTCATAAAGCATACCAAGCTGGTGGTTTCTTTCAAAATTGTCAATTGTACGAACAATAATGTTTTTATCTTTATAGCAGTTGTCAAGAATTTCACTCTTAGAATTCTCAACGATTTCCCACCACTGTTCGGTTGAAAAAACTTCACACGGGAACTGAGAAAGTGCAGGGTGAGAATTGTCTATCAAAAGTCCCATAGTACCTACAGGAATCGGTTTGTTCATTGATTCTGATATTGACCTGAACATCGGATAACACCAGAAGTCCTGACAATAAAATCCTTTTATAAAGTTATTTTCACTCAGCCTTTCCAAATCAGGAACAATAAGTATAGTCTTTCCCTCTGATAAAAGCTTCTTAGCTTCAGAGGAATCAGTACTTTCAAATAAATATGCACCTGAAATATCAACACTTTCAATTTTCGGGAACACCCAAAGCTTATATGAGTTCTCAATGTCGGTTCCGTCAACTTTTAGTATCAATTCAACAGTACGAACACAGTCAACCTCAGGAAGTGAAACATCAATATCACAAATATCAATATAATTTTGTCCGTCGGCTTGATGAATTATTTCATTACCCATAGCTATAACGCTTCCGCAGGAACATTTAAGCTCCCACGTCAAAGTCTTTGAGTCAATGCTGTAATTTCTGTAATATGCAATCTCAATGTGAGCGTTGAATGTATCTCCGCTTTCATAGGTATAGCTGTTAAATCTTCCGAGAAGCACAGCATCAGAACAAAACTTCTTCCATTCTTTCGGTGAACATGTTCCTTTTTCGTCCATAAATGCATCAAGAACTCCGACTAATGCTGTTCCCTGACCGCTGAAGTCCTGAATATCAAGAATCTGAAATCCTCCCAGCAATCTTGAGCGGAAAACAGCCTCCATTTCTTCTTTATAGCAAGCAACTGCCAATTTTCCGGAAGCCTTAAAGAAATCTTTAGCCAAATGTCCCATGCCGGCCTTTTCCAAACGCTCTTTAAATACCTCAAAGTTTTTAGCCTTTAACGAGCCTGTATATTTCTTAATTTCATTAAAATCAGGATATGTTTCATACTGTCCGATTTCATGTGTGACAATAGGAACTTTGGGAATGAAACTTGCATCAGCCTCACTCGCCTTAACAGTTTTCATCGTCGTTCCATACTGAATTTGTACAGTGCCGTCGGCACTTGATTTGTTTTCACCTTTGCTTACACTCGGATGAATTAAACTGTCATAGCACATATCTGTTGCAGGTTTTCTTGTTTGAACATGACCTAAAGGTGCGTCGCACATTGCATATGAACCTCTTATCAGTCTGTCACCCGAAAGCCTTACGCCGCAGAAGAAATCATCATTTTCCAAAACCGACGGGAAGAACTGAAAATTGTTAGAACCCTGTGTATACAGATGCCTTGTATCAACAGCTTTAAATCCTCCGATGATTTCATTTAAACGCTCGGTGCTTCCCCAAAGCTCATTGCCAAGCGACATCATGCAATAAGACGGATGATTGCCGAACATATTCATCATTCTAAAGCCTTCTTCGATAAGAAATTCCTGCTCTGATTCGTTATATTCTTCTTCATTTTTTCCTGCTATAGTTCCCCAGAACGGAAGCTCCGGCTCCATATAAATACCAAGCATATCCGCTGCCATAAATGCAGCCTCAGGCGGACAGCAGGTATGATAACGATAGTGATTCATGCCATAATCCTGCGATATACTCATAACTCTGAGCCACCCTGCAACATCTGTCGGCATAAATCCTGTTTTCGGAAAAATCATGCCGTCATGCTTCCCTCTTAGGAAAGTTTTTTTACCGTTGATTGTAAACTTATCACCGTCGGTTTTAAAATCACGAAGACCCACAATTGTTGAGAATGTGTCATCACCGATAGAAATTGATAAATTATAAAGATACGGACGGTATTCATCCCAAAGATAAGCGTCCTCGCCCATTTCATATATAACATCTATTTTTCCGTTTTCATAGTCATATTCACAAGGGGAAATAACTTGATTATTCTTAGCTTTCGGTCCGTCAAATCCAACTGCCGAAATTCTCACCTTTCCGCAGCTTTCACCAACTACATCAGCCTTTATATGAAATGTTTTTGATTTAATATCACTTTCCGCAAATACATTTTTAACATAAGTCTTGTCAAAAATCTGAAGCTCCATTCTTCCGACAATACCGTTCCAGTTTGTCTGCGTGTCAGCAGAAGTCAAATGACCTCCGCCTGTTTTATATCCGATATTAGAAACTTTTACCGTAACAGTATGTATTCCTTCGCTTATATGGTCTGTTATATCATAAATATGAGGAGAAACAAGAGAATCAAAACTTCCGATTTCTTTTCCGTCAATAAACAAGGTTGAAATTCTGGTGCGTTCAAAATAAATAAAAGCATTTTTTCCTACAGCCCTTGAAAAATCAACTTCTTTTGAAAACCAAGCCCATCCCTCAAACTTATATGTATCAGTCAAAAAACCTGTTTCCCGATTTTCATTATATCTGCCTTTTCCTGCGTTAGATGTAGAATTCGGCAAAGTTATACTGTCGCTGAAAGGAAGCTCTTTACCTTCCATTTTCTCATCAAGTTCAAGTGACCATTCACCACTTAAATCAATAAAATCTATCATTATTTTTCTCCTGTTTTTCTATATTTTTTCTTGAATATATTATATTTTTTAACTTGTCTTATATTAACATAAATATTTGACAAAATCAACAAAAAGAAAGCTTTTTCTAAACATTCAAAATAATTTAACAAATAAAAAAACCTATCGATTATAAAAATAAACCGATAGGTTGAAAAATTTATTACATTAATTTCTCTTTAAGCTTTGAAACGAAGCTTTGTCTTTTGGCGTAATTCTTTTCACTTAAAAGATTGTCAAAATCATTGAGTCTTTTAACCATTTCCTTGCTCAGACCTTTAGGCGTTTCAACAACAACCCTCACATAGTGGTCGCCCTTGTCATTTCTGTTGAGCTTTTTGATTCCCTTTCCTCTGAGCCTGAATACAGTTCCTGTTTGTGTTCCGGCAGGAACTGTATATCTTACCTTGCCGTCAACTGTCGGAACGGTAATCTCATCACCTAAAGTCACCTGTGCAAATGTCAGCGGAATCTCTGTCCATACATCAAAACCGTCACGCTCAAATACACTGTCCCGTCTTACTGAAACAGTTACATTCAAATCTCCGTTAGGACCGCCGTTGATTCCTGCGTCACCTGCACCTGCAACACGGAGTGTCTGACCGTTATCAATACCGGCAGGAATTTCAATTTCTCTTCTTGCCGAAGTTCTTGTTCTTCCCTGTCCGCCGCATCTTGAGCACGGTGACTCAATAATTTTTCCCTGTCCTGAACACCTTGAACAAACTCTCGTCGAAGTTATTGAACCGAAAGGCGTCCTTTGCTGAACATTTACCTGTCCTCTTCCGCCGCAGTCAGGACATGTTTTTGAAGAAGTACCCGGTGCTGCACCTGTACCGCCGCAGTCAGGACATTTCTCCATTTTGTTCATTCTCACTTCAATTTTTTTACCTTTGCAGGCTTCCATAAAATCTATTGTCACACTTGCACGAATATCCTGCCCTTTTCTCGGTGCATTAGGGTTTGATGAGCGTCCTCCTCCAAACGAGCCGAAAATCGAATCGAAAATATCACCCATATCTCCAAACCCACCGAAGCCTCCGAAACCGCCTGCTCCTGCACCGCCTCCGTAGCTAGGGTCTACACCTGCGTGTCCGAACTGGTCATATTTAGCCCTTTTATCACTGTCAGAAAGAACCTCATACGCTTCGTTTACTTCTTTAAACTTAGCCTCTGCCTCCTTATCATCAGGATGCAAATCAGGATGATACTTTTTAGCAAGCTTTCTGTATGCCTTTTTCAGTTCGTCATCAGAAGCACCTTTTGAAACTCCGAGCACCTCATAATAATCTCTTTTGTCTGCCATAGATATAACCATATTCCCTCAGGAATATGCACTCCTTCCGATGTTTAATGTTTTGCATATAAATATTAAAAAATAAACCCATAATTAAATATACTTCTGAAATTACAGTAATTTCATTACTGAAATCTCTCTGCTTCATATGCAAAATGGGAGAACATAGTCCTCCCTTTTACTATAGTATTATCAAAAATTATTCAGCGTCACTGAACTCTGCATCGATAACATCATCATTGTTATCCTGTGATGCTCCGTCTGAACCCATGTCGGGACCTGCCTGAGCACCGGCTGCCTGCTGATAAACCTTTGTAGCAATACCCTGGAATTCTGTTTCAAGTTCTTTCTGCTTAGCCTTAATAGCTTCAATGTCAGTACCCTTTAAAGCTTCTTTAAGAGCGTCGATTTTAGCCTGAACTGAAGATTTTTCATCGGCAGAAATCTTGTCACCGAACTCACCTAAAGATTTTTCACACTGGAATACCATCTGATCTGCCTGGTTTCTTGTGTCAACCTCTTCTTTTTTCTTCTTATCCTCTGCTGCGAATGCTTCTGCTTCTTTAACAGCTTTATCAATATCGTCTTTTGACATATTAGTTGAAGAAGTAATTGTAATATTCTGCTCTTTTCCTGTTCCCAAATCCTTAGCGGAAACATGAACAATACCGTTAGCGTCAATATCAAAAGTTACTTCAATCTGAGGGATTCCTCTAGGAGCCGGTGCAATACCGTCAAGACGGAACATACCGAGCTGTTTGTTATCCTTAGCGAATTCTCTTTCACCCTGAAGAACATTGATATCAACTGCTGACTGGTTATCTGCCGCTGTTGAGAATATCTGTGACTTCTTAGTAGGAATTGTTGTATTTCTTTCAATAATCTTTGTGCAAACTCCGCCCATTGTTTCAAGTCCGAGTGAAAGTGGAGTTACATCAAGAAGAAGCAATCCGTCTTTAACATCTCCGCCTAAAACTCCGCCTTGATAAGCAGCTCCGAGTGCTACACACTCGTCAGGGTTGATACCCTTGAACGGCTCTTTGCCGATGAATTTCTGCACAGCTTCCTGAACAGCAGGGATTCTTGAAGAACCACCGACCATAAGCACTTTATTAAGCTCGCTTGCCGAAAGTCCTGAGTCTGACAATGCCTGACGAACAGGTCCCATTGTATTCTCAACAAGGTCAGCAGTCAATTCATTGAACTTAGCCTGTGAAAGAGTTAAATCCATATGCTTTGGTCCTGTTGCATCTGCTGTTATAAACGGAAGATTAATAGCTGATGTTGCTGTTGACGAAAGCTCAATCTTAGCCTTTTCAGCAGCTTCTTTAAGTCTTTGCATAGCCATCTTGTCGCTTGAAAGGTCAATCCCCTCAGCAGCTTTGAACTCACTTACCATCCAGTCAATAATTCTCTGGTCAAAGTCATCACCGCCGAGACGGTTGTTACCTGCTGTTGCCAAAACCTCGGTGACGCCCTCGCCCATTTCAATAATTGAAACATCAAAAGTTCCGCCGCCTAAGTCATAAACCATAACCTTTTGGTCATCCTCTTTATCAAGACCGTATGATAAAGCAGCAGCAGTAGGCTCGTTGATAATTCTTTTTACAGTAAGTCCTGCAATCTGACCTGCGTCTTTTGTTGCCTGTCTCTGAGCGTCTGTGAAATATGCAGGAACAGTAATAACAGCCTCTGTAACAGGCTCACCTAAATAAGCTTCTGCGTCAGCCTTCAGCTTTTGAAGAACCATTGCCGAAATCTCCTGAGGGGTATATTCCTTGCCGCCCATTTTAGCTTTATAATCCGAACCCATATGTCTCTTGATAGAGATAACTGTGTTGTCAAAGTTTGTTACTGCCTGTCTTTTAGCAACCTGACCTACAAGTCTGTCGCCTGTTTTTGAAACTCCGACTACCGATGGAGTTGTTCTTGCACCTTCGCTGTTAGGAATTACAACTGCTTCTCCGCCCTCCATAACTGCAACGCATGAGTTTGTTGTTCCTAAATCAATTCCGATAATCTTACTCATAATTAACATTTCCTTTCTAAACTTTAATTGTTATTTTTATTATATAATTGTCAGACACCGAATTGTGACCGACATAAGTAAAATATGCATTATTAAGGGTTTGCAACCACTACCATAGCATATCTTATTATCTTATCACCTATTTTATAACCCTTTTGAAAAACCTGTGCTACTTCATTTTCCCCTAAATTCTCGTCTTCAATCTGATTAACCGCATTAGCTATATTCGGGTCAAAGGTTTCGCCCAAAGGGTCAATGATTTCAACGCCGAGCTTTTTTAATGTTTCACCGAACTGATTGAAAATCATTTCAACACCGGATTTATATGTTTCATCAGTTGTTTCGGCATTTAAAGCTCTTTCAAAATTATCAAATACCGGGAGTATTTCGTTAATTGTGTTCCCGACTGTCGTCGCCGAAATATCAAGTCTTTCTTTAGACGAACGCTTTCTGAAATTGTCATACTCAGCCATTAGCCTCATATATTTGTCTTTCTGCTCATCAAGCTCTGCTGAAAGCTTTTCTTCAGCTGTTTGCTCCGGCTCTTTCTCTTCAGAAGCCTTATTCTCACTTTCAGAGCCGTTAATTTCTTTATTCTCTTCGGTTTCTTCTGTAACCTCTTCTAAATCTTTTTCATCAGCCATAGTCATTCTCCTTTCGGTGTAAAATCTTCAATGTCATCTATATTGCTAATATCCTCTATGTCATATTCATTTTCCGAAATCATATCGGAAATCCTGTTTGTAAAATACTCAAGATAAGGAATGAACTTCGCATAGTCAATTCTCATAGGTCCGATAAGACCAAGCGTGCCTACCGGCTTGCCGCCTTTTTTATACTGAGATGTTATCATGCTTGAATTATTTATGACAAAGCCTTCATCTTCAGGCGAAAACATAACATGAAGTCCAGAAAAGCTGCTGTCAAACAGTTTTGCAATTTCTTTCTTATGATCTAAGAACTCAATGATTTCGTTTTTATCAAATTCATCACACTTCAAAAGGTTCCTCTCGCCTTTAAGTGAAATTTCCTTTTGCGTTATTTCTTTTGACATTTTATAAATCTCAGAAACAAGAGGCGAAAGAGTCATCATATATGTGCCCATTGCTTCTTCAAGCCTTTTCAGCAAATCATCAGAAAGCTTATCTATTTCAATTCCTTCTAAATTCTCTCTTAAAAAATTTGAAAAGAATTCAAGCTGTTCATTGGTCAAATCAAACTGAAGTCTGCATACTTTGTTCTTTATATTACCCGAAGATGTAATTAAGAGCAGCACATACATTCGCTTTCCTGTAGGAATAACTTCAACCTTTGAGATAATAGAAAACTTCGGTGTTTCGGTTGCAACAACCGTTGCACACTTTGTCAGTTCCGCCAGTGCAGTTGAAGCAGACTGAACAATTGCTTCTTCCGTTAAATCTTCACCTATAGGAAGCATAGCTTCAATTAAATCCTTTTCCTCTTTTGTTAAAGGGTCGGTTTCAACAAGCTTATCAACATAAAATCTATATCCTTTATATGTCGGAACTCTTCCTGCGGAGGTATGAGGCTGTTCAAGATATCCTTGCTTTTCAAGCTCTGCCATTTCATTTCTTATGGTCGCTGACGAAGCTTTTATATATTTCATCATAGCCTTTGAGCCTACCGGCTCACCGGTAACTATATATTCATCAACCACAGCAGTCAATATTTTTAGCTTTCGCTCATCCAAGCCGATAACCTCCTGTATCTATTATCACTTTAATTTACTGAGTGTTAGCACTCTTTTATATCGAGTGCTAAGTATTATTATACCCAATTTTTTTTGAATGTCAAGGGTTTTTGAAAATTTATTTATATAAATTATACTTGTCATGCTTTCATATTTTTGTGCATAAAGACAAAAATATCCCCGGCGAAAATATCGTCAGGGATATAATTCTATCTGCTTTCAAGAGCCTTGATTGACTCTTCAATCTTCTGCATTTTTTCTTCAGCCTTTTTGAGTTTTTCTTTCTCCTTTTCAACAAGCTGTTCGGGTGCCTTAGCCAAAAAGCCTTGATTATTCAGCTTTCCGCTTAAGAAATCAATGTCCTTTTGAGTTGCTTTTTTATCCTTTTCAAGCCTTGCAAGCTCCTTTTCTGTATCAACTATATCAGAAAGCGGTATGAAAATTCTTGCAGAATCTGTAACAACCGTTGCACAGTCTGATATATCAAACTTATCAGCAATTTCAACCTCGCTTGCCGACGCTAAGCGTTTAAAGAACATCTCACCTGATGCAAAAACATCACTGTACTCAGTTTCAATATAAAGCTTTGCCTGAACCTTAGGCGGTACATTCATTTCACTTCTTGTATTACGAACACCCTTGATTGCACTGATAATCTTTTCAAAGTCAGCTTCTTCATTCTTATAGCACAGACTTTCATCGAATGTCGGGAAGCTTTCTGTCATGATAATACTTCCGTCACCGACAAGTGCCTGCCAGATTTCTTCGGTTATAAACGGCATAAACGGATGAAGTAGCTTTAACATTCCCTTCATTACCCAAACTAAAACTGCCTGAGCAGCTGCACAGGTTTCGCCGCCTGCAAGTATACGAGGCTTTGTCAGCTCAATATACCAGTCGCAGTATACATCCCAAATAAAATCATAAAGCTTTGCAACTGCAACACCAAGCTCAAAATGTTCAAGATTTTCATTAACCTCTTTTGCAAGGGTGTTAAATTTCGATACAATCCATTTATCTTCGATATTTAAGTTTTCAGGAAGCTCATCAGCTTTAAAATCTTCAGGAAGATTCATCATAATAAATCTTGCGGCATTCCAAATCTTATTGGCAAAGTTACGAGAAGAACGAACCTTTTCCTCAGAATATCTCATATCATTTCCCGGTGAATTTCCAGTTGCAAGCATAAATCTGAGTGCGTCTGCACCATATTCGTCAATAACCTCAAGAGGGTCTATACCGTTGCCCAGAGATTTTGACATCTTTCTTCCCTGTGAATCACGAACAAGACCGTGAATTAAAACTGTATTAAACGGAACCTCGCCCATATGCTCAATTCCGGAGAACATCATTCTTACTACCCAGAAGAAAATAATATCATATCCTGTAACAAGGGTATTTGTTGGATAGAAATACTTTAAGTCTTCTGTTCGGTCCGGCCATCCGAGTGTTGAAAAAGGCCAAAGTGCCGAACTAAACCATGTATCTAAAGTGTCTTCATCCTGACGCATCTGTTTTCCGCACTTAGGACAAGTTTTAATATCATCTTTTGAAACAACCATTTCACCGCATGAATCACAATAGTATGCAGGTATCTGATGTCCCCACCAAATCTGACGTGAAATACACCAGTCTCTTATTCCCTCAAGCCAGTGGAAATAAATTTTATCAAAACGCTCGGGCACAAATTTTGTCTCACCGTTCTTAACAGCGTCTATAGCAGGCTGAGCCAGCGGCTTCATTTTTACAAACCATTGTGTTGAAACCTTAGGCTCAACTGTTGTGCCGCAGCGATAGCAGGTTCCGACATTGTGGTCATGGTCTTCAACCTTAACCAAAAATCCGCCCTTGTCTAAATCCTCAACGATTTTCTTTCTTGCATCATATCTGTCCATACCTGCATAATCAGCATAGTCGTCAACGATTTTAGCGTCGTCGGTAAGTACATTTATTATAGGAAGGTTATGTCTTAAACCGACTTCAAAGTCATTAGGGTCGTGTGCAGGGGTAATCTTTACAACACCTGTTCCGAAATCCATTGCAACATAGTCATCGGCAACAATAGGTATTTCACGCCCTACAAGAGGAAGTGTCAGAGTTTTTCCAACCAAATCCTTATATCTTTCATCTTCAGGATTTACAGCAACCGCTGTATCTCCAAGCAGTGTTTCAGGTCTTGTTGTTGCAAGCTCAACATAACCGCTTCCGTCTGTTAAAGGATAACGAATATGCCAGAAATGCCCTGCCTGATCCTCATATTCAACCTCGGCGTCTGAAATAGATGTCTGACACTTTGGGCACCAGTTAATTATTCTTTCCCCTCTGTAAATCAAACCTTTTTCATAAAGGTTTACAAACACCTCTTTAACAGCCTTTGAACAGCCCTCGTCCATGGTGAAACGCTGTCTTGACCAGTCGCATGAAGAACCCAGCTTTTTAAGCTGTTCTACAATTCTTCCTCCGAACTTGTCATTCCACTCCCAAGCACGCTCCATAAAGGCTTCTCTGCCGATTTCTTCCTTAGTTATTCCCTCTTTGCGCATAGCTTCAACAATTTTAGCCTCAGTCGCAATTGCCGCATGGTCGGTTCCCGGAAGCCAAAGTGCCGAATAACCGCTCATTCTCTTATACCTGATTAATATATCCTGCAAGGTTTCGTCAAGGGCATGCCCCATATGAAGCTGTCCTGTTATATTAGGCGGAGGAATAACTATAGTATAAGGCTTTTTCTTTGAATCAGGCTCAGCCTTAAAACAGTCATTATCCATCCAGAATTTATATATTTTATCTTCAACCTCACGAGGTTCATATAGTTTTCCAAGTTCTTTTTTCATTGTTTCTTTTCCTTTCAATATACAATATAAATTTTTTAAAACATATATTAAAAGTCAGACTCGCACATCTAAAATATAACGATTAAAACATAATATTCTGTCTGTTTTTATGTTCATATGATAACTTCCTTTATAAATAACTTTAAATTAAAGTATACCATATCAACTCAAAAAATGTCAACAGCAAAGCCAATCAGTTGACATTTTTAATAAAAAACTGTAAAATAAGCTTATTAAAATACAATCAGAAACAGGAGATGTTATTTTGAAAAGAATTAAATTTATTTTAACTGCATTAATGATGCTTACAATGTGTTTAGCATTTGCAGGATGCACTGACGAAGAAAACGGTTCCGATTCATCAAAGAAGGAAACTCAGACAGGAAGCTTTGTTGTTCAGCTATTCCCTGAGTATGCACCTGAAACTGTTAAAAACTTTAAAAAGCTTGTTAAAGCAGGTTTTTATGACGGACTTACTTTTCACAGAGTAGTTGAAGGGTTCATGGCTCAGGGCGGTGACCCTAACGGCGACGGTACAGGCGGTTCAAGTGAAACTATCAAGGGTGAGTTTGCACAAAACGGATATACTAAAAACACACTTTCTCATACAAGAGGCGTTGTTTCAATGGCAAGAGGCCAGTTACCTGATTCTGCTTCCAGCCAATTCTTCATCTGCTATGCAGACACCTACAAATCTTCACTTGACGGACAATATGCTGCTTTCGGTAAAGTAAATGAAGAAGGTATGCAGGTGGTTGATAAGTTCTTAACTGTTGAAAGAAAAACGAACGCACTCAGAGAAGTTGCTACACCTGTTACACCTATTAAAATTAAATCTGCTAAGATGATTAACGAGACCTCGGACGGTCATGAACAGGTTGAATTCACTGTGGAATTCTAATTATAAAATAATTTAACCCGTACTTTTCAGTACGGGATTTTTTATTGTGTAAAAACATAAACAGGCGTCTGCAAATCCTGCAAACGCCTGTTTTACATTGGTTGCGGAGGCTGGATTTGAACCAACGACCTTCGGGTTATG
>ENA-ORLW01001762-ORLW01001762.1-human-gut-metagenome-genome-assembly--contig:-NODE-1762-length-22149-cov-3.516582_pt1 | contig 22149 bp, 29 predicted proteins | sample MGYA00243017_ERZ508829 | MGnify/ENA primary metagenome ERZ508829 (study PRJEB26277, sample SAMN04329776) | human gut metagenome | biome: human-associated habitat | host: Homo sapiens | place: USA...
AATAAAAGTAATGAAAAAAATAAAAAAATAATTAATTAAAAAATAAAAAATATCATTAAAACGAAAAATAAAGAAAAAATAAAATGAAAACATAAAATTATATATAATAAATAAAAAATAAAATAAATTTATTTTGATGGTAAATAAAAGTAATGAAAAAAATAAAAAAATAATTAATTAAAAAATAAAAAATATCATTAAAACGAAAAATAAAGAAAAGAAAAAATAAAATAAAAACATAAAATTATTATATGATAAATAAAAAATAAAGTGAATTTATTTTAATCATAAATGAATTTATTAAAAAAATCCAGAAAAATTAATAGAAAAATATTAGAATAAATTTAAATATGGAAGTTAAAAATAAAAAAGAAAAATGATTAAGAAATAAATCTACAAAAAAATGTGAAAATAAATACTACTAGTATAAGTATTACAGATAAAAAGTTGTCAAAAAGATATATAAAACAAAAATTTCTGTTTCACAAAAAACAAGAATAAGGGGGAATAAAAATGAAATATAACGCAGGAAAATTTGATATTGCGGTGATAGGTGCAGGACATGCTGGTTGTGAAGCAGCTTTAGCTACTTCAAGAATGGGAATGAAAACTTTGCTATTTTCTATAAGTTTGGAGGCTGTTGCTAATATGCCATGTAATCCACATATAGGAGGAAGTAGCAAAGGACATCTGGTAAGAGAAATAGATGCTCTTGGAGGAGAAATGGGGAAGAATATTGATAAAACGTTTACACAATTAAAAATGCTTAATAAATCAAAGGGACCAGCAGTATATTCTTTAAGGGCACAAGCTGATAGAAAAAGATATCAAATGGAGATGAAGCATACTCTTGAAAAACAAGAAAATCTATATCTAAAGCAAGCAGAAATTGTTGATATTGAAGTCAGAAATGGTAAAGTAAAGTCGGTAACAACCAATATAGGTGCAGTCTATGAAGTCGATGCTATAATATTAGCAACAGGTACATATTTAAAAGGAAAAATATTTATAGGTGATAGTTCTTTCGATAGTGGACCAGACGGAGTATTTCCTTCTGTAAGACTATCTGATAAACTAAAAAGTTTAGGAATAAATTTAATAAGATTTAAAACAGGGACACCTGCCAGAATAAATAAAAATAGTATCGATTTTTCGAAAATGGAAATACAAAATGGAGATGAAGAAATAGAAGCTTTTTCATTTGAGGATTCAATTGATAAAGATATTAAACAGTTGCCATGCTATTTAACATACACAAATTCAAAAACACATGAAATTATTAGAGAAAATTTACATAGATCACCTCTATATGCAGGTAAAATAGAGGGAACTGGTCCAAGATATTGTCCTTCTATAGAGGATAAAGTTGTAAGATTTAGTGATAAAGAAAGACATCAGGTTTTTATTGAACCAATGGGAGTAGATACTGATGAAATGTATGTGCAGGGAATGAGTTCCTCTTTACCAGAAGATGTACAGATTGCAATGTATAGGACATTACCTGGTTTGGAAAATGCAGAATTTACTAGACCTGCATATGCAATTGAATATGATTGTATTGAACCATCAGAATTAAAATTATCATTGGAACATAAAAATATAGAAGGGATGTTTTTTGCAGGACAGATAAATGGTACATCAGGATATGAAGAAGCAGCATCACAGGGGATTATTGCAGGTATTAATGCAGTTATGAAGTTAAAGAATAAACAGCCTATTATTTTAGATAGATCACAAGCATATATAGGGGTTCTAATTGACGATATTGTAACAAAAGGAACTAATGAACCATATAGAATGATGACTTCTAGAGCAGAATATAGATTATTATTAAGACAGGATAATGCAGATTTAAGACTTACAGAAATTGGACACGAAATAGGATTAATATCAGATAAAAGATACAAATATTTTTTAGATAAGAAAAAAAATATATATAATGAGATAAATAGAATAAAATCTTTAACAGTTAAACCAACAGAGGATATTAATAGATTATTAAAGAAATATAATTCGTCTGAAATAACAACGGGTGTTAAGATGTCGGATTTACTAAAAAGAACAGAATTAACATATCAAAATTTAAGTGAGATTGATAAAGATAGACCAGAACTGTCAGAAGTTGAGAAAAAACAGGTAGAGATACAAATAAAATATGAAGGATATATAAAATTACAAGAAGCTCAAGTAGAGAAATTTAAGAAACTTGAGAAAAAGTTACTTAAAGAAGATATTAATTACAATAACATTAAAGGTTTAAGAATAGAAGCAAGACAAAAATTAGATAAAATAAAGCCAAGTTCAGTTGGACAAGCTTCTAGAATATCCGGAGTTTCACCAGCTGATATATCAGTTTTACTAATATATCTTGAGCAAAATAAATAGGAGGGAATATGATAAAAGAAGAGTTTTATATAAAAATGAAAAACTTAAGTAATAATATTAATATTAAAATAACAGAAGATCAGATAGAGAAGTTTTATATATACATGAACACATTATTAGAATGGAATAAAAAAATAAATTTAACAGCAATTGAAGATGAAGACGAAATAATTTTAAAACATTTCATTGATTCTTTAACTATACAAGAATATATAAAGGATTCTAAAAATTTAATAGATATTGGTACTGGCGCAGGTTTTCCAGGGATTCCTATTGCGATATTAAATAATAATATTAATATTACTTTATTAGATTCATTAAATAAGAGAATCAATTTTTTAAATATCATTATTCAGAAATTAAAATTAACTAATGTTATAGCAATACATGGAAGAGCAGAGGACATTGCAAAATTAAAAATATATAGAGGAAAGTATGATATTGTTACTTCAAGAGCAGTTGCTCCATTTAATATTTTATTAGAATATATGTTACCATTTAACAAATTAAATGGTAAGACGATATCAATGAAAGGTTCAAATATTGAAGAAATAGCAGATTCAGGTAGAGCATTAAATGAATTAGGCGGTGAAATTGATAGGATAGAAAAAATATTTTTACCAAATACAGATATACAAAGAAATATAATCATTGTTAATAAAATAAAAGAAACTCCAAATAAATATCCAAGAAAGGCAGGGGTTCCAAAAAAAGAGCCATTATAAAAAATTATAATAAAATTATTAATAAAATGTTATAAAAACTCATTGACATATTTAATATATTTTTATATCATTATTATATCAAATTTTATAATGGAGGAAATTAAATTGGGAAAAGTTATATCTGTAGCAAATCAAAAGGGTGGAGTAGGAAAGACTACTACTTCAGTGAGTTTAAGTGCTATTCTAGCCAAAAAAGGAAAGAAAGTTTTAATGATTGATATGGACCCACAAGGAAATGGGACAAGTGGTCTAGGAATAAATAAAAATGTAAAATTTTCAGTATATGATGTTATAATAGATGAAGTTGAAATTGAAAATACAATTCAAAAAGCAGAAATAGATAATTTAGATATTTGTCCATCTAATATAAATTTAGCAGGTGCAGAAGTTGAATTGGTAGATATGGAAGAAAGAGAAAAAAGGTTAAAAGTTAAATTAGATAAAATTAAAGATAAATATGATTATATAATTATAGATTGTCCTCCATCATTAGGATTAGTAACATTAAATGCATTTACAGCTTCTGATAGTGTACTTATTCCTGTGCAATGTGAATACTATGCACTTGAAGGTTTAGGTCAATTAATTAATACAATTAATTTAGTAAAGAAGCACTTGAACAAAAGTTTGTACATAGAAGGAGCACTTTTAACAATGTATGATGCTAGAACTAATTTATCAAATCAAGTTGTTAAAGAAGTAAAAAGATATTTTGAAGATAAAGTTTATAAGGTAGTAATACCAAGAAATATCAAATTAAGTGAGGCACCAAGTTATGGTATGCCAATTACATTATACGATAAACGCTCTAAAGGTGCTAAATGTTATGAAAAATTAGCAAAGGAATTTTTGAAGATTAATGATACTGAACAAAAGGCTAAACACATGAAAGAATAGCATAGATAATATAAATAGCAAGGAGGATTATAATGAATAAAAAAACAGGTCTTGGAAAAGGTTTAAATGCATTATTTGCAGATGCCCCTATAATTGAAAAGGAAGAAGAAGAGATACTAAAAAGTGATAATGAATCAATACAAAAAATAAAATTAATAAATATAGAACCTAATAGAGATCAACCAAGGAGAACTTTTGATGAGGAAAGTATTGGTGAATTGGCAGAGTCTATTAAGAGATATGGTTTAATTCAACCTATTGTTGTTAGTAAAAAAGATGATTATTATCAAATAATTGCAGGAGAAAGAAGATGGAGAGCATCAAAAAAAGCTCGGGCTAGTTGAAGTTCCATGTATTGTTAGAGAAGAAGATGAAAGAAAAAATAAAGAAATTGCTCTAATAGAAAATATTCAAAGACAAGATTTAAATCCTATAGAAAAAGCTAAAGGATTTAAACAATTAATGGATGAATATGGTATGACACAGATGCAATTATCTGAGGCTATAGGCATTAGTAGAAGTGCTGTTGCAAACACTGTCAGAATTTTAAATTTAGATGAAAGAGTTATAAATTTAGCATTAGAGGGTAAACTAACAGAGGGACATTGTAGATCTTTAATGTCTATAGTAGATGGTGAAAAACAATATGAGATGGCATTGCAGATTATAAAAACAGGTGATAGTGTAAGAGATATAGAGAGAAAAGTAAAAAATACAAAACAATTAAAGAAAAAGGACCAAAAATATGAGGCAATTTTTAAAGATATAGAGGAATCATTTAGTGGATTTTTCGGTTCACCAGTAAAATTAAATGCTGGGAAAAGAAAAGGAAAAATTATAATTGAATATGCTTCAAATGAAGATTTAGAAAGAATATTAGATTTAATTAAATAAATCTAGTTCATATATAAGAAAGGACCTTTATGGATATTATTAATAATTTTTTAAATAATAATTATGTTACAATTATTTTATTGTCTATAAATATAATAATTTTTATATTATATTTGATCAGTTATATAAAGTTAAATAAATATAAAAAGAATAATGAATTAATAATGAAAAAGATAGGTAATGGAAGAGATGTTTTAGAACTATTAAGAGAGAATAATAAAAAGATAGAAGATGTAGAATTATCTTATAAAGAAATAAAAAATTATATAGAAAAAGTAGACAATAAAACAGATACTTGTATGCAAAAAGTTGGTTTTGTTAGATATAATGCCTTTAAAGATACAGGAAGTGATCTTAGTTTCGCATTAGCTATATTGAATAGAAATAATACAGGAATTATTTTAAATGGAATATATTCAAGAGAAACATCTAATATATATGCTAAGTCAATTGAGAATGGAAAATGTGAATATAGGCTATCTGAAGAGGAAAATATAGCTTTGAATGAAGCTTTGCACAAATAATAAATAGATAAAGTATATTAATGAGAGTTTAATATACTTTTATAATATATTTTATAAAATACGAATATATGTAAAGAATAATATATAAAATAAAGGGGTAGAATATAATTAGAAAAGAAACATTAATTATAAAGATATTATATAAAATTTATAGAATTAATAGATTAAAATAATTGAAAAATGAAAAAATATATTGTATAAAAAAAATATATAATTTATTAAAAATTACTATTGACAATTAGGTTGATAATATGCTAATATATATGTGTTGTATATTCGGAGAGGTGGTCGAGTTGGTTTATGGCACCAGTCTTGAAAATTGGCGTAGGTTTGTAGCCTACCGTGGGTTCGAATCCCACCCTCTCCGCCAAAGAATATACGGAAGTTGGTTTAACGAATTCTAACTTCCGTATTAAAATATAAGGAGAATTACCCAAGTGGTTGAAGGGGACAGTTTGCTAAACTGTTAGGGTTCGTTTAGGGCCGCGAGGGTTCAAATCCCTCATTCTCCGCCAAGAAAAATTTTAACAGATGATTTATTTTTTATAGAAAATTTATAGAAAAATATTTATAAACATTTTTTAAAAAAGTAAAAAAGACATTTAAGAGCATTAAAAATCATTAAAAAACAATTAATAGATGGAAAATAGTTGGAAATTTTTTATAGATAAAATATATAAGGACCTTACGGACAGTAGATTTTTAGTCTATTGTCTTTTTTTATGCTTTGGAAAGGAGAGAAAATTGATTGATATAGATATTAATGCTAGTAAAAAAATAAAATATTATTTATATATATACAATGATATAGATAAACAAATAAGAGAAATTGAATTAGATATTATTGATTCATCTAGTGTAACTGTCGACACTTGGTTAAGAGGAAAACATTGTTTTACGAATACAATAGAAATCAAGCAATATATTTTTATTATAAATATCTATTTTAATAAAACAAATATAAATAATTATTAATATAATTCAATGTAATATATGGAAAAATTAATAAAATAATATTTTTATTAGGGATATAAGCATTTAGATATTTATTAGTAATAAATTTTATTAATAATAAATATTAATAAAATAGGGGGGATTTATGAAATTAGGATTATGTTTATCACGGAGGAGGAGTAAAAGGAGCAGCACATATTGGAGTATTAAAAGCTTTTGAAGAAGAGAAGTTAGAGTTTGATTATATATCTGGAACTTCTTCAGGAAGTATAGTTGCATCACTATATTCTATGGGATATTCTGCTGACGAAATTTATAATATATTTAAAAAATATTGTAAACAAATTAAATTGTTTGATTTAGGAAATATATTAAAAAGTATTCTCGATATTTTCATAAAAAATAAATTTACGATGGATGGACTAAATAGTGGAAAAAAGTTAGAAAAAATAATGGAGAAAACATGTAAGGAAAAAAATATAAAAAATATCTCAGAAATAAAAAAATGTCTATTAATACCAAGTGTAGATTTAAATAATGGAGAAATATATATTTTTTCTTCTTTTAATAATAAAAGAAATTATTCTGATAAAATAATTTATATTAATGATATAGAGATATGGAAAGCAGTTAGAGCAAGTTGTAGTTATCCAGGAGTTTTTTCACCATATAAATATAAATCCACGCAATTAATAGATGGAGGAATAAGAGAGAATGTTCCTTGGAAGGAGTTAAAGCAAATTGGTGCAGATAAGGTTATTAGTGTAGTTTTTTCTAAAAAAATAAAAAATAAAAATGAAAAAAATATTATTGATGTTATAGATAGTTCGTTAGATATATTATGTCATGAATTATCAGTATATGAGCTAGAAGGTGCAGATTATTTAATTGATATTAATACTATAGATGTCTCACTGTTGGATTTTAAAAAGATAGATTATTTATATGAATTAGGATATAAGTATGGTAAAAAATATATACAAAATAATTTTAAACATAATAGTAAATTAATTAAAATTTAATATCCTATAATAAGTCTAATGAAATAGTAAAATAGCAGAGTATTCAAAATCTCTGCTATTTTGTTAAAATATATTAGTCTAATTATTTTTTATAGTTTGGTCGTCTAATATATCATCTGTTTCATTTTCTTTTAATAATACTTTTTTCTCTTTTTCTTGACGCTCTAAATTATCTTTTGCGACAGTTATTAACAATTTTAATCTATTAGTTTGGTTTGCCTCACTAGCACCAGGGTCATAGTCTATAGGAGATATATTTGCATCTGGATATTTATTTCTGATTGTTTTTATAACTCCTTTTCCAACTACATGATTTGGTAAGCAAGCAAATGGTTGAACGCATACAATGTTTGGAATATCGTTCTCTATATATTCAATCATTTCTGCTGTAAGGAACCATCCTTCACCTGTTTGATTACCAATAGATAAGATATCTTTTACTTTATCTTCTAGTTCCCATATATCACAAGGCAATAAATAACCTTTTTTTGAATTAGATAAAGCTATTGTAGAATCTTTTTCTAAAATATCAATTAATTTTATTGCAGTTTTAAAGAGTTTCGCTTTTACTTTATCAGTTTTTATTAACTTGTTAAATGTAATTTTATGAGTAGCAATAAATTTAACGAATCCCATAAAGTCGGGTAATATTACTTCTGCACCTTCTTCTTCTAATTTATTAACGACAAAATTATTACCAAAAGGATGGTATTTTATTAATACTTCACCAACAATTCCTACTTTAGGTTTTTTAACAGAAGTATCTAATTCAATTTTTTCAAAATCATTTACCATATCATATATACTTTGTTTAAATTGTTTTAAAGAAGATTTTTCTAATAATTGTTTGCATTTACTCATCCATTCATTATATAATTTTTCTGTTTCACCTTTATTTATTTCGTAAGCTCTATTTTTGGTTAGTAATTTTTGCAGTAAATCTGCATAAACAACCATTTTTAAAAGTCTTTCTATTAAAGGTATAGTTATTTTAAATCCAGGCATTTTTTCCATTCCTACAACATTGAAGGATATAACTGGTACATTTTCGAAACCAGCATCTTTTAATGCTTTTCTTATAAATCCGATATAATTTGTTGCTCTACATCCACCACCAGTTTGTGACATTATTAAAGCTGTTTTGTTAATATCATATTTTCCAGATTGAAGGGCTTCAATAAATTGACCTGTAGTCAATATAGATGGATAACATGCGTCATTATTTACATATTTTAGACCAGTTTCTACTGTGTGATCTGTACATTCGCTAAGAAGTTCCACATTATAACCTGATGATTTTACAGCTGATTCTAATAATTCAAAATGTATAGGTGCCATTTGTGGTATTAAAATAGTATATTCTTTCTTCATGTCTTTAGTAAATATAGCTTTATTACATTCATATTCTCCAGAAGATTTTTCTAATAATTTTAGAGATTCTCTTTTTTTCATACTAGCGAGTAATGAACGAATACGAATTCTTACGGCTCCTAAATTGTTTATTTCATCTATTTTTATTAGTGTATACATTTTACCAAAGCTAGATAATATTTCTTCAACTTGGTCTGTAGTTACTGCATCGACGCCACAACCAAAAGAATTAAGTTGAACTAATTCTAGATTATCATGTTTTCCAACGAAATCTGCTGCTGCATATAATCTTGCATGGAAAACCCATTGATCCACAACTCTTAATGGACGTTTAGCTTCTGCTAAATGAGAAATACTATCTTCTGTTAATACACATATACCTAGAGAAGTGATTAATGTGTCTATTCCATGGTTTACCTCTGGGTCTGTATGATAAGGACGACCTGCTAGAACTATACCGTGTAATTTATTTTCATTGATATATTTTAAAGTTTCTTCTCCTTTTTTTCTAATATCATTTTTAAAGTTTTGGTATTCCTCTTCTGCCTTTTTCGCAGCAATTAACAATTCTTTTTTGGTGAAATTATATTCTTTAAATTCTGGTAATTCTAATATTGTTTGTGTTAATTTTTTGCTATCAAAAGGTAAAAATGGGTTAAGAAATTTTATATCTTTTTCTTTCAATTCTTCTACATTATTTTTTAGTACTTCTGAGTAAGAAATAACAATAGGGCAGTTGTAGTGATTATCAGCTTTTTGGTATTCTTTTCTAGAATATGGTATACAAGGATAGAATATGGTTTTTATTCCAGAGTTTATTAAGCTTACAATATGACCATGAGATAGTTTGGCTGGGAAGCAAACTGATTCAGATGGCATTGATTCTATACCTTTTTCATATGTAGTTCTGTTACTATTTTCAGATATTATTACTCTAAATCCTAGATTAGTTAGGAAAGTAAACCAGAATGGATAATCTTCGTACATGTTTAAAACTCTTGGTATACCTATAGTTCCACGAGGGGCTTTATCTATAGATAAAGGTTCATAATTAAACAGTCTGTCATATTTATATTTCATTAGATTTGGTAAGTTTGTATTTGATGTGACATTTCCTGCTCCTTTTTCACAACGATTTCCAGATATATATTTACTTCCATTATTAAATTTATTTATTGTTAGTAAACAGTGATTTTCACAGCCATTACAACGTACATGGGATGTAGTAATTTTTAAATTATCTAAATCTTCTAATTTAGAAATGGTAGACATATATTCCATGTCAAGGTTTGACTCATATTGTTCTTTAGCGAGTAAAGCTACACCATAGGCTCCCATAAGACCAGCGATATCAGGTCTTATAACATTTTTGCCTACAATTAATTCAAATGCACGAAGTACTGCATCACTATAAAAAGTACCACCTTGAACAACAATATGATCACCTAGAGTTTCTGTATCTCTTACCTTCATTACTTTTTGTATAGCATTTTTTATTACAGAATATGAAAGACCAGCAGATATATCTCCAACTGAATAACCTTCTTTTTGTGCTTGTTTTATTTTTGAATTCATAAATACAGTGCATCTAGAACCTAAGTCTACAGGATTTCTAGAATCTATAGCAGATTTAACAAATTCTTCTATAGAAAGATTTAGACTTTTAGCAAAAGTTTCTATGAAAGACCCACAACCGGAAGAACAAGCTTCATTTAATAAAATATTATCTATAGCTCCATTTTTCATTTTTATGTATTTCATGTCTTGACCGCCAATATCTACTATACTAGTAACATTTGGAGTGAATTTTTTAGCAGCTGTATAATGAGCAATTGTTTCTATTTCATTTAAATCTACATTTAATGCTGTTTGTATTAATTTTTCACCATATCCAGTAACACCACTATAACGAATTTTAGCAGTATTAGGTAAACATGAATATAATTTTTTTAACATATTTATAACACTATTTAAAGGACTTCCTTCATTACTTCCATATAGGGAGTATAATAAAGTTCCGATTTGAATCAATTACTACTAATTTAGTTGTTGTAGAACCAGCATCAATGCCAATAAAACAATCTCCTTTGAAATCTTTTAAATCCTTTTTGGGTACAGTATGTTTATTATGCCTTTCTTTAAATTTCTCGTAGTCAGCATCTATAGAGAATAAAGGTTTTAAAGGTCTAGTTGTGTCATCATGTGAAATACGTAAAACTTCTATTTTACTTTTTAATTTTTCTATAGAAATAGGTGTTTGATTTAAAGAATCAAGGGCGGCACCTTTTGCAACTAATAAATGTGCTTCTTCTGGAACAATTATTTCATCATTAGATAAATTTAAAGTTTCTATAAATCTATTACGTAATTCTGATAAATAGTTTAGTGGACCACCTAAAAAAGCAACATTTCCACGAATAGGTCTACCACAAGCAAGACCACTTATTGTTTGATTAACTACAGCTTGGAAAATAGAAGCTGCAATATCTTCTTTGGCTGCTCCTTCATTTAACAATGGCTGTATATCTGTTTTAGCAAATACTCCGGCAACGTGATGCTATTGGATAAATCATATTATGATTTTTAGATAATTCGTTTAGTCCGAGATGCATCTGTATGTAATAATGAAGCCATTTGATCTATAAATGCACCAGTTCCACCAGCACAGGTTCCGTTCATACGTTGTTCAATAGAATTATCAAAATATATAATTTTAGCATCTTCACCACCAAGTTCTATAACTACATCTGTTTGTGGTATATACTTTTCTACAGCTCGTTTACAAGAAACAACTTCTTGTATAAAAGGTAAACTTAAGAAATTAGCAGCTGACATTGCGCCAGAGCCTGTTAATGCAATCGTAAATAAATTATCAGGATAAGAAACTAATAAATTTTCTAAGACGTTGCATACTGTATTTTTAGTATCTGAAAAGTGTCTTTGATAATCTCTATATATAATGTTTAAATCATCATCCATTACGATTATTTTTACGGTCGTAGAACCAACGTCTAGTCCTACATGCAATATTTTATTCATATTAAAATTCATTCCTTTCTTGCTTCCCTCTCAAGGTACACGTAGTTATGAAAAATTATATTCTTTCAAACTAAGTTCTCTTTTATATATAAAATTATAAATCTAGCTATAATTTTATATGTAAATGCAGTTTTTGTCAAACGTTTAAATAGCTTAAATTATGGAAAAGTTACTATTTAATGGGTCTACTTAAATTAATTTAAAAGTTTGAAATATTATAATAGCTTGAGTTTTTGATTTGATAAAAAAGTGGATTTTTAAATATTTGTTCTAAAATAAACTTGTCTATAATAATATTAAATAAAAAAGTTGGAGGAGATAGTATGAAAAATAAAAAAAGAATGATAATTATTATAATTATTTTATGTGTATTAGCATTAGGATCAGTATGCATGTTCTTTGTAAAAGATAAGAAAGAAGAAATAATTGAAGTTTTACCAGAAGAGGAAATATCTGATGAACAATTAAGGCAGACTATGGTTTCATTATATTATGAAAATAAAGAAACAAAAAAATTAATGCCAGAGGCAAGACTGGTGGATGTAAAATTATTAATAAATGAACCATATAAAGTGTTAGTTGATTTATTAATGGAGGAGCCAAAAAATAGTAGTTTAAAATCAGTAATTCCAAATAATGTGACTGTAAATAAAATAGAATTAAATTCTGATATATTATATATAGATTTTTCAAAAGAATTTATAGAAAATCATGAGGGTGGTTTAGAAAACGAGAAAAATACTATATATTCTATTGTAAATACATTGACTGAGTTAACTGAAGTTAATGGAGTAAAAATATTAATAGATAATCAAGAAAATAAAGCATTTAAGGATGAGCAGATAAAGTTTGATAAAGTATTTACAAAAGAAGAGTAATTATTTTAAAAATTTATATAAATTAATACATTTTAAAGCATGCTTAACATTACATAAAAAATGTTCTACTTCGAAAAGAGAATTGACAGTATTCTCTTTTTTTTGTGAAAAATTTATTTTTTTTGTGTTATTATTTTTACACTTTTCTTCTCTTATATCCATATATTTACACCTTCTTTTATTGTTAACTAGTATAATATATGATATAATATGCAAAAATGTTAAAGGAAGTTAAATATGAAATTATTGGAAAATGAAAGAATTGACGATTTAGAGATAAATAATTATAAAATAATACAAAATACAGATGGATTTTGTTTTGGAATTGATAGTGTTTTATTATCGGATTTTGCTAAAGGTATAAAAAAAGAAAGTAAAGTTATTGATCTAGGAACGCGGAACAGGAATAATTCCTATTTTATTATGTGCCAAAACAAGTTTATTTGAGGTAGTTGGAATAGAGATACAAACGGAAGTTGCTGAAATGGCAAAAAGAAGCATTATTTTAAATAAATTAGAAAATAAATTCAAAATAATAAATAGTAATATAAAAGATATAGATCAAATATTAGAATGTAATTATTTTGATGTAGTTGTAACTAATCCACCTTATAAAAAAATGCAGACAGGAAAAGTAAATGAAAATGAAAAGAAACTAATTTCAAGGCATGAGATTAAAGCAGATTTAGAGGATTTTATTAATGCTAGTAATAAAATGCTGAAAAGTAAAGGAGAATTTTACATGGTGCATAGACCTGATAGATTAGTTGATATAATTCAAATTCTGAGAAAATATAAATTAGAGCCTAAGGAAATGAAGTTTGTTTATCCAAATAGAAATAAGAGCCCAAATATGATTCTTATAAAAGCTGTGAAAAATGCAAAACCTTTTTTGAAGGTTTTAGAACCTTTATATGTTTATAATGTCGATGGTTCATATACAGATGAAATATTAAAAATATATTATATTTTATCCAAATCTAATTATAATTAAATATAATTTATACAGATTAAGATATATATATTGATTATATGATTATTTATCATAAACTTTTATATTTTAAATCACGTCTTCTAAGTTTACTTCATATAATTCTAATAAATTTTTTGCAAGCTCTGAATTGCTGGAAAGAGGTCTTCGGCCTGATTCTACACATCCCAGCAAAATCGGAGGTATACCAAGACGGTTTGCCGCATTATTAATAGTAATTCTTTTCTTTTTTCTTGCATATGCAAGCTTTTTACAATCGATGCTCATTTTGATACTCCTATTTTCTTAAATTTTATAAATAACATTATATACCAATAAAATACCTTAGTCAACATTAAATATCATTATTAATAAAAAATTAACATAAATTTTAGAAAAAAAAACAGTACCGAAATACATCACTAAATGGTATTATTTAAAAATCCCGTCTGATTACTTCAGACGGGTCAATAAAGTACAATACATTTTAAGTATATAACATTTTATATAAGAAATCAAGCAATTATAGGATTGTTAATGGAATATTTACATTCTTTTTTATTATTACTTATTCTTTTCTAACCAAATTTTCGCATACGAACAGGCGGCTGTAACCTTTCCGTTTTTTTCTTTAATTTTTTCAACTGCTAATCTCATTAGCTGGTCGGCAATTCCTTTACCGCGAAGAGCATTGTCTACAAATGTATGATTAATACAGAATACTCCGTTATCTATTTCAGGAAAAGTTATTTCAGCAAGAAGCTTACCATTTTCGTCCTCACTGTATATTCTGTTTGTTTGTATAGTATATTTCATATCTTAATTCTCCTCCGTTAGTTTTTCCGTATTACATTATATGCTTTTACCCTAACCTTTCAATCGCCTTAACAGGGCATTTTTCATAGCATGCTCCGCAGTGCAGACAGTTATTCTGACGAATTTTATACGGTATGTCTTTTTCAATACACCTCTGGGGACATACTTTTTCGCACGCTCCACACCCTATGCAGTTTTCTGAAATTTTGTAACCTTTAAAAGGTATTTTCTCGTTGCCGATTGTATAAAGCTCTCGGAAAATAGGATTAACGCCAAGATTGAAATATTCAATTTCCGCGTTCTTTACACAAAAGACAATGCCGATTTTACGGGTATTATCAGGATATACATTAGAAAGATAAGGCTGTTCGGAAAAGATAATGTCAATCCACTTTTCCTGTTCGTTATCTGGAGCAGGTACGGCCTTTCCCGACAGTCTAATCATTTCATTAAATTTCGTATGCGCAAGAACCTGCACACTATTGTTTTCAAGAAGTTCACGGCAGAAATTTTTTCCTCTTGCTGTAAAAAAATACATCGCATTATTTTCATAGTGAATTGCACTCACACAACGTATTTGTGGTTTTCCATTTCTGTCAACCGTAGCAAAGCTCAATGTTCCCACAAGCCTTAGCTTGTTTATACAAGTTTCAGCGTCCATATTATCACCTATTCAATAATTCTTACCCTTCCTGCTTTTCTTGGCTTTGTGTGCGGCTGTTCGCCGTCGATATAACCGAGAATAACAAAGCAAACCGCAGAGTAATTTTCGGGGATTTCCCACTTCTTAAGTAATTTTTGCCCCTCTGCACTTAAAAATGTTTCAGATCCGCGGGAAATAATGCAGGACGCAATGCCAAGCTCTGTTGCCTGTAGAACCATATTTTCAGCGCAGCAAAAAGCGTCCGCTTCACGAAACGAAAATCCATTCTGCCCGAAAACAGCCACGACACTCGGTGCTCCGTAAAAACCATTTTTAATGGTTGGATCATCAATAGCGCTGGGTTGTTCCTTTGAAACGTAAGAGCCGGCGAGGTTACTGCGGTCAAACTTTGATAAGTTCATTATACCGATTTCAGTTGTCATTTCTTTGTTATGAATTCCGATTAAAATACTGCGCTGACCGCCTCCTGCATTGGGAGCAAAATTACCTGCTTCCATAACTTTCTCCATATCCTCACGGCTGATTTGCTCATCTGTATACTTTCGGATAGAATGGCGAGCTTTAATAATATCCATTAACATAATTCACACTTCCTTCCAACACTGCGGATCCGCCGCATAAAAATTACCGTCTTTACCGCTTGCCACAGCAGGGCAGCCGCGGCACCACGCTAAAAGCTCACATTTTGAGCATTTTACAAATTTTGTATAGTCACGGTAGTTTTCCATTTCACAAACCCATACGTCGGCAAGTCTGTCCTCAAATACATTTCCTACCTTGCTGTTCTGTACTCTTCGACAGGCGAAAATATCTCCCGTCGGAACTATGGTCAAGTGACAGCTACCGCAGTTACAGCCTCCGTATATCGTTCCGTCTTCTACGGCTTCAGAAATTTTAAACTCGCCTGTTTCATATTCATACAGCGTCCATAAATGGTCTTTCTTGTTAAAGTATGTCCGACACCCTTTCGCTTTATATTCCTTAAACTTTTTATCGCAAGCGGCAAGTAAATTACGGTATTCCTGCGGCGTCATTCCCGTATCTCTTTCCTCGCTGGTAGGACAATAGCGGGCAAACGCAAAAACATTTACGCCGGCCTTTACAACCGTATCAATAAACTCCGGCATTTCTTTGATGTTCATTCCTGATACTGTCGTCATAACCGCCGAACGAATGCCCGCACGATTGATGCACTCGATTTTTTCTAAAGTACAGTCAAATGATCCCGGCTTACGAAACCAATCGTGTGTTTCACGCATACCATCAATCGAAAGCTGATATTTTTCACAGCCGTATGCTTTTAGATTCCTGCAAACATCATCTGTTAAATGAAATGGATTGCCGAGAATAGTAAATGGAATTTCATTTTCTTTTATAAGCTCAAGCAGCCGCCAAAAGTCTGGATGTAAAATTGGGTCGCCGCCCGTGATATAAAAATACGGCAAACGATCATATACCTTACAAAAATCAAGGCAGTTATAGAAAGTATCCCGCATTTGCTCCCAATTCATCATATCGAGTTTTTTGCAGTTGTTTTCGGAGAAAATATAGCAATGCTTGCACCTTTGGTCACATTCGTCAGTAATATGCCATTGAAAAGAAAAATATTGTCTCATAGTAATTTACCTCATATAATAAACGGATAATCCGTTTTGTTTTTAAATGTTCCCGACGAAAATACATTCATCGGGAACCTCGGTTTGGAGCAATTATTTATCGCTTGCTCCGCAGGCAGAACCACAAGCGGCAGGAGTTTCAGCGGGCTTGTCTGAAGCTCCGCAGGCAGAACCGCAAGCGGCAGGAGCTTCAGCAGGCTTATCGGAAGTACCGCAAGCAGAGCCGCAGGATGTGCCTGTCTTAGTTTCCTCATTATTGTTCCATGCAGAAAGATTTGAAAGCGCCATAACAAATGACCTCCTTGATAAATTTCGCAAAGCCTTTGCTTTCCGTAATTTAAGAATAGCATACTCGGAATGTTTCCGCAAGTACGCACCTTTAAGTAACCTAAGTTACTTAAAGGTGACTATTGCGCAGTTTTAAGGAAAACGCAGCAAAATATAAATGTAATTAAAGGCTTGACATTGTACTGTCATTACAGTATAATTTTATGTAATATCAATTTTTGATGTATTGAGGAGGGAAACGTTTTGACAAAGTCAAATAAATTACCGGAATGTCCTGTTGAAACGACTCTTATGCTTATTGGCAGCAAGTGGAAATTACTGATTATGAGAAATTTGCTTGTCCGTCCGTGGAGGTTCAATGAATTGCAGAAATCTCTTGTGGGAATAAGTCAGAAGGTGCTGACGGACAGCCTCAGAGCAATGGAAACGGACGGAATTGTTATCCGTACTGTTTTTGCCGAGGTTCCGCCGAGAGTTGAGTATTCGCTCTCAGATTTGGGCATGTCTATGAAGCCGATTTTGGATTCTCTGGCAAACTGGGGAACCGACTATCGTAAGCAGGTCTGTTCTTCTGAAAAATAATCTGGAATAGATAGCGCACATATCTCATTATATAAATAAGCCAAGGCCCCTGTATCGTTTGATAGAAGGGCATGATTTATGTAATTCAGATATTTTTACCCATTTCATAGGCTTTTTTTAGATTGGAATGTTCCTTAATATCGCCGGGAGCATTAATTAAGTATATTTTTAGTCATAAAAACACTATTACTTTATTATAGACACATTTCGTAAATCAACAGCGCCGCTGATAAAACTGCCGAAGTAAACTAACAGAGTCCTTTTACCGAAATTCAGCAATTTTTCGGACGAGCGCTCCATAATTTCACGTCGGATAATATATCTTGACATGATTGTGGAAACAAAATCGTTCATTGGCTGTATCTCCGGTTTATTGAAGGCTTTCAGCCCATTTTTTCAGTTCACTCGTGGAAGCGCTTGCAGAAAAACGCTTACCGGCTTTCAGTACCGCACCCTTGCATGAGGGCGCAAGCTCGGCATTGGTATTTCCCATGCCGCTGCCGCCCGATGTTGCAAACGGAATAACTGTCTTGCCGCTTAAATCGTACTGTTCAAGAAATGTATTAATGATTGTGGGAGCCACGTACCACCAGATTGGAAATCCCACATAAATTACGTCATACTCAGATATATTATCAAGTTTGCCCGAAACAGCGGGACGGAATGATTTATCGTTCATTTCCATGCTTGAACGGCTGTTTTTGTTACGCCAGTCAAGGTCTGCCGCGGTGTAGGGCTGCTCCGGTTTAATTTCATATAAATCGCCGTTTACTGCCTGTGCCAGCGTTTTTGCAAGCTGTGCCGTAACGCCGCTTGCGCTGAAATATGCAACTAATTTCTTGCTCATATTGAACTCTCCTTATTTCAATTTAGAATACATTTTATCATCTACCGCTTCAAGCCATTCGTTTGAACAGTTTTCACCAGGAACTTCAACCGCAAGATGTGAAAACCAGCTGTCTGCCGCCGCGCCGTGCCAATGCTTTACTCCCGCGGGAATATTAACAGTATCTCCCGGATGAAGCGTCTGCGCTTCTTTGCCCCATTCCTGATACCAGCCACGTCCCGAAACGCAGATAAGAATCTGTCCGCCGCCCTTGTCGGCATGGTGAATGTGCCAGTTATTCCGGCATTTTGGCTCAAAGGTTATGTTGTAAATTCCAACCTGTTCCGTTGAAATCGGTGCAAGATAGCTTTGGCCGACAAAATACTGCGCAAAGCCGTCATTCGGTTTTCCTACAGGGAAAATCATACTGTTTGCATGAGCCGACAATTCATCGCAGATTTCCTCCGTCCAGACCTCTTTCGCCATTCGGAAAACCGCCCAAGCCTTTGACCAGCCCATATAAAAAGCGGCGTGTGTAAGAATTTCAGCAATCTCCGTTTTGGAGACTCCGTTTTTCTTTGCGGATTCAAGGTGATATTTCAGGGAACTGTCGGTAAGTCCCTGTGCCGCAAGCGCCACGACTGTCACAATACTGCGGTCACGCAGAGACAGCTTATCCTTTCTTGACCATACCTCGCCGAAAAGCACATCATCATTAAGCTGTGCAAATTTCGGGGCGAACTCTCCTAAAGCTGTTCTGCCAGCGGTTTGCTTTAATTCCATAAAAATTTCCTCCTTTTTTCTTGTGAAGTAAATATTTCTGAACATTATTTTTCAGAGCCTTACCGAGGTATTCCTCGCTTGTTTCTGAGGAACAGCAGTTTGCTGTATCGAAGAAGTCTATTCCAAGGTTATATGACTTTTCGATTTCTTTCTCATTCATAGTCCGGTCGTGCATCGTTCTTATTTTAACGAAGCCAAAGCTTTGAAATCCGAATTTCGGTGTTTCCGATTGTTGGCTGTTTCATAAGTGTATTTTCTTTTTCTAAAAGATTCTGACGTTAGAAATTCATATTGTCAACCCAATCCGCAATATCATCATGCGAAGAGCTTCCCAAAAAACGCTTACCCTCAAGCCATACAGAATCGGGACATATTTCCTTCAGATTGCTTTCACTTTCAGAAATTCCGCTGCCGCCCGATGTGCAGAAGTCAACCATTGTCTTTCCTGAAAAATCATAGCTTTCGAGAAAAGTATCAATAATTCTGGGCTCGATTCCCCACCATATCGGATGACCGATAAACACAACGTCATATTCGTCTATATTTTCTACTGTGTCTGATATTTCAGGACGTGAGGTATCATCATTTTGTTCTTGATTTGCACGGCAGTTATCATTACTGTAATCTAAATCTTCTTCTGAATAGGGCTGTACGGGAACGATTTCAAATAGGTCGCCACCTGTTACATTTGCAATTTCCTCCGCTATTGGTCGGGTTGTGCCCGTCGCAGAAAAATATGCAACGAGAATTTTGGATTTATTATCTGTTTTCGATTCGGATTCAATTGTAGTTTCAGAAGAAACAGTTTCGTTGCCGGAAGCATTTGTTTTTTCTGAGAATTGTTCCGTTGTTTCAGATGATGAAGAGAAATTAATTTCATTATCTGTAGTTTTTCCGCAGCCAAACATAAAAAACGGTAAAATGAATGTCATATACAATAACGCAAGTTTTCTCATTAAAAATCTAACCTTTCTGTTTTCTGAATTAAATAGTCAATCACATCAACCTGCCGCTGAGCATTATGCAGGCTGTCCATAAGCAGTTTGCGCTGTGCTTGCAGCAGCCGCAGGCGTTCGTTTTGCTGACCGCTTTCCAAATATTTAAGATACTGCACTTTCTGTTCTTCGGAAAATCCGCAGTCGTCAAGACAACGACGGGTATATTCGGCGATTTCCTTTTCCATCTCCTCCGCCTCCTATAATTTATTATACAACAGGTTTTTATAGATTGCAAATAGTTATTATGAATGATAAATTATCGATGACGGGAATGATAAGATGCTGTATAATCAGAGTAAAGGAGTGAAGTTAAAATGATTGAAACAAGACTTCTGCACTATTTTCTTGCTATTGCGAGAGAGCAAAACATTACTAAAGCCGCAGAAACCCTGCACGTTACACAATCAACTCTTTCAAAGCAGATGATGAATTTGGAAGCACAGCTCGGCAAACAGCTTTTTATTCGTGGAAAACGTAAAATTACGCTTACGGATGAAGGCAATTTTCTGCGTAACAAGGGGCAGCAGATTCTTGAGCTTATGAGCAGCGCCGAGTCGGCATTCCTCACCGAGGGCGAAATTATCACTGGAGATATTACCATTGCCTGTGGGGAAACAGCGGCTATGGACTTCATCACTGAAAATTATCGCAAGCTGCATGAACATTACCCGAATGTGAAGCTTCATATTCACAGCGGCGACGCAGATACAGTCATGGAACGCCTTGATAAAGGTCTTGCAGATATAGGACTGCTGATTGGTTCTATAAAACAGGAGAAATATGACTACCTGAATATTCATCAGAATGACGTTTTCGGATTGCTTATGCCGCAGGACTGTGAGCTTGCGCAGGAAAAAATTATCCCCATAGAAATGCTGAAAAGCCTGCCTCTTATCTTTTCGGAGCAGACTTTTCTGGGACATCAGAATATAGACTGGTTCGGCATTAATTATCATGAATTAAATATTGTTGCAACCTATAATCTGATTTATAACGCTACTTTTCTTGTTGAAAAGGGCGTGGGTTATGCGCTTTGCCTTGACAGGCTTGTAAATACGGTAGGACGAAATCTCACGTTTCGCCCAATTAATCCTGAGCTTTCCCTTGAGCTTTATCTTGTCACGAAAAAGTATCAGACATTTTCGCCTGCGGTTAAGGTGTTTATGGAAATGATAAAGGCAAATATTAATGTATAGAATTATTATGCGCTCGATGAACTGATGAAAGAGATGTAAAAACTGTGCTAAGAAAAGGAATACTTGAAATTATGAGGGAAAGACTCGTCCGTTTTGACGAGCGTACCGCTGAAGACGAAAAGGCGCTTTGCGAGCTTAATAAAAAACGTGAAAATCTTCAGGGAAAAGAAGAGGGAAGAAAAATACGTACCCTGTGCGCCAATTACGATGTTGGAAACCGTCTTTTATTGGACGACAGTGAATCCCATGTTGGCTCGCAGACTATATCCTATTCTCTGGTATGCAGTGTTTTTACTGAAATTCTTTATTTTTTCTTACAGCATAATAAAGCGGACTTTCCATTGCCATTATTTCTCTTACACTAATACTTTTGAAAAGTGGTTTTTTAAGTTTAAGTTTCGTCCATAATATTGCATATATAAACAACAATACAAATAAAATGAAAAACAATATAAAAATTTTATGTTTTTCAGCAGAATCAGTCGAAATATTATACATCATGTAGATCGTACCGATAATGCCTATTATTTGAAGTATAGGAAATAGCGGAACTTTAAATGTTCTCGGAACCGTTTTTAATTTTTTTCTTAAAACTATTACATCAAAGTGATATGTGATATAAGACAGCATAAGAAAAATAGAAGAAGTTAAAATCATAAACTGAACAGCATCACCTGATGAAAGTCCTGTCGCTTCTATTATAATTGTTATTATTCCCATA
>ENA-ORLW01001770-ORLW01001770.1-human-gut-metagenome-genome-assembly--contig:-NODE-1770-length-22080-cov-13.579012_pt1 | contig 22080 bp, 18 predicted proteins | sample MGYA00243017_ERZ508829 | MGnify/ENA primary metagenome ERZ508829 (study PRJEB26277, sample SAMN04329776) | human gut metagenome | biome: human-associated habitat | host: Homo sapiens | place: USA...
ATCTTCAGCGCCTGCTCCTGTGTGACCGGGCCCGCAGGCGGGGTCGGCGTCGGAGTGGGCGTCGGTGTCGGAGTAGGCGTCGGTGTCGGCGTCGGGGTAGGCGTCGGCGTCGGGGTAGGCGTCGGCGTCGGAGTAGGCGTCGGCGTCGGTGTGGGCGTCGGAGTAGGCGTCGGTGTCGGTGTGGGTGTCACAGGCAGGTTCGGATTTGGCTGAACCGTCGGCGGCACCGGAATGATCTCCGTTTCCTCCGGCTGCTTCGGCTCGTCACCCGTCAGGCGGCAGACCTCCGCCGTCTCGGCATCGACGCTGCACACATAGTGCCGCTCGCCGTCCGTGAGTGCGAACTCCATGACCATTTCCCCGTCGATGAGCGTGAAGCGCATGCTGGCCTGCGTGACATCGTCCGCAGTCAGGCCGCAGCGCTCCAGCGCCGCCTGCAGCGCCTCGTCATACGGAATGTAGGCGCCGGTGCTGGCAGCGCCGATCGACGCCATACCGGAAAATGCCACGTCATTGGAGGCCGCCAGAATGTTCAGATCATTGATCGGCAGGCTGACCAGCTCCTCGCCGGAAAGGTCCTGCACCTGGTCGCTGATCTGCCGGATCAGCATCGCCTTGCCGGCGCTGACACCCGCGGCAGAGGCATAAGCCTCCAGCTCCGGATCCACCTCCAGCACCTGAGCAAGGACCGCAGGATCCATGCCGCAATCCGTCTGGGCGCTTTCCACGGCCGCAGCCAGCCGGTCGCGCAGACGCGCATCGCCCTTGCCGGCCTCGACCGTCACGAGGACGGAGTTCGTATCTGCCGATAGATAGCCATCTGTCTGCATTGCGGCGACGATCTCGTCCGCCGCCGTCTGCAGGGACTGATTGCGCAGTTCCAGATCGTCGAGTACGAACTGGGCGTCCGGGTTGCACGCGCGTGCAGACAGGACGCGGCCGAACTTGTTGACCGTCAGCTCGATGCTGGGGTTGGCATCGAGCGTAGCGACGCCGCCGGGCACATGCGTGGCATACAGTCCGCCGCCGAGCACGGCCAGGAAGAACACCGCCGCCGCCGCGACCCAGCGCTTCCACGCGCCGCGGCGACGTCCGCGCTCCGGCATCGGGACGACCTTCTCCTCCTCCGGCTGCTGCGCCGGGGCCTGCACACGCGCCAAGATGGCGCTCCAGCAATCCGGCGTCTCGGCAACGACCTCGGTCCGCAGCTGTTCCAGCAATTCCTTATCGGTCAAGATCGTCACCTCCCATCGAATTGCGCAGCTTTCCAAGCGCACGGTTATAGCGAGAAATGGCTGTTGCCTGCGGGATCCCCAGCAGGTCAGCAACTTCTCTGTGCTTGAGCCCGGACAGCGCATGCAGCATCACGATCTGCCGCTCACTGTCTGTGAGTGTATGTAACACTTTCTCAAGCACCATATGATTCTCTGTCACCTGATAGGCATCATGCGTATCTTCCACATGAAACAGCTCATCAAAAGACAGGTTTTTGTTTTCCGCCTTGCGCAGGCGCATCAACGCCAGGTTGCGCGCAATCGTCAGCAGCCACGCCATCGGTTTGCCCGACGGCTGATAGCCCGGTGCCGACTGCATCACGCTCACAAACGTATCCTGCATCACATCCTCAGCCGCCGTCGGATCCCGAAGGATGGACAGCGCAAAGCCGTAAATGGAAGCGGACGTCTGGCGATACAGCGTTTCCAGCGCAGCGGTGTCACCCCGCGCTATGCGCAGGATGAGCGCATCATCCGGCGGTCGGCCATCGGCCGCACATATACCGGAGACGTGCTTGTCGTCATTTCGCATATTTGATTACCCCACATGAGAATAATGCCCGAAAACGAAATTTAATGCATAAAAAACAATTTTCCGCAAATTTTCTTCTCAAAAAATCCGTTTCCGGGCCGCGCGATCTTCTTAAAGGAATAGTTTACGTGAAAAAAAACGGTTTGTAAAGCGATTTACCACAATTTGCGTCCTTTCCCGCAGAATTTACGTCTCCGTATCCGGCGGCGCCGTCATCTCAAGCGCGTGATTAAGCACCACGCCCAAAATGAGCAGCAATCCGAAGGCCTGGAACCAGAACAGCAGGATCACGACCGAGGCGAGAGATCCATACACAAGTGAATATTTTGTGCTGCGGCCGATCAGCCACGACAGCAGGATACTCATGCACACGATCGCCACGGCGGAAAACACCGCGCCCGGGAGCACCCGGTGCTGCGGCCGGCGCGGCGTGGTGAGCCGGTAGAGGATCAGGATCATCATCAGCAGGATGGCAAACAGGATCAAAAACCGCAGCCACGTCCACGACCAGACGATGCTCACATGCGGCAGCAGCGCATCGAGCCAGAGCAGAAAGTGCTTGCCGGTCAGCATGAGCAGCACGCACAGGTACAGCACCAGCAAAAACGCCACGGAAAAAATCACGCTCACGATCGTACTGCGCACAATGCCGAAGCGCTTGGCGCCGTGGATCTCGCCGACGATGGCGGCCATGGCGCGAAAAGCGGCCGATGCGCTTGTGATCATGACCAGCAGGGCGGCAAAGAACATGACCTCGCTCGTATTGCCGGACACGTAGGTCAGAAACTCCGACACGAGCGCCTGCGTCTCGCGCGGGAGCACAAGCGTCTCGACGATGCGCAGCACGGCGGTCGGGTCACGCAGGATGAGCGCGAGCAGGTCGTACATGCAGATAATGGCCGGGAACAGCGCCATGACCATGTAGTAGGCGAGCTCGGCCGCCGAACGCGTCACGCGCCGGGCGAGAAACGTGTCCGCCATGGACATCAGAACTCGGGTAATGCGCCAGTTTTTCAAGCGGCTGCCTCCTCCGGTGGAATGCAAAAACCGCCTTCACGGGAGCGAAGGCGGTTTTTATCAAAATATGTCGAATTACTTGGAATTGAAGATCTTGAAGATGCTGTCAAACGGGTCTTCCTCCGCGGGGGCGGCAGTGTCCGCAGCCGGGGCAGCGGCCGGGGCCGGAGCAGCCGGAGCGGCCGGCACGGCAGTCTTGGCGGCAGTCGCCGCGGCCGTGTAGAGGCCGGTGGCGGGAGCCGAAGCCGGAGCGGCAGCAGCCTGCTCGGCCTGCGCCTTGCCCGGCTCGTCAAAGCCGGTGGCGATGACGGACACGCGGATCTCGTCGTCGAGCGAGGGATCGAAGCTCGCGCCGAAGATGATGTTGGCATCTGGGTGCGCAGCCTCCTGGACGAGGTTTGCAGCCGTCTCGACATCCTCCAGGCCCATATCCTCGGAGCCGGTGATGTTGATGAGCACGCCGCGCGCGCCGTTGATGGACGTCTCCATGAGGGGGCTGGCCACGGCCATGCGGGCAGCGTCCTCCGCCTTGCCCTTGCCAGCGGCGCGGCCGACGCCCATGTGGGCGAATCCGGCGTCCTTCATGACGCAGGTGACGTCCGCAAAGTCGAGGTTGATGAAGCCGGTGTTCTTGATCAGATCCGAGATGCTCACGACGGCCTGACGCAGGACATCGTCCGCGATCTCGAAGGCGTTTGCCAGCGTGACCTTCTGGTCGGTGGCGAACTTCAGCCGGTCGTTCGGGATGATGAGCAGGGAGTCCACCTTGCCCAGCAGCTCGTTGATGCCGACCATGGCCTGATCCATGCGGCGCTTGCCCTCGAACTTGAAGGGCTTGGTGACGACGCCGACGGTCAGGATGCCGGCCTCGCGGGCAATGTCCGCGATCGTGGGCGCTGCGCCCGTGCCGGTGCCGCCGCCCATGCCGGCGGTGATGAAGACCATGTCCGCATTCTCCAGGCTCTTGGCGATGTTGTTGCGGCTCTCCTCGGCGCTGCGCTTGCCGACGTCGGGATCGCTGCCGGCGCCCTGACCATGGGTCAGCTTCTCGCCGATCTGAATCTTCTGATCCGCGCTGGAGACGGCCAGAGCCTGCTTATCTGTATTGACAGCCACGTACTCAATTCCCTGAGTGCCGGACTTAACCATGCGGTTTACGACGTTGTTGCCGGCCCCGCCGACGCCAACGACCTTGATGGTGACGACATTTTCCGGACCGGACTCGGTAGCAAAGGACATATTCGGTTCCTCCCTGTTGTTTCTATTTGTATCGGCAGCCGGCGCGTGCGCGCTCTGAGAGCCGTTTTTTGGCGGGTTTTGCTTCTGTTTGTTCTTATTCTTTCCCATTTTATATCGTTTTCCTTATCAGGTCAATCTTTTTTTGTGAACAATCAGCCGGGGCTGAAATGCGCGCGTTTGTCGATCGACAGGTCGATGGTGCCGGCGTCGCTGTCCGTGAGCTGGGAGACCGCGCTCTGCAGCATGCCGAATTTGTACTCGACATTTTCATTCGCGCCGAGGCGCACCGTGAACCGCCCGTCATAGGTAAAGCCGGGGTTGGACGCATCCGACAGGTCGATGACCGTGACCTTGGACGCCATGTCGCGCGTGAGCAGCTGGCCGAGGATCGCCGCCAGATACGTGACCTTCGGCGCGTCGGCCTCGCCGGCATTGAGCACCTCGCCGACCTTCGGTTCGACCGGCGTGATGCCGTCGACCCGGGCAAGACCGGTCAGCTCGCTCTCCGTGACGGACTTGAGCAGCTTGCAGTTCTGGTCCACGACCCAGTAGCCGTCGTCCGCCTGGACGTAGGCCATGGCGCTGCTCTCCTGGATCGTGATCGTGACACGGTTGGGCAGCGCGCGCGTGACCTTCGCTTTGTCCACATACGGCAGCTTGCTGAAGATGCGGCTGGCAGCCGAGAAGCGGTTGATGAAAAACAGATTGTCGCCCGTGCCGATGCCGGAGGCCTCGACGACCTCCTCGGCCGTGTAGATGGAGTTGCCCACCACCTCGACCTTGGCGACACGGAAAAATACGCTCATGCCCAGGACGAGCGCCGCGCAGATCAGCAGAAAGATCAGCGGCTGCAGCAGCGACCTGCCCCGGCCGCCGGACGGGCGGCGGGGTCGGCGCGCGCGGCGCGGCCCGGGCTGCTTCGATTGTTTCATAGGCAGGTGATTCCTTTCACTGCGGCGGGACACAGCGCACGTCGGCCCCAAGCGCCGACAGGCACGCATCGAAGCGGTCATAGCCGCGGTTGATATAGCCGTTGTCGAGGATCTCGGTCTCGCCCTCGGCAGAGAGGCCGGCCACGATCATGGCCGCGCCGCCGCGCAGGTCGCTGGCCGTGAGCGGCGCGCCGGTGAGCCGGTCGACGCCGGTAACATACGCCACACGGCCCTCGATGCTGACGGCCGCACCCAGACGCCGGAACTCCTCGGCATGACGATAACGGTTGGTGAAGATGTTTTCGGTGAACACCGTGGTGCCCCCGGCCTTCAGGCAGGCGGCCATGAGCGGCGGCTGCGCATCCGTGGGAAAGCCCGGATATGGCTGCGTGACGACCGGCCGCGGCGCCGTGAGCCGCCCGGTCGATGTCAGGCGCACGGTGGACGCCGTTTTGATTATAGCACACCCCGCCTCGGAAAGCGAGTCCAGAACGGTCAAAAAGTGCTCCGGGTCGACGCCCTGCAGCTCCACATCGCCGCCGCAGGCGGCTCCGGCGCACAAAATCGTCGCCGCAACGATGCGGTCCGGCATGATCGTGTGCTCCACAAACGGCTGCGGCCGGAAGCCGCTGACCGTGACCGTCGACGTGCCGGCGCCGGAAATATCCGCGCCCAGCTTGCGCAGGTAGCACTGCAGGTCGAGGATCTCCGGCTCGCGCGCGGCGTTGCAGATGACCGTCTCCCCCACCGCCGCGCAGGCGGCCAGCATGGCGTTTTCCGTCGCGCCGACGCTCGGAAACGGCAGCAGGATGCGCCGCCCCTTCAGCTCGTGCGCGCTGCAGACGATGTCCCCGCCGCGCTCCGTGACCTCCGCGCCGAGCGCACGCAGTGCGTCGAGGTGCAGATTCACCGGCCGCGGGCCGAGCTCGCACCCGCCCGGCATGGACAGGCTTGCCGTCCCGAAGCGCGTGAGGATCGCCCCGAGAAAAATGACCGAAGAGCGCAGCTCCCGCATGAGATCGTGCGGGATAAAGTCGCGGTTCATGCCGCGGGAATCGATGCGCACCGTGTCCCCGTCGCGCTCCGCCGTGCAGCCGAGATGGCGCAGGATGCGCAGCGTGATCGTCACGTCCTTCAGGTCGGGCACGTTGTGCAGAACCGTCTCACTGCCGGCGAGCACGGATGCCGCCATGATCGGCAGCACCGCATTCTTGGCGCCCTGCACCCGGGTGCTCCCGGTCAGTCTGTTTCCGCCGTAAATGTGCCATATGCTCATAATCTTTCCTCCGCACAGCAAATTCATGCCATCCTATGCAGAGAAACGCGAGATTGTCATTTTCCGTGCCGGTCGGCCAGCTTCAGCACCAGATCGGCAATGCGCTCGGCAGCATCGGCAGTGCCGGCGGCGCGCATGTTCTCCGCCATCTGCGCAAGCTGTGCAGGGTCGGCGAGCAGGTCGCTGACGAGGTTATACAGATCGTCCGCCGTGAACGCGCCCTCGAGCAGCACCTTGGCCCCGCCTGCGTGCTCGAGCACGCGCGCGTTGCGCTCCTGATGGTTGTTCGTGACGTTCGGCGACGGGATGAGGATTGCAGGCTTGCCGATGCACGTGAGCTCCGCGAGCGTGGATGCGCCCGCGCGGCAGAGCACGAGATCGGCCGCATCCATCACGAGCGGCATGTCGTAAATATACGGCCGCACGTCCATACCGTGCGCGGCGAGATCGGCCGGGCACTTTTCGAGCAGGGCCGTGTGCATCTTCTCATAGCCGTTGCGCCCGGCCGAATGGATGAGTGCGAACGGCGCATCCGTGACGGCGGCGCGCGTGATGAACGCCGTCATGACCTCGTTCATGTACGATGCGCCGAGCGAGCCCCAGACCGACACGACCAGCGGCTTGTCCGGGTCGAGCCCGAGCTGGCGCTTGGCCTCCGCCTTGGAGCAGGCCGTGAACGCGCCGCGCACCGGCGTGCCGGTGACGACGACCTTTTCCTGCTCGCTGTAGTGCTGCTTGCTCTCCTCGAAGCCGACGAGAATGCGGTCGACCGCGCCGGCAAGCATCTTCGTCGTCAGGCCGGGCACGGCATTGGACTCGTGCACGATGGTCGGGATGCCGAGCTGCGCCGCCGCCTTGAGCACGGGGTAGCAGACATAGCCGCCGGTGCCGATGGCGATGTCGGGCTGAAAGTCCTCGATGATCTTGCGTGCGTCCTTCGTCGCCTGCCGCGCATTGTGCAGCGAGCGGAAGTTATACGCGATCTCCGACGGCTTGAGGCTGCGGTGGATGTTCGTGACCTCCACGGTCACGATGTCGTAGCCCGCACGCGGGACGAGGTCGGTCTCCATCTTGCCGTTGGCGCCGACGAAGAGGATGCCGCAGTCGGGCATCCGGTCGCGCAGGACGCCCGCGACCGCGAGCGCGGGGTTGATGTGGCCTGCGGTGCCGCCGCAGGTAAAGAGAAAGTTCATAGCAATGCCTCCCAGGATCAAATAACGGAAATCGGGCAGTCCGCGCCGAAGGCCGCCGCGGGCTGCCGGATATGCTTTACAAAATCAGGTGCTAGCGCGCTTTTTTCGTTGGAATGTCGCGCGAGATGCTCAGGATGATGCCCATCTCCCCGAGCTGCATGAGCAGCGCCGTGCCGCCGTAGCTGAAAAACGGCAGCGAGATGCCTGTGCAGGGGATGAGGTTCGTGACGACCGCGATGTTCAAAAACACCTGGATCGACAGCAGCGTCGTGATGCCGACGCCGACGAGAAAGCTGTAGCGGTCGGGCGAATGCGCGGCGATCCAGTAGCCGCGGCAGATGAGCAGCGCAAACAGGATCAGGATCGCGATGGCGCCGACATAGCCGAGCTCCTCGCAGACGATGGAAAAAATGTAGTCATTGTGCTCCTCGGGCAGATAGAGGTACTTCTGCCGGCTCTGGCCAAGGCCGAGGCCGAGAAAGCCGCCCGAGCCGATGGAATACAGCGACTGCACGATCTGATAGCCGGCAGCGCTCGTATCGGCAAACGGGTCGCGCCACGACACAATGCGCTTATGCACATAGGGCACGAACTTGCTCGCGAAAAGCAGCAGCGCGCCCGCGCTGCCCATGCCGACGAGCAGATACGAAAGCTTGATGCCGCCGACAAACATCATCACGATCGCAAGCGCCATGATGATGATGGACGCCGACAGATGCGGCTCGAGCATCAGCAGGCCGACAATGATGACCGTGACGACCATGAACGGCACGACGCCGTAGCGGAATGTCTGCATCTGCTCTTTATAGGTACAGATCATGCTGGAGAAAAACAGCACGACCGCGATCTTCGCGATCTCCGAAGGCTGAAATGTCGTAAAGCCGAGACTCAGCCACCGGCGCGCGCCGTTGGCGACGGTGCCGATGTGCGGGATCCAGACGATGGCAAGCAGGAAGATGCTCACGCCCAGCACCAGCAGCGACAGACGGCGGTAGGTCGCCATGCGCACTTTGGACAGAAAGATCATGACCACGACGCCGGCCACGGCGAAGGCCGCCTGGCGGACGAAGTAGTACGTCGGCGACTTGCCCTGCGCATAGGCGCGGGCAAAGCTCGACGAGAGCACCATGATGACGCCGATCGTCAGCAGCAGCAGCGTGAGCACGAAAAACGGCAGGTCAAAGCTGCCGCGCTGCGGACCGGCAGCCGCGCCCGAGCGGCGCGCGGGAAGTCTCAGATCGGAAATATTCATGCAAGCACCTCCCTGCACCGCGGCGCGTGCATCACACGCCGAAGCGGTGGAACACGCCGATAAACGACAAAACTGCAAACAGCACCGTCACGCCGGCAAACAGCGCCACGATCTGCGTTTCTTTCCACTTGTGGCCCGTCCAGCCGCCCATCTCGAGATGGTGGTGGAACGGGGACATCTTGAACACGCGCTTGCCGTGCGTGAGCTTAAAGTAGCCGACCTGGATGATGTCCGACAGGGCCTCGATGATGTACATGATGCCGAGCGTCACGAGGATGAGCGGCATATCGTAGGCAAAGGCCAGCGCCGCGACCGCGCCGCCGAGAAAGAGCGAACCCGTGTCGCCCATGAACACCTTCGCCGGGTGGAAATTATAGATCAAAAAGCCCAGCAGGCCGCCGGCAATGCCGGAGGCGAACACACCGAGGGACAAAAACCGTTCGCCCCAGAGGATGGAGATGACGGCAAAGAAGATGCACACCGGCATCGTCGTGCTCGCGGCGAGGCCGTCCACACCGTCGGTGAGGTTCACGGAGTTGACCGTGCCGACGATGACGAAGGCCGCAAAGATGACATACAGCGGCTCGGAGATCGGCACCGTCTTGTTCCAGAACGGGATGTACAGGCTGTCGAGCGCGACATAGCCGAAGCGGCGCATGAGGAAAATGAACGCCACGGCCGCCGCCAGCTGCAGCAGCAGCTTCTTGCCGGCCGTCAGGCCGAGATTCTGCTTTTTCTTGAGCTTTTCATAATCGTCCAGAAAGCCGATCGCGCCGAACACGAGCGCGAACGCCAGACAAAACAGGTGGCCGTATTCGCCCTCGGCCATGCACTCAAAGCCGACCGACAGGCACACGACCGCGATCGCGGCGATGAACATCAGCCCGCCCATGGTGGGCGTGCCCTGCTTGGACATATGCCACGTGGGGCCGTTTTCCTTGATGCTCTGGCCCGCCTTGATGCGTTTGAGATACGGGACCAGGAAAAATCCGACGACGGCCGACACCGCAAACGCGATGATGAACGCCAGTATCAGCTTCAGTGTCATTTCTCTCTCTTCCTCTTCTCGAGTATTTCGGCAACGATCTCGCGCTCGTCCATGTGCACTTTCGTCTTGCCGATGATCTGGTAATCCTCATGGCCCTTGCCGCAGAGGATGATGACATCGCCGGGGCAGTGGTTCTCGATCGCGTAGGCGATGGCCTCGCGCCGGTCGGGCTGCACGACGTAGGGTGTGCGCGTCTCCTTGAGACCGGGGAGAATGTCGGCGATGATCGCCTCCGGGTCCTCCGTGCGCGGGTTGTCGCTCGTGACGATGACAAAGTCCGCCTTCTGACCCGCGATGCGGCCCATCTTCGGGCGCTTGCCGCGGTCCCGGTCGCCGCCGCAGCCAAAGAGGAACACGAGCCGCGCGGGCGCAAACTCGCGCACCGTCGTGAGGATGTTGTCAATAGCGTCGGGCGTGACGGCGTAGTCGATGAGGATGGTGTAGTCCCCGTCGGTCTCGAGCACCTCGGCGCGGCCCTTGACGGGCTTTGCCGTGTCGAGCGCAGCCGAGCAGTCGTCGAGCGGTATGCCGAGCGCGCAGGCGCAGGCAATGACGCTCAGCGCATTGTAGACCGAGAACATGCCGGGGATGCCGAGACGCATGCGCGCGATCGCATCGCCGTGCATCGCGACGAAGCGCACACCCGACGCGCTCAGGCGGATGTCCTTGGCCACGAGGTCGGCGTCGTTGCGCTTGGCGGAGTAGGTGTGCATCGGGCATTTGGCGCGCTCGATCATGACGTGCGCCCACTCGTCGTCAGCATTGACGATGCCGACATCGCTCTGCGCGAACAGCAGCGCCTTGGCCTCGGCGTAGGCCTCCATGGTCTTGTGGAAGTCCAAATGGTCCTGCGACAGGTTCGTGAAGATGCCCACCCGGAAGCGGATGCCCTCCACGCGGTGCAGCACCAGCGAGTGGGACGACACCTCCATGACCGCGTGCGTGCAGCCGGCGTCGACCATCCGGCGCAGGAGCTTTTGCAGCTCATAGGCGTCGGGCGTGGTGTGCTCGGTGTGCAGCACCTCGTCGCCGATGATGTTCGCATTCGTGCCGATGAGGCCGACCTTCGTATGCAGGCACTGCTCAAGCATGTGCTTGATGAGCGTGGTGACGGTGGTCTTGCCGTTCGTGCCGGTCACACCGATCATGGTCAGCTCTCGCGACGGGTTATCAAAAAATTCGCAGCAGATGCGCGAGAGCGCAAGACGGCTGTCGGCCACGAGGATATACGGTATATCGACCTCCGGCTTCTTCTGGCAGAGCACGACGGCCGCACCGCGCTCGACGGCTGCGCCGATGAACCGGTGCCCGTCGGACTCATACCCGCAGACGGCGGCAAACAGGTCGCCGGGCTGCGTGGTGCGCGAGTCGAAGCTGATGTCCCGGATGTCCAGCTCCGGATCGGCGGTGCATTCGCACACGTCCAGAACGGACAGCAGTCGCTTGAGTTTCATAAAGGGTACCTCCGTTGATCGTCAGTATCGGCCAAGCATGCCCGAATCGGTCGTCACGAGCGTGACCTCCACGACCGTGCCGTGTTCGAGCTCGGCCCCGGCGGCCACGGCCTGCCCGGAGATCTTCTGGGAGGCGGTGTCCGTGATGGAGCTGTTGGTCTTGATATACAGGCCCAGCGCGGCCATGCGGTCGCGGGCCGTCTCATAACTCAGGTTGGTCAGGTCGGGCATGACTTCCTTGTCGCCCGAGGGCTCCTTGCCGGCATAGAGCAGGATGGTGCTGCCGTTGGCCACGACCGCGCCGCTGCCCGGCAGCTGCGCCGTGATCTTGTCGCCGTCGCCGTAGACGCGCGCCTGCAGACCGAGCTCCGCGAGCGCGGCCTTCGCCTGCTCGACGGACAGGCCGGTCACGTTCGGCACGGTCTTATCCATGTGCGTCTTTTCCGTCTCGGAATACGACGGCTCCACGCCGAGGTACGGCAGGATGTCCGCCATCATTTTGCCGACGGTAGGCGCGGCCATCTGGCCGCCGCTGATGTAGATGCCGGTGCTGTTGCTCGGCGTGTCGAGCAGCACGAGGATGACGATCTGCGGGTCGTCCGCCGGGGCGAAGCCGATGAACGAGACGATGTACTCCTTTGCGCCGCCGGCCGCGTCCTGCGCGACCTTTTCCGACGTGCCGGTCTTGCCGCCGATGCGGTAGCCGGCGACGTAGGCGTTCTTGCCGGTGCCGTCGACGGGGTCGCCGACGACCTGTTCGAGGATCTGGCGCACGGTGGCGCTCGTCTGCTCGCTCACGACCTGGCGCACCACGGTCGGCGAATTGGACACGACCGCTTCCCCGTCACCGTTGACGATGCTCTTGACGACATACGGCTTCATGAGATAGCCGCCGTTGACGCAGGCGCTGACCGCCGTGATGAGCTGCAGCGGCGTGATCGTAAACGTCTGGCCGAAGGAGGCCGCCGCGAGCTGGGAGAGGTTCTCCGGGTCGTAGAACGTGTTCTGGCTCCACCAGATGCTGCCGCTCTCGCCGGACATGTCGATGCCGGTCTTGGCCGTGAGGTTGCTGTCCACGTTATTGGTCAGGTTCAGGAATCCGAACGCCTCGGCGTACTTGTAGAACGTGCGCGCGCCGACGAGCTGGCCGATCTGCACAAGCGCCACATTGCACGAGTGCTGGATGGCCTGCGTGAGGTTCTGACTGCCGTGGCCGGTCGTCTTCCAGCACTTGAGGGGATCGGTACGGCCGAGCACGTTCGTGCTGCCGCCGCAGTAAAACGACGAGTTTTCATTGACCACGCCCTCTTCGAGCGCCATGGCCAGCGTGATGATCTTGAACGTCGAGCCGGGCTCATACGTGTCCGACAGGGCCTTGTTGCGCCACTGCTTCGTCTGCGCAGCGGAGAGCAGCTCGGCCTTCTTGTCGGGGTCGGTCTCGGCGTCGATGGCCTCCTGATCCTTGTCGCTGACCTTCTGATAATTGTTGAGGTCAAAGTTGCCGAGCGAGACCATGCCGAGGATGGCACCGCTGTTGGGGTCCATGGCGATGGCCGCCGCACCATTTTGCACGTCGTAATCCTCGACCGCCTGCTGCAGGTGCTTTTCGAGGTAATACTGGATGGTGGCGTCGATGGTCAGGTTCATGTCGTTGCCCTTCGTCTCGTCGTGGTAATCCTCGTAGTTGACAAAGAGCATATCCGTGCCGCGGTTGTCCGTCGCGCGGATGATGCGGCCGGTGCTGCCGGTCAGATAGCTGTCATAGCGCTGCTCGAGGCCGTAGCGGCCCTCGTTGTCCTGCCCGACGAAGCCGATGACGTGTGCGGCGAGACTGCCGTAGGGATAATAGCGCTTCGTATCCGGCTCGATCTTGACGCCGATGAGCTTATTCTCTTTTTTGAACGCGCGCACCTTTTCCGACACGTCCGGCTCGACCTTGCGCTTGACGACCTCATACCAGCGGTCGGTGTTTTTCGTCATGGCCAGGATCTTATTATAATCGACGTCGAGGATCTCGGAAAGTTCGCGTGCGATCAGCTGCGGGTCCTCTTTGTTCTTGGCAATCTCGGCCGGGCTGATGAAGATCGTGTCGACTGAGGCATTCATGGCCAGGATCTTGCCGTTCGTGTCATAGATCGCACCGCGCGAGGCCGTGATCTCCGTCTCGCGCACCTGCTGGTCGATCGCCATTTTTTCGTACTCGTCATGGTGTACAATCATGACATTGAACAGCTTGATGCCAAGGACAGCAAATGCAAGGATGCCGCACACAATCAAAAGGAAGCGTGTGCGGCGGAGCATCATGATATTCGGTGTTTTGGTACTTGCACGAAAAGGCACGCGGTTATCCCGGCGCCCGGAAGTTTCATTCGCCATGTCTGTCTCCTTGTTCCTGCGGGGATAGTTCTATCATACAGGCTGGCTCATCGAAAATATTCCAAAATAGATGAGAAGAAATCACCGAGGCGGTCGGCCAGACTCAGCGGCTCGGCCGCGCTCTGGTCAAGGACCACCGCCGTGTCCGCGGCGTCGCTGCTGCTGATGTAATAGAGCTGGTCGCTGCGCGGCTTCTGCATGCCGAGCTCGTGGATGGCGTAATCCTCGATCTCCGTGAGGTTGAACGCGCTCTCATAGTCGATGCGCAGGCGCGTCTGCTGTTCCTGCAGCTCGGCGTACTGATCCTCGAGCGTCGAGACCTCCGCCGACGCCTGCGAGAGCTGCACGCGCGCGACGAGCGAAACAATGATCAGCACGGCGGCAATGGCAAAGCCGAGCACGGCCAGCGGGGCGATCGCCTGCTTGGGCGTCGGAACGGACTCCGGGACGACGGCTTCCGTCGTCCGGGGAGCATGCGGCAGATCTACAGGCGCACTGTACAGGTACTCCTCGGCCGCATTGCTGCGCAGGTCATACGCCGCGTTGCCGTCCATGCGCGCGGTATTCCGTTTTCTCGAAGCAGGAGATGCCATGGTCGGTTCCTTTCTCAGACGCGCTCCGCGACACGAAGTTTCGCGCTGCGGGCGCGTGGGTTACACTCCAGTTCTTCCTCGCCGGGCAGGATCGGCTTGCGGGAAACGCTGCGCAGCGTCTGCACAAAGCCGCATGTGCACACCGGCGCCTCACGCGGGCAGGTGCAGCCGTGCTCCCGCCGGGCGATGCCGGTCTTGACGATCCGGTCCTCGAGGGAATGAAAGCTGATGACGCACAGCCGCCCGCCGACACGGAGCTTGTCGGGTGCGGTGTCCATCATCTCGCGCACCGCCGCCAGTTCGTCATTCACGGCGATGCGGATCGCCTGAAAGCTGCGCTTGGCGGGATGCTGTTTTTCGCGCAGCGCCGCGCCCGGCATGGCCGAGCGGATCACATCGACCAGCTCCAGTGTGGTCGCGATCGGCTGCTGCGCCCGGGCGCGCACGATCGCCCCGGCAATGCGGGGCGCATAGCGTTCCTCGCCGTATTCATACAAAATGCGCTTGAGCTCGCTCTCCGGCCACTCGTTGACGACGTTCCACGCGCTCAGGCCGCTGGTCGCGTCCATGCGCATGTCGAGCGGCGCGTCGTGCATATAGGAAAAGCCGCGCTGCGTCTCGTCGAGCTGCGGCGAGGAAACGCCGAGGTCGAAGAGCATGCCGTCCACGGCGTCGATGCCGAGGCGGTCAAGAATGGCGGCCGTGTCGCGGAAGTTGCCGTGCACAAGCCGCACACGGTCTCCAAACGGGGCCAGCCGCGCACCGGCGCGCGCGATCGCCGTCTCGTCGCGGTCAATGCAGACGAGCGTTCCGCTCGTCAGGCGGCCGGCAATCTGCTCGGAGTGGCCGCCCATGCCGAGCGTGCCGTCCACGTAGATGCCGTCGGGGCGGATATTCAGGTTCTCGATGCATTCGTGCAGCAGCACGGGGATATGTCCGGCGTCCATCAGAAATCCAGCTCCTCCATCACGGCGGCGATGTTCTCCGGCAGCGTCTCTGCCGGGTATGTCTCGTTCCAGAGTTCACTGTCCCAAAATTCCGCATGATTGTTGCTGCCGACGACCGTGACGCTCTTGCTCAGGCCGGCAAACCCGCGCAGATTCTGCGGCAGGAGGATGCGGCCCTGACCGTCGAGCTCGCAGCGTGCGGCAAACGCAAACAGCGGGCGCATTTTTTTCTGCTTGACGTAGGGCATGGCGTTGACCTTGTCAGACATGACCTTCCAGTTGTCCGTGCTGTACGCCGACAAGCACTTCTCCGAGGAGATGGTAACATAGAACGTGTCGCCCAGCTCTTCGCGGAGCTTGGCCGGGATGAACAGACGGCCTTTGGCGTCGAGCGTATGCTGATAGATGCCGGTCATGCTGCATCCCCCCTTCTCCGGAATCGTGCACTTTCGCGCCCCATGTGTGGGCTTTTGGTGCTTTTTAAACCACTTTGCCCCACATGTAATCCTCATTATAGTGGCAGGCCGGGGAAATTGCAAGGAGAAATTCCCGCCTTTTTCTTGCAATTTCCGACAATTCTGTCAATCCGACTGTGGTTTTTCCGGTCACAAGCCTTTGCGTTTTTCGCCGGAAAAAGGAAAACGGCGGCACAAGATGTGCCGCCGTTGTGCGAAAAAATACCCGCTGAAAGCGCCAAACGCGCCCCCGGCGGGGAAAAATTTCGGCAAAACGCAAAACCGCCGCCGGGCAAGCCGGCAGCGGTGCGCATGTGCCATAAAACGTCAGTCAGTTGACTTCGTCTTCCGAAGCCTCCTCGCTCTCGAAACGGATCTCGGGCTGCTTGGGCGCGGGCGCGGCAGCAGCTGCCGGTGCAGCCGTGCTGCCGGCGACGCCCTGGAACGCGGCGTGCGCCTGCTGCACATTGCCGAGCGCGGCAGAGATGGCCTCCTCCGTGCGGCGCAGCGCCTCATCGCAGAACTGGCTCGAGGCGCGGCGCAGCGCGTCGGCCTTGGCCTGCGTGGAGGCGAGCATTTCGTTGCTGCGGGCCTTGGCGATGCGCACGATCTCCTGATCGTCCACGAGCGCGCGGGCGCGCTCCTCGGCCTGATTGCGGATGCCCTCGGCCTCGCGCTTGGCGTTGTTGATGAATTCGTCGCGGGCGGAGACCAGACGCTTTGCCTCGGAAAGCTCCACCGGCATGGCGGTCTTGATCTCATCGAGGATCTCGAGGACCTGGTCGCGCTCGACGATGCACTTTTCGTTGCCGAGCGGCACGCCCCATGCCTCCGACACCATGGTATAAAGCTGGTCAATGAGTTCCATGACTTCGTTGTCCATTTTGTTTCCTCCCAAAGCGTGTTCCGGCGTAGCCGGTGAAAAATTGTCTGAATCGGTCACACGCCGCGCGTCGCGCGTTCGTGCACGTCGTCAATGATCTCGTACGGCAAAAACGGCGTCAGATCCGCGCCGTAGCCCGCAAGCTCCTTGACGACCGACGAGCTGAGGAACGTATATTTCTGACTGGCCGTCAGAAACATGGTGTCCAGCTCGGGATTGATCTTCTTGTTGATGAGCGCCATCTGAAACTCGTTTTCAAAGTCCGTGTTCGCACGCAGGCCCTTGACGATGACCGCCCCCTCCGGGAAGGTCTTGGCGTATTCGGCGAGCAGGCCGTCGAACGTGTCCACCTCCACATTGGGGAAGCGGCTGACGACGCGGCGCGCGAGCGCCACGCGCTCCTCACGGGTAAACATGGGGTGCAGTTTGCCGGCGTTGGGCATGATACACACGACGACGCGCTCGAAAATACCGGATGCGCGGCGGATGATGTTCAGATGGCCGAGCGTAATGGGGTCAAAGCTGCCGGGGTAGATCGCTGTTTTCATGCGTGGGTTCCCTTTCCGTAGAGCGTAAGCTTGATCTTGCCGTAATTGCGCTCCGTGAGCAGATGATACGGCGGCTTGAGCTGCGGGAGCACCTTTTCGCGGCGGCTTTCACACACGATTATACCACCCTCAGCCAATATGTCAAACTGTACAACATTTGCAAGCGCTTTGTCAAGCAGTCCCGTATCATACGGCGGATCGAGAAAGATCAGGTCGAATTTTCCGCACGTGCGCAGGTAGCCGAGCGACTCGCCCTGCACCACATCGCCCTGCAGGCGGCAGAGCGCGAGATTGGCGCGCACGAGCTGCACGGCGGCGCGGCTCTCATCGATGAACACGGCGCTGCGCGCGCCGCGGCTGAGCGCCTCGATGCCGAGCTGGCCCGTGCCGGCAAAGAGGTCGAGCACGCGCCGGCCCTCAATGTCGAACTGAATGAGGTTGAACATGGATTCCTTGACATTATCGGTCGTGGGACGGGTGGCCATCCCCTCCGGCTCGCGCAGCCTGCGGCCGCGGGCCGTGCCTGTGATCACGCGCATGGCGGTTCTCCTTTCGGGTGATAGTGGTCGTAGACCGCGCGGGCAACGCCCGCCGGGACGGCCGCGCACAGCTCCTCATACGAAGCCGCGCGGATGGCCTTGACGCTGCGGAACGCCTTGAGCAGCGCGTTGCGCCGCTTCTCGCCCACGCCGGGGATCTGATTGAGCTCGGACGAGAGACTCTCGCGCCGCAGCCGGCGCTGATAGTCGATGGAAAAGCGGTGCGTCTCCTCCTGGATGGTGCCGATGAAGGCGAACACCGCGGGGTTGGCGGCAATGCCGATCTCATGCCCGCCGGGCGTGATGAGCGCGCGGGTGCGATGGCGGTCGTCCTTGACCATGCCGAACACCGGCACGGTCAGGCCGAAGCCGTCGAGCACCGCCTGCGCGACGGATGCATGCTCGGCCCCGCCGTCGATAAGCAGCAGGTCCGGCAGCGGGCAAAAGCCCGGGTCGCCGTCCACATAGTGCTGAAAGCGGCGCGTGACCGCCTCATGCATGGAGCCGTAGTCGTTCTGCCCGTCCGTCGTGCGGATGCGGAACTTCCGATAGTCCGACTTGCGCGGCCGCCCGTGCTGGAACACGGTCATGCCGGCCACAATGCCGGTGTCGCCGAGGTTGGAGATGTCGAACGCCTCGATGCGCTCGGGCGGCGCATCGAGCTCCAGCGCGCGCTGGAGCCACTCGAGCGTTTTGAGGCTGCGCTGCGCCTTCGTCGTCGCGATGAGGATCTCCTCGCGCGCGTTGTTCGCCGCCATCTCCGTCAGGCGGCACTTGTCGCCGCGCTGCGGCACGGCGAGCGCGACCTTGTGCCCCGCCGCCTCGGTGAGCAGGCGTTCGAGCGCGTCCTGCCCCTCGAGCGCGCACGGCAGCAGCACCTGACGCGGATAAGTGCCGCGGTCCTCATAATACTGCTGCACGAGCGCGGCGAGCGCCTCGCCGTCCGGCTCCATCGGCTCGTCGAGAAACGACCTGTCCTTCCCCGTGAGATTGCCGTCCGTAAAGTGCAGCACGGTAAAGCAGCACTTGGCCCCGCGCTGAAAGCCGACGGCGTCCGTGTCGGAATAGGCCGTGGCGATGACGCGCTGGTGGTTCTGCAGGCCCTGGATGGCGCGCAGCCGGTCGCGCAGCGACGCCGCGTATTCAAACCGCAGTGCGTCGGCCGCAGCCTGCATCTGCTCGGTCAGCCCGGCCGTGAGCTCCGCCGTGCGGCCGTCGAGGATCATCTCCGCCTCGCGGATGGCCTTGAGATACTCCGCGCGCGTAACGTCCTTCAGGCAGTAGCCTGCGCAGGTGCCCATGTGGTAATTCAGGCACGGGCGGGCGCGGCCGATGTCGCGCGGAAAGCGGCGCGTGCACGTCGGCAGGCGCAGCGTCTTGCACACGGTGTCGATGATCTCGGCCGTCATGCTCCGGCCGCCGTAGGGGCCGAAGTACTTCGCGCCGTCCTTCTCCGTGCGGTTGACGAGCGAGAACGTCGGGTACGGCTGCGTCACATCCAGGCGCACGAAGGGGTAGCCCTTGTCGTCCTTGAGCAGAATGTTGTACTTGGGTTTGTGCAGCTTGATGAGCGAGTTTTCGAGCACGAGCGCCTCAAACTCGGACTGCACGACAATGACATTGAAATCCGCAACGTGCGCGACCATGGCCGCCACCTTTGGCAGGTGCTCGCCGCGAAAATAGCTTGTGACGCGGTTTTTGAGCGCTTTCGCCTTGCCGATGTAGATGACCTCGCCGTGCTCATCGAGCATGATGTACACGCCCGGCAGCAGCGGGAGCATATTGGCCTTTTCGCGCAGCTGTTCGGGTCGGAGTTTTTCCATAAGCCTGCTCCTGCGGTCAGGAAAACAGGGGCGTGCTGAAGACACGCCCCTGTTTCGGTTTCATGTTGTTGGGATCACTCGGAAAAATCGGAATTGATCAGTGCGGTCAGGGTATCGATCGCTTCCTGCTCGTCGGCGCCGTCCGCCACGAGGGTGACCGTCGTGCCCTTCACGATGCCGAGCGACAAAACGCCGAGCAGACTCTTGGCGTTGACGCGTCTCTCGTCTTTTTCGATCCAGATGCTGCTCTTGAATTCGTTTGCCTTCTGGATGAAGAAGGTCGCGGGCCGTGCATGGAGTCCCACCTGGTTGTTGATGACTGCTTCTTTCGTGATCATTTTCTCCACTCCTTATGCACTATTATGCTTTTCCCATCTTATCAAAAACGCCCTGCATCGTCAACCGATTTTCACTTTTTCGTTGCTTTGCACAGCGTTTTTTCGCCGGTATTTTCCGATTTTATTTCAGTTCGACAACGGTCACGCCGCTCTCGCCCTCGCCATAGCGGCCGAGACGGTAGGACTTGACCGCCTTGTTTTTGCGCAGCGACTGCTGCACGGCGGCGCGCAGCGCACCGGTACCCTTGCCGTGGATGATGGTGACCTTCTCGAGCTTGGCCATAACGGCGTTGTCGAGAAAGCGCTCGGTCGCGGCGACGGCCTCCATCGTGTCCATGCCGCGCAGGTCGATCTCCGACTCGGCAGCCACATTGCGCAGGCTGGCCGCGTGCGCGGCGGCAAACTTCTGCGCCTCGGGCTTTTCGTTTTCGAGCAGGTACACGTCCTGCTCCTTGGCCGTCACGTTCATGATGCCCGCGCGCAGGCTCAGCGTCCGGTCGGCGGAGATGGCTGTGACAGTCGCCTTGATGTCACCCATTCTGCGCAGCTGCACGGTGTCGCCCACGCGCACCGGGCGGGCGGAGACTTTCTTCTCCTGCGTCTGGGGGTGCGCCGCGGCGGCAGCGGCGTCCTCGGCCACGTTCAGCTTGCGGCGCAGAGCGGCACGCGCGTCGTTGGCGCGGTGATGGTCGGCGTCCGTCTTTTCCATTTTGCGCAGCGCGTCGAGCTCGCGCATCACCTCGTCCGCCGTCCGGCGGGCATCGCCGATGATGCGCTCGGCATCGCGGCGGGCCTTCTCATCCGCCTTTTCCAGCCGGACGGAGAGCTCTGCCTGCAGGCGCTCGGACTTGCGGCGGGCGTCCTCTGCGGCGCGCAGCTGACGGGCCGCCTCGGCGCGGTCGCGCTCCATGAGCTGGCGCACCTGCTCGAGCTTTTCAATGGTGGCCTCCATGCTCGCGCTCTCGGTGCTGACGCGGCTGCGCGCATCGCTGATGATCTCCTGCGGCAGGCCCAGCCGCTCGGAAATGGCAAAGGCATTGGACTTGCCGGGAATGCCGATGAGCAGGTGGTACGTCGGGCGCAGGGAGTCCACGTCAAACTCACACGAGGCGTTCATGACGCCGGGCTGCGTGGTAGCGTAGACCTTGAGCTCCGTATAGTGCGTCGTGGCCGCGATGAGCGCGCCGCACTTGCGCCCGCGCTCGATGATGGCGATGGCCAGCGCTGCGCCCTCGGCCGGGTCCGTGCCGGCGCCGAGCTCGTCGAACAGCAGCAGCGACCGGTCATCGCAGTCCTTGAGGATGCGCACGATGTTTGTCATGTGCGCCGAGAACGTGGACAGCGACTGCTCGATGCTCTGCTCGTCGCCGATGTCGGCCATGATCTCGTCGAACACCGGCATGGAGCTGCCGTCGGCGCACGGGATGTGCAGGCCGCACTGCGTCATCGCGGCGAGCAGGCCGATGGTCTTGAGCGTAACGGTCTTGCCGCCGGTGTTCGGGCCGGTGATGACGAGCGTGTCAAATTCGCCGCCGAGCGAGACATCGATCGGCACGGCGGTGTCCTTCGGCAGGAGCGGGTGGCGCGCGCGTCGCAGCTGCAGCTGCTTATCCGTCAGCTCCGGCGCGATCGCGTCGAGCTGGTAGGCGAGCTTCGCCTTGGCAAAAATGAGGTCCAGGCGCACGAGCACGTCAAAGTCGCTCGAGATGTCCTCCCGGTGCGCGGCGCACTCGGCCGAGAGCTCGGCGAGGATGCGCTCGATCTCCGTCTTTTCGCGCGCGCGCAGCTCCCGCAGCTCGTTGTTCGCCTTCACGGCGGCCATCGGCTCGATGAACAGCGTCGCGCCGGAGGCCGACACGTCGTGCACGAGGCCGGGCACGGCGCCCTTGTGCTCCGCCTTGACCGGCACCACGTAGCGCTCGGAGCGCATGGTGATGATCGGCTCCTGCAGCGCCTTGGCATAGCTCGGCGAGGAGATGATCTTCTGCAGCGCGTCGTGCACGCGCGCGCTCGCGGCGCGGATCAGCCGGCGGATGGATGCCAGCTCGCTCGACGCGCTGTCGGCGATCTCGTCCTCACCGGTGATGGAGGTGAAGATCTTCTCCTCCAGAAAGCGGTTGGCCTGCAGAGCGCTGAAGAGATAGTCGATGCTCGTCTTGTCCTGCCGCTCGCCGGTACCGTAGCTGCGCACGCAGCGCGCCGCCTGCAGCACGCCCGCGATGTCCAGCAGCTCGCGCGTGTTGAGCGCGCCGCCCATGTCCGCGCGCTGCAGCGCTGCGCGCACGTCCTTCACGCCGGAAAACGACGGGCTGCCCTTGACGACCATCATCGACGCAGCGGCACTCGTCTCGCCGAGGCGGG
>ENA-ORLW01001775-ORLW01001775.1-human-gut-metagenome-genome-assembly--contig:-NODE-1775-length-21988-cov-13.671900_pt1 | contig 21988 bp, 16 predicted proteins | sample MGYA00243017_ERZ508829 | MGnify/ENA primary metagenome ERZ508829 (study PRJEB26277, sample SAMN04329776) | human gut metagenome | biome: human-associated habitat | host: Homo sapiens | place: USA...
CGCCCGCGCGCAGGTGCGTGGCGTCCGTGCGCGCGACATCCGCCATGCGATCACCCATCTGCACGACGATGCGGTGCACCTCCCCGTCGGTGACGAGCAGGTTCGTACCGTTGCCGATGATGAGCGGCTGCGCGCCGCCGTCTCTCACGATGCGGCAGACGGCCGCCGTCTCCTCCGCGGACGCGGGGCGCACGAGCGCGCGCGCCGGCCCGCCGATGCGAAACGAGCAGTGCGCGCGCATCGGTTCGTATTCCAAAATCTCCAGCTCCGGCAGCTGCTCACGCAGCGCGCGGACGATGGGGTCCAGATTCGTCATATTCCAGTTCCTTTCCGGGTCAGAACCCGATGCCGAGGTCAATGCTGCGGTCGTGCTCGATCGCGAGCTCCTGTGCCGCGTTGTAACCCATGCCCTTCTGGCGGTTGTTCATGGCGGCGAGCTCGAGGATGACCGCGAGGTTGCGCCCCGGCCCGACCGGGATCGTCACGCACGGCACGCGCACGTTGAGGATCTCGCAGTATTCCGTCGTCAGGCCCAGCCGGTCGTAGGCCTTGCCGTCCTCCCACGGCTCGAGCTGCACGACAAGGTCCACGCGCGTCTCGGGCTTGACGGCGCCGACGCCGTAGATGCGCCGCGCGTCGATCACGCCGATGCCGCGCAGCTCCATGTAGTAGCGGATCATCTCGGGCGCGGAGCCCATGAGCGTCGTGCGGTTGATGCGCTTGATCTCCACGGCGTCGTCCGCGACGAGGCGGTGGCCGCGCTTGATGAGTTCGAGCGCCGTCTCGCTCTTGCCGACGCCGCTGTCGCCCGTGATGAGCACGCCCTCGCCGAACACCTCGACGAGCACGCCGTGCTGCGTCAGCCGCGGGGCGAGATAGCCCGAGAGCGAGGCGATGAGGTCGGCCATGAACTCCGATGTGTCCTTGCGCACGAGAAAGAGGTTGCGGTCGTACTTTTCGGCCATCTCCAAACACTCGGGAAACGGGTCCATGCCGTGGCAGATGACAAGGCCGATGATGTTGTAGCGCATGAACTGCGCAAAGCGTTCGCGCCGCTGGTCGGGCGTGAGCGTCTCGAGATACGTGCTCTCGACGCGGCCGATGATCTGCAGCCGCTCGGGGTCAAAGTAGTTGTAAAACCCGGCCAGCTGCAGGCCCGGGCGGTTGACGTCGGCGGTGCGGATCTCGCGCGTGGCGTAGTCTGCGGCCGCGTGCAGGATGGTCAGCCCCTGCTCGGCGGCGACCTTCTGCAGCGCGACGGTATAATGCGGTGCGCCCATCGTGCGCGCCTCCTTTCCGGTGAAGCCGCCGGTGCGGCGGCGAAGAATTTTTTTCGTACCGGGCGGAGCGTCTGCTCCCCCGCATCCCATTGTACCCAAAGCGGCGGCATTTGGCAACGGCTTTTGCGCGGCAGCAGGCATTTTTTCCGGCCGCCGGACGGAAAATGCGCAGAAAATGTGAAAATCATCTTGCAATCGGCCGGGGTTTCTGCTATTATGAGAAAGCTGTTCTCGCAGACAATAGAGAAGGAGGTGCTTCAACCAATGGCAAAATGTCAGTTTTGCGACAAGGGCTTGAGCTTCGGCATCAAAGTGAGCCACTCTCACCGCCGCTCGAACCGCACTTGGAAACCCAATGTGAAGCGCGTCAAGGCCATCGTGGACGGCAAACCCCAGCACGTCTACGCATGCACCCGCTGCCTCCGCAGCGGCAAGGTCACCCGCGCTGTGTGAATTGCAATGATTGCACCGAACAAGGCTCGCCCGATTGGGCGAGCCTTTTTCGCATCTTGGGGCATTCCCGGCGCGCGGGGATGCGTGGCGCGTGGTGTTTTCCACACAACGAGACGGCTTTCAAAGGCAGCGCCGGTGTGCGTGCCGTCACGAAAAAAACCGTCACTCCGGTCGGAGCGGCGGTTTTTTCATCTTCCGATTCTCAGTTGGCCCGCGGCTGCAGCGCGCGGCGCGCGACGCGCAGCAGCGTCGGCAGCAGCAGCGCGAGCACGATGCCCTTTCCCGCGCAGATGGCCAGCCGCAGCGGCAGCGTGCCGAACACGAACACCGGCGAATAGTACCCGTAGATGAGGCTGTCGACATACAGCGAGCCGGTGTTGAGCACCGTGATGCCCAGCTCGCCGAGCACGGCCAGCAGCGCGAGCTGCCGCGGCGTGCAGGCGTACCCGTGCCGCGCCGACACCGCGCCCACGCACAGCCCCAGCAGCACATACGGTGCGATCCAGAGCGCAGTCGTGGCGCTCACGCCGAAGCGCAGCAGCTGGTACAGCAGCGTGCCCACCCCGCCGATGGCCAGCCCGTCGACCGGGCCGAGCAGCAGCGCGCCGAGAAACACCGGCAGCGCCTCGACGGTGATCTTCAGGTTGCCGGTGCTGATCGACACCAGCCCCAGCACCGTGACCATGGCGGCAAACATTGCGTCCGCCGCAAGGCGGCGGGCGGTCCATTTCGTATGCATTTTGCAAGACTCCTTTCGTGACAGTTGCCACGGCGGGGGTCTTCCCCTGGTGGCAGCGGAAGCGGCAACAGCACCGCGGGGCGCGCGGCCCCTTCGTCGCCGGACAACTTCCCATCCCGACGCACTTGACGCGCTGTTCCTACTCTGTCCAATGCATTGCATAGATTCCGTGTGCATCTTAGCACACGCGGCACGGCTTTGCAACCGGAAAAAGGACGCCCGACGGGCGTCCTTTTTCTGCGCTTACTTTTTCGCGCGGGTCAGGCGGCGCGTGAGCTCTTCGACCAGCCCGTCCACCAGCTCCTGATGGTCGGCCAGGTTCAGCTCGGCCTCGCGCACGATCGTGTAGCCGAACACGTCGTCGTCCATGATCTTGGCATACGACAGCAGCTCCGCCTGCATACAGCGGATGGCCGCCATGCTCAGATGCACGGCCGCGAGCGCGCTGCACGCGGTCAGGTCGTCGCCCTTGTCCACGACCTCCTTCATGAGCTCGACGCAGCGGCACATGATGTACACGATCTCGTTGGGAATATCGCTCGCGACGCGCAGCGCGCTGTCGAGATCGGTGCGCGTGATATTCTCCTCGGCCCTGCGCCGGTCAAGCGGCTCGCGCGCGCGCAGCTCCTCGTCGATCTGAAAGACCATGTAGTCGGTCATCTGGCGCAGCTCCTCTGCCGTTTTCTGCAGCGACGCATCGTCCGAGCGCAGCGCGCGCACGGCCAGCGACCCCATCGCCGCCGCCAGCGCCGACACGACTGCACCGACGCTGCCCGCCTGCGGCAGACCATCCGGGTCCGCCACCGCAGCCACATAGTCCTTGACCGGCATGGCGCCGAAGGTCTGCTTCGGCTTGTGCTCTCCGACGGCAACCACGTGGTCGCCGTCCGCCGTATGGATCAGGATCTTTTTCTTCTCTTCCGCCATAAGTGCCTCCATTCCCCGCGCGCATAGCTGCGCGCGGATATACACACATTATTATAATGGGAATATAGCACGCAGACCGGCACATTGTCAAGATTGCAACAGCCGTTCGTTTGTGGAAAAGGCCATATTCTGCACAAAAAACGCCTGGTTTTTTCGTCAAATTTCGTCACGTGCAAGTGCAATTCCGGCATTTATCTTTGCATCGCTTTCTGATATAGTGAGAGATAAGCGCAAAATATCACAGAGGGAGCGTGAAGCGTTTTGGGGATCAATAATGTGATCTCACTGCTTGGCGGCGTGGCCCTGTTCCTGTTCGGCATGACGCTCATGGGCGACGGGCTGAAAAAAGTGGCCGGCAACAAGCTCGAGATCATCCTGTATAAACTCACGAGCACCCCGCTCAAGGGCGTCCTGCTCGGCACGGGCGTCACCGCCGTGATCCAGTCGTCCTCGGCCACGTCCGTCATGGTCGTCGGCTTCGTCAACTCCGGCATGATGCAGGTGCGCCAGGCCATCGGCATCGTGCTTGGCTCCATCCTCGGCACGAGCATCACGGGCTGGATCCTCTGCCTGTCGGACATCAGCGGCTCCGGCTGGGTGTCGCTGCTGAGCACCGCGACGCTCACGGGCGTCATCGCCGTGGCCGGCATCGTGCTGCGCATGTTCTGCAAGGACCTGACCAAGCACCACATCGGCGACATTCTGCTCGGCTTCGCCGTGCTCATGTACGGCATGTCCTCCATGAGCGGCGCCGTGGCCCCGCTTAAGGACAGCGCCGCGTTCATCGAGCTGCTCACCCGCTTTTCCAATCCGCTGCTCGGCGTGCTCGTCGGCACGGTGTTCACCTGCATCCTGCAGAGCGCGTCGGCCGCCGTCGGCATCCTGCAGGCGCTGGCCATCACGGGCACGATCACGTTCTCCGTGGCCTTCCCCATCACGCTCGGCATCGCCATCGGCGCGGCCGTGCCGGTGCTGCTGTCCTCGCTCGGCGCGAGCGTCAAGGGTAAGCGCACCGCCTATGTCTACCTGCTCATCGACGTCATCGGCGCGCTCGTCTGGGGCGTCGTGTTCTATGCGGTCAATGCAGCCGTGCGCTTCCCGTTCCTGGACATGACCATGACCACCGTGAGCATCGCCCTGCTCAACACGATCTTCCGCTTTGCGACCGTGCTGCTGCTCACGCCGATGATCCCCCTGCTCGAAAAGCTCGTCACGATCCTGTTCCCGGACAAGGCGTCCACCGGCGCGCTCGCCGACATCGACCGGCTCGAGGAGCGCTTTCTCGCGCACCCGGCGCTGGCCATCGAGCAGAGCCGCCTGGCCATCGACTCCATGGCCCGCCAGGCGCAGGACAATATCCTGTCCGCGTTCTCCCTGCTGGATCAATTCAGCGACGAGCAGTTCGCCGCCCTGCAGGAGGACGAGGAGGCCATCGACCACTACGAGGACAAGCTCGGCACCTACCTCATCAAGATCACGAGCAAGGAGCTCACACCGCGCCAGACGGCCGACGTGTCGAAGTACCTGCATACGATCAGCGACCTCGAGCGCATCAGCGACCACTCGCTCAACATCGGCGAGACGGCGCAGGAGCTCTACACGAAGAAGATCGTCTTCTCGCCCACCGGCGCGCGCGAGCTCAAGGTCATGCTCTCCGCCGTGACGCGTATCCTCGAGATCACGATCAACGCCTTCCTCGACAATGACGTCGCCGCGGCCTACCGCGTCGAGCCGCTCGAGGAGCTCATCGACAACCTCTGCGACGAGATGAAGCTGCACCACATCGACCGCCTGCAGTCCGGCGAGTGCACGCTCAACCACGGCTTCGCATTCAACGACCTGCTTACCAACTGCGAGCGCGTGTCCGACCACTGCTCGAACATCGCCGTCGCCATGATCGAGCTCGAGTCCGACTCGTTCGACACGCACGAATATATCAACAGCGTCATGGCCATGCACTCGCACCGCTTTGATGAATATTACGCCGAATACAGCAGGGAATTCCAGATTTAATGCATATATCCGCCGCCTATCCATTTGCAAAAATGGCCGGGCGGCGGTTTTTTACCCCCGTCGTCCGGCAAATGTTCCAATTTTGCGCGGACATATATGTACATGCTGCACAAGCCATTTTTCTCCCGCCCGGCCTGTTTTTTCAATTTTCACAAATCGAACCGGAATTTTCACGAGCGTATTGCATATTTATTCGTTAAGTAGTATATTAGCCTCATATAAATGGATTTTTATCCGCTTGTGAGGGACGAGATATGCATAACGAAAAAACGACCATTTTCATCGACGGCAGCTCCGGCACGGCCGGCCTGCGCATTTATGACCGGCTGGCCCAGCGCGCGGACATTGACCTGCTGACCCTGCCGCCCGAGCTGCACCACGATATTGAGGCCCAGCGCGAGCTGCTCAACCGCGCGGACATTGCGTTTTTGTGCCTGCCGGACGCGGCGGCCATCACGGCGGCGGACCTCGTCGAGAACCCGGACACGGTCGTGCTCGACACCTCGACCGCGCACCGCACGGCCCCCGGCTGGACGTACGGCTTCCCGGAGCTGTCGCCCGAGCGCGAGGCCGCGATCCGTACCGCCAAGCGCATCGCGGTGCCCGGCTGCCACGCCAGCGGCTTCATCGTGCTGGTCTACCCGCTCGTCGAGGCGGGCATCCTGCCGCCGGACGCGCTGCTGACGTGCTATTCGCTCACGGGCTACAGCGGCGGCGGCAAGAAGATGATCGCCGAGTATGAGGCAGACGAGCTTGACCCCCTGTACGTTGCGCCCCGGCAGTACGGTCTGGCGCAGCAGCACAAGCACCTGCGCGAGATGTGCGCGATCCCGGGCCTGACGCACGCGCCGGTGTTCGCGCCGATCGTGGCGAATTTCTACAGCGGCATGGAGACGAGCGTCGCGCTCTTCGCCTCGCAGCTCTGCCCCGACAAGACGGCGGAGGACATCCGGGCCGCCTACGCCGCAAAGTATACCGGCCCCGTCGTGCGCTATCAGGACCCCGCGTGTGCGGACGGCTTCCTGTCCGCCGCCGCCATGTCCGGCAAGGACAGCATGGTCGTGTCCGTCTCCGGCAATGAAGAGCGCATCCTGCTCACGTCCGTGTTCGACAACCTCGGCAAGGGCGCGTCCGGCGCCGCGCTCGAGTGCCTGAACCTCGTCATGGGCAAGGAAAAGGGCTTCGGCCTCGATCTGTAAGGAGGAACGAATGATGAAGCAAGTCACCGGCGGCGTGTGCGCCGCACAGGGTTTTTCCGCCGCGGGCATCCACTGCGGCATCCGCAGAAATCAGTCCAAGCGCGACCTCGCGCTCATCTACAGCGCCGTCCCGGCCAGCGCCGCGGCGGTCTATACATCCAACCTCGTCAAGGGCGCGCCCCTGACCGTGACGAAGGCGCACCTGGCTGACGGCAGGGCGCAGGCCGTGATCTGCAACAGCGGCAACGCCAACACCTGCAACGCCGACGGCGCCGCCGTCGCCGAGGAGATGAGCGCGCTCACAGCATCCGCGCTGCACATCGCGCCGCAGGACGTCATCGTCGCGTCCACGGGCGTGATCGGCCAGCCGCTCGATCTCGCGCCCATCCGCGCCGGCCTGCCGCAGCTCGCCGCCGCGCTCGGCGACCACTCCGACCAGGCGGCTGAGGGCATCATGACCACCGACACGCACCGCAAGGAGATCGCCGTGCAGTTCACCGCCGGCGGCAAGACCTGCACCATCGGCGGCATCGCCAAAGGCTCCGGCATGATCCACCCGAACCTCGCGACCATGCTCGTCTTCCTCACGACAGACTGCGCCGTCAGCCCCGCCACGCTGCAGGCCGCCCTCTCCGGCGACGTGCAGGACACCTTCAACATGGTCAGCGTCGACGGCGACACGTCCACGAACGACATGGTCGCCATCCTGGCAAACGGTCTCGCCGGCAATGCTGAGATCACCGCGCCCGGCGCGGACTTCACGGCCTTCTGCCGCGCGCTCAACAGCGTGACCGTCTGGCTCTGCCGCCAGATCGCGGGCGACGGCGAGGGCGCCACGCGCCTGCTCGAGTGCTGCGTCACCGGCGCTGAAGACCACGCGACGGCGAAAACCGTGGCCAAGAGCATCATCTGCTCGTCGCTCGTCAAGGCCGCCATGTTCGGCGCGGACGCCAACTGGGGCCGCGTGCTGTGCGCCATCGGCTACAGCGGTGCCGATGTGGACGTGCACAAGGTGGACGTCGCCTTCCGCTCCGCGGCCGGTACGGTGCGCGTGTGTGTCGACGGCGCGGGCATCCCGTTTTCCGAGGAGGCGGCCAAACAGGTCCTGCTCGAAAAGGAGATCGAGATCCTCGTGGACCTCAAGTCCGGCGGCGAGGGCGCCACGGCCTGGGGCTGCGACCTGACGTATGACTACGTGAAGATCAACGGCGACTACCGCACCTGAACCGGGAGGAACACCATCATGGACATCACGAATCCGCAGCGCGCGAAGGTACTTGTCCACGCGCTGCCCTACATACAGGAATACAGCGGCAAGATCGTCGTCATCAAATACGGCGGCAACGCCATGATCAGCGACAAGCTCAAAGACTCCGTCATGCGTGACATCGTGCTGCTGTCGCTCATCGGGGTGAAGGTCGTGCTCGTGCACGGCGGCGGGCCCGAGATCACGGAAACGCTCGAACAGCTCGGCAAGCAGACGCAGTTTGTCGACGGTCTGCGCGTCACGGACGCGGAGACGGCCGACGTCGTGCAGATGGTTCTCGCCGGGAAGATCAACAAGACGCTCGTCAACCTCATCGGCCACAAGGGCGGCCGGGCGATCGGCCTGTCGGGCATCGACGGGCAGATGATCCAGGCGCGCGTGCGCGATAAGCGCCTCGGCTACGTGGGCGAGATCACGAAGGTCGACGTGCGTCCCATCCTCGACGTGATCGACAAGGGCTACATCCCCGTCGTGTCCACCGTCGGGTGCGACACGCAGGGCCATGTCTACAACATCAACGCCGACACGGCGGCCGCGCGCATCGCGGGCGAGCTGGGTGCCGAGAGCCTCATCGCCATGACCGACATCAGCGGCATCCTGCGCGACAAGGACGACCCCTCCACGCTCATCCCTGTCATCCACACGGCGGACGCGCTGCAGCTTATCGAGTCCGGCGTCATCAACGGCGGCATGCTGCCGAAGGTGACCTGCTGCATCGACGCCATCCGCTGGGGCGTGCACCGCGTCTTTATCATCGACGGCCGCGTGCCGCACGCCATCCTGATCGAAATGCTGACAAACGAAGGCATCGGCACCATGTTCGTTGCCGGACAAGGAGGAAAAACAGATGAACATTCCGCAACTTGACAGTACTTATATCGCCAACACCTACGCCCGCTTCCCCGTGACGATCGCGCGCGGCAAGGGCTCGCTCGTCTGGGACGCGGACGACAAGGTCTATATCGACATGGCGACGGGCATCGCCGTCAACAGCTTCGGCATCGCCGACCCCGCGTGGATCCGCGCCGTGACCGAACAGCTGTGCACCGTGCAGCACGCCTCCAACCTCTACTACACCGCGCCCGACGCGCAGCTGGCGCAGCTGCTGTGCGAAAAGACCGGCATGAAGAAAGTCTTCTTCTCCAACTCCGGCGCCGAGGCCAACGAGTGCGCCATCAAGGCCGCGCGCAAGTACGCCGCCGACCACAAGGGCCCGGAGTACTCCACCATCATCACGCTCAAAAACAGCTTCCACGGCCGCACGATCACGACGCTCGCCGCGACCGGGCAGGACGTGTTCCACCACGACTTTCTGCCGCTGACGGAGGGCTTTGCCTACGCCGAGGCGAATGATCTCGACGATCTCAAGGCGCAGGTGGCAGCGCACAAGTGCGCCGCCATCATGATGGAGGTCGTGCAGGGCGAGGGCGGCGTCATCCCGCTGACGCAGGAATTTGTCAAGGGTGCGGCCCGGCTCGCCGCCGAGCAGGACCTGCTGCTTATCTGCGACGAGGTGCAGATCGGCAACGGCCGCAGCGGCAAGCTCTACGGCTACATGCACTACGGCATCACACCGGACATCGTCTCCACGGCCAAGGGCCTCGGCGGCGGCCTGCCGCTGGGCGCAACGCTGCTCGGCGAGAAGGTGCAGGACGTGTTCACCCCCGGCAGCCACGGCTCCACCTTCGGCGGCAACCCCGTCTGCTGCGCCGGCGCGCTGAGCATTCTGCACCGGCTCGACGGCCCGCTGCTGCAGTCCGTGCAGGAAAAGTCCGACTTCATCGTCAGCTCTCTCACCGGCGCCAAGGGCGTCAAGAGCGTCACGGGCCTGGGCCTGATGCTCGGCGTGGAGACCGAGCGCCCGGTCAAGGACGTCATCAATGACTGCATGGCGCGCGGCGTGCTCGTCATCTCGGCGAAGAACAAGGTGCGCCTGCTGCCGGCGCTCAACATCCCCATGGCGCAGCTCGAGCAGGCGATCGGCGTGCTCAAAGACGTCTGCGCCGGAGAATAAGGAGGAACACCGACATGAATCTCAAAGGCAACGATTTTCTCAAGCTGCTCGACTACACGCCCGAGCAGATCGACTACCTGCTCCGGCTCGCCGCCCAGCTCAAGGCCGAGAAAAAGGCCGGCATCCCGCACCGCCTGTGCGAGGGCAAAAACGTCGCGCTCATCTTTGAAAAGACGAGCACGCGCACGCGCAGCAGCTTCGAGGTCGCGGCGCACGATCTGGGCATGGGCAGCACGTATCTCGACTCCACCGGCTCGCAGATCGGCAAGAAGGAGAGCATCGCCGACACGGCGCGTGTGCTCTCGGGCATGTTCGACGGCATTGAGTACCGCGGCTTCGGCCAGTGCATCGTCGAGGAGCTGGCGCAGTACGCCTCCGTCCCGGTCTGGAACGGGCTGACGGACGAGTTTCACCCGACGCAGATCCTCGCGGACTTTCTGACCATCCGGGAGCACTTCGGCTCACTGGAGAACATCCACCTCGTCTACATGGGCGACGCGCGCTTCAACATGGGCAACTCCCTCATGGTCGGCTGCGCGAAGATGGGCATGCACTTCACGGCCTGCGCGCCCGAGGGCTACTTCCCCGATGCACAGCTCGTCGCGGAGTGTCAGGCCATCGCGGCGCAGACGGGCGCGACGCTCGACTTTCTCTCCGACCCCGCCGCGGCCGTGCAGGGCGCGAACGTGATCTATACCGACATCTGGGTCTCCATGGGCGAGCCCGAGAGCGTCTGGGCCGAGCGCATTGCCGCGCTCGCGCCGTATCAGGTCAACGCGGCGCTCATGGCCAAGGCCGGCCCCAACGCCATCTTCATGCACTGCCTGCCGGCGTATCACGACAAAAAGACCGCCATCGGCAGCGAAATGTGCACGCGCTTCGGCCGCGAGGCCATGGAGGTCACGGACGACGTGTTTGAAAGCGCGCAGTCGGTCGTGTTTCAGGAGGCCGAAAACCGCATGCACACCATCAAGGCCGTCATGGCGGCGACGCTTGCGGAGATCGAGCTATGAAGCGCTATCTCGTACTCGAAAACGGCGAGGTCTTTGCGGGCCTCGCTTTCGGCGCACCGTGCGACACGGTGGGCGAGCTGGTGTTCACCACCGGCATGAACGGCTACATCGAGACGCTCACGGACCCGAGTTACTGCGGCCAGATCGTGCTGCAGACGTTCCCGCTCATCGGCAACTACGGCATCATCCCGGCCGATTTTGAGGGCAAATGCTGCGTGCGCGGCTACGTCGTGCGCGAGCAGTGCACCACGCCCTCAAACTTCCGGTGCGAGGAAACGCTCGACGCGTTTTTGAAGGAAAACCACATCCCCGGCATCGCCGGCATCGACACCCGCGCCGTCACGCGCATCCTGCGCGAGGCCGGCACCATGAACGCCGCCATCTGCGACACGGTGCCGGACGATCTCGCGCCCCTGCGCGCCTACCGCATCACGGACCCCGTGCCGCAGGTGACGACGCCGGAGCCCTACACCCTCCGGCCGGAGGGCAGCGTGCTGCACAGCGTGGCGCTCATCGACTACGGTGCCAAGCGCAACATCGCGCGCGAGCTCTGTAAGCGCGGCAGCGCCGTGACGGTGCTGCCCTGCTCGGCCAAGGCGGAGGACATCCTCGCCGCCGGGTATGACGGCGTCATGCTCTCCAACGGCCCCGGCGACCCGACGGACAACGTCAGCCAGATCGCGGAGATCGCCAAACTCTTCGGCCGCATCCCGATGTTCGGCATCTGCCTCGGCCACCAGCTCATGGCGCTGGCGCAGGGCGGCAGCACCGTGAAGCTCAAATACGGCCACCGCGGCGTGAACCAGCCGGCGCGCGACGTGTGCGGCACGCGCACGTTCCTCACCAGCCAGAACCACGGCTACGCCGTCGTGCCCGAGAGCGTGAAAACCGGCGTCATCCGCTACGTCAACGCCAACGACGGCACGTGCGAGGGCATCGACTACCCCGACCTGCAGGCCTTTTCCGTGCAGTTTCACCCCGAGGCGTGCTCGGGCCCGCACGACACGGCCTTTCTCTTTGACCGATTCTGTGACCTGATGGGAGGTGCGCACCATGCCGATTGATTCCAGCATCCGCAAAGTCCTGGTCATCGGCTCCGGCCCGATCGTGATCGGTCAGGCGGCGGAGTTTGACTATGCCGGCGCGCAGGCGTGCCGCGTGCTGCACGACGCGGGCGTGAACGTCGTGCTCGTCAACTCCAACCCCGCGACCATCATGACCGACAAGGCCCTCGCGGACGAAATTTATCTCGAGCCGCTCACGCTGACCTCCGTCAAGCGCATTATTGAAAAGGAACAGCCCGACAGTCTCCTCGCCGGTCTCGGCGGCCAGACGGGCCTGACGCTCGCGATGGAGCTCGACAAGGAGGGCTTTCTGCAGCAGCACAACGTCCGCCTCATCGGCACGAACGCCGAAGCCATCGACAAGGCCGAGGACCGCGAGCTTTTTAAGGAGACCATGGCCGCCATCGGCGAGCCGACCATCCCCTCCGGCATTGCGAACACCGTGGCCGAGGCGCTGGAGGTCGCGGGCAGCATCGGCTACCCCGTTATCATCCGCCCGGCGTTCACGCTCGGCGGCGCGGGCGGCGGCGTGGCCTACAGCCCGGAGGAGCTCACGAGCGCCGCGCAGACCGGCCTCGACGCGTCCCCGATCACGCAGATCCTCGTCGAGCGCTATATCTACGGCTGGAAAGAGATTGAGTTCGAGACCATGCGCGACGGTGTCGGCAACGTCATCGCCGTGTGCAGCATGGAAAACTTCGACCCCGTCGGCGTACACACCGGCGACAGCATCGTCGTCGCCCCGGCGCTGACGCTCTCGGACAAGGAGTTTCAGATGCTGCGCAGCGCGGCGCTGAACATCATCTCCGCGCTCGACATCGTCGGCGGCTGCAACTGCCAGTTCGCGCTCAACCCCGACAGCTTTGAGTACGCCGTCATCGAGGTCAACCCCCGCGTGTCGCGCTCGTCGGCGCTCGCGTCGAAGGCGACCGGCTACCCGATCGCAAAGATCACGACGAAGATCGCCCTCGGCTACACGCTCGATGAAATTCAAAATGACATCACCGGCAAGACCTGCGCCTGCTTTGAGCCCGCGCTGGACTACGTCGTCGTGAAGTTCCCCAAGTGGCCGTTTGACAAGTTCGTCGGCGCGTCCCGCCGCCTCGGCACGCAGATGAAGGCCACCGGCGAGGTCATGGCCATCGGCACGAACTTTGAAAGCGCGCTGCTCAAGGCCGTGCGCGGCGCCGAGATCCATCTCGACACGCTGCACGCCAAGCCCCTGTCCGACCGCCCGGTGCGCGACCGGCTCGCCGACTGCGACGATCACCGCCTGTTCACCGTCTTTGAGGCGCTGTGCAGCGGCGTGTCCATCGATGAGATCCACGACATCACCCGCATCGACCGCTGGTTTCTGGCCCGGCTGCAAAACCTCGTGGACTATGAGACGAGCATCCAAAACGGCCTGACGCCGGAGCTTTATCAGCGCGGCAAGTACCTCGGCTATCCGGACGCGGCGCTGCGCCGCCTGTCCGGCAGTGAGACGCTGCCCCCCTTCCGCGCGGGCTACAAGATGGTCGACACCTGCGCCGCCGAGTTCGACGCACAGACGCCGTATTTCTATGCCAGCGCGGACACGCGCTGCGAGGCGCGCACCTTCCCGCGCAGCGGCAAGCCCGTCGTCATGGTGCTCGGCTCCGGGCCGATCCGCATCGGCCAGGGCATCGAGTTTGACTATTCGTCCGTCCACTGCGTGTGGACGCTCAAGGCCATGGGCTATGACGTCGTCATCGTCAACAACAACCCCGAGACCGTCTCCACGGACTACGACACCGCCGACCGGCTGTATTTCGAGCCGCTCACGGCTGAGGACGTGCTGCAGATCATCGACGTGGAGCAGCCCGTCGGCGTCGTGGTCGCCTTCGGCGGCCAGACCGCCATCGCGCTCACGCAGACGCTCGACCGCCACGGCATCCGCATCCTCGGCACGTCGGCCGAGGGCATTGACATCGCCGAGGACCGCGAGCGGTTTGATGCGCTGCTCGAGCGCTTTCACATCTCGCGCCCGAAGGGCATGGGCGTGCAGACGCTGCCCGAGGCCCTGCACGCCGCGCAGACGCTCGGCTACCCCGTGCTGCTGCGCCCGTCGTACGTCATCGGCGGCCAGAACATGAAGATCGTGCACGACGACGCCGAGGTCACGACGTACATGCAGCGCATCCTCGCGCAGGGCATCGACAACCCCGTGCTCGTGGACAAATACATGATGGGCACGGAGCTGGAGGTGGACGTCATCTCCGACGGTACGGACGTGCTCATCCCCGGCATCATGGAGCACATCGAGCGCGCCGGCGTGCACAGCGGCGACTCCATCGCCGTCTACCCGCCATACAACCTCAACGACATGATGACGGAGAAGATCGTCGACAGCTCGCGCAAGCTCGCCCTCGCGCTCGGCACGAAGGGGCTTGTGAACATCCAGTACCTCATCTGGGAAAACGAGCTCTACGTCATCGAAGTCAACCCCCGCGCCTCGCGCACCGTGCCGTACATCAGCAAGGTCACGGGCGTGCCGATGGTGGACGTGGCGGCGCGCGTCATGCTCGGCGCGCCGCTGGCTAGTCTCGGCTATGGCACCGGCCTGCACCCCATCCCGCCGTATTACGCGGTCAAGGTGCCGGTGTTCTCGTTTGAAAAGCTCGGCGACGTCAACGCCTACCTCGGCCCGGAGATGAAGTCCACAGGCGAGGTACTCGGCCTCGGCAAGACGATGCAGGAGGCGCTGTTCAAGGGCCTGACCTCGGCCGGCATGGTCGTCGGCCAGCACCCGGACGGCCGCCACGGCGTGTTCGTGAGCGTGGACACGCACGACCTCGGCGAGATCGTGTCACTGGCCAAGAAGCTCGACGACCTGCACTTTGCCCTCTACGCGACGGAGGAGACCGCCGCCGCCATCGCGCGCCTCGGCATCGACGTCGTGACCGTGGACGGCATCCGCGAGAGCGACCATGCCTTCGCCCTGCTCGAGAGCGGCTGCATCGACTACATCGTCTACACCGGCGCGCTCAAGGACGCGACCATGGACGATTACATCGCCCTGCACCGCCGCGCGCTGCAGCTCGGCATCCCGTGCTTCACCTCGCTCGACACGGCCAACGCCCTGGCGGACATCATCGCCAGCCGCTATAATGAGCGCAACACCGAACTCGTAGACATCAACCACATGCGCACCGAGCGCCAGAGCCTGAAGTTTGCGAAAATGCAGGCCACCGGCGACGACTATATCTACGTCGAGAACTTTGACGGGCACATCACCTGCCCCGAGTCGCTGTGCATCCCGCTCTGCTCGCGCCACCGCGGCATCGGCGGCTACGGCATCGTGCTCATCGAGCACAGCAACGTGGCCGACGCGAAAATGCGCGTCTTCAACCGCGACGGCAGCGCCGGCGGCATGGGCGGCAACGCCATCCGCTGCGTGGCCAAGTACCTGTACGACAACGGCATCGTGCCGCGCGACGATCTCACCATCGAGGCCGGCGGCCTCGTGCACCGGCTGCACCTGTACACGCGCTTCGGCACGGTCGGCCTTGTGACGGTCGACATGGGCAAGCCCGCGTTTGAACCCGCCAACGTGCCCGTGACGCTTCCCGGCAATCGCGTGATCGACCGGCCGGTGACCATCGCCGGCGGGGAGTACCGCATCACGTGCCTCTCGATGGGCAACCCCCACTGCGTCGTCTTTGCCGACCGCGTGGATGAGGTGGACGTCGCGCACCTCGGCCCGCAGTTTGAGCACGCGGACATCTTCCCCGCGCGCACGAACACGGAGTTCATCCGCGTCGTCAACCGCACGACGATCAAGATGCGCGTCTGGGAGCGCGGCAACGGCGAGACCCGCGCCTGCGGCACCGGCGCGTGCGCGGCCGTGGTGGCCGCCACGGAAAACGGCCTGTGCCCGAAGGGCGAACCCATCACCGTCAAGGTCAGCGGCGGCGACCTGATCGTCACCTATGACGACGACGGCGTACGCCTGACCGGCAACGCCGAGCTCGCCTTCACCGGCGTGACCACGTACTGAGATCCAAAAATAAGCAAACATCCCCGCCGCCCGGCGGGGATGTTCAGCATGTCAAAAAAGCCTCGCAGAGTTTGCCGCCCGCAGTCGGCAAAGCATTGCAATCATTTTCTCTCGCGACATGTGCGTGAGAGAAAATACTTCTCAGGCTGCAAGTGTGGAATTTGTGCGCCATCGGCACACAAATTCTGCGCGCAGCAGACTGCAAGCCCTCTGTCGGAAAACCCTCCGGGTTTTCCGACAGTCTCAAATCACCCGCATCCGGTTTGGATGCGGGTGATTTTTTCTGCCGCGCCGCTCAGCCGCGCATGGCGGCGGCGAAGGCGTCGATGCGCGCGATGTCGAGCTGCGGCTCGGCATACTGCGCGCGGTACTGCGGCGATGTCATCAGCGCGCCGAAGAGCTGCTTGTAGGCATAGCTCATCTTCTCGTACTGCATCTTGCCGCCGAGGATGTCCTTCGCGGCCGCGTGCGCGAGCAGCTCCGGCGAGAAGAAGTGCTCCAGATACCCCTCCGTGCCGGGTGTGGTGTAGCAGCACAGGTATAGGCCGAGGCGCTTGCCCATGAGCGTCTTTTCGTTCCGGCGCAGGAAGCGCTTGATGTGCTTGTCGAGCTTGAACATGTACACGCAGCTGCCGATGATGACCGTGTCGTATTCTGCGAGCGAGATGCCGCGCTCGCGGATATTGCGCACCGTCACGTCGCCGCCGACGGCGCTCTTGAGCATATAGGCGATCTCCTCCGTCGCACCGTAGCGCGAGGCGAACAGGATCAGTGTTTTCATGCAGTGACCTCCTTTTTCCGCCCTGCCGGGCGGCCCCTTCTTTATGTAAGAGTATAGGAAGCCGCCGCGCCGCTGTCAAGCGCTGCGCGCGATTTTTTTACCCGACCGGCACGGGCTCGGCCTGCTTCGGCGCCGGCTCTCTGCGCCGCGCCTTGGGGATGTTGATGGTCAGGATGAGCGCCTCGTCCGTCTCCTGCCGGCGCATGCCGGCGTCGATGCCGCCCTGCTTCATGAGGTCAAGGCTGTGCGAGATCGTGTTGAGAAACACGCGCACGTCCTTGAGGATGAAAGTCTTCTGCTGCTCGCTCTCGGGCGCGGCTTTGGTGGCCTCGAGCAGGCGCTCGATGTAGGCGTCCGTCGCGGCGACGTTCAGGTCGCGGCTGAGGATATAGGCCAGCGCCTCGCGCTGCTCGGCCGGCGTCTCGAGGCGCAGCAGCGCGCGGCCGTGCCGCTCGGTGAGCCCGGCGTTGCGCATGGCGTTGAGCACATCCTCCGGCAGGCGCAGCAGGCGGAGCTTGTTCGCCACGGCCGACTGCGACTTGCCCAGCCGCCGCGCGCACTCCTCCTGGCTCAGGCCGAAGAGCCGGATGAGCTGCGCGATGCCGCGCGCCTCCTCGAGAAAGTCGAGGTCGTTGCGCTGGAGATTTTCCACCAGCGCGATGAAGCTCGCCTCCTCCAGATCCAGCTCCATGACGATGCACGGCACCTCACTGAGCCCCGCCATGCGCGCGGCGCGCAGGCGGCGCTCACCGGCCACGAGCTCATACCCGCCCTGCCGCGGCCGCACGGTCAGCGGGCTGAGCACGCCGTACTCGGCGATGCTGCGCGAGAGCTCCTCGAGCTGCGCCGGGGAAAAATTCTGCCGCGGCTGGACCGCGCTCGGCGCGATCGCGTCCACCGCCAGATACACGATGCTGCCGCGGGCCGCGCGGCTGCGATGGTTGGAAAACTGCATAGCACACCCTCCATATCTTGTGTTTTACAACACAAAAATAATCCACATATTGCGCAAAACGCGGCGAAATCGGGCGCGCGCAGAAAAAAAGAGGGCGGACCGCAAGCAGTCCGCCAAAAACAGGGTCGTGGGATAAAGATATGAGCCGTGGCTTCCAAACTGCGGAAGTCAATTGGATAAGCTGTGATGGTATTGTAGCGCCGGGCGCGCAAAATGTAAAGAGCGAACGGTGTCGGCCGGGCACTAGTTTTGTCGGCGGCGGAATCTTTTTTCGCGCGCCGGGCATACTGACCGGGAGTACACAGCAAAGGAGATGGAAGCATATGCAGGTGATCGACCGCATCGCGCTGATCCTCGCGATCATCGGCGGGCTCAACTGGGGCAGCATCGGTCTGTTCCGGTTCGATCTCGTGGCGTGGATCTGCGGCGGGCAGGCCTCCGTGGTCGCCCGCGTGATCTACACGCTCGTGGGGCTGGCCGCGATCTGGTGCATTTCCCTGCTCTTCCGCGGCCGCGACGAGATCGACGGCGACACGGAGGACGCGTAATGCCCCCGGCAGCGAAAAACGGCATGGCCGACGCCATGCCGTTTTTTTCTCCAACGAGAACCGCTTCGCTGGTTTCTCGTGGGAATCTGTCACCCCAGCCGCTGCATCGCCAGCGCGCTGCCCGGGAAACGGTCGAACGCATCGAGCGGCGGCAGATACGCCTCCAGCGCGCGCACCAGCTCTCCGCCGAGCAGGCCGCCGAGCGTGTTGAGCATCAGGTCGTCCACGTCGCACAGGCGGTACGAGCCGCGGAACACGAAAAACAGCCCCGTGAGCTGCCCCAGCTCAATGAACGCCGAAAACGCGAGCGACGCGAGCGCGACCCTCCCGAGATCCAGTCCGCAGACATAGCGCAGGTACATACCAAACGGCAGCAGCATCAGAATGTTGCACACGACCTGCAGCACCGTGCGGTCCAGCAGCGCCGGCAGATAGGTGCGCGCATCGGAGAGCACGAGCGGCGTCTCGCGCAGGAAATCGGCCACGAACTGAAACGGAACGAGCTGGATCCGGTACGTGCTCAGCTTTGCCGCCTGCGCCGCATCCGGCAGCGGGAAAAACACGAGCGCCAGCACGCACAGCACGTAAAACAAAAACAGCCCGCCGAACGCGGTGCGCACCCAATTGAAGCAGCGCGCACGCACCTGCCGACAGAAAAACGGCACGGCCACCAGCGCCGCGATCAGCGGAAACGCACAGGCCGCCAGCCGGATACTGCCCAGAAGATTTGTCATGATCCTTGCCTCCCATCGGGGCGCTCCCGCCCCGGTTTCTGGCATCAGTATAGCCCCGGACGGCATCACATCGCCATCGTTTTGGCTTACAGTTGGCTTACATCTTCGTAAGGCGGCGCAAAAACCGGGCGCGTCAATCAAGACGCGCCCGGCCGGTTTTTTAAAAACCTCGTAGCCTTTCGCCGTCGCAGCGGCGAAAGAAAGTCCGATCATTTTCTTCGGCGACATGTGCGGCGAAGAAAATACTTCTCAGGCTGCAAGTGTGGAATTTGTGCGCCGGCGGCGCACAAATTATGCGCCCAGCAGACTGCAACCCCTTTGTCAAAAAGGAATACTTTTTGACAGCCCCACCGGGCGCGCCCGGCCGTGCGGACGGATATTTTCTCTCAGGCGACAAGGAAGAACTTCACAAGGAAGATCACCGAGATGACATACGTCAGCACGGAGACGTCCTTGCCCTTGCCCGTGCAGAGCTTGAGCACGGAGTAGCTGATCAGGCCCAGGCCGATGCCGTGGCCGATGGAGCCGGAGATCGGCATGGAGATGAGCATGATGGCCACCGGCAGGCTCTGATAAATGTCGTCAAAGTCGATCTTCTTGAGGCCGCCGAGCATGAGCAGGCCGACGTAGATGAGCGCGGAGCTCGTCGCGGCGGCGGGGATGATGGCGGCGATGGGCGCGAGGAACATGCTCGCAAGGAAGAGCACGCCGGTCGTCAGGGCGGTCAGGCCCGTGCGGCCGCCGGCCTCGACGCCGGAAGCGGACTCGACGAACGTCGTGACGGTGGACGTACCGGTGCACGCACCCGTGACGGTGCCGATGGCGTCGGCCAGCAGCGCCTCGCGCATACGCGGCATATTGCCGTCCTTGTCGACCATGCCGACGCGGCTCGCCGTGCCGACGAGGGTGCCGATGGTGTCGAACATGTCAATGATGCAGAACGTAATGACGAGCGTCACGACCGTGAACCAGCCGATCTCGCCAAGGGCGGCAAAGTCGAACTTGAACAGGGTCGTCTCGGCCATGTCGCCGAACGCGGGCACGAACGACGCGCCCTTGAGCGACGCAAACGGGTTCGTGTGCAGGAAGATGGCCTCGCCCGCCCAGTAGATGCCGGACGCGCAGAGCATGCCCAGCAGCACGGAGCCCTTGATCTTCCTGTGCGCGAACAGCACGATCAGAAACAGGCCGACGAACATGGTCACGACCGTGAGCACCATCTGCGGGTAGCCGTCGCCCATGTTGGCCTTGGCGAGGCTGGGCGTGAGCGCGCCGAAGAAATCACGCATGACGTAAAACGGGCCGCCGTCGCTTGAGTACACGCCGGCGTTGGAGCCGATGCCGATGTTGAGCAGCATGAGGCCGATGGCCGGCGCGATGCCGAGCCGGATGCCGAGCGGGATGGCCTCGACGATCTTCTCGCGCACCTTGAGCACCGAGAGGATGATAAACACGATGCCCTCGATGAGGATGACGCACAGCGCCGTCTGGAACGACTGCAGGTAGCTCATGCCGGTCAGGGTGACGATGTTGGCCACGACGACGGCGAAAAAGCTGTTGAGCCCCATGCCGGGCGCCATGGCAAAGGGCTTGTTGGCCGCGAACGCCATGACGAGCGTGCCGATGGCGGAGGCGATGCAGGTGGCAAGGAACACGCCGTTCCAGAGCTGCGAGCCGCCCTCGGCGCCGAAGCCGGTCAGCAGGTTCGGGTTGAGCGCGATGATGTACGCCATGGTCATGAACGTCGTCAGACCGGCGACGATCTCAGTGCGCGCGGTGGTGTTGTTTTCTTTCAGGTGAAAGAGCTTTTCCATGGTGATCCCCTCTCTGTAAAGTTTTTGCCGGAAAACGCAAAACGCCGTCAGTATAACGCGATTTTCCCCGCCTGTCAACGACAAAAACCGGACACGGGATATCCCGTGTCCGGCCCTGAAATTTCCGGCGTTTTTTTACGCCTGCGCGGGGCAGTCGCGCTCGTGGCAGGTGAGGAGAATGACCTGCCGGTGCTGCGCGATCTCGTGAAAGAGCGCCATGGCACGCTTGGCGCGCGCATCGTCGAAATTCACGAGCGTGTCGTCGAGCACGAGCGGGCACGGATCGTCCGCCGGGCACGTCAGCTCGCACAGCGCCAGCCGCACGGACAGGTACAGCAGGTCCGCCGTCCCGGCCGAGAGATAGGCCGTGTCGCGCGGTGTCGGGTCATCGGCGCTGCGCGCCTTGGCCGACAGGTCGCGCGCGAGCACGAGCTCGTCATAGCGCCCGTCGGTGAGGCAGTCCATATAGTCCGCCGCCTTCTGCGCCAGCTGCGGGGAAAAGCGGCTCTGCAGTTCGCTGTCCGCGCGGCCGAGCGTCTCGATCGCGAGTGCGATGGCGGCGTACTGCCGCTCGAGCGCGTCACGCTGTTCGAGCAGCTGCGCGTGCTCGCTTTTCAGCGCCATCGGGTCGCCGATGGCAAGGGCCGCACCCGTGAGCTGCGCCTGCTGCGTGCGCAGGCGCGTGCACACGCTCTCGAGCGCGCACTTGCGCTGGTAGAGCGCGGCGGCCTCGCCCGTGCCGCTCTCAAAATCGAGACTCTGCAGCAGCCGCTCGTGCGTCTCGCACTGGTGCTCGCGCGCATCCTCGAGCGCGGCGGCGGCCTTCTGCTCCGCCTGCATGGCGGCCGCGCACGCGCGGTAGGCCGCCCTATGCACCTCCGCCTGATAGTAAATGCCGTCCGCGTCCTGCGCGCCGTAGCTGCGCAGGAGCTTTCCGAGCGCGGCGGAGGCCTCCTGCGCGCGCTTTTTGCCGCTTCTGGCAACGACCAGCAGCACGGCAGTCAGCACCGCGAGCGCGATGGCCGCATAATACAGCGGCTGCGCCACAAGATAACCCAGCACGGCGCATAGCGCGGCCAGCACAAGCGCCGCGATCCAGAAATACGGCTTGCCGCCGTGCTCCGCCGTCCCGGCGAGGGCCTCGGCCCGCTGCGCGTCGCGCTCGGCGG
>ENA-ORLW01001777-ORLW01001777.1-human-gut-metagenome-genome-assembly--contig:-NODE-1777-length-21972-cov-9.188171_pt1 | contig 21972 bp, 16 predicted proteins | sample MGYA00243017_ERZ508829 | MGnify/ENA primary metagenome ERZ508829 (study PRJEB26277, sample SAMN04329776) | human gut metagenome | biome: human-associated habitat | host: Homo sapiens | place: USA...
TCGCTTACAAAACAGGATTTTCATTTACAAAGAGGGAGTCTTGGGTTACAAAGGGGATTCTCGGGTTACTATTTACCCGTCCTATTCATTATATATCATTTTATATAAAATTTTAAGTCCTATATTGCTTTTTTTGTAAAAATATAACCATTACATCCGCATTGTTCATGGTCGAACTGTTTTAGCAGATCTCTGCTCCTGCCGGCATATTTTTCTCAGGTGTTACCAACGCGAGGTTGCCTTCGGCGTCTTCTGCGCACAGGATCATGCCCTCAGACAATACTCCTGCCAGTTTCGCGGGCTTCAGGTTCACCAGTACCATAACCTTTTTGCCCACCATTTCCTCGGGGCTGTAATGCGCCTTAATGCCGGAGACGATCTGACGTACCTGACTGCCGATCTTTACCTGGCTGCACAGAAGCTTCTTGGACTTAGGCACTGCCTCACAGGAGATGATCTCACCTACCTGGAACTGCATTTTTGCGAAATCGTCATATTCGATCTCTGCCTTGGGCTCGATGTCAATGGCTTCCTGCTCTGCTTTTTCGGCTTCTGCATTTGCTTCTTCCGCTTCATGCTCCGCTGCTGCCTTGATCATGGCTTCTTCCAGCTCTGCCTCTTTTTTCGCTACCTCCTTCATATCCAGACGTGCGAAGAGGATTTCGGGCTGGTCGGTTACTTTGCTGCCGCTCTCATACAGACCGAACTGCTCCAGCTGATCAAAGTCTCGCAGGGAGGTATTCAGCTGTTTTGCAATTTTTTCAGCTGTCTCGGGCATATAGGGCTCTAACAGGGAAGCTCCGATGATGATGCCTTCCACCAGATTATACAGCACGGTTGCCAGGCGGTCTGCCTTGGCTTCGTCCTTCGCCAGTACCCAGGGCTCTGTCTCGTCGATGTATTTATTGCAGCGCTTGAAGATACCGAAGATCTCGGTCAGGGCATCTGCCACACGCAGTTCTTCCATCTTTGCCACAACTTTTGCATAGGTACCGGTCACGGTCTGTTTCAGATCCGCATCCACTGCCGCGTCATTCTCGGTCAGCTGAGCGTTTTTATTCTCTACCACACCGCCAAAGTATTTGTTGCTCATGGAGATGGTTCGGTTCACCAAGTTGCCCAGGGTGTTGGCCAGATCGGAATTGGTACGCTCTGCTACCAGCTCCCAGGTCAGGTTGCCATCGTTTTCAAAAGGCATTTCGTGCAGTACATAGTAGCGTACCGCATCCACGCCGAAATAATCTACGAGGTCATCCGCATAGACCACATTTCCTTTGGATTTGCTCATCTTGCCGCCGCCCATGAGAAGCCAGGGATGTCCGAATACCTGCTTCGGCAGAGGCTCGCCCAGTGCCATCAGGAAAATAGGCCAGTAGATGGTATGGAACCGGATGATATCCTTACCGATCAGGTGCAGGTCTGCGGGCCACAGCTTCTTGTACTGCTCGGTGCTGTTGCCGTCTGCATCGTAGCCGATACCGGTGATGTAGTTGGTCAGCGCATCCAGCCATACATAGATAACATGCTTGGGATCGAAAGTCACCGGGATACCCCAGGTGAAGGAAGTACGGGATACGCACAGATCCTGTAAGCCGGGAAGCAGGAAGTTGTTCATCATCTCGTTCTTGCGGGATACGGGCTGAATGAACTCGGGATGCTCATTAATGTGCTTGATGAGTCTGTCCGCATACTTGCTCATACGGAAGAAGTAAGCCTCCTCCTTCGCAGGCTTTACTACACCGCCGCAGTCCGGGCACTTGCCGTCTACCAGCTGGGACTCCGTCCAGAAAGACTCACAGGGAGTACAGTACATTCCCTCATAGGCCCCCTTGTAAATATCACCCTGATCATAGAGACGTTTGAATATCTTCTGTACCTGCTTCTCATGATCCTCATCGGTAGTACGGATGAACTTATCATAAGATATATTTAACAGATCACACAGTCCGCGGATGACACCGGCAATCTTGTCCACATGCTCCTTGGGTGTGATACCGGCTGCCTCTGCCTTCAGTTCGATCTTCTGACCGTGCTCATCGGTACCGGTCTGGAAGAAAACATCATAACCTTCTTTTCTCTTGAAACGTGCAATGCTGTCAGCCAGTACGATCTCGTAGTTATTACCGATATGGGGCTTGGCGGACGTATAGGCAATGGCCGTTGTAAGATAATATTTTCCTTTGCTTTCCATAAATCTGATTCTCCTTTTCTTAAAAATAAAAGCCCGTCTCCTGAAAGAACATGAAGTTCCTCAAGAAGACGAGCGTTATCTCGTGTTACCACTTCTCTTCGTCTGTACCTCACAGCACAGACCTCTTCGGGTCCGTAACCCTATCCGCTGTAACAGGCGGATCCTGTCGCAGCCTTGCTTCTACCGTTCCTATTCTGTTCCGGTATCCGTTCGGTGCGCCGCTCAGAAGCCATCTTCTCTATCTGTCCGTTCCATTCCTCTCAGCCTTGCGGAATGTTCTCTGTAAAACTTCTATGATAAATACTCTCTTCCTCATTGCATTTGCGTATTCTTACAGTAGCACAGGAAATCCGGACTGTCAATGCAGTTTTGTCTCATTACTGCTCATTACAGCTCCTCTTTTTCCCCCAGTATCAAAACAGAATATGCCGGAAGTGTGACCGCAGTTCCTTCGCGTTCGGCGATCTCCTCTCCGGTATAAAGTTCTCCAAGCAGTACCAGATCCTCTGCTGCGGTGTTACCAACGGTAAGTCCGGACAGGTCCACACTTGCAGGCTCCGCAGAAGTATTGCCCAACAGTAATAAAGTACTGTCTTCATAGCTTCTTGTCAGTGCAAAGCATTGCTCGCCGGAATACTGCTCCAGATAAGTGGTGGTGCCTCTGGCAATAGCGGGATTCTGGTTCCGGATACGGATCACCTGTTTTACATAATTGTAAATGGAATCCGGATCCTCCTGCTGTTCTTCCAGACTGTCGAATTTCATCTGAAAATCTTCCATATCCGCAGGTCCCTTGCACATGCCTTCCGCTTTGTCATCCTTGCTCCAGTACATGGGAGCACGCTTATTCTCATCCTTGCCGGAGCCCTTCATTCCCAGTTCCTCCCCATAGTAGAGGAAGACACTTCCACCGGACAACAGATTCAGGGCATTGCCAAGCTTCGTCTGTGCCTCACTGTTTTCCCCGGCATAGTAGCCTGTGCTCCGCCCCATATCATGATTCGTGTAAAAAGGGGCATTGATGTAATCCGGATTGTACTGCGCATACATAGCCTGCTCCGCTTCCAGATTCTTTGCATAGGATGCCGCGGATGCCTTGCCATTTACCACATTTGCGATGATTCCGGACTTGTCAGCGAAGGTAAAATCAAACATGCTGTCCACGCCGCTCGCGTAATATTGCGCATAGGTATTCTGATCTGTCCAGCATTCACACACCAGATAATTCTCCGGGTCCTTGCCATGGACATAATCGGCAAACCAGCTTAAAATCTCGACATTGTCTTCCACAGAGCCGGTGACGTATTCCTTCACCGCATCCAGGCGGAAACCATCCACGCCCATATCCAGCCAGAAGTCCGCCACCTGCTCAAATTCCCGGCGCACCTCTTCATTCTGCAGATCCAGATCCGGCATGCCGTCCCAAAATCTTGCTTCATAATACCAGTCTGCCCCATTTACCTGCGCATATCCGCTCTGGGCTTCCCTTGAAAAATGGTAATAATCTATATAAGGACATTCTGAGGAGTCAGGCTCAGCTCCCTCCGGCAGATTTTTCAGATACTCCGTTGCCTGTAAAAACCATGGATGCCTACTGGAAGAATGGTTCATCGCCAGATCCAGGATCACACGGATCCCACGGTCATGGCAGGCTGTCAGCAGCTTTTGGAAATCATCCAGGGTACCGTACTGCGGATCAATATTCTCGTAATCCGTAGTGTCGTATTTATGATAGGTCGTGGAGGGCATTACCGGCATGAGCCAGATGCCGTTGATCCCTAAGTCCGTATCCGTCGTATCGTCACCATCATTCAGGTAGTCCAGTTTGTCCAGGACTCCCTGCAGATCGCCGATGCCGTCACCGTCACTGTCATAGAAGGAATAGACAAGAATCTCGTAGTAGGTGCGGTAGTTGTCGTCTATGATCTGTAACGCCCGACCATCCTGCGCTAACGATACAGCACTGCCTGTGTTGTCAGTGTTGCTGTCCGTGCTCTGGTTCTGTGGGGTGGCAGTCCCATCCTGTGTACCCGCAGACGCACTGCCTGCTGCCTGGTCGCTTCCTCCGCAGGCAGCCAGAGATACCGTCATCCCTGCTGCAAGTATCAATGCCCATAATTTTCTGTTCCATCTGCTCATCATTTTCTCTTACTCCTCCAATCCACTTTTTTCAAACCGGAACCATTTGAAATCAAAATTACAGCCCGGTAGGAAGACAAATGTCACCTTCTGTTCTCCCGTCACTTTCTGTATCGGGAATCGCATCTCACGATATTCCCCGCTATGCGGGAAGGGTAGTACCTGCGTCTCCCCATTACTGAATCGCAACTGTATCGTATTGTGCTGCAGAGGTGTCCTTCCGCATATGACGATACTGTCAGAAGCATCTGCTCCAAAGTCCATATCCACATATTCCAGAGAAACATTGTTGCCGATCTGTTCAATGGCATCCGCGGTTCTCACAAAGCTGTCTCCATAAGTAACGCCGTCTGTGAGGGCAGACAGTCTCGCATAAGCTTTCTCCTGTTTGGTAAAATGAAACTCCTTCAGGAAAAATTTATCTTCCGACACAATTGTCAGATTTACCACGCCTTTCAGTCTCCGGGACAGTGTAAATGTCTCCGGTTGGAAGACCTCCCAGATGCCGGGCTTCTGATAGGTGACTTCTCCGACAAGTTCTCCCGTCTCTCCGAATCCGGATGCATTCTCCCTGGGTTCTCCCTCCCAGATTTGAATTCTGTGAGGGTCATTATCATTCGCAAAAATAGCCAGCGTGATCTCATCACTTCCGAATTCGCCGAAATCTACGGATCTATAAACCAGACCGGTAGGCTGTGCTTTATCCGTTCCGGCACTGTTCTCCACACCGCGGCTCACATCCCCGCCAAAACTTGTGTCATAGGAAATAGCAGTAACCGGTTCATAAGGTGACCGAAACGTCTGTCCCATTCCCTCCACCTGAAACTCCAGCTGTGAGATCATTTTCACAGAAGGGGTACCGTTGCAGGACATACATCTCACCTGGAAACTTCCGTCACTGATGCCTGTGATACGGATGCCTTCGCCGTCCGGAAGCTCTTCCGGCTTTGCGATCGGGCTGGGAATACCCGTGGCATCCGTAATGCTCCACAGAAGCTTACGGTCAGTGGCTTCCATAGGATAAATACAGGTATGCAGCAGTACAGAAGGGTTTTCCGGTGTCAGCGTCGTTGCGGCTGCGCTCAGTTCCAGCTTGCGTACCGGCACGAATCCGGGTTCCACAAAGGCAGGCGGATATTCTCTGTTTTCTTCCGTTGCACAGATGCCAGGACGGATTGGTGCTTCGATAGCATAAAGCGTCACTGTCGCCGTGCGGTGCCCGGCAGCTGCATTGTCCGGAGTCTCGACTACTGCCGTGGCTGTTCCGGTGACGGTTTCATCGGTCATGCTCGCCGTGGCTGTCCATGCGTCCTCCACGGTCACACGAATCTCTCCGGGGATCGTTTTTGCAGCGATCATCGCCAGAAGCTTCCCCTGGAACAGCTTGCGGACAGTTCCCTTGTAGGCATCGTAATCGGTACTGTCACCATTGTCCAAACCTACGAGACGTCCGGCGCCTTCCACGGTCACTCTCACATAATCGGAAGCATTTTCCACGGGATGTCCGTCCTTATCTTCTGCCGCGATCTCCAGGAAGATCATATCTTCGCCGTCGGCACACAAAGTAGTTTTGTTTGCTTTTAATACATAATGATCGGTGTTGCCAAAGGAATGTCTCTCCTGTCTGGCAATCTCTCTGCCGGTCTCATCGTAAGCCACAGCGCAGATACTACCTGGCACATAAGGTACTTTCCAGGAAGGCTGCAACACCGTTCCCTTTTCATGATCGATCTGCCGCCTTCCCTGTGATACGCCGTTTACGAACAGTTCCACCTCCGGAGCATTGCTGGTGATCCGCACATCCACCTGCTGCCCCGGATTGAAGTCCCAATAAGGGTAGACATGAATCATAGGATCTTTTTTCACATCTGTCCACTCTGCGCGGAAGAGATAGTAGGAATCCTTCGGAAATCCCGCTGTATCCATCTGCCCGAAATAGCTGTTTTTCGTCTGATAAGGTGTCGGCTCACCGATGTAGTCAATAGCTGTCCAGATGAACTGTCCACAGGAATAGGGGGTATCTCTGTCCATAATGATACAGTATTCCGTATTTTTGGCTGCCCAGCTGGTAGTACTGTTACCCAGAGCGGAGCACTGTTCGTCTGCTTCGATCAGTGTCGCCCGATCCAGCGGGAAATGATAGATGCCGCGGCTCTGTACGACAGAAGAAGTCTCACTTCCGTAAATGATCCAGTCCGGATACTTTTTATGGTGCTCTTCATAATATTTTTCCGCGTAATTATATCCCGCCAGCTTCACGATATCTGCACATTTCTGTGCGTTTTCCCATGGCATATAGTTCGAACCGATGGTCACAGGTGCCACATTACGGTAGTCCCACTTTCTGACCGCGGCAATGAGGCTTCCGGTGATCTCCTGTCCGTGGGCATCCGCATGGGTGTCTGGGATCTCGTTACCGATGCTCCACATAATAATGCAAGGGTGATTGCGATCCCTACGGATCCAGCTGCGGACATCCTTTTCCATCCAATCCTTGAAAAATCTGGCGTAATCATATGGATTCTTGGCCATCTCCCACATGTCGAAGGCTTCGGACAATACCAGAAAGCCCATCTCGTCCGCCAGTTCCATCACTTCCACTGCCGGCATGTTGTGAGAAGTCCGCAGGGCATTGACGCCCATGGAACGCATGAGTTTGAACTTACGGCGCATGGCTTCCTTGTGGAAAGCCGCGCCCAGTGCTCCGAGGTCATGATGGTCACAGGTACCGTTCAGTCGGATCTTCCTGCCATTTAATAAAAAGCCCCTGTCGGGATCAAATTGTATGGTGCGGAAGCCGATACGGAAATGTTCCTGCTGACATAGTTCCCGTCTGTTAGTCTCCTGCTCTCTCCACAGGCATACCTGCAGATCATATAAGTAAGGATCCGTAATGTCCCATTTCCTCGGATTATCCACAGGGATCGTCATGGATATCTTGTTCTGTCCACAGGTGAGGGGCTGTTTTACCCGGAAGAGCTCCGAGGTTTCTGTTTCTATAGGGCTTTTGCTGTTATCAGTATCTCGCAGACAGTATTCCAGTTCATAATTTCCACTATCTGTTCCCCATTCCAGTTCCGTGTCGATAGTCAGGTCATAACCCTTTTTCGTCTCAACAGAAGATGTGTAGATGCCGTCCAGAGGAATATGTGTCTCCGGCAGCCGGATCATCCACACATTCCGGTAGATTCCTGCACCGCTATACCATCTGCTGTTGGGTGCCTGAAATACAACACGCAGAACGATTTCATTGTCTCCCTCATGTAAAGCATCCGTAATATCCCAGTCAAAGGTAGAATAGCCGTATTTCCAGTCGCCAAGGTGCTCACCGTTTACATAAATAGAAGAATCCATGTAGACACCTTCAAAGCGGAGGATGACACGGTCATCATTTCCTGTTTTATCCGGGGCATAGGCAAAGTTCTTCCGGTACCAGCCAATGCTGTCTTCATAGAGATTCTTCGTATCATAGATCAACCAGTCATGGGGCAGATCCACCGGCTGCATTTTGGCTTCCCAGATCTGCCTGTCTTCCCAGTTCACACCTAATGCTGTTTTGGCAAAATACCAATTATCATTCCATAACGTTCTGCTGTTCATCGAAATTTCTGCCCTTTCTGTCCATATCGTTTCCTGTCAGGTTCCTGCTTCTATAGTGCTGCTTTTCCTACTTGTGTCCCGTCTTATCGTTGTCTGATATGGTCTTCACATCCACTCGGTCTTCCAAACGTTTTACTATGTAAACTGCCAGTACTGCATCCAATGTTCCCAGTACCATGCCACCCAGAATGTCCGTGGGATAGTGCACGAAGAAATAGAGTCTGGAAAAAGCAATGATCGCTGCCACCAGCAGACTTAAAATACCTGCCTTACGATAATAGCTGAAAATGGTCACCGCTCCGGCAAAACCGTTGGAAGTGTGTCCCGAAGGGAAGGAATATTCCGAAGGGAACGGAATTTTCAGCGTCACACCGGTGTCCACTGCGCAGGGCCGGGGTCTGGCAATCACATTTTTCAAGAACAAATTTCCCACAAGGTATGTAACGGCCATGGCGATCATCATCGTCAGGCCGCATTTCCGGGTCTTAGGTATACAGGTCAGCACAATCGCAATAACGATCCATACCAGACCGCTTTCTCCCATCGTAGTAAAAAAACGCAGGATCTCTGTCAGCCATTCCTGATGGATCCCCTGAATTGCATGTAATATCTGTAACTCCATATTGCTCTCCATTCCGTAGACGGCTGTCTGTCCTTACGTCACCGTCTGTCGGCAGTCTGCGCCTTCCACTAGGCGTTCACGCTGTTAATCCTGCCGTCACTACGCAGGCAATCGTTTTCTCAAAATTATTGCATTCTATTTAAGAACGCCTTTGCATTGGCCGCGATGTCATCCTTGAATACAGCAGAGCCTGCCACGATAACATTGGCTCCCTTCTCCAATGCCTGCACTACGTTGTCCAGATGAATACCGCCGTCTACTTCCAGATCGATAGCGAGTCCTCTGTCCGTGATCATTTTACGGATCACCGCTACCTTATTCAGGCATTCCGGGATCAGCTTCTGTCCGCCGAAACCGGGTTCTACGGTCATCACCAGTACCATATCCACCAGTTCCAGATAAGGTTCCACAGCCTCTGCCGGGGTGGCGGGTTTGATGGTGATGCCAACCTTTTTGCCGGTGGCACGTATTTTATCAATGCATCCCTTCACATCTTCTGTGGCTTCCAGATGAAAATTCACCAGATCCGCACCGCAGGCAGCGAACTCTTCCACATAGCGCTCCGGCTTCTCGATCATCAGATGCACATCCAGGAACATGTCTGTGTGGGGTCTCACTGCCTTCAAGACAGGCATTCCGTAAGAGATTGAAGGCACAAACAGTCCGTCCATCACGTCTACATGCAGCCAGGGCACACCGGCTCCTTCCACAGCTTTGATATCCTCTCCCAGCTTCCAGAAATCCGCCGAAAGAATTGAAGGTGATAAAATATTCATGATACTCCTCATTTCTGCCCCTTAGGGCCTTGTCTGCAACACTTTTCCCTTTGAAAAGGAAATCGTATTCCGTATGCGTCTATTCTAACAAACTTGTATTCTTAAAACAAGATAAACTAAAAGGAACCTTTCCTTTTGGAAAAAGTTCCTCTCTTCGTGTCTTGTGATCACGTAATTCTCTATAGATTTTTGACATCCTCTTTTAACTGCTCCCAGGCATCTTCATGCTCTGTATAGTATATGGGACATTTTTTTCCACCGCAGTCATAGTGGCGGAGAATATCCTCCGGTTCCAGTTCATAGGCATCGATCAGCCAACTCAGCAGTCTGATCAGGGAATCGTAGGTCTCCTGAGTGAACTGTCCGTTGTCCGCCTTATAGCAGCATTCGATAGAGATGGAATCCTCGTTACGGGTCTGCACCGCGTAAGCGATCTCATCCAAAGGAACACACTGGATGATTTCCCCGTTATAGCCGATGATGAAATGCGCGCTGGCACTGCGCTCATGATTGTCCTTAAGCTGTTCGAAATAACTGCGGTTCTGTGCCGCACTGGTGCCGGGGTTGGCAGTATAATGCACGAAAATATTATTCACCTCCGTCAAGGGATCTCCCGGTCTGGAATATTCATTTACCGTGAGGAAATCCTCCGTCCAGTCAGGGTGCGCTGCGTAAGTCTCCGCCGACAGTCCCTGGATCCTAGTCCCCATGGTATTCTCAGTCCCTTTTCCCACCTGCTGCGCCATATCTATTGCTTCCATCGGTGTGCTGGCTTCCGCAGTACTGGCAGGCACCTTCAAAAGCTTTGTCAATGCGACGATTCCTACCAGAATTCCTGCACAAAGCAAAGTCATCCGGATATATCTGCGGATTCTTGCCCGTCTGCGGCGACGCTGTCTCTCCGCCCTCGTCAGGCGTTGTCTTGTGCGCGTGTTGTAGGTATTGTCTCTGCATACGTTTCCATCAGATACAGCAGCCGCAGTTTTCTGTTTCTGTTGGCGGATTCTGTTTTCCTGCTGGGGCACTGCACTATGATGTCGTTGTTCTATGCGCCTTCCTATATGTCTGCCCGTATTTTTCCCGGTTTGATAATCCACCAGATACGGATTCCTCCGCATCTGCGTTATATGGATCTCTGCCTGTCTGCCCGAACGATTTTCCTGCATCATATTGCCAGTCCCTCCGAATGAATTACTTTCTACGGGTTTCAATATAACGCGGAATTGTCACATTTTACGTCACATTTTTCTTAAGAAATTATAAATTTCTCCTATAACAGTTCTTGCAGATATGTTTCGATCTCTTTCGCGGTAATTTGATGGGCTTTCATGCCGGGATGCAGGCGGCTGCCTACGGTATCCGGTGTAGTGTCGGGAAGTTGCAAAAAGTGTATCCGGGAATCGGCGGTCTGCTTCGCATAGCCTTCCACAGCTTCCCGGATGGCGGACAGGAAGTTGTCTCCCAGCATACCGTAACCCCAGATGATCTGTGCTGTGGGGTTGCTTTCCCGCACTACTTTCAGGAAATCGCCGATGGCTGTAGTCAGGATTTCTTTAACTTCTTCTATATCCCTTGTTCCTGCCCATTCCTGCCCCAGTTCCGCTGCAGACTGAATCGCTGTGACATCATTGGTTCCCAGATTGATAATGACCGCATCCGGCTGCCATGCCTCGAAATCATAATCTTCCAACGCTCCCAAAGAAGCATTCCTCTCCCCGGTGAGTAAGCCACAGACCTGTGTGTAAAACGGAGGAATCTTATTCTCCACATTTCCATCCCATCCGGTGACCGTCATCCCCCGGAACAGGCACACTTCATTTTTCCCTTTATTTAACGGAACTCTACTGATCTGCACACCGTTCAGTTCCACCGCAAGCCACGGTTCATAAGCATCGTAATCGGCATTTACCTCCACCTGAATTTCACTGCCGGTATAGATAAATTCTATTCCGCTGCCGGTCCAGAATAAGTTCACCACATCCGTTCCCGTGGTGCGTCCCAACACCCGTACCTGCGGCAATGCTGCTACACTGACTATCTTTTTTTGCTCCATCTTTTCTCCCACGCCTTCTCTACATGATCTGTATATATCGAATCATATCACACCGTTTCTCTTCCGTATAGTTTTTCTCACCATCATGATTTACCTGATTTTCTTTTTCTATGCTTCGTTGTATTCGCCGTCATGATATGTTACCATGAAATCAGCCACACCGTCTTTATAAAGGAGCTATTTGTCATGCATTTTGTCCAGGCGAAGGGGATTTTATCTCAGAATAACGGAATGAATATTTACCGCGGATGCTCCCACGGCTGCATTTATTGTGACAGCCGCAGCAGATGTTACGGTTTTACACACGCCTTTGAAGATATCGAGGTTAAGAAAAATGCTCCTGAACTGTTGGAGCAGGCATTACGTTCAAAACGGCACAAATGCATGATCGGTACAGGTGCCATGTGCGATCCGTATCTTCCCGCTGAAAAAGAGCTTCAATTGACCAGAAAATGTCTGGAACTGATAGATCGGTATGAATATGGCGTTACGGTACTCACAAAATCCAATCTGGTGCTTCGGGATCTCGATCTGCTGCAATCTATCAATAAGAAGGCCAAAGCAGTCGTGCAGATGACGCTCACTACTTATGATGAGGAGCTGTGCTGTAAGATTGAACCGCATGTGTCTACTACGAGAGAGCGTTTTGAAGCGTTGATGAGATGTAAAGAGTTGGGAATACCGACTCTTGTGTGGATGACACCGATTCTTCCTTTTATTAACGATACCAGGGAGAATATAGAAGGCTTGCTTGATTATTGCCTGCTGGCAGGAGTTCAGGGGATTCTGGTGTTCGATGTTGGTGTCACGCTGCGGGAAGGCGACCGGGAATATTTCTATCAGGCGCTGGATCGTGATTTCCCCGGCATCCGACAAAAATATATCAGCACCTACGGAAATGCCTACGATATTCCCAGTCCTTATGCAAAAGAGCTTATGGCACTGATTCAAAATACCTGCGTAGCGAATGGTATGCTGTGTTCCCCGAAGGAATGCTTTACTTACCTGCATGAATTCCCCGAGAGATACGTGCAGCAGACATTATTTTAAATTGAGAGTTAGTTGAATACCGCCCGGATGACTTTGTTGTCTTCTCGGGTGGTGTTTTTGTTTTGATGTTCCGATCTTTACTGCCTGAAATCTATTTAGTGCTGTATAAGCAGTAAGTTTGAAGTGATTTTCTTTTACAGTGACTGATATTTACTGCCGGAATGGAAGCATCCTATGCCGAAGCAGTAATTTTTGGAGCGTTTTCATGGATTCTTCCATAAAAATACTGCTTGGATTTCTAAAAACACTTTCCGGGCAGTATTTATACTTGCTTTGTTAACGTAGGGTTGCCAACGACTATATGAACTCCTTCTGTACCCTTCTTCCGCCTCAGCTCTGCGTTTTGGGTCTATGCAGAAAAAAACGTGTTGTGAGATACGAAATTTGCTACAAATAACGCATAAAAAGATGAATATGGGTCTATAGGAAAAAAGCTGGCTCTGAGATACTCATTTTGAAGAAATTGAGTATCTGGCAGGCGAATTTTTCGCTATAGGCCCATATTGTTTCGTTTTTGTTTTTTACCCATCCCCCAAAAGTACCTACAGGGAAATTTATCTTCTATAGACCCACGAAGATTTTCAAAAACCAGTAGCCCCAAGGTTTCCTTTAAAACAGCCTTAAACTAATGAAAATGGTGGAAATTGAATAGAAAAAAGTTCTATAGAAGAAGCAATTCCTCTGTATTAGATCTTTTCTGCAATTATGGAGGAAATTATTTACTCCTAAAACAATAATTCCACTATTTCCTGTTATTCGATGGATTTTAGCGGAATCAGTAAACAGAACGCCCACAGTGGACGGAATGTCATGCCGCGATGTCTGTCGGAGGGTGTCCGTTGGACGCACAGTATAAAGTCAAAAACAAAAACAGCGACTTGTGAGCAAGCTCCCAGATCGCTGTTTCTGTTTTGACTTTGCATGGCTCGTAACTCTCAATTTTGCAAAGGACACAGGTGCTATACCATCTTGAATCCTTTCGCCTTCAGGCAGATCTCCACTTCCTCAGGATCTGCGGTATGCAGGATCATGACAGGGGTAGAAGAATCACGGTTGAAGGACAGGTAGGTATAGTCCACATTGACATTGCTGTCTAAGAGAGCTGTCAGCAGGGTATTCAGTGCACCGGGCTTATCCTCGATCTCTACAGCCAGGACATCCACGAAACGGCAGAGGTAGCCTTTCTCTGTAAGGACTTCTTTTGCCTTGTCGGGATCGGAGACAACCATACGGTTGATTCCGTACTCCGCACCATCGTTGGTAACGGAACCCCAGATATTGATGCCTGCTTCATACAACGCATTGGTCATAGTCTGCAGGGCTCCTTTTTTATTTTCAGCGTAAATGGATAATTGTTTTAACATTTCGATATTACCTCCTCATTACAGTCTGACTGTTATGCAGTCTGTCGAAAACTTCCGACACTTTATTATGATAAAGCATTATTACAAAATAATCAACCCGGAGTTCACATTTGTATCTAAAAATCAAAGCAACTATTCCGAACCCCATTCGCAAAACCGCCTCTGCTAAAGGTTGTGGCAATGTCGCAACTTTTAAAAGAGCATCAGTCATTTGACTAATGCTCTTTGCTAATTACTCTATTTTATGGATGTCGGGTTCAAAAGTCCTCGACATTTATAAAGTTCCGTGTGAGAACAGTCCTACCGGTCCCTGAGGAGGATCCTTATGATCCTTCGACTCCTCGGAAGCATCGTTTTTCTGCTCTGCGGATTCTTCAGGCTTCTCCTGTGTGGAAGTCTCTTCTTTTGCGGATTCTGCAGGCTCCTTTGCGGTATCCTGTGCCGGTGCAGTCTGCTCTTTTGCTTCCTGCAGGCTGTCTTCGAAAGTCAGGGGCTGGAAAGCCGGATTGGTGGAAGTCATGACCTGTTCCCCAATGGTCACATCCACGCTGTTTCCCTTTACTGCACCGCCCGCAGCATTGGTTTCTATCACTTCTTTCTTCTCTTCCTCTTGGTCAAGCAGTCCCTTTTCTCTACGGAAGATCTCCATGAATTCCTTACCGGTAATGGTCTCACGCTCGATCAGGAACGCTGCCAGCTTATCCATCAGTTCTCTGTTCTCGCGAAGCATCTGTAATGCCTGATCATAACTTTCCTTGATCATGGCAACGACTTCTTCGTCAATGGCTGCTGCCGTTTCATCACTACAGTTCAGCGCGGTTCTTCCCTCCAGATACTGGCTCTCTACAGTAGCCAGTCCCACGAGGCCAAAGCGCTTGCTCATACCGTAACGGGTGATCATATTACGGGCAATAGAAGTAGCTTTTTCAATATCATTGGCTGCACCCGTGGTCACGGTATCAAATACTACTTCCTCAGCGGCACGTCCGCCCACCAGTCCTACCAGCATATCCCGAAGTTCTGCCTCGGTGTTGAGGTATTTTTCCTCCTCCGGTACCTGCATGACATACCCCAGCGCACCCATGGTACGGGGCACAATGGTAATCTTCTGCACCGGCTCGGAATTTTTCTGCAGGGCACTGATCAGTGCATGACCGACCTCATGATAGGATACGATACGACGCTCCTCCTTGCTCATGATGCGGTCCTTTTTCTCCTTACCTACCAGTACCTGTTCTACTGCTGCGAACAGATCCTTCTGGCTGACGAATTCTCTGCCTTCCTTGACGGCATTGATGGCAGCCTCGTTGATCATATTGGCGAGATCGGAACCTACCGCACCGCTGGTCGCCAGTGCAATAGCATCCAGATCTACGGTCTCATCCATCTTCACATCCTTGGCATGTACCTTCAGGATCTCCACACGTCCTTTGAGATCCGGCTTGTCTACGATGATCCGGCGGTCAAAACGTCCGGGACGTAACAGGGCTTTGTCCAGGATCTCCGGGCGGTTCGTCGCACCCAGGATCAGGATACCCTTAGAACTGTCGAAACCATCCATCTCGGACAGCAGCTGGTTCAGGGTCTGTTCCCGCTCCTCGTTGCCTCCGCCGTACTTAGAATCACGGCTGCGGCCGATGGCATCGATCTCATCGATAAATACGATACAGGGAGCATTCTTGGTTGCTTCCTTGAACAGGTCGCGGACACGGCTGGCGCCCACACCTACATACAACTCAATAAAGTCGGAACCTGTCAGGGAAAAGAACGGCACATGTGCCTCACCTGCCACTGCTTTTGCAAGCAAAGTCTTACCGGTTCCGGGAGGTCCCACTAACAGGGCTCCCTTGGGAAGTTTTGCACCGATCTTGGAATATTTCTGGGGATTGTGCAGGAAATCCACGACCTCCACCAGAGATTCCTTTGCTTCGTCTTCTCCGGCTACGTCCTTAAAAGTAACACCAGTTTCCTTCTGTACATATACTTTGGCATTACTCTTGCCGACGCCCATGGGACCTCCACTGCCGCCCATTTTACGGAACAAGAATCCGGCTACGACCCAGATCAGCACTACAGGTAATACTACCGTTACCAGAATCTCCATCAAAAAGCTGGAGGTATTACTGCTGATACGGGTACCCGTCACACCATGCTCCTGTAATCTGCCCGTCAAAGTATCCAGATCCTCCATCAGCATCGTATAATATACCGTCTTAGACTGCGTTGCCTTCTGAGTAATACCATAAAAGGTCACATAACTGTCAGGTGCCGGCGTAGCTGCCGCTTCCTTTTTCAGCTGTACCGTGATCACACCGCTTTCCTTATTTACCTCTACTGCTTCCACCTTATCCGCTTCCAGATCCTTCAGGAAATCCGTATAAGACACCTCCGTACCATTGCCGGTTCCGAAAAATGCATTATACAACATCAATATGGCGATCACTGTCATCAGACCGGACAGGATCATCATCAGGATACTGGGACGCCTTGGCGGACGATTTCCGTTGCCTCCGTTACCGTTATTGCCGTTCCCGCCATTGTTGCCGTTACCGGGAGCACCGTTGCCATTGCCGCCGTTACCGGAGCCATAGCCGTTATTATATGATTCAGATAATATTCTCATGTCATCTCCATTTTCTACTTTATTTTATTGTCTCTATTTTTTCTATATTTAATATTCTCATATTCCGAGACAATAAATTTATTGTAACTATTTAGCCCCATTTGCAGAACGCAGTTTTACATGGCTCTGAATAGTTACAATCTATTTTATTATAGAGATAACCTGCGGATAAATCAATAGCACAAATGTGAAAAAAGCATGAAAAGCAGGCTATATCACACTATTTATCCATGAATCCGAAATACCGTCACTTCTCCAAAACATGACTCGTTTGACACATACTGTGGAATTCTCTCCGACAGCATATCTTTGTGGTCTGTATGCAGGTGTCCGCAGATGAGAGCCTTCACGCATCAGGAAAATAGACGTTCCCGAAATCAGTGAAGTAACCACCAGTCCTGCGTAAGTATTCGTCAGATGCAGGCTCTGAATTGTTGTGTAATTCGTGATCACGACTACCTCTCCCGGGATCATGGTCGTCATCAGTACCAGACTGAACAGCAGCTTTTTCAGAGGAAATTCGAAAAATACGAATCCGTAGGCTGCCAGACAGGCAATCACGATTTGTGTTGCAATGGAAACCAGACATACAATTCCGGAATTCAGCAGATAACTGAAAAGCGGTACTGCTTTGATCACTTCCAGGTAATTTTGCAATGTCGGAGCATTCGATAACAGAAATCAGTATTAACAGAAACAGAAACATCGCCTGTACACATGCTGTCTCAAACCTCCCGTTGATAATGGCATTTTCATAAATATAGTAAAGCAGATTCTTCGTTCCATTGGCAGGTCCGCCCACAGCGCGTAGGGCATCTGCGGGTCCACCCGATCTCTGCTCCGCCTAACAGTTCATTCAGAAGTCCGTTTTTCTGCCGGTAGATAAACAGAAAAATTGCTGCCGCCATCTTCACCGTGATCCAGATCACCTGCCAGAAGGAGCTTTTCCCCAGGATCGGGCTTCTGTTGTTCTGCGCTATGCTGCTGTTGTTTTTTGTCGTTACTGTCTGTGCTGTCATTCTTTTTCGCCTCACGTTTTATCTGTGCTTTATCATAGCCAAAAAATTTTTGTAAATACCATGTAGGTGTAAATTTTTGTAAAATTCTGTAAAAGAATTTCTCCCATTCATGTAAAACAATAATCAATCTATGTTAGCTCTTTGTTTAAAATTGCTCATTATGTGATTATTTGCCCAAAATTGTTAGATATAATAATGATTTCCAAAAAAAATTTTACTTTTCAGTAGATTTTTGGGAGACACTAAACTATAATAGAACATCATGGGATTTTAGTTGCAAAGATCCATAGAGAAAGGTGTCAGCAATGTACAAGATAGGTTTTGACAATGACAAATACCTCAGTCTGCAGTCTGAGAAGATCAAGGAGCGTATCGCGAAATTCGGCGGCAAGCTGTATCTGGAATTCGGCGGCAAGCTGTTCGATGATTATCACGCTTCCCGTGTTCTGCCCGGTTTCCATCCGGACAGCAAGATCAATATGCTGGCACAGTTAAAGGACGAGGCAGAAATCGTCATCGTCATTAATGCAGCAGATATCGAGAAGAATAAAGTCCGCTCCGATCTTGGCATTACCTATGATCTGGATGTGTTACGTCTGATCGATGCTTTCCGTGGCTATGGTCTGTATGTCGGCAGTGTATGTCTGACCCGCTTTGCCGGGCAGCCCAGTGCCATTGCTTATCAGAAAAAACTGGAGTCTCTGGGAATGAAGGTATACCGCCATTATTCCATTCCCGGATATCCTTCCAATATTCCGTTCATCGTAAGCGATGAGGGTTACGGTAAAAATGATTATATTGAAACATCCCGTTCTCTGGTAGTCGTTACTGCTCCCGGACCCGGAAGCGGCAAAATGGCTACCTGTCTCTCCCAGCTGTATCATGAATACAAGAGAGGCATCAAGGCCGGTTATGCCAAGTATGAGACTTTCCCGATCTGGAATATTCCGTTAAAGCATCCGGTGAACCTGGCTTATGAAGCCGCTACCGCAGACTTGAACGATGTTAATATGATCGATCCGTTCCATCTGGAAGCTTACGGTGAGACCACGATCAATTACAATCGCGACGTGGAGATCTTCCCCGTAGTCAGCGCTATGTTCGAGAAGATCATGGGCAGCTGCCCTTACAAGTCTCCTACTGACATGGGTGTCAATATGGCAGGCTTCGGTATTGTCGATGACGAAGCTGTCCGCGATGCCGCCAAACAGGAAATCATCCGCCGCTACTACCACACTCTGTGCCAGAAGCGCCAGGGTACCGCCGGTGACGACCAGATCTTAAAGCTTGAGCTTCTGATGAAGCAGGCAGGTGTCACCATCGACGATCGCGCAGTAGTCAGTGCAGCCAATATCAAAGCAGAGACCACCGGGGAACCGGCAGCTGCGATCCAGCTTCCGGACGGCAGAGTCCTCACCGGGCGGACCAGTACTCTGCTGGGTGCTTCTTCCGCATTATTATTAAATGCCCTGAAAGCTCTGGCAGGCATTCCGGACGAAGTACAGCTGATCTCACCTACCGCCATCGGTCCCATCCAGGATCTGAAGACGAACTATCTGGGGAACCGCAATCCCAGACTTCATACAGATGAGACGCTGATCGCCCTTTCCATCTGTGCAGCTTCGGATGATACCGCGAAGGCTGCTGTGGAGCAGTTGAAGAACCTGAAAGGTTCCGAAGTGCACTCCAGCGTGATCCTGTCCCAGATCGACATGAATACCTTCCGCAAGTTAGGCGTGAATCTGACATGCGAACCTCATTATCAGAACCAGAAGCTGTATCACAACTAAACATTTTGTCATTCTACTATAAATTATGGCAGTTATTGAGCGAAGGCGCTCCCCAAGGGGAGTTTCTCGCTCTTTTTATTTTATAAATTGTTTTTGTATATCAAAAGGAGGAGAAAATTATGGCAGTAAAGTACGTGTTTGTGACCGGAGGAGTCGTATCCGGTCTGGGAAAAGGAATTACCGCAGCTTCCCTGGGAAGACTGTTAAAAGCAAGAGGTTACAAAGTAACCATGCAGAAATTTGATCCATATATTAATATTGATCCCGGCACCATGAACCCGATACAGCACGGCGAAGTATTCGTCACGGAGGATGGCACGGAGACCGATCTGGATCTGGGACATTATGAGCGTTTTATTGATGAGAATCTGGATAAAAATTCCAACGTTACCACCGGTAAGGTATACTGGTCCGTATTGCAGAAGGAGCGTCGTGGTGATTACGGCGGAGGTACTGTACAGGTCATCCCCCATATCACCAATGAGATCAAGAGCCGCTTTTACCGCAACTTTACAGATGATGAAACCCGTATCGCCATCATCGAGGTAGGCGGTACCGTAGGTGACATCGAGAGCCAGCCTTTCCTGGAGTCCATCCGTCAGTTCCAGCATGAGGTGGGGCATGACAATGCCATTCTGATCCATGTAACGCTGATTCCTTATCTGAGTGCTTCTCAGGAGCTGAAGACCAAGCCTACCCAGGCCAGTGTTAAGGATCTGCAGGGCATGGGCATCCAGCCGGATATCATCGTCTGCAGAAGTGAGCATCCTCTGGATCAGTCCATCAAGGATAAGATTGCTCTGTTCTGTAACGTACCTCAGAGTCATGTATTGCAGAATCTGGATGTGGAATATCTGTATGAGGCTCCGTTAGCTATGGAAAAAGAGCATCTGGCACAGGTAGCCTGTGAATGTCTGCATCTGGATTGTCCGGAGCCGGATCTGACAGACTGGAAGAAGATGGTAGAGGATCTGCGTCATCCAACCGATGAAGTGCAGGTGGCTCTGGTCGGAAAATATGTCTCTCTGCATGATGCCTATATCAGTGTCGTAGAGGCTTTGAAGCATGGCGGTATCACCAATCATGCGACCGTACACATCAAATGGATCGACTCCGAGACGGTAACGCCTGAAAATGTGGATGAACTGTTAGGTGACTGCAACGGTGTCCTGGTACCCGGCGGCTTCGGTTCCCGGGGTATCGAAGGCAAGATCCTGGCGATTCAGTATGCAAGAACCCACGGGGTTCCCTTCCTGGGACTGTGTCTGGGAATGCAGCTGACGATCGTAGAATATGCAAGAAATGTCATTGGGTATACGGATGCCCACAGTGTGGAACTGGATCCTAACACCACACATCCTGTGATCGCTCTGATGCCGGATCAGAACGGCGTCGAGGATATCGGCGGTACCTTAAGACTGGGTGCATACCCTTGTGTACTGGATAAAGATTCCCGTGCTTACCAGCTCTACGGACAGGAGAACATCTCTGAGCGACATCGTCATCGTTACGAGGTCAACAACGATTATCGTGCCGTCCTCGCTGAGAACGGTCTTCGTCTGTCCGGATTGTCTCCTGACGGACGTATCGTGGAGATGTGCGAGCTTACCGAGCATCCCTTCTTCGTAGCCACCCAGGGACACCCCGAGCTCAAGTCCAGACCCAACAGACCCCATCCGTTGTTTAAGGGATTCGTGGAGGCAGCTTTGGAGAATAAACACCGGAAATAAATTGAAAGTTTACGCGGGCAATGAGCCGCGCATAGGCAAAATAAGAACCGTGATTACGAGCTTGCTCGGTTTTTACTTTTGTCGTGATGCGGCGAATGCCGCAATATGAAATAAATGTGGCGCATCTTTTATGAATAACTCCCGGAGCAGACGGCCCTCCGGGAGTTCTGTTTGTATTTAAAGCAACATTTTTCACTAAAAAAATACAAAAACATGAAATTTTGGCCTATTATAAGTGATTATTTTCGCTAAAATAGGAAAAATAATTAAATCAGTACAAAAAATGTTTGATTTAGAAGTTTTTTTGTACTGATTTTGCTATTTTGATGCGATTTGCGCCAAAGCAATAGAAATAGCTGCGGGCACTAACGCTCTATTTTGCAATCTTTACCATCGAAGCAGCAGATATGTCTATGGTGTACAAATATTATGAAAAAAGCTGAACTTCCTCTTACTTTTTATCATTTCGCAAATACATCAAAATTCCATGGATAACTCTGCCCAGGCATGATCCTATCACCGCCCCGGCAATGGTGATTCCCAGTATTTCCACATAGCGAAATCTGTTTGCCGAAAATGCCCATACGCATGCTACGATGCCGCACAAAACGATCAATCCGATATAGATATCCTTTATACTCTTATTCTCCCTCGAACTCCCGGATGACATCGCATCATTTCCCACCAATTCATCAATGCTTATGTCGAATTGCTTTGATAAGAGAATTAATTGCTCCGGGTTCGGCGCAGTCTCTCCTAATTCCCAATTTGATATGGTCTGCCTTGTAACATTAATTTTTTCTGCCAGCTTCTCCTGCGAAAGCCCCTTCCTTTTTCTTAAGGTCTGAATATTGTTTCCTAACTGCATCCGTCACCTCTCCTTTCGCAGGAAGTATAGCATGCAATAGCTATGCAGTACTATCAACATCTCCGGGAAATTGCGCAAAGGAACTTAACATTTCCGCAAACCTCAGAGTTTCTACTGATTTGCCGGTTTCTCCGGTATTCGGCATTG
>ENA-ORLW01001781-ORLW01001781.1-human-gut-metagenome-genome-assembly--contig:-NODE-1781-length-21944-cov-3.184570_pt1 | contig 21944 bp, 17 predicted proteins | sample MGYA00243017_ERZ508829 | MGnify/ENA primary metagenome ERZ508829 (study PRJEB26277, sample SAMN04329776) | human gut metagenome | biome: human-associated habitat | host: Homo sapiens | place: USA...
TCTTATCAATTTTAGCACCTTCGCTACAATAATAATAAAGCAGGGAGGATGCGGTTATGATAGCGGCGAAATAAGCGACATGCCCAACAGTTACTCTGAAGGCGAGTGGATAGACTAGAGACGCACATCCTATAAGAAACATGAAAAAGGATATAATAAGAATGATTTTCTTTATCAAATCTTTCTGTTTCGAACTAAATACAGGACAGAGATAATAAACTGCGAAAAAAGCTAAATAGGGTTTAAATTGGATAATCATGTCTGAGATGATTCCTTTCGCAGAGTTACTATGTATATAAAACGAATAAATCGTATAAAATATGAAAACAGAGCTTACCGCTAGAAATGACTTATTTATAGCCCAATCCGGCGTCTTGAATGTTGCGAAAATAAATAAGATAAGCAAGATGCAAGCACATATCTCATCTATACTATCAAATCCGATCGTTCCATAAAGGACCAATCCAAATATGAACGTGAAAATAAATAAGTTATAAAATTGCTTGTTTATGAATTCTTGTATCATCTTTTTTATTTGCTAGGAACGACCTTTGGTTGTAACTGAAATGTTTCTTTTTCTCTTTGAGGTGCACTTGTGAGGTGCTGAGCCTCAGATTTGATCTTAAATCTGTTTTTCCTAAAGAAATAAAAGAAACTTTTCAAATGAATTAACGTTTTCTTATTAAGACGCTGACTACTTCTTTGGTGAACATGCGTCATTTTGGATAAAGGGTAATAGACTACCTTCTTATTCTTTTTCCAACAACGATAGCAAATATCCATATCTTCTACATACAAGAAGAATTTCTCGTCAAATCCTTTTAGTTCATTGTAGAATGTGTGAGAGATCAAAAACGCTGCTCCCATACACCAATCGACCTCTGTAGGAGTGTCCATAGGAAGGTTCTTCAGTAAATAGGTTTGAACATTTTTATTGCCGGACTTATCATTTCCTTTGGTAAGAGCCCGATTTAGCAAAATCTTAATTGAAGGAAATCTACGTGCAGAATATTGCAATGAGCAGTCCCGGTTTTGTAACTTGGGTGCGACAATTCCACATGAAGGATGTTTTATCGCATAGTTGTATAATTTGTCGATTGCTCCTTGCGTTAATATGATGTCTGGGTTTAATATAAGTATATAATTCCCTATAGCATGTTTTGCTCCAATATTATTATTTCGGGCAAAACCATATTTCTTTTGATTCTCAATGAGTTTTATGGTAGGATAATTGTTCCGGATATAATCGGCGGTTCCGTCAGTAGAACAATTATCAACAAAAATAACCTCGAATGAAACGGATGGACTTCCTACTGAATACAAAGACGCAAGCATCTCTTTCACGTATGAAAGGTGATTCATGCCAACTGTTATAATCGATATTTCTGGTTTCATTATCATTTTGTCCTATTATGTTTTTAATTTTATAGATGCAATTTATGTTCTATTTGTTGATGATAGATTGTATTTTTCACCTATTATAACATTATTAAGTTTGTTGGTCGGGTTATTACCTTAAACCGATTCTTCTTTAAAAAGTAAATCGTACCATCAGATGAGCAATTATCTACGATGATGACTTCGAGCGGGACTGATGGTCTTCCTGTCGTGAACAACGAATTTAGTATCTCCATGATATATTTGAAATGATTCCTTGTTATGGTTATAATAGATACATAAGGTGTCATAAACTAGTATATGCGTTTTGATAAGACAAAGACATTTTCTTCGCTGTATAATGCTTTTGGAATATGTCTTGTACTTCTCGTGCGACTTCTGTACGATCTAACAGGAGCACTTTTTCTATTTTGTCGAATAAACTATTACTGTCTTTATTGTTGAAAATATATCCTGTCGTGACGCTCATCTTCGATAGCACCTCTTGGTGTGAAGGTATATCAGAAAGTAACATAGGTAATCCTACTGTCATACTCTCCAACAGCGTGTTTGCCAATCCTTCGACATCTGAGGCTGAAATATAATAATCGGAAGCGATTAAGTAATCATAAACATTCGTTTTAAAACCGGGTAAAAGAATCCGGTCATCACCTTCTTTTTTTAAATCTTCCCATAAGGGTCCCTCACCGAGCATGATCAATCCCACTTGCTTGGCCCCTATTTGTTTAAAGGCACGTATTAATAGTTCAGGATTCTTCTCTCCTGAGAAGCGCCCGATAAAAATAAAATATCGGATATCGTCTTTTAGTCCTAAATCTTTTCTTAGCTTTTGCCGATAAATCGGATCGCAATTCCAGATGGGTAACGAAGATCCATTGGGTATGCAAGAGATGTCCCAACCTTTATTTTCTTTATAGAGTTTTCCTACACTTTCAGAGCAACCTATGGGGAGATCTACTTTTCGGGTGAAGAAATGGTTCAGTTGATTGACGATATCTCCTTTAAATTTTCCATATAATATCTGCTGCTGCAGTCCCGGATAGATATGAATCGTATAGATTCGTTTATACTTTCGAGGTAAAAAGCACATTAAATATAATGAACGCGGACAATGCGCATGAAGCATATCCGGATTGATCAATTTTACCTCTTGTTTTAGTGCCGTGAATAAAGCGAATGGATTAAGAGGCGTTTCTGGTGCCAATTGATGAATCGAAAGCGGATACTTCTGGAAATCCTTAATTCGGGTAGTTTTTTTCTCTGGTATGAAAGTAATGATAGATACCTTGAACTTGGAGAAGTCCATATATTGGATAATGTTATACATAACATTAACCGGGCCTTCGTTGCATAATGATGATACCAAGAAACAAACTTTAGTCATGCTCTCTTCCTTATTTTTCTTTACTGTCAAACTGTACCTGCAATAATAACGGACGGGTGAATCTATTATTGTTGATTTCTCCGTTTGTTTAACAATGTAAGATTTCCCTCTATTAAAGGGAAACCGAATACAAAGTTAACAGTTATTTCTTTAAAAACAGACGAACATATGATTTTTTTCAATTTGTATATTTATGATAGCGGATTTCTATGAATTATTGTACATTTGCATACGTTTTTAAGATATTTTGAGAAACAAAGGGAATTATGAAAATAGCAATAGTTGGAACAGGCTATGTAGGCTTGGTAACAGGTACGTGTTTTGCGGAAATGGGTACAGAGGTGTTTTGTGTAGATGTGGATAAAAATAAGATCGATAATCTGAAGAAAGGCATCGTTCCCATTTATGAGCCGGGTTTGGATGAATTGGTGGCTCGTAATATGCAGGCGGGGCGTTTGCATTTTACTACCGAGTTAAAAGAATGTCTGGATGAGGTGGAAGTCTTGTTTTCCGCAGTGGGGACGCCTCCAGATGAGGATGGAAGCGCGGATTTGAAATATGTGTTGGAGGTTGCTCGGACCGTGGGAAGATACATGAATAAATATATCTTGGTTGTTACTAAAAGTACGGTTCCAGTAGGTACTGCCCAGAAGGTAAAGCGAGCTATTAAGGATGAGCAAGCTAAGCGGAATGTAAATATAGAGTTCGATATTGCTTCTAACCCAGAGTTCTTGAAGGAAGGGGCTGCGGTAAAGGATTTTATGAGTCCGGACCGTGTAGTTGTAGGAGTGGAATCCGAGCGTGCCGAGAAATTGATGTCAAAGTTATATCGTCCGTTTTTACTGAATAATTTCCGGGTGATTTTTATGGATGTCCCTTCTGCTGAAATGACTAAATATGCGGCAAACGCTATGTTGGCGACTCGTATCAGTTTTATGAATGATATCGCTAATTTGTGTGAGATTGTCGGTGCTGACGTAAATATGGTGCGTAAAGGGATTGGGACGGATGCTCGTATCGGTAGTCGTTTTCTGTATGCGGGTTGTGGATACGGAGGTTCTTGTTTCCCGAAAGATGTCAAAGCGCTTGTGAAGACCGCTGCCGATAGTGGTTATCAGATGCGTATATTGGAAGCGGTAGAGGCTGTAAATGAAGAGCAGAAGTCAATATTGTTTCGTAAGTTAGTGAAGCATTTTAACGGGGATATCAAAGGTAAGCGTATCGCTTTATGGGGGTTGGCGTTTAAGCCGGAGACAGATGATATGCGAGAGGCTCCTTCATTGGTTTTGATCGAAAAGTTAAGAAACGCCGGATGTCTGGTTTCGGCTTATGATCCAGTGGCTATACCTGAGGCTCAAAGACGTTTGCCTGAAGATGTGATTTCTTATGTTAAAGATATATATGAGGCTGTGATAGATGCGGATGCACTATTGTTGGTTACTGAATGGAAAGAATTCCGTATGCCTTCTTGGTCTGTTATTAAGAAATTAATGGCTACGCCTTTAATCTTGGATGGACGTAATATCTATGATAAGGAAGAATTGGAGGAGGCCGGTTTTATTTATCATTGCATAGGTCGGTAAAGACCTTTTGGTTGGAAATAAGTTATGGGGCTGTGTTGCAATTCTTTGCTTGACACAACCCAATTGTCTATTTCATCAATTCTTTCTTTAACGAACACCCACTACACCCACAGCAAGGATCACTGGATTTCGGTTTCGTAAGCATTCGATAAACCTTATATGCGATATATCCGATAACCGAGATACCAATAACGCAAACTGCTATATCTTGCCACATACCTATAAATTTACCTCCTATATATAACTAAATAAAACATAGGAAAGTTCTTAGCTGAATAAACCCACAAAGAAATTCCCCGTTTGATAAACAATGAAAGAAACGATCCATGCTAGGACACAAGTATAAATGATAACGAATATACCCCATTTCCATGAGCCAGACTCGTTGACAATAGCCGATATAGTCGCTATGCACGGAAAATAAATCAAGACGAAAAGCATTAAGCTAATCGCTATGAGCGGTGTGAATACCAAATTACCTTCTGCGTTACGGTCTTGCTTCAAACGCTCCGACAGGGCTTGGCTGTCATCATCGGCATTCCCCGTGTATAATACGCTTAACGTGCTGACAACAACTTCTTTCGCCGCCATACCGGTAAGTAGGCTTACACTCATTTTCCAATCGAATCCTAAAGGAGCCAAGATCGGTTGAATCGTCTGGCCGATACGCCCGATATACGAATTTTGTTGGTGGTCGATTGCCTTCAAGCGTTCTAACTCCTCTATCGTATCTGTTTTTTCTTGAGAATCCAACTCCGTATTTTCGATCTCCGCTATCTGGCGATCAAACTGATCTCCGCTCTCCGAATGTCTGGGGAAATACCCAAGGAACCAGATGATGATAGAAGCGACCAAGATGATACCTCCCATCTTGTGCAAGTATTGTTTCGCTTTCTCCCACATATGGATCATGATGGATTTGCCGGTAGGCATCCGATAGGGGGGGAGTTCCATTACGAAAGGAACATCCTCCTCGTTAAACAGGAAGCGTTTGAAAAGACGGGCCATGATAACTGCCAGCAAGATTCCGGATACATATAAAGCTAATAACACAAAGCTGGCGTTCTTCGGGAAAAACGCCCCGGTCAGCAATACATAAACCGGCAGGCGGGCGCTACAGCTCATCAACGGATTTACCAACATCGTTATCATCCGGCTATTACGGCTCTCTATCGTACGGGAGGCCATGATAGCAGGAACATTACAACCGAATCCCATCACTAAAGGGATGAACGACTTTCCATGCAGTCCCATCTTATGCATGATCTTATCCATGATAAAAGCCGCACGTGCCATATATCCGGAGTCTTCCATGAACGATATGAACATATACAGAATCAAGATATTCGGCAGGAACACGATAACACCTCCCACGCCACCGATGATACCATCCACGAGAAGATCCTTCAAAGGTCCTTCCGACATATGGCTGCGCACGAAATTACCGATCACTTCGACCAATGCCTCTATCCATTCCATCGGATAGCCTCCCAAACGGAAAGTGGCCTCGAACATGATCCACATGAATAGGATAAAGATAGGGAAGCCTAAGACTTTATGCGTGACGAATAGATCGATGATCTGCGTACTCGTTGCCTCTTTGATCGTATTTTGTTCGTAAGTCTCACGCAACGCTCCGGAAATAAAGCCATAGCGTGCGTTCGTGAATGCGGTCTCACAATCCTCTTGCAATAACTTTTCTATTAGGGCTGTATTACGGTCTCTTTCTTGGAAGATCGTTTCGGCACCGGGCAGCGTTTTTATAAATGTCTCTATCTCCCGGTCTCCCTCTAATAGCTTGATAGATAGATAGCGCTTTGACAAGCTTTTGGGTATATCCACGCTATTTTTCAAGGTCTTCCTAACGTTGCTGATCCCTTTCTCTAAAGACTCTCCGTAATTAATATGGATATGACGGATGACAGGATCTTCTTCTTCGTATACCTTGATTACACGGTTAAACAAATCCTCTATGCCAAAGCCTGTTTTACTTACGGTCGGGATAATCGGTGCCCCGATCATTTTTGCTAAGGACTCATGATCGAATTTATTACCATGGCGTTCCAGCTCATCATACATGTTTAAGGCGATTACCATGCGAACGTCCATATCGATCAGTTGGGCGGTCAAATATAGGTTTCGCTCTAGATTGGATGCGTCGATAACATTGATCACCACGTCTGGTTGCTCTTCATTCAAATGCTTACGCACGTATAATTCTTCCGGCGTGTAAGCGGATAGGGAGTAAGTACCCGGTAAATCTACGATGCGGAATGTATAGCCATTCTGTTGGAAGGTTCCTTCCTTGGCATCTACGGTCACGCCGCTATAGTTACCCACATGCTCATGTGCTCCGGACGCAAAATTGAAAAGAGAGGTCTTTCCGCAGTTCGGATTACCAACCAAGGCTACGTTAATTGTTTTTCCTTTATGTAATGCGATGGCTTGCAATTCATTGCCGGAAGGCAGGATAAAAGAGTCTGCACTCCTGTTCGTATCTTGTACCGAGGTAGCTTGTTCCTTCTCGAAATCCGCCGCGCTAACGACTTCGATCAATACGGCGTCCGAGCGTCGCAATGAGACATCATATCCCATTACACGATAGTGAATAGGGTCTTTGAGCGGAGCGTTTTGTATAACGATCACTTCTTTCCCTCTGATAAATCCCATCTCGATAATGCGTTTGCGGAAAGCTCCGCGACCCATTACCTTTACTATAACACCTTTATCGCCTGTGCGAAGTTCTGATAATCTCATGTCCTATTAAATGTTACGCAAAGGTAGCTTGAAAACTTCGTACCACCAATACCAACTAATAGGTATTTTTTTATTTCCATGGGTTGTTTTTCGAGTATTTTATGTATGTTTGTGCCACAAATTTCAACTTTAGACAAATGAAACTACGAATTACTTTGTTCGCTACCTTATTGGTTCTTCTGTCTGCTTATTTTACAGGCTGTAAAAAAGAATTGAAGGATTTCTCTTTTAGTTATAGTATGGAAAGTGTAGATAACTACAAACTAATGGTTCTGTTTGATAGTGACAAGACATTCCGTATCGAGGAGTATAATTATTATATGGATAATTTCGCCAAGAAACGAGATCCTAAAATTATGGAGGGGACATTGACTGACGAGGAGTTCGCTTCTTTAAAACCGATTCTGCAAAAATGTAATTTCTTTAAGATGAAAGACTCTTATGGCTTTGAGGAGGAGACGAACCGGGATTTAGGGGATATCATGTATCAGGTTTCATTTACCACGGAAGGTAAGGAGAAATTTATCTCTATCCGTAATAGCGATACCGGACAATTTTCCGCTTCTTTCGTGAAGTTGATCGGTTTTATCAATACATTCTTGAATAATCATAAGAATGACTAAACGCTTTTAGCCGGAGATGGAGAATAAACGAAACCGGGTTCTATTGTGCTTAGGCTCTAATTGGGATAAAGAGAAAAATATGGAGCGCGCGGCGGAGATGCTGCGTGCTCATTTTGTTTTTATACAGTTTTCTCAGCCAGTTTATACGGAACCGATCGATTGTCCATTATCAACTACATTTTTGAATCGAGTGGCTGTTTTGTATAGCGAGGAGAGTCCGGCGCGAATAAAGGATGTCTTGAAAGATATAGAATGCTGCATCGGCCGTAAGCCGGAAGATAAATCTTGTGGGCGTGTGCCGATAGATATTGATTTATTGCAGTGGAACGACCAAATCTTGAAAGCTGAGGACTTGACCCGTGAATATGTTCTAGATGGCATCTGCTCGCTCCTTGCCGCAGGAGAGAATGATGAATGGTGCCAATAGAAAACCAAAGGAGCCGCTGTTGCGGATCAATGCGTTGATACCTTTGCATATCAAGGAAAGAACTGGGTTGTTTCGGTCTGCGTTATAAAATCCTTTCTCTACTTTAAGCTTGAACTGGTAGGGTGCCAATAAGTCCTCATAAGTCTGTATGGGAAGGATTCGTTCGGCCCAATTACCTGTAGCCGGGTCGCAAGTATTGTATGGGTCTTCCGGGCTTGGTAAACTCTTTTTCTCGATCGCTTTTTGAATATCGGGATAGGTCAAGCCTCTAGTCTGCCGGGCCCATGTCTCTACTTCTTTTGGGGAGAAAGCCGGGCAAAGTTTCGTTATGAATTGCTCTCGTAATGTATAATAGTTGGGGGATTCCAAAGATCCACTTTCGCATCCGACCATCATCTTATGTAACCGTTGTTGGACATACGGGTTGAATGGTGTAGAGGCTGTCGTGAATAGTAGATACATGGAATCGTTTATATGGATTAAATCCTTGAAGAACAAAGATAAATCATAGACATGCTCTATCAGGTCCGTAGCGATTAAAAGTTGGGGGTAGACTTTGTTCCTTGCGCACCAGTCCGCAAGAACATCTGAATCTCCATGGAGTATGATATCGGGGCCTATTCCTATTATTTGTTTCAATAGCTGGATCGTCTCCACGGAAGATGGGTTAAGATCAATATAAATAACTTGTCCTATTCCTATGGATTTCGCCAGAATACTAAGGAAGCCGGTTCCTCCTCCATAATCGATTAGCGTGACATCGGAGATAGGGGTTTGTATCGCTTGAAGTCCTCTTTGTAGGCAATCTGCGTATATATGCATGAAATAGCTTAACGCCGGCTTTAAGTTGCCGATGTATCGCTTATTATAATCGCTGATCGGTAATTTATTATAGTCGATCGCTTTCAAACGTTCGGTTAATGTATGTAATAAATCACTTCTATTCTCTTTCATCATATATCATCTTGTATAAACGTATCCCCTGATCTTCATTAGAAAAAGCAGGGAACAATAATTGTTTTCGTTTATCTATCACCTCTTTATCTATAGGTAGGGCCATTAATTGTTCGCAAGCCCGTATCATCTCATCCGGCGTATCGGCGATATGGCATAAAGGATCTAATCCGCTACCCGCTAGCATGAGATGATTGACAATCGTATGCCTTCCAGCGAATAAGCTGTTCAAAAGCTTTAGTTTTAGGCCGGTATCTTGAAATGTGATTAGCATATGAATTTGTGCGTTGTGGATCAATGCGTCCATACGTTCCTTACTGGGATTTGCTTCTACTTTTATATGTGGGTAAGGAGCGGCTGCCTCTCGTATCAAACGGGTCGGGTTCATGCCCGCTATTATGCAGGTATGTTTTAATTGGCTGAAAACATGCTTGGTGAGAAATAACACGGCTCGTTCATTCTCGATAACGGATAACTTGCCATGATATAAAATATAATCGGATTTTCCCGGTTCGGCCGTAATCCGGTTATTCTCGTGGAAACAAGGAACGAACTCGATCCTTTGATTGGGAAATTGTTTTCGTAAATAGTCTGCGTCTGTCGTGGATACGGCGATTATCAGATTTGCGTACCGTGCTACTTTCTGATAGGCTTGGAAGCGCATGGCCTCGATCTTGAAAAAGGCATTGCGAACCAATCCTTTGCCAGACTTTGCCAAGTGGCGATAATAATCGTGCTCGATATTGCACTCCCGGAATATCTTCATACGGTTTCTTAAACGGGGATCGTCCATATAATAGCAGGAGTGGAGGCCCTCAAATAAGATCGGGTAATCATTTTGTAAAAGATTCTCGATCAAGCGATGATCTTTACGGCTATATACATTGTAAGGGAGCCATGTTAAATTAGCGATTACCCCGGTACGGCGTTTATAATAGAAAACCTTGTCGCAAATGCTTTCTAATTCCGGTGCATGCGGACGTTCATATTCGAAACAATGTAATATGAGTTTCACGCCGCAAGCACGCAAGGCTTCCAGTTTATAATACACATCAATAACCCCTCCGTAATTGGCGGGATAAGGTATATTGAACGATACTATGTTGAGGTATTTATCCATCTGCTTAAATCTCCTCAAATATACGCGCAAATTGGCTAGCTTGTTCTTTCCGGGAATAATTCGATAGCTTATCCCGATTGACGGGCGAGGTCGTATATCCTTTTTCCTGCCATTCCTCATAGTAATGTTTCAAGAAATCGTACACCTCGTCTACCCGGGTTGCGGCCAGTCCGGAATGGGTCTCCTTGATGGCTTCGGCGAGGTAAGCCTCGTCACTCTGTACGCATAAGATGGGTTTTTCTACCGCAAGCGATTCAAAGAACTTAGTTGTCATGAAGCCTTTTGGACCAGACGTGTCAAACTTATTCGTCAAGGAAAGCAGCACCGAGCTTTTGTTCAAGATGAGGGGAATATCGGATGCCGGTACATACTCATGGTAATCCATGAAAGATTGCACCCCATGTCGTTCGGCTTCTTGGCGGATGATGGAGCGGGACTCTTGATCGGTATACCATACAACTCGAAAAGTTTCGGGGATAATGACCTTGTCCTCCGTAAGACGGGCGATGGCTGCAAATAATAACTCCGGATTTCGGATCGCTAAACTTAACAACCGTCCGGTATAGGTAATGATAAACCGGGAGGTCTTGATTTGTTGCGGATAGAACAACTCAGGATCGAATCCATTATAAATCAGTCTTACGTTGGGATTATATTGTTTGAGTACCTCCACATGCCAAGGCGATACGGTCGTGACACAATCCGCTACCTCCAAAGCGTTATTTCGCTTTCTAAGTAACCGTTTGCGAAATCGCTTTGTGATGAATGCGTCTAACCATGAAAATGTATGGAATTTATGCGATATATATTCGTTGGAGGCATATTGCTCGATAATATCTCGTAAATCCACGACGAAAGGGAGGTTGGTATGGATCGCTAACGTCTTGGCGGCGGTTAAAGGAAAGGTGCGGTATGTGCTACACAATATCCCCTTGTACTGGTTGGTCTTTATTAAGGGGATGCATGCGTTGATTATTCTCATGTCTTTATAACCAAACAAGATGTCTAGAAACATGACCCACATCCATTCGATATGCTTTGAGATCTTTCCTGATGCTTTGTAGTAGCGGACGCAATACACGTCCGCATACCCCGTAAGGAATTCGAATGTATTGTCTTCTATGTATTCTGTCACTACGGTAACTTCCCATCCCATGCGTGTCAAATATTTGCATAGATATCCCATTCTGGGGGCGAAAGCGGGTGGGAACATATCACATATGATAAGGAGTTTATTCATGGATTCAATCAGTGTTATAAGAATAGACGAACGACTTCAAACGCTTCCGCATAGGTACATCCCGCTTGGACGCCCCGTGCTCTCGCTAATGAATAGATAAAGTCCTTGGATAGATAATCTCTCGCTCCTTGCGATTTATAGGCTTTCAATGATTCTACCTTTGCGTCGATATGGCGCTCTTCCAGCCTTACAAAACATTGTGTATTGAATGTCAAGTTGTTCCAGATTAACTCATAACCTAATATATTCGTGTTTTTGAACGCTCGTAGACCCTCTTGGGCGATCGTCGTATGATCTTGGTGGATGTCGTGCAAGCTAGGGATGAAGACTAGGTCAAAATCGGATACTTTTTTCAGGCGTATTAACTCCTCTAATATCTCTTGTCTTGCGTATCCCAGTTTTCTTACTTCGTAATTGTATATGATTAGGTTTTCCGGTTCTATACCTAAGGTCTGGGTCGCTTGCTTGACCTCTGTCTTCAAGATATCTTTCGGAAAACCCTCGGGAACCGATTGCTGTGCGGTGGAGAAAGCCACATAGGTCACTTTTTTACCATCTTCTATCAGGCGTGAGATAGTTCCCCCCAACCCAAGTTCCCCATCATCCGTATGAGGGGCGAGGACTAAAATATTTTTACAATTAGTAATCATTCTTTCTGATTTATTTGAATACAGGGATTTTATTGTTTTCACTGCTTCGCTAATTCTTTTAATAGCTGGGCGTATAATTTACGTAAATAACTTCCGGACCCTTCTTGTACGGAGTCATTATGCCATAGTAAAACCAATTCACCTCCTACATTATTTACTTGTTCCACTAAATTCCGGCAATAGGTTAAAGCCCTGTCAAAATCCAGTCCCATATATTTCTCCTCCTCTAGGGTACAATCCATTATAATAAGCGGATGTAGTCGGAGAGGAGATAGCCGGCGGGTGATCGGATTGATCCAACGAACCGGGTAGCAAGTCCCTAACCGGAATCCGGAGACATCGGCGTACCCCATGGTGAAATCGTCCGTAACCCCAGCAGCCTCTATTTGGTCCATATCTTCCGGTTCCCGGATTGCCAAGAAATGATGACGGTTGAACCGAACATTTTTACCGATATGATCTTCCAGACCGGTTTTCTCTTTCCGGATAAGGCTGGGAGTCGTACCCGCTTGGTAGCTACTATGCAAACCAATAGTTACATTATGCTCTAAAGCACTTTTTATCAATTTACGAATATCTTTATTCCTCAAATCGTAATGAGGTTTGTCGTGCTTGGCTTTCCCCCCGTTCCGGATAAATAGGATAGGGTGACATTGTTCCTTCCCGATCAAGTCCTGAAGGATACTATTCTGGCGGAAAAACCAAGGGAAGGTATAAAACGGGTCTTTCTCAAGGGAACCGAATTTACCTTGAAAGGATTTATATAAACCTCTTCTATCTCTAATAGACCGTATCAAACCTTTCCACGAACGATATAGAGTCGGAGAATCTACGTCGTGCGTGAGGTAGATCTTCCGGATTTGCTTTTTTACCTCGGGTACACGTAACCGGGATTGGCGTAGCCAACGATGAAGCAGCATGCGATATTCATCCACGATCGGACGATGCAGGAAACCGGCCCGGTAGGGTAAGGACTCTTTACCGGGAAATCTTCCATGCTCATCCCGAAGTCCACGCCGTACCATCTCCTCGTATCTGGAAATGAGAAAATAAGTACTTGCGATGATATCGGCATGAACCACCCATGTATCTCTTATCCATTCCTCTTTCGGCGAGCCGAATAACAAGGGGATACCTTGAACCTCTTGCAAGGGGAGTTCCGGTAAGGAAGCGGGAGTCCCGTATGTTTGTCCATCAAAGAAGCCGGATGGAATAATAACGACGTTATATCGGTCGAATTTATTGGGATCAGCCGTGTACCCGATCGTTTCCACCAGTTCGCTAGGGACATCATCTCCTACAAGAAAACGTATTATATAATGTAAAGTGCGATTTTTCATACCCATTTGCTTAGTTTAATGCGTGCTCTGTCTAATAAACTCAATTTCCCCCTAGATATTGTGAAAAATGGGGTTTGGATAGCTCCGAACTCGCGGAAGAAACGTTCTACTCCGGGTAGCATAGACCCTTCGAAATCAAATACCGTCGTAAATTGAGAAACGAAATGAAGACATTCCCACAGGACGTAGCTTTGCGCTCCGGAACCTCTATAGGCCGGATTTCCTCCTCCTGCGAGATAGTAAGCCGATCGATCTTGCCATACGATGAAAGCGGCCGCATGTAAATGGCCTTGCTCGTCATAACCTCCCCATAAATCACCTTGTCCTCTTTGCCGGCAAGTGGCGATCAAGTCTTTCAGTACATTCGTGTCTTCCTTGATTCGTACATGCTGGCGATCAAATGTTTGGGCTTGTACAGCTAGGAACTCATTCAAAGGAATCCCTTTTTTTACGGATATATGGTATTTATTCTGCGCTTTCGCAATATTTCGCCGGATATTGGGGCTCATATTCTCCCATACCGCTTGATGATCCCGGATATTTTTTAATAAATAGGTATAACGTGTCGTTTGGTTATATCCCGCCCAATAAAACGGAAGCCAATCCGTAATGTCATAATTGAAATTTTGCAGGAAGTGCGGATAGCGTTTTAGTTCTTCCGTGAATTGTTTGCATAGTTCTTGACGTCGTCCTAACTCGGTCGTATATTTCGTGTCGGAGGAACTTGCGGCGAACCAAGGGCCCATCGTTTGGGTGTAAGAAGGCATTGAGACAATATCGGAATGGGGGACGTAAAGGGGGAGGGTTGCCTGTATCCTTCCCTTTTGTTCTATAAGCAAGACATCCCATTTTTTTTCTCCGCAAACCGTATCCAACCACCAGTCATGTGAGAAGATCGGTATATTTTTTTCAGTATTGCAAAGTAAACGATATTTGTCTTTATTACTCATTACAATTTTGTATAGGGGCGGGGTTTGCCCGCCCCCGCATATTACTTGTTGGCTTTTAATGCCTCAAATATTAATTCGGATAATTCGTCTGCCAATTCGGGATTGTCCTCGACACATTGTTTTGCCGCATCACGACCCTGTCCCAATTTGGTATCATTGTAGCTGTACCATGAACCGCTCTTCTTGATGATATTCAGTTCAGAACCAAGATCGATGATCTCTCCGGAACGGGAGATACCTTGACCGAACATGATATCGAACTCTGCCTTGCGGAATGGAGGAGCCACCTTGTTTTTTATAACTTTCACACGCACTTGGTTTCCCTTGATCTCGTCACCATCTTTTAGCTTTCCGATGCTACGGATATCCAAACGGACTGAAGCGTAGAATTTCAACGCATTACCACCAGTCGTTGTTTCTGGGTTTCCGAACATTACACCGATCTTATCACGCAATTGGTTGATGAAGATACAGGTCGTATTCGTCTTATTGATCGCGGCCGTCAACTTACGAAGGGCTTGCGACATTAGACGAGCTTGCAGACCCATCTTGCTGTCTCCCATATCGCCCTCAATCTCGGCTTTAGGAGTCAATGCGGCTACGGAGTCGATAACAATGATATCTACGGCGGATGAACGGATCAATTGCTCGGCTATTTCCAAGGCCTGCTCACCGTTATCCGGCTGGGAGATCCATAGGTTCTCTACATCAACGCCTAGCTTCTCGGCATAGAAACGGTCAAAAGCATGCTCCGCATCGATAAATGCGGCGATACCTCCTTTTTTCTGCGCCTCGGCGATCGCATGGATCGCTATCGTTGTCTTACCGGAAGATTCCGGACCATAGATCTCGACGATACGTCCTTTCGGATATCCACCTACGCCCAGCGCTGCGTTTAAAGCGATAGAGCCTGTCGGTATCACCTCGATATCCTCGATGCTTTCATCGCCCAGTTTCATGATCGAACCTTTTCCGTAGTTCTTCTCGATTTTATCCATTGCCGCACGTAAAGCCTTTAGCTTATCCGCATTAGCGGCTGGTTTACCACCTTCTTCTTTCGCTTTTTCTTCGAACAAATTTTCTTCTTTTGCCATATGTGTCCCTTATAAATTAAGGATTTGATTTGCATGGTCTTTTGTCTTCACCTCTTTCGGTCCGATGATATTTGTAACAATACCTTCCTCGTTGATGATAAAGGTGGTCCGGAGAGTCCCCATGTATGAACGTCCGTACATTTTTTTCTCAGCCCACACACCAAACAGTTCTTGTAAGGCCGTGTCTGTGTCCGCTATTAAACGGAAAGGTAAGTTTTGCTTTTGTATAAAGCCTTGATGCGATTTGGCGCTATCTTTGCTTACTCCTATGATTTCGAAGCCTTTCGCTTGTAAGGCTTGATAGCCGTCACGTAAGCTGCATGCTTCCGCCGTGCAACCGCTTGTGTTATCTTTCGGGTAGAAATATAGCGCTACTTTCTTTCCTTGATAGTCACTCATCTTTACCTCTTTACCGTCTTGATCGGTTCCCAAAAACTCGGGAACCTTATCGCCTATTTGTATTGCCATATTACAATTCTAAGTCAATGTTAAACAATTCATGCCAAGGCAAACCTTGCTCATTCAGCTCTTTCATGAATGGGTCCGGATTGAATTCCTCCACATTCCATACACCCGGTTTCTTCCAAATGCCTTGCATAAAAAAATTGGCGCCGATCATGGCGGGAACACCGGTGGTATAACTAACACCTTGCGCTCCTGTCTCTAGATAAGCGGCATGGTGGCTACAGTTGTTGTATACGTAATAAGTTAATTCCTTACCGTCCTTGATACCACGGATGCGGCAACCGATGGAAGTCTCGCCAGTATAATTCTCTCCCAGATCACCCGGGTTCGGCAGTACGGCTTTTAAGAATTGGATCGGAACGATTTCCTGCCCGTTGTAAAGGATCGGGTCGATACGAGCCATACCGATATTTTGGATGACACGTAGATGAGTCAAGTATTCCTGTCCGAAAGTCATCCAGAAACGAGCCCGTTTGAGGGTCGGGAAGTTTTTGGTCAAACTTTCCAATTCCTCGTGATACATCAAATACGATTCTTTCGGTCCTACATTCGGATAATTCAAGGCTTTATGTACGCTTAACGGATCGGTCTCCTTCCATTCCCCATCCTCGAAATATTTGCCACGTTGAGTAATCTCACGGATATTGATTTCCGGATTGAAATTGGTAGCGAATGCCTTATGGTGATCTCCTGCGTTGCAGTCTACGATATCCAGATAGTGTATCTCGTCGAAATGATGCTTTGCCGCATAGGCTGTATATACGCCGGTAACCCCCGGATCGAAACCACATCCCAAGATAGCGGTAAGACCGGCTTTCTCGAAACGATCTTTATAGGCCCATTGCCAGCTGTATTGATATTTGGCTTCATCAAGCGGTTCGTAGTTGGCCGTATCTAAATAGCTAACACCGTATTCCAGACAAGCATCCATGATATGCAAATCTTGATAAGGTAAGGCCAGATTTACCACCAAATCCGGTTTGAAGGCGTTAAACAAGGCAACAAGCTCTTGCACGTTGTCTGCGTCTACCTGTGCGGTTTGCACTTTCACGTTCTTGATATCGGCGGCGATCTTGTCGCATTTACTTTTCGTACGGCTAGCTACCATGATATCCGTGAAGACATCCGCATTCATCGCTATTTTCTTAACAGCAACGGTACTTACGCCCCCTGCACCAATAACTAATACTCTTCCCATTTACTAATAGAATTAATCTTGTTAATATACAGTTTACAAGGTTTTAAACCTAACGACAAATATACGATGAATCTTTGAATAATTTGGTAAGGTAGGAGAGAAAAACAGTTTCGCAGGTTAGGAAACAAAAGTTTCATACGCAGGAAACTTTTGTTCCGTGCTTGTGGAACAGGCTCCGGTTAACCGAGTTTGCGCCTGTAGTATTACGGAGAAGTGCCGGTATGTCTCTTGAAATACCGGCCAAAAAACGACTGGTCCGGAAACTGGAGGCGGTTGGCTATTTCCTGTATGCTTAAGTCTGTCGATTCCAGCAATACTTTTATTTCGAGTATGACATGTTTATCGATGATGTTTTTTGCTGTTTCTCCGGAAACGGCTTGCGCGATGGCGGATAGATAGCGGGGGGTGATGAACATTTTTTTTGCGTAAAATGAAACTTCGCGCTGGCTGAGGCAGTGTTTGTGTATCAACTGGATAAATCGTTTGAACAAATCTTCCTGCCGGTTGATTCCTCCCGGGCGGTTCTGCTCGAAGATACAATGTGTCTTATCGTAAATGTCCAAAAGGAAACTTTGCGTGTAGTTGCGGAGGATTTGTAGTCGGAAACAGTTTTCTTTATCTTTATAGAGGTCTTCCAGTGCAATGATGAGTCCGTTAATGGTGCGTGTACGTTCGGTTGGTAGCGTGACGACAGGATTCTCTTTCAGAAAATGAAAAAAAGAAGGGTCGAGCCGGACTGTTGCTTCTTGGAAAAACGCATTGGAAAATGTTATATCCGATAAAGTAATCGGCTTATTCGGCGACAAACCATGGGCGGCAGGATATCGACATCTATCAGTCCTTTGAGGTAGGTCTGATTTATTGCCGTCCCTCAACGAAAAGGTAAAAAGAAGTATTTTTCCTATTTGCTGGAGGACGACTGTTTTAAAATGTTTGTTTTTCTGTTCATTTCACTCCTGAATGGCTGCCCGTAACTTATCGACGGCGACAGAGATCGGTTCGCTTTTCAATAATTGTATGAATTTGCTTCCTATAATAGCCCCTGATGAGTTAATAGCTACTGCATCGAAGGTTGCTTTGTTCGATATACCGAAACCGACCAGGCGCGGATTCCGGAGTCCCATCCCGTTGATGCGGTGGAAATAAGCCTGCTTCTGCTCGTTGAAACTCTGCTGCGCTCCGGTAGTGGAGGCGCTCGATACCATATAGATGAAACCGCTTGTATGTTCATCGATCAGGCGGATGCGTTCTTCGGATGTTTCGGGTGTGATGAGCATAATCATTTTGAGGACATATCGATCGACGATGGCCTTATAATCCGCCATATAATCGGCAAAAGGCAGATCCGGGATGATCATGCCGTCTACTCCTGTCTGCACACATTTCCGGCAGAACGCTTCGAAACCATATTGCATGATCGGGTTCAGATAGCCCATCAGGATAATCGGGATATGCACATCCTGACGGATATCTTCTAACTGTTCGAACAGAACATGCAATGATATCCCGTTTCGTAACGCGGCAGTAGAGGCTTCCTGGATCACGGGGCCGTCTGCCATCGGGTCGGAGAAGGGAATACCGATCTCTACCATGTCTATTCCTTTGTTTTCTAACTCTTTTAATATCTTCTTCGTGTCATCCAGGTTCGGATATCCGGCGGTAAAGAAGACGGAAAGGATTCCGTTCTTTTTTGTGTTGAATAAGTTTGTGATACGGTTCATCTTTTGATTTGTGATTTTAGATTTATGAATTATGATTTTGAATTGCTTTTAAAAACTCCTTTAGCTTTCCTATGTCTTTCAGCCCCGGTTCAATCTCGAATCCGCTGTTCAGGTCGATCCCGGCGAGGCGGGGATGCCGGAAAGAACGTATTGCCCCAGCACTTTCCGGACGGATGCCTCCGCTTAACAGAAAAGGAGTCTTTCCCCGGTAGGCTTCGAGCACGGACCAATCGAATTGTTTGCCGGAACCTCCATAACTATTGCATTTGGTATCGAAGAGGAAGTAATCGACACGCCCTTCATAACCGACGATCTGTTCAAGATCGCAGGCTGTCGCAATCTGAAATGTCTTGATCAGCGAGAAACCGCGCTTTTGCAGCGCATGGCAATCATCCGGTATCTCGTTTCCGTGCAGTTGCAGGTAATCGAGGTGGAAAGTATTTGCCATTTCCATCATTTCCTCTTGGGAAGCATTGACAAAAACACCGACTCTTTTTAATTGACAATTAATAATAGGCAATAGACAATTTGGAATACGGCTTGCTGCCATTGTCGATTGTCCATTGTCGATTATTCTTCGTGGAGAACCCGCGAAGAATATCAGTCCTATCCAGTCGATTCCTAAGACTGCAACTTCCCGTATATTTTCGGGATCACGCATTCCGCATACTTTGATGATCATGATAATCCTCCTATGAATTGTGCGAGCGTATCGCCCGGTACATCGGTTTTCATGAACGTCTCGCCGATCAGGAATCCGCGAAAGCCGGCTTCCCTGAGATCCGATATGGTAGTTGTTGCCGAAATGCCGCTTTCCGATACCAAGAGGGGTGAAAGATTTCTTTCATGAGTGACCGTTTGCATCGCTTTTGCCAGACGGAAGGAGTTCTCCACATCAGTATGGAATGTACCGAGGTTGCGATTGTTCACCCCCAACATGTCGACAAATGTGTTGAGGTGGCCAAGTTCTTCTTCGGAATGGATTTCCAACAGCACTTCCATATTGAGAGTATGGGCTAACTCCGCAAACATAAGACATTGTTCCGGAGTAAGGCAGGCGGCAATCAGCAGGACGGCATCGGCACCCATTACACGTGCCTGATAGAGTTGATATTCATCGATGATGAAGTCTTTCTTCAACAGGGGCAGGTCTACTGCGTTGCGTGCTTTGCAAAGGTCGCCTAAGGAACCTCCGAAAAAGTTCGAATCGGTCAGGACGGAGCAGGCGGAAGCGCCTCCCTTTTCATAGGCGGGCAACACATCGGCTACGGCTGCGTCGGGATGCAACCAGCCTTTTGAAGGGCTTTTCCGCTTAAACTCAGCGATAATACCCGATGAAGATGCAGCGAGAGCCGCCCGCATGGAACGGGTAGGACGTTCGAGCTGTTCACCGCCCAACCCCAACAAGGTCTGTAACTGGACCGCTTGTTTTTGCCGCTCCACTTCGATGCGTTTGTTCGCCATAATATCTTGTAATATATCTTTCATTTGTTGTTTCATTCTATAATTTATCTGTTATTCAAGTTGATAAACTTATTGAATGTTTGCAATGCCCTGCCGTTTTCCAATGCTTCTTGGGCTTCCTCCAGGCATTCTGAGATTCTCTTTTCCGGGCAGATGACTTGGATGGCGAAAGCGGAGTTGGCGATTACGCAATTCTTTTGTGCCGGAGTCGCCCGGTTATTCAGGACATCGTCAAAGATGCGGGCTGCTTCGGCGACTGTCTCACCGCCATTCAGTTCCGCTTCCGTTGTGCGGGAGAAACCTAACATTTCCGGTGTGTAGAGCTTCTCTTTTTCCGGCATTGCTACCTTAAATTCTGCAGTCAGCGAGATTTCGTCATACCCGTCGAGGCTATGTACAACGGCAAAACGCGTTCCGCTCTCCTGATAGGTATAGCTGTAAAGCCTGAGCAATGGCAGGTTGTACACACCTAACAACTGGTAGGTCGGCATTACCGGATTGACCAGCGGGCCGAGCATGTTGAAGAAGCTGCGCACTCCTAAACTCTTCCGTATCGGAGCCACAGCCTTAAGTGCCGGATTGAACAACGGCGCATGCAGATAGGCGATATGGCAGGATTCCATCGAACGGCGCAACCGATCGATATCGGCAGTAAACTTCACACCGTGCTGCTCCATTACGTTACTCGCGCCACTGACCGAGGTCGCCCCATAGTTCCCATGTTTCACGACGTTATATCCGGCACCGGCTACGACAAAGCAGGAAGCTGTGCTGATATTGAACGTATTCTTTCCGTCGCCTCCCGTCCCCACAATATCGATCGGCTTAAACTCCGACAAATCTACCGGGACGCGCATTTCGAGCAATGCCTCCCGAAAACCCGCCAATTCCTCTACGGAGATATTACGCATCAGATATACCGTTATCAAGCTGGCAATCTGTGAATCATTATACTTGCCTTCTGCAATATTCTGAAGAATCGTCCGCGCTTCGTCACGTCCCAAATACTGATGTTCGAATAACCTATATAATATATCTTTCATCCTTGATTTTTAATTCTTAATTCTTAATTTTTAATTTATCCCCAGCCAGTTCCGTATGATTGCCTTTCCCTTGGGGGTCAGTACGGATTCCGGGTGAAACTGGATGCCACGGACATCATATTCGCGATGGCGGAGCGCCATGATCTGTCCTTCTTCCATATCCTCTGCCGTGATCTCCAGGCAGTCGGGGAAATTCTCTTTCGATACGACCCACGAATGGTAGCGGCCGGCACGAAAAGCCCGTAAACAACACATCCGGAATCGTCACCCGTATATCCGAACAGACTCCGTGATGTACATCCGCCAGATTGATAAGCGTTGCACCGAATGCTTGCCCGATGGCTTGCTCTCCGAGGCAGACGCCTAAGATGCTCTTGGTCGGTGCATAGCGGCGGATTAACGGCAGCAAGATGCCTGCCTCCTCCGGAATGCCCGGACCGGGTGACAAAAGGATCTTGTCAAAACGTTCCACTTCGTCCAATGAAATCTTGTCATTGCGATGTACTTCAACTTCCGCACCCAATTCCTTCAGT
>ENA-ORLW01001784-ORLW01001784.1-human-gut-metagenome-genome-assembly--contig:-NODE-1784-length-21915-cov-4.682480_pt1 | contig 21915 bp, 23 predicted proteins | sample MGYA00243017_ERZ508829 | MGnify/ENA primary metagenome ERZ508829 (study PRJEB26277, sample SAMN04329776) | human gut metagenome | biome: human-associated habitat | host: Homo sapiens | place: USA...
CCAATACTTTGGAATAACAGACAATTTTGAAAGTCTAGCAAGGTTTAGATATAGTATAGATAAAATGTTATGGAAATGGCTAAACAGAAGAAGTCAAAGAAAAAGCTATACAAACGAAGAATTTACAGAACTAATGAAACAAATACCATTACTAGAACCCAGAATATATGTGAATATATATGAAAAAGTGTAAATGTATTATGGGGAACCGTATGCGGAAAAGCAGCACGTACGGGTCTGAAAGGGGCATAGTCAGTAATGGCTATGTCTACTTACTTACTAAGTTTTATTAAAAATTAGAATTAGTTCACCAAGTATACTTGATATTGAAGAATATTTTTAAATTTAGTTCCTAAGTGAATGTGAAGATAAAACAAAATTTACAAGTACACTTAGTGAACTTAATCAAAAAATTTTTTTATATGTAGTGTTACAATTGATGTGAAACAAAATTAAATATATAAAAAAAGTGATTCAAGTAGTATAATTGAAATCGTCAAAAACCAAATTATACGAAAGGACTTGAATCACTTATGGATAATATAACACAAAATAAAGGAAAAGAAAATAAAAATATAAAAAGATATTTGCCACATGAGGTAAAAACAAGAATATATGCAGTGCAGATGTATCGAAATTGTGGAGATATAGAGTATGTATGTAGAAAATATCACATATCAAGAATATCACTTTGGAGATGGAATAAAAAGTATGATGGAACGATTGAAAGCGTTGAAGATAAAAGTCATAAAACAAGAAATCCAAAATCACATACAAACCAAGAAATACGTTGGATAAGGAATTATGTTAGAAGAAATCCAAGGATTACATTAAATGAATTGTGGTACAAATTAAAGAGAGAAAAGGGATATTCAAAAACGATGACATCATTATATAGAGTTATGAAGAGGTTAAGTATTAAGTTTTACAAAGGGATGCAAATAAAAAACACTTCAAAAATAGAGCATAACCAAAAGTATAATACACCAGAAAATATAGGAGAGAAATGGCAAATAGATGTTAAATATGTACCAAAAGAATGTAAAACAAAGGATATACCAACAGATAAAAATTTTTATCAATATACATGTATTGACGAAGCAAGTAGAGAAAGATATTTATTTTGGTATGAAGAGCATACACCAGAGAACACAGAAGATTTTGTAAAAAGATGTATTGAATATTATAAATATAAGCCAAAAGAAATACAGACTGATAATGGAATAGAATTCACATATAATCAAGCAAAAATAAAGAAAGTTCATCCAATGGATGAACTATTAAATGAGCTTAATATAAAACATCATAAGATTAGAGCAAGAACACCAGAACACAATGGCAAAGTTGAAAGAAGCCATAGAAATGATAATGAAAGGTTTTATAGTTATCTAAAATTCTATAGTTTAGAAGATTTAAGAAAACAAGGTAAAGCTTATTTAAAGAGATCTAACAATATTCCAATGGCTGTATTAAAGTATTTAACTCCGATGGAAAGAAGAGCAGAATTAATAGTTTTTATGGTTGCTTAGAAGATAATCGATTTGCTACTTATTTTTTGTATATTTTTGTTTCACATCATTGACACTAATACAAACTTAATCAAAAAATTTTTTTATATGAGTAGAATTTTTATTATGATTGTGATAAAATATATTAGGAATAAAGAGAGGTGCTTATGGAAAAATTAAATATAAATACTATAAAGCAAATGATTAAAGAAGGAAAAATTAGATGGACTAATCATGTTATAGTTAGATTATTTCAAAGAAACATATTACAAGAAGATATAGAAAATGCTCTTTTGAATGGAGAAATAATTGAAGAATATGAAAACGATTATCCATATCCAAGTTGTTTAGTATATGGAATAAATTTGAAAAATGAAATTTTACATATAGTGTGTGGATCAAATAAAGAAGAATTATGGATAATTACAGCATACTATCCAGACAATATAAAATGGGAAGATGATTTGAAAACTAGAAAGGAGATTAAATAATATGAGTTGTTTTATGTGTAAAGGAGATTTAGAAAATAAAAAGACAACATTTATGGTTGAGTTAGATAATTGCATTATCATTATTAAAAATGTGCCATCTCAAGTATGTAAACAATGTGGAGAAGTATCTTACAGTAATGAGGTAGCAAAACAATTAGAAAAGTTAGTAAACTCGGTAAGAAATGCAATTACAGAAATTACAGTAATTAATTATACTGAAAAAGTTGCATAAAAATTATATATACCAAGTTCACTTGGTGTACTGATAAAATTAACATAACGTAGATATAGAAAAGAGGGAACAAAAAGGGAATTGACTATATAAAAACACGATAATATAATGGTAGCATGAAAAAGTAAGAGTTAGGAAGATTAACAAAAAATCTTTCTAGCTCTTTTTCTTTAACTTTAATGATAACCCCCCAGCTATGCTGGGGAGTATAATAAAACTTATAGATTTGCACAGGGTAACAAAATACCCACTCAAAACATGATATAATATTTAAAGTTTGACGGCTAAAAATATTAATTATGAGAGGAGTGGGACGTATGAAAAGTCATACACAAATAGTTTAGCACACACAACATGGGAGTGCAAGTATCATATAGTATTTGCACCAAAATTCAGAAGAAAAGAAATATATGGAACATTAAGAAGAGAAATAGGAATGATATTGAGAGAGTTATGTAGAAGGAAAGAAGTAGAAGTCATGTTAGATAAAAAGTTATTTGAAGAAGCCCATGAATTTATTGAAGAACACAACACAGAAGAATTGGCAGACTTAATGGAAGTTATTTTTGCTATAATGAAAGATAAAAATATATCAATTGAAGATATAGAAACTGCTAGACAAATAAAAAATAGCAAAAAAGGTTCTTTTAATGATAGAATCTATTTGATTGATGTAGAACAAGAAAGTATTGATGAAAGGGAAGAAAATGAATTAAAGAAAGAATGGAGAAAAAATACATAAATAATGTTAGATTATGCTATAGAAAATATTAAGAAGTATATAAACAGAAAAAATTTTAAAAAGCTTTTTGATTGGTTTATATGCAAGACAAATTGGGAGATTTATTAGCAAGCCAAAATAAAGAAGAAATACAAAAAGAAAATAGTATTCCATATTCTAGCATGAAATTTAAATAGGATTTACATGAATAATAGTTTTATAAATTTTGTCTAATTTATCAATATCCTTTTCTAAGTTATCAGCTAATTTGTGGCTCGCGAATGTAGTCATATTGCCATCTACATAGATAGTAATAAAAACAACATATTGATATCCAACAGGTGTTGAAGAAATATTATCTAAATTTTTAATTTCTTTATATGTGTGAGCTAAGTCTAAAATCATATCTTTAGTCTTATTATCTAATGATATATCCATTAAAACATTAAAACTTTCTATAAAAATTTTAACTCCTGTATAGCATATCCATAAAGAAATACCTATACCAACAACTCCGGTCAAACCAATAAATATTAAAGAAGCTAAGTATTATAGAAGTTAATGTAAATGTAGTTACTATACAATCATTTCTATGGTCTTTTTTATTTGCTTCTAAAAGTATATTTGGATACTTTTTAGATAACGAATTTGTATATAAAAATAAACAGAATTTTACTATTATAGTTATAATACACACCATAATTAGAAATATAGAAGACTCAAATTTATTATTGTTAATAAGTGAGAAAATAGAGTCATATAGCAATTTTAAAGCTACAATGATCATAGAAATGCTTATAAACAAAGAAAATATATATTCTGCTTTTCCATGGCCAAAATTGTGAGTATCATCTTGAGGTTCGCTAGCTATTTTATTTCCGATAAATGTCATTAAAGAAGCGAAGATATCACCTGCACTATTTGCAGCATCTGCAATCATTGCTTGACTTCCACTAATAAAACCAACAATGGCTTTAATTATTAATAAAAAAATATTCCCAAATATTCCTAGAATACCAGCTTTTTTTGTTTCGTTATATCTATCCATAAAATTACTCCAATCAAAAATATTAAATTATTATACCATATATTGTAAATAAATCAAACAGAAAAATAAAATAAATTGTAGAATTACCATGAAATATATATTACAATAATGTTACGAAAAGTTTGCAAAAATATTACATGTATGGTATAATTAAGTATATTAGTAAGAAGGTGGTAAAAATGACTATACTAACCATTATTATTTATACATTAATTTTAGTTATATTTGGATTAATAGGATATGCAATCATGCAAATTAAGCTTGCTGGAATGAATGTAAAAGATTTCTGGAGTTTTATAGAGGCAAATAAAACTTTAGATAAATTATATAGATTATCTAAACAATATGAACATATGAATGCACAAGAGCAGATTATATTCCTAACTCAAGCAGAAGATGTCTTTAATGCATTTGATAAAGTTCCAAATGCAATTTGGGAAGAAGAATATTCTAAATATAGACAAGTATTAGAGACTTATAGAAATATAAGAGTTTTAAGATGGGCAGAGCAAGGATAAAAATTTAGTATTTTAAAGGCTAGTAAAAAAGTGTAAAATGCTTTTTTACTAGCCTTATATTTGTGAAAAATTTAAATATTTCTTGCTATATTTTTTTGAATTATATGAAATAACTGCATAAATTTATTGCATAATAAAGTAAGAGTCAAAGTATAATAAATATTAGGAAAATTACTTTAAACTGTAAGTGAATATAAGAAAGAGAAGTGAAAACTATGAAGATTAGGTATTTTGACCATGCGGCAACAACAAAGGTAAATGAAGAAGTACTAAAAGAAATGATTCCCTATTTTGGAATAGAATATGGTAATCCTTCTTCACTTTATAGTATTGGAAGGACTGCTAGAAGGGCAGTAGAAGAGGCAAGAAAAAAAGTTGCCAGAACTATTAATGCAAATCATAAAGATATATATTTTACTGCATGTGGAAGCGAGAGTGACAATCTAGCAATAAAGGGAATTGCATATGCAAATAAAGAAAAAGGAAATCATATAATAACAAGCAAAATAGAACACCATGCGGTTTTAAATACTTGCAAAACATTAGAAGAACAAGGGTTTAAGGTTACTTATTTAAATGTAGATGAAGATGGAATTATTAGTTTAGAAGAATTAAAAAATTCAATTACAAAAGATACAATACTAATTACAATAATGTTTGCAAATAATGAAATCGGAACCATCCAGCCAATAAAAGAAATAGGAAAAATAGCAAAAGAAAATAATATAATATTTCATACAGATAGTGTTCAAGCAATAGGAAATGTAAGAATAGATGTACAAGAATTAAATATAGATGCACTTTCTATGTCTGCACATAAATTTTATGGACCAAAAGGTGTAGGGGCTTTATATATTAAAGAAGGAGTGAAATTTGAAAAGATACAAGATGGAGGTCATCAAGAAAGAAACAAAAGAGCAGGAACTGAAAACGTAGCTGGTATTGTTGGTCTTGGTAAAGCAATTGAAAAGATATATGAAAATTTTGATGAATATAATGAAAAACTAACTAATTTAAGAGATTATTACATCAAAAGAGTAGAAGAAGAAATTCCATATATAAAAATAAATGGGCACAGAACTAATAGACTTCCAGGTAATAGCAATATTTCTTTTAAATTTATAGAAGGGGAAGCACTACTTCTTAATTTAGATTTCAAAGGAATATGTGCATCTACTGGTTCTGCGTGTGCATCAGGTTCTATGAATCCATCCCATGTACTAGTAGCAATTGGACTTACATCTGAAATAGCACATGGTTCATTAAGAATCACGATAGGAGAAGAAAACACTAAAGAAGATATAGATTATTTAGTAGATTGCTTAGTAGAAATTACTCAAAAGTTAAGAAATATGTCACCTTTATATGGGGATTTTTTAAAGAAAATTGATAATGGAAAAGAGGAGTAAAATGTATTCTGAAAAAGTTATAGATCACTTTTATAATCCAAGAAATGTGGGGGAAATAGAAGATGCTGATGGAGTTGGGCAAGTGGGTAATCCAGCATGTGGGGATATAATGAAGATTTATTTAAAAATAGAAGAAGATATAATTATAGATGCAAAATTTAAAACTTTTGGATGTGGAGCAGCAATAGCAACAAGTAGTATGGCTACAGAACTTATAAAAGGAAAAACTTTAAAAGAGGCATTAAATATTACAAATAAAGTGGTAGCAAATGCTTTAGATGGTTTACCAACTTCTAAATTACATTGTTCACTATTAGCAGAGGAAAGTATAAGAGCAGCAATTATAGATTATTACAAAAAAGTAGGAAAAGATACCAAATATTTAGAAGAAAAAAGTAATAATTGCATTTGTGAAAACTGTGTAAATCAATAAATACAAAAGATTACCATTTTGATAAAATAATTATGCACAATTTTTCTAAATTTTTAAATTTAAATATGGTACGAATAATTAATAAAAATTTTATGCAAAAATTATATATGAAAATAAGAATTACTAATACTAATTTATATAAAATTTCTTTAAGATATTTTATATAAATTAGTATTAGTTTTTAAAAATTAACCAATAAATTAATATTAATTTTGAAATTAATATTGTAATTTTACAAAATTTGTGATAATATACTAAAAATTTACAGGAAAAAATTGTATTATTTTACTTTTTTTGTAAAAAATGGTTGAAATTTACAATTTAGTGTATTAAAATTATATAAACAAATTAATAGGAGGCTTGAAATGGGAATATTTACAATACAAAAGAAATTTTTTATAAATAATATAGTTGGAGAAAATTGGAAAGAAAGTGATGAAAAATACATAAGGGCATTAGAAAAATTTTTAGACAGAGCAAGTAATATAAAAGATGAAGGGTTAAGAGAAAGTATAATTAATAATATGTTAGTTTGTGATCAAATATTAACAGAAAATTGTGAGGCACAATTTGTAAAATTATATAAAAGAGCTTATAGAGAAGGAAAAAAGAATAAATTATTTAAAAAAGAACATAATAATAGAAAAAGATAAGAATAAAAAAGTGGTATAAGATGATAAAAAAAATAATAATAGGAATTATAGCTGGTTTCTTTAGTGGTCTATTCGCTTCTGGTGGAGGGTTAATATTGCTTCCAGCTTGTATTTATTTTTTAGGACTAGATGAAAAAGAAGCTAGAGTAACAACTATTTTTGCAATATTACCAATGGTATTAACAAGTACTATATTTTATTATAAAAATAATTATATAAACTGGGATATAGGAATAAAAACAGCAATAGGTGGAATAATTGGAGGATTTATAGGTTCTAAGCTTTTAAATAAAATTAATAATAAATACTTAAAAGTTATTTTTATTGTATTTTTGTTTTATGCAGCATTTAACTTATTAAAATGAAATGACATAGGTATAGAAGAATAGTTTGGGCTGCACTTTTAAAAATGATAAAAATTCTCAGTCAACGAATAGATCAGAAGGAGAGTCTGTTAGTAACTATGGTAGAGATATTAATAGGGATTGTTTCAGGTATTGTTACTGGTATCGGAATGGGTGGTGGAACAATACTAATACTTTTATTATCTATAATTTGGAAATATGATCAACATATAGCACAAGCAACTAATTTAATATTCTTTATTCCTACTTCTATTATATCTATAATTGTAAATTTAAAAGAAAAAAATATAAATATAAAATTGGCTGTTTTCTTATCAGTTTCAGGAATTATAGGAGCTGTTATAGGAGCATATATAGGAAGCAATATAAATGTAAACAAATTAAAAAAATGTTTTGCAATATTTTTGATAATTATTGCTATTCATGAAGTATATTCTTTATATAACGAGTATATAAAGTCAAAGAATAAGGCATAATATATTTAAAAATATGTAGAAGGAGGAAAAAATAATGAAATTTGTTAAAGGTATGTTAATAGGAAGTATTGTTTCTGCGAGTTTAGTACTTGCTTATACTGAAACAATGGGACAAGATAAAAAGAAACTAATGAAAAAGGGAAAACAAATGATGAAAAAAATAGGAATTATATAAAGACTATCGTAAAAGTTTTAGGCTTTTTCTATACTATCAAATCAAATGGATAAACCTTTCTTCAAAGTTTATCCATCTGATAATTACATATATTAGCTAAGATTTATCTATAATAAAAAGGTCTTGGATCGTAATTTCCTTTAAAATCACATTTATCTTTGCAATCTTTTTCTTTGTGTTCACATTCATCTTTGCATTCACATTTTTCTTTGTGTTCGCATTCATTTTTGCATTCACATTTTTCTTTGTGTTCGCATTCATTTTTGCATTCACATTTTTCCTTGTGCTCACATTTATTTTTGCATTCACATTTTTCCTTGTGCTCGCATTTATCTTTGCATTCACATTTTTCCTTGTGCTCGCATTTATCTTTGCATTCACATTTTTCCTTGTGCTCACATTTGTCTTTGCATTCACATTTTTCCTTGTGTTCACATTTGTCTTTGCATTCACATTTTTCCTTGTGTTCACATTCATCTTTAAAATCGTATTTTTCTTTGTGACAACATTTATCTTTTTTATCACAGTCTATATCTACACCTTTTAGGCAAGAACCTTCATGTTCGCAAGTAGCACATATTTTAGCATGTTTTACTTGGTCTACCCAAATTTGTATTTCATAAAATTTATCTGGACATAAAGGCCCAAATACAAATTCACCATTTTTATCAGTAAAAGTATGAGACACTGGTCTTCTTTCCTCTTTACCGCATTCACAAACTACTTCAATTAATTTTACAACAGCATCGCGAACAGGCTCTTTATAACAATCTTTTATTATTCCATAGATTACATTTCTATTATCCTTTGGTAAAGTAATATCTAAATCGAATTGTTTACCAGTTGCAATCACACCATCAACATCTACTACTGGACATATATTTTTATCATATTCCATTATTTTTCATCATCCTTTCATAATATTACAGCTCTTTGGCTTAATATATATTATGATATGTATCAAATAGATGTGATAAAATGAAAAAAATAAGAAAAAAAGTTTATTATATGTAAATTTATGGTATAATACTATATAAAATATAATGAAGAAGGAGGGAGTATGTAGTTTTTTTAAAAACTACATATGTTAGAAAAAATGGATACAAGACCAATTGGAATGTTTGATTCTGGAGTAGGTGGAATGACTGTACTTAAAGAAATAAAGAAAAAATTACCAAATGAAAAAATTATATATTTAGGCGATACTAAAAGATTTCCATATGGAAGTAAATCTAAAGAAACAATAATAGAACTTACTAAAAAAGGCATAGAGTTTCTTTTAGGAAAAGATGTAAAAGCAATTATAATTGCTTGTGGAACAGCGACTAGTCAGGCTTTGAATATTGTTCGCAAAACATATAACATACCAATTGTTGGAATAATAGAACCTACAGTAGAATATATACAGGATAGGCAAAATATAAAAGTAGTTGGTGTAATCGCTACATCAGGAACTATAAGGAGTAATGGTTGGGAAAAATCCATAAAAGAAAAAAAAGAAGATATTTGTGTAATAAATAAAGCATGTCCACTACTTGCACCAATGGCAGAAGAGGGGTGGACCAATAATGAAATAGCAAAATTAGCAGTAAGAGAATATTTAAAAGATATGAGAAATATAGATGCTTTAGTATTAGGATGTACACATTATCCACTATTTGAAGATGTGATAAAAGAAGAACTAGGTGATAAAACGGAAATTATAAATACTGGAAAGATGATTGCTGATTTCATGAAAAGATTGTTAAAAGATAGAAATATTGAAAATAAAAGTTTGAATAAGGATTGTAAAATATACTTAACAGATATAGAATGTAATTTTATAAATGTTGCGAAAAAATTAATAAATGAAGAATTAATAATAAACAAAGCTAATATTTAAAAATAAAAAAGTTTATGATTTGTAAAGATTTATTAATACATTCATATAATAAAAGGCACGATTGTGTCTTTTTATTAAATTTATATTGATGTGTGACGTATTATATGTTATAATAGTTAACATAAATTCTTTTAAAAGGAGAGAATAAAATGGAATTATATAACAGGTTTTATTTAGATAAAGAGAAAGATATTATAATAAATTTATATAGAAGAAATGAAGATGAAATAGAATATATATTAGAAACTCCAAATCATAAAACAGGCAATTTAATTACAAATCTAGCGAAAATATGTAATGTTCAAACAACAAAAAATGAGAAAGATATGAAAGTAATTAAAGGTATAATTCCGGCAAGTATAAATGCAGATAATGAAGAAGTATATATTTTTAGACTTGGAGGTATTAAAATTGCCAATATATATAATGATGGAAGAATAGAAATGAAAGCACAAATACCTGCTATTAATAAAACATTAATGTCACAAACAAAAGATTATAAAATTGATGTTAAAAAGACAATAATAAAAACATATATTTTAAAGAAAAGTAAATTTAGAACAGATTTACATACACATATTCATGCAAACTTAAATTCAGATATTTTAATAGCATTAGGCATTAAGCATCAAATAAAATATTCACTTTATTATATAAAAAAGTTAGGACTAAAGCTTTCAGACAAACAAGCAAAAGAAATATTTGAAAAAAGATGTGAAATAGAGAAGAAATATGCTTATTGTGATTTGCCAGGAAAAAGATTAACTCGTAAGATAGATGATGAAACATTTATTAATTTTGCAGATTTAATATTAAACAATAAAAAGAATATGGAAGAAAATATTGCTAAAATAAGAAATAGTTTAGTATTAATGAAAGATGGGCAAGCGGTTTTTACAAATTTAGAAAAACTTTATATTTATCGTTATGCTTTTTCTAAAGGCCAAATAAGTGAAAATAAAATAGATATAGAAGAAAGCAAAGTAGATTCTATTACAGAAAAAGATATAAGAAGAATTCTAAAAACAATGCTAGAAGATAGTAAGAAAGAAGAATATAAAACAAATAGTCTTCTTCAAGATAAACTCCTTTGGGTAGCAAGACAATATCAAAAACAAGGCATATATTATGCAGAAATATCTGTGACATGGATTGTAAGAAAAGGAGAAGAAGGTGCAAAAATCTTAAAAGAATTACATGAAATAATACCAAAAATTGAAATTGAAACTAATGTTAAATTAAGATTTTTAGGGTCACTTAGTAGAACTTTAATGTCTGAACAACAATTAAAAGAAGGAGTAGATGTTTTAAAAGTAGCAGCTAAAAGTCCATATATTGTTGGAAGTGATATTATAGGTGAAGAAATTAACGATATTCGTAATTTTAAACAAGTTATTAAAGAATTAGTAGAATTTGCTATTAAAGAAGATAATGGATTTACGATTAGAATACATGCAGGTGAGAATGATAGTTTTAAAGAAAATGTGCAAAGAGCTGTAGATTGTATAAAAGAGGCGGTACCAAATGGAACAAAAGTGCCAAAATGCAGAATTGGTCATGGTTTATATGGAATCGACCTAGACACACATGAAGGAATAGCATTAATGAATGAAATGAAAAAAGATGGGATTATATTAGAATTCCAATTAACTTCTAATGTTAGATTAAATAACTTAACAAAAGTAGAAGAACATCCAATAAAAAAATATTTAAGTAATGGAGTATCTTGTGTACAAGGGTCAGATGGATGTGGATTTTATGGTACAGATTGTATGGAAGAGCAAATGGCTCTTACTAACTTATTAAATTTAACTGAAGATGATTTATTAAAGATGAGAAAAGTCGAAGACAAAATAATAAATGATAGTGATAAGTATTTTAAAATAAAAAGTGAAAAATTTGAAAAATGGCTAAATGGAAGAAATATTAAAGATGCTATTTTAGAAGAAGAATTAAAAGAAATAAAATTAAATGAAAATAGAGAATTTAAAATATTAGGTAGTACAGACATTGATTCAGAAGAGTTATTAAAGGAGAAAATAGTAAAACTACCAGAAAATAAAGTACCAATTATAATAGCAGGAGGTAGCTTTAATTCAAAGGGAAGAGAAACTATTCTAGATGAAAAAGGCAAAGAAATTTTAAAAAAATTAATTCAAAAATTAAATAATGAAAAAGTATATTTTGTAATTGGACATAAAATGCAAGGATATGAGAAAGAGATTATAGATATTAGTAAAGAATTAGGGAAAAAATTTGAAATAGATGCTATTATTCCAAAAAAAGTTTCAAAAGAAATAGGCGAAACACTTCTTATTGATGAATTAGATGGTGTTTGTATTTCTACTGAACAAGAAGAACTTGGAATATATAAAAGTTTCAATTATGAAATTTTCGAAAGAAGAGAGTCGATAGTTTTAGCATTTGATGGAAATTCTCCGGTTTCGAATTTAATTCAAGAAGCAAAAAATGGAAAAGGAAAAGCTAAAATATATGTGAATGATAATGTAAAAGCATTGCAAGAAAAAGCGAAATCTTTGGAAGGATATGTAACAACATTTAGTCAAAATAAGGATATTATTCAGAAAATTGCTTTAGATAATCCAGAAATAATGGATAGTTATGAAGATGAATCTATATATAAAGTGATAAAATAAAAACAAAAGATCGCCTATAACAAGGCGATTTTTTTGCTTTTAGGGTGCTATCAGAGCACCCAATCTTACTCGTCAAGATGTTTCTTGACAAGAGGGCACACATCTGGGCAGATGTGTTTTTTTGCACATTCCCTACAGGAAGACGTGCATTTTGCATCCTTATTTTTATGATGCTTGTTTCCTTTAGGGTTGCATTTTTCGTTGTGCATAATATCACTCCTAAAATTATAATACTAAAACAAGCTGATTGGCTTATCAAAGTATATCAAGTATATCATAAATATGTTAAAATGTACAGATAAATGTCGAATATTACAGAAATTTGATTATGTGAATTATACATATATAAAATAGATAAATTTGATAAATAAAAGCATTAGTGGTAAAATATGAATCATACACATCTTTTACATCCGAAAAGTGCATAAGATGTTCATTAGCTATAAAGACTATGTTATAAAAAAGAGGAAAAATATAAATGGAAGAAGTAATAAAGAAAGAAAAATTAAATACAGGTTTAACTAAAAAAGAAGTTGAAGAAAGAATAAAAAAAGAACAAGTAAATTATGATACATCAATTCCAACTAAAAGTGTAAAAACTATAATAAGAGAAAATGTATTTACGTTATTTAATTTAATTAATATATTATTAGGTGTAGCAGTATTTTTAGTTGGTTCATATAAAAATTTATTATTTCTTATAATAATTTTTTGTAATACTGCAATTAGTATTATTCAAGAGATTAATTCAAAAAGAGCAGTAGATAAATTATCTATACTTGCTCAAGCTAAGGTTAATTGTATAAGAGATGGCAAAAAACAGGAAATTGGAATTAATGAAATTGTTATAGATGATTTACTAATAATAGAAACAGGAAATCAAATCGTAACTGATTCTATAATATTGGAAGGTGAAGTAGAAGTCAACGAATCTTTTATTACTGGTGAATCTGATGTTATATATAAAAAGGAAGGAGACACTTTATTATCTGGAAGTTTTATTGTTAGTGGAAAATGCAAAGCTGAAGTTATACATATAGGAGATGAAAATTATACATCAAAAATTTCAAGTGGTGCCAAATATGTAAAAAAAGTAAATTCAGAAATTATGAAATCATTAAATAAAATCATTAAAGTAGTATCAATAGCTATAATCCCAATTGCAATTTTACTATTTCTAAATCAATTTGATTTAGAAGGAAATTGTTTAAAAAATGCAGTAATTAATACAGTTGCAGCAATTATAGGTATGATTCCAGAAGGACTAATATTATTAACAAGTACAGTTTTAGCTATTAGTGTAGTTAGATTATCAAAAAGGAAAGTTTTAGTACAAGAACTTTACTGTATAGAAACTTTAGCAAGAGTAGATACTTTATGCTTAGATAAAACAGGTACAATAACAGAAGGAAAAATGGAAGTAAATGATATTATAGAGATTTCTGAATCAAGAGAAAAAATAGAAGAAATTTTATCACAGATTGCTATAGCATCAGAAGATAATAATGCTACAATAGAAGCAATAAGAAATAAATATAATGGGAATAAAGGATGGGATGTAGTTACCAAAATACCATTTTCATCACAAAAAAAGTGGTCAGGAATATCTTTCAAAGATAAAGGAAGTTATGTAATAGGAGCACCAGAGTTTATATTAAAAGATGAGTACAGTGATTATAAAGATAAAATAGAAGAATATTCAAATAACTATAGAGTAATAATACTTGCACATTCAAAAGAAGAGTTTAATGCAAAAGAATTACCAAGTGAAATAGAGGTTTTAGGATTAGTATTAATTAGTGATATAATTAGAAAAGATGCAAATAAAACTTTAAAATATTTTAAAGAGCAAGGTGTAGATATAAAAATTATATCTGGAGATAATCCTATAACAGTGTCTAAAATAGCAAAAAGAGCAGGAGTAGAAAATAGTGAAAAGTATATTGATATGCAAGAGATTAAGACGAAACAGCAATTAGAAGAAGCGGTAAAAATATATACTATTTTTGGTCGAGTAACTCCAGTTCAAAAAAAGCAATTAGTAGAAGCTCTAAAGAAAGATGGACATACAGTAGCAATGACTGGTGATGGAGTAAATGATGTGCTAGCACTAAAAGAAGCAGATTGTAGTATTGCAATGGCAACAGGGAGTGATGCTACACGTAATGTATCTCAGATGGTATTATTAGATTCTAATTTTGCATCTATGCCCCAAATTGTGCTAGAGGGAAGAAGAACAATTAATAATATAGAAAGGTCTGCCAGCTTATTCTTAGTAAAAACAATATATGCGAGTATTTTAGCATTAATTTTCTTAGTAGCAAATATGCCATATCCATTTATGCCAATTCAATTAACATTAATAAGCATGATTACAATAGGAATTCCATCATTTGTTTTAGCATTAGAACCAAATAAAGAAAGAATAAAAGGGGAATTCTTAAAAAATGTAATTTCAAAAGCTATTCCAACAGCTTTGACAGTAGTAAGTAATATTGTTATTACTGCAATTGTAAGTTATAAATTAGAATTACAAACAGAGATATATTCTAGCATATGTGTAATCTTAACAGGACTTACAGGATTAATGCTTTTATCAAATTTATGTAAGCCACTTGATATATTTAGAATAAAAAATAATCAAACTGGAAAAACATATGCATCACAAGGAATTAGAACAGCATTATTTATTTTGATGATTATTATGTTTAGCATAGGAATAACAGTATTAAAAAATTGGTTCTCAATTATGATTACAAATGATGTAATACTATTAATAGTAATTTTAAGTATTAGTGCTTTTATTATTTTTGTAGTTCTAAATTATATTGCTAAAAAAGTTTTTAAAGAAAAATAAATCACTATTCTTACATAAGTAAATTATGTAGTCAATAATTGACTAAAAGTATTTAGCTGTGTATTTTAAAGGAGAAAAAATATGGATATAAGAGAGAATTTATTTAATTTAGCAGATGAAAAATATAAGGAGTTTCATAGCGGATTATGTCCAAATAATGATAATATTATTGGTGTTAGAATTCCTAAACTAAGAGCATTAGCAAAAGAAATTTCAAAAGGAGACTGGAGGAAATTCTTAGAAGAAAACAAAAATGAATATTACGAAGAAACAATGTTAGAAGGATTTGTAATAGGATATGCTCAAATGAATTTTGAAATAAGGATGGAGTATCTTTCAAAGTTTATTCCTAAAATTGATAATTGGGCAGTTTGTGATTGCTCGTGTTCTACATTCAAGTTTGTACGAGAAAATAAAAAGGAAATGTGGGAATTTATTAAGACATATCTTAATTCAAGTAAAGAATTTGAATTAAGATTTGCAATCATAATTATTTTAGACTATTATTTAACAGATGAGTATATAAATGAAGTATTTAGTATATTTGATAGGGTGAAAAAAGAAGATTATTATGTAAAAATGGCTATTGCATGGACTCTGCAAGTGGCATATGTAAAATATAAAGAAAGAACAATGAAATATTTAAAGAATAATAAATTAGATGATTTTACATATAATAAAGCTATTCAAAAGATGATTGAATCTTATAGGATAAGTAAGGAAGAAAAAGATATTTTAAGGAAAATGAAAAGATAGAAATGAATAGATATCTGTATTTTAAAACTTTAATAAATGTATAAATTATATATACTTTTTTTGATTTTATATTTAAGTTTTATCTTGATATATGTGATTTAAAGAAAGTATATTCAGTTAGTAAACATTTAAAACTATCATCAATTATTAAAAATGTTAAAGTATATATAAAAATGTATATAAAGTAAGAAATCTATAAATACTAGGTAATGTAATTATAAAATGTAAGTCTAGAACGGTATTTTAATAAACATATTAGAGATTTCAAAGGGATTATTAAAATGAATATTAAGATTGTCATAGATTAATAATAGTATTGTATTTACAAATAAAATAAATTCATGTTATAATACAAAACAGAATAAAAAAGAAAGGAATGAAAAATTAAAATGAAAAAGAAAATTTTAATTATATGGCTTATTACTATATTGGGAGTAACATTATTTGTATTGACAGGATGTGTAAACAACAAAGATAATTCAAATCAAAATGGTGATGAAGGAAATTCAGTTGCAACTGAAGATGTAAATGCAATAGATAATAATGATAATTATTATGTAAAAATAAAAGGACAAAAATTTAATGCAGGAGATAAAATTTCTGATGTATCAAAAGTTGGACTTGAACAAGATTCAAGAGTATTAAGCGAAAAGGTTGCCAAAAATACTTATATGATTGGTGCTGGAAGTATATATGATTCTAATAAAAAAATTGTATGTAATTTAACTCCATATAATTCAACTGATTCAGAAATAACTGTAGCAGATGCTGTTATTGGAGGTCTAGAAGTAGGAGAATATCAATATGATAAAATATCAGATGAAGTATTAGCATTAGATATAGAAATAGTTGGTGGAATAAAATTAGGTTCATCATATGATGATGTTAAAAAAGTGTTTGGAGAAACTGATAAAGTATATGAAGCTGAAAAATTAGGTTATAAGACATATACTTATAAATCTGAAGAAATATATAGATCATATGAATTTACAATTGATAAAGATGGAAAAGTATCTAAAATAAAATGGCAAAATTTAGTTTTTAACAAATAATTGAATAAAATATAAGAAAGTAATTTGAAAGTGAGAAAAAAATGGAAGAATTCAATACTTTAGAAAAAGTAACAGAATTATTTAAAAATGTGGATTGTGTAGGAAATGAAAACTGCTATTTTATAACTCTAAAAGATAATGTCAGAGCAAAAGGTGGAATGGTAGGAGGAATGGAATATCCATATTCTGGACTTTTAATTAATGCAACAGAAAAAGGGTTAGGCATATTTTATCTTAATCCTGAAAAAATTTCAGATATTTTATTGAAAGTAAGTATATCAAAATTAAAAATAACAGATAATTCATATTTTTTTATACCAAATGAAAATATTAAAGAAATTAAAGTGAAAAATTATAATATATTTAATAGCAAAGTAAAAAGTATAACAATAAAAACTAATGACAAAAAAACTCACAATTTATTAGCAAACTTAAAAGAAGAATTAATACCATATCATAATGAAAACTTTGCTAAGTTTATAGAAAAATATAGTAAATAGTTATAAATTATGAGCAATATATGAAAAATTTAAACCAAACTATTGTCTTTTTATGTAAAATATTGTATAATAAAAAATACTAGTAAAAAATGAACAAAAAGGAATATCCCTTTTGTTCATTTTTATATAAATAAAGATTTAAAGGGGGAAATTTAAATATGGCAAAAATACTAGAGGATGTATCAAGAACATTTAATGAATTCTTGTTACTACCAAATTTAACTGACGAAAGATGTATACCAAGTAATATTAGTTTAAAAACACCACTTGTAAAATTTAAAAAAGGTGAAGAACCAAAATATTCAGAGAACATTCCATTCGTATCAGCTATAATGCAAGCCGTTTCAGGAGAAAAGATGGCTATTGCTTTGGCGCGTGAAGGTGGATGTTCTTTTATTTATGGTTCACAATCAATCGAATCACAAGCAGAAATGGTAAGAAGAGTAAAAAAACATAAAGCAGGATTTATAGATAGTGATTCAAACGTAAAAAGTGGAACTAGCTTAAGAGATGTAATTGCCCTAGTAGAAAAAACAGGACACTCTACAGTAACAATTACAGAAGATGGAACAAGTAATGGCAAATTTTTAGGGTTAGTTACAGATAAAGATTATCGTATTTCTAGAGCTAATTTAGATGATCCAATAGATAAATTTATGACACCAAGAGAAAAAATAGTTTGTGCTAAAAAAGGAATTAGTTTAGCAGAAGCAAATGATATTATATGGGAAAATAAAATAAGTTGTCTTCCAATATTAGACGAAAATGATAATTTAGAGCATTTAGTATTTAGAAAAGATTATGAAGAAAGAAAAAATAATCCAGATTCATTATTAGATGAAAATAAAAGATATATAGTAGGTGCAGGTATTAATACAAGAGATTATGCAGAAAGGATTCCAGCTTTAGTGGATGTAGGAGTGGATTTAATTTGTATGGATTCATCAGATGGATATTCTGTATGGCAAAAAAATACTATAGACTGGGTAAGAAAGCACTATGGTGATGATGTAAAAATAGGTGCTGGAAATGTCGTAGATAAAGAAGGATTTTACTATTTAGCAGAAGCTGGAGCAGACTTTATTAAAGTTGGTGTAGGTGGAGGCTCAATCTGTATAACTCGTGAGACAAAAGGAATTGGACGTGGACAAGCAAGCGCATTAATAGATGTTGTGGAAGCAAGAGATGACTATTTTAAAAAGACTGGTGTATATATTCCTATTTGTTCAGATGGTGGAATTGTACACGATTACCATATTACACTTTCTTTAGCAATGGGAGCAGATTTTGTTATGATGGGAAGATATTTTGCTCGTTTTGATGAAAGTCCAACAAGAAAAGTAAAAATGGGAGGAAACTTTGTAAAAGAATACTGGGGAGAAGGTTCTAACCGTGCAAGAAACTGGCAAAGATATGACTTAGGAGAAGTAGGAAAAAATAAATTAAGTTTTGAAGAAGGTGTAGATTCATATATACCATATGCAGGACCACTAAAAGATAATTTAGCTGTAACTGTAAGCAAGATAAAATCAACAATGTGTAATTGTGGAGCTATTAGCATTCCAGAATTTCATGAAAAAGCGAGACTTACTTTAGTATCTAATATTAGTATTAAAGAAGGTAGTGCACATGATGTTGTATTAAAAGAAGTTTAAAATGAGGATTAAGACCCAAAAATATGGCTCAAGGGTGGCAAAAAAGGTGCCCAAAAGAAGATGGAACTTCTGGGTCCAAAAATTAAAAAGTGAACAATTGACCCAAATTCTCCGTTCCTTTTGGGGCAAAGAGAAAGGAAATCTAAAATATGAATGAAAAAGAATTAATATTAATTATAGACTTTTATGGTCAATATAATCAATTAATAGCAAGACGTGTTCGTGAATGTAATGTGTATTCTGAAATTGTACCATTTAGTATGAGTATAGAAAAAATAAAAGAAAAAAATCCAAAAGGAATTATATTTACAGGTGGCCCTGCTAGTGTTTATGTAGAAAATGCACCAAAATGCTCTAAGGAAATTTTTGAACTTGGTATTCCAGTACTTGGAATTTGCTATGGTATGCAACTTATGACACATATGCTTGGAGGAGAAGTTGAAAGGGCAGATAAAAGAGAATATGGAGTAACTAGTGTAAAAATAGATAATTCATCTAAATTATTTGCTGGTTTTGAAGATAATAATGATTGTCTAATGAGTCATACAGATTTTGTTAAAATATTGCCAGAAGGATTTGGAAATATAGGTACAACAAGTCATTGTCCAAATGCAGCAATGCAAAATGTAGAAAAGAATTTTTATGGAATTCAGTTTCATCCAGAAGTAAATCATACAAATAGAGGAAAAGAAATTTTAAGAAATTTCGTGTATAATATTTGTGGATGTACAGGAAACTGGAAAATGAGTTCATTTGCAGAAGAAACTGTAAAAACTATAAAAGAAAAAATAGGAGATAAAAAAGCTTTATGTGCACTATCTGGAGGTGTAGATTCTTCTGTTGCAGCAGCATTAATTAATAAAGCAATAGGAAAAAATTTAACATGTATATTTGTAGACCATGGATTATTAAGAAAAAATGAAGCAGATGAGGTAGAAGAAGTTTTTACTAAAAATTTTGATGTAAACTTTGTTCGTGTTGATGCAAAGGAAAGATTTTTAAACAAATTAGCAAGAGTTTCTGATCCTGAACAAAAAAGAAAAATAATTGGTGAAGAATTTATTCGTGTATTTGAAGAAGAAGCAAAAAAAATAGGAACAGTAGATTATTTAGTACAAGGAACTATCTACCCAGACGTAATAGAAAGTGGAGTAGGAGTAGGTGCTAAAATAAAAAGTCATCACAATGTAGGTGGACTTCCAGACTATGTTGATTTTAAGGAGATAGTAGAGCCATTAAAAGACTTATTTAAAGACGAAGTAAGAAAAGTAGGATTAGAACTAGGGCTTCCAGAATTTTTAGTATATCGTCAACCATTCCCAGGACCAGGTTTAGCCATCCGTGTAATAGGTGATATTACAGATGACAAATTAGAAATATTAAAAGATGCGGATTATATTTTTAGAGAAGAGGTTGCAAATGCTGGTTTAGATAGAAGTATTAATCAATATTTTGCAGTTTTAACAAATATTAGAAGTGTAGGTGTAATGGGTGATGAAAGAACATATGATTATACTATAGCTTTAAGAGCAGTAACAACATCAGACTTTATGACAGCAGAATGGACTAAAATTCCATATGAAGTATTAGAAAAAGTATCATCAAGAATTGTAAATGAAGTAAAACATGTTAACCGTGTTGTTTATGATGTAACAGGAAAACCACCTGCAACTATTGAGTGGGAGTAAAGTGATTGACATAATTTACAAAATATGCTATACTAACAAAAGTAGAAAAATAATGAGATAAAAATAGTATATTAAATTTGTTTATAAATAAAAATATATTTGTCGATTGAAAGATTGTCGGTTTCAAGTAGCCTAAAAACAGATTGATATATTTGTTTTTAGGTTATTTTTGTGCTCAAAAAATGGAGGAAAAGAATATGAAATTTAAAGATTTAGGATTATCAGAAAATGTATTAAAAGCACTAGAAGATTATGGGTATAAAGAGCCAACTCCAATTCAAATACAAACAATACCATATATCATGGAAGGACAAGATGTAATTGGGCAATCTCAAACGGGAACAGGTAAAACTGCTTCATTTGGATTACCTTTAATTGAAAAAATTGATACAAGCTTAAATAAAGTACAAGCTATAATTTTATGCCCAACAAGAGAACTTAGAAAATTTACAAAATATAAAGAGGGTGTTAAAGTTTTAGCAGTATATGGTGGTGAGTCTATAGAAAGACAAATTAAGGGTCTGAAACAAGGCGTAAAAATTGTTGTTGGAACACCAGGTAGAGTGATGGATCATATGAGAAGGAAGACATTAAAATTAAATAATGTAAGAATGTGTGTACTTGATGAAGCAGATGAAATGTTAAATATGGGATTTGAAGAAGATATTGAAACTATATTAAAAGAAGTTCCAGAAATGAGGCAAACTGTGCTATTTTCTGCAACAATGAATAAAAGAATTTTAGGTATTACTAAAAAATATTTAAATAAACCTAAAAATATAAAGATAAAAGCCAAAGAATTAACTGTAGATCGTATAGAACAGATTTCTCTAGAAGTA
>ENA-ORLW01001797-ORLW01001797.1-human-gut-metagenome-genome-assembly--contig:-NODE-1797-length-21725-cov-6.517785_pt1 | contig 21725 bp, 17 predicted proteins | sample MGYA00243017_ERZ508829 | MGnify/ENA primary metagenome ERZ508829 (study PRJEB26277, sample SAMN04329776) | human gut metagenome | biome: human-associated habitat | host: Homo sapiens | place: USA...
CACGCGGTGTTCACCGTCTTTTCCACGCAAAAACCTCCCCTGCATTCGCCTACATGAGCGTATGTCAGGGGAGGTTTGTTTATGCTATGCAGTTGTCGATCTTACTTGATCTCAGGATCGTAAGAGGGCTTATCCTCGGACTTTTCAGTCTTTTCCGCCTTATCCTCGACCGGCAGAGCCACCGTCTTGGCCTCTTCCTCGGTCTGAGGCTTTTCCTCAGCCTTCTTCTCCGCCTTGTCAGCCTTCTTGGCCTTGGGCGCAGCCGCCTGCTCCATCGACTCCGCAGACTGGATGCCCCACTTGGCAACCTCGATGCGGACGCGGTCCTCAGAGGTCTCGAACACGACCGTCGCGTCGTTCACCTGAACGATGCGGCCGACCAGACCGCCGATGGTGGTGATGCGCTCGCCCTTCTTGAGGCTGTTGCGCATCGTTTCCGCCTGCTTCTTGCGCTTGTTTTCCGGACGAATGATGAGGAAGTAAAACACCGCGATCATTGCGACCAGTAAAATCATGCTATCCATAGTACAGTTGTTCCTTTCAACACAAAGATATTATTATTATAGCGGATATTCCCCCATTGTGCAAGGGGTTTATCCAAAGAATCAAACTCTTTCCGACAGCTTCGTGCTGTACTCCGCTCGGAAAGCCGCAAACTCTCCCGCGTCGAGCGCGTCGCGGATGCGCTGCGTCAGCTTGTTGTAGAAATAGAGGTTGTGCATCACCGCAAGGCGCAGGGCCAGGATCTCCTCCGCCTTAAAGAGGTGGCGCAGGTACGCACGTGAGAAATTCCGGCACGTCGGGCAGTCGCACTGCTCGTCGATCGGCTGCTCGTCGAGCTTGTACTTCTCGTTTTTGAGGTTGATCGAGCCGCTCCACGTGAAGAGCTTGCCGTGGCGTGCGTTGCGCGCCGGCATCACACAGTCAAAAAAGTCCACGCCGCGCGCCACGCCCTCGATGATGTTCGACGGCGTACCGACGCCCATGAGATAGCGCGGCTTATCCTGCGGCATATAGGGCTCGACCGCGTCGATGATGTCGTACATTGTCTGCGTCGGCTCGCCGACCGCGAGGCCGCCGATGGCGTAGCCGTCACAGTCGAGCTTTGCGATCTCCTTCATGTGCCAGATGCGAAGATCTTCGAACGTCGCACCCTGATTGATGCCAAATAACATCTGCTGCGGGTTGACCGTATCTGACAAGGTATTCAGCTTGTCATGCTCGATCTTGCAACGCTCCAGCCAGCGCAGCGTGCGCTCGCAGGATGCCTTCGCGTACTCGTAGCGTGCCGGGTTTTCCACGCACTCGTCGAAGGCCATCGCAATGTCGCTGCCGAGATTCGACTGAATGCGCATGCTCTCCTCCGGCCCCATGAAGATGCGCCGGCCGTCGAGGTGCGAGGCGAATGTCACGCCCTCTTCTTTGATTTTGCGCAGGCCCGCAAGGGAAAATACTTGAAACCCGCCGCTGTCGGTCAGGATAGGGCCGTCCCAGTGCATAAACTTGTGGAGACCGCCCATTTGGCGCACCACATCGTCGCCGGGGCGCAGATGCAGGTGGTACGTGTTGGAAAGCTCGATCTGACAGCCGAGGTCTTTTAAGTCCAGCGCGCTCACGCCGCCCTTAATGGCCGCCTGCGTGCCGACGTTCATAAAAACCGGCGTCTGCACTTCCCCGCCGTGCGCGCATTTGAACTTACCGCGCCGAGCCTTGCCCTCGTATTTAATCACTTTGAACATAGTCTTCCCCCGTTTCAGGAAACGAACATAGCGTCGCCAAAACTAAAAAATCTATAACGTTCTTTTACCGCCTCTTCGTAGGCATGCAGTACGTGCTCGCGGCCCGCGAGCGCCGAGACCAGCATGATGAGCGTGGACTGCGGCAGGTGGAAATTCGTCACGAGTGCATCCATCACCTTGAAGCGGTAGCCCGGGTAGATGTAGATGCTCGTCCAGCCTGCGGACGGCTCCATGTGTCCGTCCTCCTGCGCCCAGCTCTCGAGCGTGCGGCACGACGTTGTACCGACGCAGATCACGCGTCCGCCGCGCGCCTTCGTCTCGTTGATAAGCGTCGCCGTCTCAGGCGGGATAACGCAGTATTCGCTGTGCATATCGTGCTGCTCGATGTCGTCCTCCTTGACAGGACGGAACGTACCGAGGCCGACATGCAGCGTCACATAGCCGATGTTCACGCCCTTTGCCTGAATTTTTTCCAGCAGCTCCGGCGTGAAGTGCAGGCCCGCCGTCGGCGCGGCGGCGCTGCCGTTGACCTTGGAATAGACGGTCTGGTAGCGCTCCTGATCCTGCAATTCCTCCTTGATGTAAGGCGGCAGCGGCATCTTGCCAAGGTGTTCGAGCACCTCGAGGAAAATACCCTCAAAGTCGAATTTCACCATGCGGTTGCCGTCAGGTAACACGTCCACGACCTCCGCTTTGAGCTCGCCGTTGCCGAACTGCATCTTTGTGCCCTTGCGCAGGTGCTTGCCCGGCCGCACGATGCACTCCCATGTTTTGTCGCCGCGGTCGATGAGCAGAAGCACCTCGCACGCGCCGCCGCCCGGTAGGCGCTGGCCCAAAAGGCGCGCCGGCAGCACGCGGGAATTGTTCAAGATCAGGCAGTCGCCGGGGTTCAAAAAGTCCGGCAGCTCATAAAAATGGTGGTGTGAGAGCTCACCCGTCTCCTTGTCAAGGCACATCAGGCGCGATTCGTCGCGCTTTTCGAGCGGCGTCTGCGCGATCAGCTCCTCGGGCAGGTAATAATCAAAATCTTTTGTCTTCATGTTGTTTCTCTTCCCTCATCGGATGCTGACATCCGTGTAGTAAAACTGCAAAATATCGCGGTAGGAATAGCCGAGGTTTGCCATCGAGTACGCCCCCCACTGGCTCATGCCGACATTATGCCCGTAACCGCTGCCGGAGATCACAAAGCTGCCGCTGCCGGACGATGTCGTCGTCCGCTGCTCAAGCTGCGATGTGCCGTTCGACGTGATGACGTACACGTTGCCGGACAGCGCCGAACTCTTCCCGCTGCTGTCGATCGCGCTCATAGAGCCGAGCGCGACGCTTTCGCCCGTGTCATTCACACTGTAAATATTCTCGCCCGTACCGCCGCCGATCGTAAAGCGCTGGCTGCGCAGATTCAGCAGCGTCCGGCATGCCTCGCGCGAAACGGTCTTGCTGCCGCTCGTACCGGTAAAGGTGACGGAATAGACGTTACCTGTGTCGGTATAGGCCGAGACATAGGCGTTTTTCACCGTGCCGATGCCATAGCCGCGGTTGTTGAGAAGCGTTGTGAGTTCCGACGCGGTAAACGTCGTCGACCAGTTGTACCGTGGGATGATCGAGGCGATCTTGCCCTCATAGGGGTCGATCTTGCCTTTGAGATAGCCGACGTCATTGCCCCAGACGTTCAGGCTGTCCTCGCTCGCGCCGCCGTTGCTTGAATAATACACAGCCTCCTGCACGAGTCTTCCGCTGTAGTAGAGGAACTCCCCCGCCGTCTGGTCGACCGCAGCATCGGAATTCGCACCGCTCGCCGCCGTGCCCTGATAGACCTGACAGTGCGTCGTCGCGCAGATGTCAAAGCCCTGCGCGCGATGCTTCGTCTGACAGACCGCGTAGGTGCGCGCACAGACCGCCTGCGCCTTGAGCGCCTCGACCGGCCAGTCCTTGCTCATTTCCCAGGGAATGACGCATTTGACATAGTCCTCGAGATCCACCACGTTGATGACATTGATGTTCCCGCCGCTCACGCGCTGGTATTCAAAGCCGCCGTAGTAGCGGTAGCCGCGGAACCATGTGACCGTCTTTTCACGCGTCTCGATCGGCAGGATGCCGAGGTTTTCGCTCCCACCGCAGTCGAATTCAAAGAGGATCGTATCCGTTCCCGTCACGATGACCGTCACACCCGTGCTGCTGCCGCCGACGGCAGTGCCGCCGTATTGGGCTGCCGCGGACCGCGCCGCACTCAGGCTCGTGTAGCTGCCAGCGCGCGCATAGAACGCGCCATCCTCGTAGGCAGCGAAGCCGCCGCTGTACTGCGCCGCTGTGCGCGACGCGTCGTCGTAATCGTAAAACGTGCCGGAAAGCTGCACATGATAGGCCGTGTCCGTCGTCACCGTGATCTTTTCATACAACTGCGGCAGCGCGCCCAGCTCTTCAAAGCTGCCGTCCGCGTCAAAATACCCCAGCGCGTAGCCGCCGAAGGCCGAATAATTCTGAAGGTTCGCCGCGCTCATCGCGTCCGAGCCGTACTTGAGCCCCACGCGGAGCGTCTCACCGTCCGTTGCCTGCGCGAGCGTGCACAGTGAAAGGCACAGCAGACAGGAAAGCAGGAACGTTCTGCACCATTTTTTCATAGTATCCTCCACAGCCAGTTTTGCAGAAGCGATCGCTCTGCGCCCGGCTGAACATATCCATATGAATCGTATTTTACATTATACGACAGTTTCCCTCTGCTTTCAAGCAAAACTGTATCTCTTTTTGGCCGCCGCTCCCCCCTACCGTTTTGGCGGTCAAGCGTCATGGAAAGGAGTCCTTTATGAAACCCTGTGTGTTTACCGGCAGCGCCGTCGCTATCGTCACCCCGTTTTGCGGCGACGGTGTCGATCTTGAAGCCTTCGACCGTCTCATCGAGCGCCAGATTCAAGGCGGCACCGACGCCATCGTCGTCTGCGGCACAACCGGCGAGGCCGCGACGCTGAGCTACAATGAGCGCATGGCGCTCATTGAGCGCTGCGTGCGCACCGTCGACCGCCGCGTGCCCGTCATCGCGGGCAGCGGCACGAACAGCACCGCGTCCTCCATTGCGCTCTCCAAAGCCGCGCAAAGCGCGGGCGTCGATGCGCTGCTCACCGTCACGCCGTACTACAACAAGGCCTCGCAGAGCGGTCTTGTGCAGCATTTCTCCGCCATTGCAGACGCGGTCGACATTCCGGTCATCCTCTACAACGTTCCCTCCCGCACAGGCGTCGGCTGCACGGCGCAGACCTATCAAGCGCTTGCCAAGCATCCGAACATTGCCGGTGTCAAGGAGGCGAGCGACGACTTCGACCTCATTCAGGACACCCTCAACCTCTGCCCGCCGGGCTTCACCGTCTGGAGCGGCAACGACGGCTCCACCGCCGCCATCATGGCTCTTGGCGGCAAGGGCGTCATCTCCGTCGCCGCAAATGTCGTCCCACGCGAAATGCACGAACTGACACAGCTCTGCCTTGAAAATCGCTTCTTGGAGGCAGGCACGCTTCAGCTCAAGCTGCATGAGCTCATTCGCGCGCTCTTCTGCGAGGTCAACCCCATCCCCGTCAAGGCCGCCATGGAGCTCTTGGGCCTGTGCAGCGGCGAATTGCGGCTGCCGCTGTGCCGCATTTCCGAGCGTCATTTGGAACAGCTCTCCAGTGCGCTAAAGCCGTTCCGAGCCCCGGTATAAGTGATTCTTATTTCTCGTTTATGCAATATTCATCGTGTATTCATTTTGTATTCACGTAACATTCATTGCGGCATTCATCAAATGTTTACTGTATTCACTCTACCGTTTTGCTTTGTGCATTCAGTCAAAAAGCAGGACTCTGCGCTGAAAACGCGCAGAGCCCTGTTTCACTTTTTCGTTTACGTTTTGTAATCAGCCTTGCTTACGCCTTCACGCGGTGGAAGACCTTCTTACCCTTGCGGACGATGACGCCCTCGCCCTCGAATCGCTCGCGCGCAAGGCTCTCGTCGATGGAGGCGACCTTCACATCATCAATCGTCACACCGCCCTGCTGGACCAAACGGCGCGCCTCACCGCGGGACGGGCACAGGCCGGTCGCGACCAGCATCGAAAGGACATTGATGTTGCCGTTTTCAAAGTCGGCATCCGTCAGCGTGCTCGTCGGCATGTTGGCGTTATTGCCGCCCGCGCCGAAGAGCGCCTTGGCAGACTCCTCCGCCTTCTTGGCCTCCTCTTCCCCGTGGACGAGTGCGGTGAGCTCGTAGGCGAGGATCTCCTTCGCGCGGTTGAGCTGGCTGCCCTCCCACTTATCCATCTCGTCGATCTGCTCGAGCGGCAGGAATGTGAGCATACGGATGCACTTCAAAACATCCTGATCGCCCACGTTGCGCCAGTACTGGTAGAAGTCGTAGGGCGTGGTCTTGTTCGGGTCGAGCCACACCGCGCCGCTCGCGGTCTTGCCCATCTTCTTGCCCTCGGAATTAAGAAGCAGCGTGATCGTCATCGCCTGCGCGTCCTTGCCGAGCTTGCGGCGAATGAGCTCCGTGCCGCCGAGCATGTTGGACCACTGGTCGTCGCCGCCGAACTGCATGTTGCAGCCGTACTCCTGGAACATGTGGTAGAAGTCGTAGGACTGCATGATCATGTAGTTGAATTCCAGGAACGAAAGGCCCTTTTCCATGCGCTGCTCATAGCACTTGGCGCGCAGCATGTTGTTCACAGAGAAGCACGCGCCCACCTCGCGCAGCAGCTCGATGTAGTTGAGCTTCATCAGCCAGTCGGCGTTGTTGAGCATCATGGCCTTGCCCTCGCCGAAGTCGATGAAGCGCTCCATCTGGCGCTTGAAACATTCGGCATTGTGGTCGATGTCGGCCTTGGTGAGCATCTTGCGCATATCGTTGCGACCCGAGGGGTCTCCGATCATGGTCGTGCCACCGCCGATGAGCGCAATGGGCTTGTTGCCCGCCATCTGGAGTCTTTTCATCAGGCACAGTGCCATGAAGTGGCCGACGTGCAGGCTATCCGCCGTGCAGTCAAAGCCGATGTAGAACGTCGCCTTGCCGTTGTTGACGAGGTCGCGGATCTGCTCCTCGTCCGTCACCTGCGCGATCAAGCCGCGCGCTTTGAGCTCTTCATAAATTCCCATTTGTTAATTCCTCCTGTATTTCTATTTTACTTCATTTCGGACATTTTGAGACGCTTTCGGATAGCAAAAAAACGCCCTCTGTCCGTTTGGACAGAGGGCGAACAAATTCGCGGTACCACCTCTGGTTCGCCGTTTTCTCGCAAAAACGGCCTCACGGAGTGCCGACACACTCCCGCGCGATAACGGGCGCTCCCGGGGCGCGCCTACTGGAAAACTTTCGTTCGGGCGCCGGCTCCGCGGTGTATTTCGGCACGTTTCCTCTCCTTCTTGCACCGGCCGAAGGCTCTCTGCGCAGGAAATCGCTGCTTACTTCTCCGCTTCATCACCGTAAACGCGGATATTGTAACGTAAAGAATCGGTCTTGTCAAGTATCAAGTATTCTGCGGATTGTAATACATCACGAGCTTGCACAGCCCGTCGCACAGAAGCGACAGGTTCTCCTCGTCGATCCCCGTCGCTTTCCGCGGCAGGATACAGCGGCCAAAGCCCTTGACCTTTTTGCACGCGCAGATGACCGTGCCGCCCGTGAACGCGCGGTTGTCCGAGGGATAGTGGACAAAGCCGTCTGTCTTCAAAAAGCAGGTCTTCTTCTCGCTGTTGCTGAACTGCTCAAGGATCGTGTCGAGCAGCTTGTCGTTCCAGCGGCTCGCCTTGCCCGGCAAAATCAGCAGTTCATCGCCCTCACCCACGCAGTCGAGCACGACGACGCTCTTCTTTTTGAGCTCGGGGTGCGCGTGGATCAGACGCTTGGCGCCCTTGCTCCCCTGTGTGCCGCCGTCAAGGAACAGGAAGCACACCTCGCCGCGGTAGCGCGGCGTCAGCGCCTTTGCGACCTCCAGCAGCGCAACGACGCCGGAGGTGTTGGCATTTTTGTTGTTCATTTCGCTCTTGCCATACTTGGGATAAAAGAGTCCAACAACCAGCAGCAGTAAAAAGAGCGGCAGCGTCATATTCGGCATGTTGAGCGCGAACGTCACGCCGAACGAAATAAGGAAGCTCACCGCCAGCGCCAGCAGCGGTATCAGCGCCTCGTAGAGCATGTACGTCGCCGGTCGCGTCGGGCAAATGAGCGGCGGCAGGACCTCGCGCACGCCGGTGTCGTAGTGCGCCGCGAGAACGATCTTTGCCTTCTCGATGTCGCCGACGACCACATTCGTCACATTGCCGCCCGCCGAGAGCGCCGACGTCCCGCTCTCGAGCTTCGGCGAATAGCCGAGCTCCTTGAGTGTGTAGACAAGCCAGGTGCGGAAGTCTACTTTTTCTTTCTCCTTGCGCCGCACCGGAAAATCCCGCTCGATGCGCTCAGCAAATTCGTTCATCTAATGTTCCTTTCTTCGAAAAAGCGCCGCATCGCGGCGCTTTTCTCTGACATGTGATTTTGCTTTACAGTAGTTGATCTTTAAAGTTCTCCGCCGCGCAGAGCAGTTCCTCTGCTCCTAAGAGCATCGTCTCGCTCGGGTGGTCTCCCCCGCTTAGGCGGGCGATCTCGCCGCGGCGCGCCGCGCGGTCGAGCGCGACGACCTTTGTGAGCGTGCGGCCGTTTTCCTCGCCCTTTTCCACGCCGAAGTGCGTGTCGGCCATCGCCGCGAGCTGCGGCAGATGCGTCACGCACAGCACTTGCCGTGTGCGCGAGAGCTTGGCGAGCTTTTCCGCCACGCGCTGGGCAGCCCTGCCCGAAACGCCGGTGTCGACCTCGTCGAACACCATCGTCATCACGCTGTCCTGCTCGGCCAGCACGTTTTTGAGCGCCAGCATGATGCGCGACAGCTCGCCGCCGGACGCGATCTTCTGGATGGGGCGCAGCGCCTCGCCCACATTGGCGGACATCAAAAACGCCACGGCGTCCACACCGTCCTCGCCCATGTCCTTTTCCTGAAAGTCGATGGCAAAGCGGAGCTTCGGCATATCGAGCTCGCGCAGTTCCCGGGAAATACGCTCCTCAAGCTCCTTTGCCGCCGCGTGACGGCGGTCGGAGAGGGCCTGCGCCGCTTCGCGCGCAGCCTTTTCCTGCTTTTTGAGCGTCTGCTCGAGCTGCTGCGCACGGTCGTCTGCATACTCGATGCGGTCCAATTCCTCACGCGATTTTTCAAGATATGCAAGCATCTCCTCGACGCTTGAGCCGTACTTCTTTTTCAGCCGGTAAAGCTGGTCGCAGCGCGACTCCACGGCGTCGAGCTCCTGCGGAGAAAATTCGTATTCATCCTTCTTATCGCGGATCGTTTCGGCAAGGTCATACGCTTCACAGCGCAGCGCTTCCAAGCGCTCCGAGAGCGTGATGAATTCATCGCCGAGGCCGCGGAGCGAACGCAGCGCATCCTCCGCCTCCTTGATAGCGGACACCGCGCCAAGGCCCTCGTCCCCACCGTTCAGGCAGGCGTCCGCCTCGGAGATGGCGGAAATGAACTTTTCGCCGTTGCGCAGAATATTGCGGCGGGCAAGGAGCGTCTCCTCCTCCCCCTCCTGCAAGTCCGCGCGCTCGAGCTCGCCGATCTGATGGTGCAGCATGTCGACACGGCGCGCTTTTTCGGCCTCGTCCATCTTGAGCGCGTCGATCGCGCGGCGCGTCTCTTTCATCACGTCATAGCGCGTACAGTACGCTGCCAGCTCATTTTCCACGCGGCCAAAGCGGTCGAGGTAGACAAGGTGCTGCTCTTCGTCGAGTAACTGCTGTCCGTCGTGCTGGCCGTGGATATTGAGCAAGCTCGCGCCGATACGCTTGAGCTGCGCGACCGTCACTGGCCGTCCGCCCACGCGGCAGACGTTTTTGCCGTCACCGTACAGTTCGCGCTGCAATAAAAGCGTTCCGTCCTCCTCCGGCGTAAAGCCGTTTTCGGCGAGCCCCGGCAAATCTGCCGGGACCGCGCTGAACGTCGCGCTGACAAACGCCTTCTCCGCGCCCGTGCGGATGAGCTCGCGCGACGTGCGCTGGCCGAGCACCGCGCCGAGCGCGTCGATCACGATGGATTTGCCCGCGCCGGTCTCGCCGGTGAGCGCGTTGAACCCGCGGCCGAACAGAATGTCTGCCCGCTCAATGATGGCGATATTTTCAATGTGCAAAAGCTCAAGCATCGCTCATTCTCCTGCAAGATTTTGTTCTTACTTGGTCTGGCGCTGTCTCTGCATGTCCTCGATCTCCGAGCAGAGCTCGGCGGCGGACTCGTTTTCGCGCATCACGATCAGCACCGTGTCGTCACCCGCGACGGTGCCGACCTTGGCGGAGATATCCATCCCGTCAAACGCTGCGCCGGCCGCGGGGCCGAGGCCCGCCATCGTCTTGATGAGCACCAGATTCTGCGCGCAGTCGACCGAAACGATGCTCTCGCGCAGGATGGTCTGCAGGCGGTCAGCCAGATTCAGGCGCATCTTCTGCGTCGAAACGGCGTAGCGGTAGGTGCCGTTGCCGGTCGGCTCCTTAATTAAGTGGAGCTGCTTGATATCGCGGGAGATGGTCGCCTGCGTGCAGGAGATCCCCTCCTTGCGCAGGCTGTCGATCAACTGCTCCTGCGTTTCGATCGCCGAAGCGGCAATGATCGCAAGGATCTTTTCCTGTCTTTCATTCTTCATTGCTGGTTCCTCCCATCAACATTTTCTTTTGTAAGATCTCGCAGAAACTGCGTTTGCTCAGTCGAACGAGCTTGGTGTCGAATTTCGAGCGGCGCACTTCAATACTGTCGCCGCTGCGCAGTGAGAATGCGCGCCCGCCGTCCACGCTCAAAAGGACGGGCTTGTAGCTGTTTTTTTCCGTCTGCACAGTGATGACCCGCTCGGGCGAGAGCACGTAGGCATTGGCATGCACGCTGTGCGCGCAGATGGGCGAAACAATGAAGTTCCGTGCCGTCGGCTCGACCACAGGGCCGCCCGCCGAGAGCGAGTAGGCCGTCGAGCCCGTCGGGCTCGCGACGATCACGCCGTCGCCCGCCACGTCCACGAGCTTTCCCTGCTCGGTGAAGATTTGCAGCCGGATCACGCGCGAGATGTTGCCGCGCGCGATGAGCGCCTCGTTGAGCGCAAGGTTCGAGTAAATAACACGCCCGTCGCGCTGGACGCTCACATCGAGCATCATGTGGCTCTCGATCTCATACTTTCCATCACACAGGTCGCGCAAGCGCAAAAGGTCTTTGCTCTCAAGCTCGGCCATGAAGCCGAGGCTGCCGAGGTTGACGCCCAGCACCGGAATGTCGCGGTGCGCGGCGGTTTTGGAAAGGTGCAGGATCGTACCGTCGCCGCCAAACGCGATGATCATGTCCGCACCGCGGATCTCCTGCTGAAGCGGCTCAATGTTGAGCCCGTAGCCCTCCGGCGGCTCCTGATTGCGAAACGGCAGGCACACGACATTCGGGCAGCCAACCTCGTCGAGCACGCGCTTGGCCTCCTTCGCGACGCGAAGCTGCGCGTCGCGGTAGGGATTCGGGCATAAGATGACTTTTCTCAGCATCCCGCGCCCTCCTTCCCGTGGTCGAGCGCCGCGTGTGACTGCTCCACAAGACCCTGGAGGTCAAACGTCTTCTCCACCCAATCGCCGCTTTCGAGATACCCGAGGTATTCGATGTTTCCCTCGGGTCCACGAATAGGAGAGAATGTGATATCAAGCACTGTAAAGCCAGAATCCTTTGCATGTGTCAGGAAGTTTTCCAGCACCTCAAGGTGTACGTCCGGGTCGCGGACGACGCCCTTTTTCCCCACCTTTTCGCGTCCCGCCTCAAACTGGGGCTTGATGAGGCAGGCGACATGTCCGCCCTCTTTTAAGACGCGGTGCACCGCAGGCAGGATCAATTTCAGCGAAATAAACGACACGTCGATGCTGGCAAAATCCAGCTCGTCAGGAATCTGGTCGCGGTCGAGATAGCGCGCGTTCGTGCGTTCCATGCACACAACGCGCTCGTCGGAGCGGAGCTTCCAATCGAGCTGTCCGTAGCCGACGTCGACGGCGTAGACCTTTGTCGCGCCGTTTTGCAGCATACAGTCGGTAAAGCCGCCGGTCGAAGCGCCGATATCGGCACAGATACAGCCGTCCAGCTTGAGGCCGAACGTCGTCATCGCCTTTTCGAGCTTGAGGCCGCCGCGGCTCACATATCGGAGCGTGTTGCCGCGTACCTCGATCTGCGCGTCGTTCGGCACGGCGGTGCCCGCCTTATCCACGCGCTGCCCGTCCACAAAGACGAGCCCGCTCATGATCATCGCCTGCGCGCGCTGGCGGGTCTGTTCCAGCCCGCGTTCAACGAGCAGCACGTCCAGTCTTGTTTTATTGCTCATCGCAGCACCTCCGCAGCCTTTTTTGCCAGCGACTCCGCGTCCAGTCCGAACTCGCGGTACAGCTCCTCCACTGTTCCCTGCGCAGGAAACGCCTTGCCGAGGTTGCACAGCTCCAGCCGCTCGGGCGAAATTTTGTTCCAGCCCAGAATGGCCGCCATGCGCTGGCCCATGCAGCCGACGCCCGCGCACTCCTCGGCGACCAGCATCGCCTTTGTTTTGCCGATGACCTCGCGCATGTCGCGGTCATAGAGCGGCGAGATGGCGTTGATCTTTACAACGCGTGCCTCGATGCCCTGCTCGTGCAGGATTTCCGCCGCGTCGAGCACATTGTTGATCATCGTGCCGTAGGCGCAGAGGGTAATGTCCGCCCCCTCGCGCAGCACGACAAGATTCTGCCGCCCGCTGTCTTTCTTATAATTTCCCTCGCCGCCGCGCGGATAGCGGATGGCGACGGGGCCTTTGATCTCGTTCACCGCACGGTCAAGCATCGTGCGCAGCTCTGCAAAGTTCGACGGACACAGCACCGTCATATTCGGAATTTCCGAGAGGAATGTCGCATCGAAAATGCCGTGATGCGTCTCTCCGTCCGCGCCGACCATGCCCGCGCGGTCGACCGCGAAGACAACATGCAGGTCGGAGAGCGCCGTGTCGTGGATGAGCTGGTCGTAGGCGCGCTGCAAAAAGCTCGAATAGATCGCCACGACCGGCGTGAGCCCCTGCTTGGCCATGCCCGCGGCCATCGCCACGGCATGTCCCTCGGCGATGCCGACGTCAAAAAAGCGCACGGGATACTGCTCGGAAAAATCGTGCAGGCCCGTACCGTCGCGCATTGCGGCGGTGATAGCGCAGATCGTTTCGTCATTTTTTGCGAGCTTACAGAGTTCGTCGCCGAACACCGCGGAAAAATCTCGCTTATGCTCGCGCGGCACGCCCATCCGCGGGTCGAATTTGCCGACACCGTGATAGCGCTCCGGCTCGCGCTCGGCGGGCGGGTAGCCCTTGCCCTTTTTCGTGTGCACATGCACCAGCACCGGACAGTTCAAGTCCTTCGCCCATTTGAGCGTGTTGGTGAGCTGCCCCACGTCGTGTCCATTCACGGGGCCGAGGTAGGTAAAGCCCATGTCCTCGAACATCGTCGAATTCGGCAGCAGCGCCTTTTTGACATTCGTTTTCAGATGATGGTTAAAATCATACACCGCGCGGCCGACCGCGTTGCGGTCGAGCAGGTCGCGATAGGCTTTTTTGAATTCATAGTACGCAGGCTTCGAGCGCAAAAGTCCCAAATGCTCACTCACCGCGCCGACATTGCCGTCGATCGACATGCCGTTGTCGTTCAGAATCACGATGAGCGGCTCGCCGCTCGCACCCGCGTTGTTAAGTCCCTCGTAGGCAAGGCCACCGGAGAGCGCGCCGTCGCCGATCAGCGCCAGTACGGAATAATCCTGATGCTGCAGCGTCCGCGCCCGCGCCATGCCGAGCGCGACGGAGACGGAGTTTGAGGCATGTCCCGCGATAAAGGCGTCATGCCCGCTCTCGCGCGGCTTGGGAAAGCCCGAGAGGCCGCCGTACTGGCGCAGAGACGAAAACTGCTCGCGCCGGCCGGTCAAAATTTTATGGGTGTAGCACTGATGCCCCACGTCGAACACCAGCCGGTCTCGCGACGTATCGAACACGCGGTGGATAGCCACCGTCAGCTCGACCGCGCCGAGGTTCGAGGCCAGATGCCCGCCCGTTTTCGACACGTTTTTCAGCAAAAATTCACGCAGCTCCGTACATAAAAGCTGCGTTTGCGAGTCGTTCAGGGTTTTGATGTCCCGGGGATCATGGATGGTTTCAAGAATCAATACGGTTTCCTTCTTTATCTGACAAGATGCAGCACCGACAGTACCTTCGCCGTCAGGTAGATGACATCCTTGCTCTTTTTCATGGCGATCTTTTTGCCGATGGCCTTGCCGCCGATCGTCAATCCGGAAATGAGCGCCGTGACCACGGTGGATACGACGATACTGCGCCAGCCGAAGCTGTTTTGCAGCAGCACGACGATGACCGTCGCGGTCGAGCCGCTGACGATGCCGCAGATGTCACCGACCACATCGTTGCAGAACGAGGCGACCTTTTCCGCGTTGCGGATGAGGTACAGCGCCTCCTTCGCTCCCTTGACACGGTGCGCGGCCATCGAATTGAACGGCTTGGGATTCGCCGCCGTCACGGCGACGCCGATGATATCGAACAGGATGCCCAGCGCAATGAACAGCAACAGGATCAGTGTTGCCACCACATACCCCGCATCCTCAAGCAGCGCGCCCGAGCACAGGCTCATCGCGGCGGAAAGCGCCACAGCGATCAAAAACACACGGATGACCCAGCGCGCGTGGCTGGGTGTCTTTTCCGTTTTCTTCTGCTTTCGGTCTTCTTCGTTTTCCAAGGCTTTCTTCTCCACAGTTATTTCATAATCATGCTAATCAGCGGCAGCAGCAAAAGGTAATCCTGCGGCATAGGTCGGGTTGGCTTTCCCTGCAGCGCACCTCTCGTTGCCGATGGAGGCGGTTCCCCCTTAGGCGCTGCACCCCGTTGTCACCAGACGAGGTACCCGATTGCCACTTAGTCCGCACTGTAACCCTTTCGCTGCCCTTGCGACAGCCTAGGTGATTTCCACCCCGGAGTCACGCCGTTTCTTATCCTCTTTTGCAGGAAAAATTTCAAGGAGCGATCGTACTTCGCTCTTGGCCGGAGTCTGTACGTTGTTCTCCTATCCGAATTCCCCACGCAAGGCAGGCTACGCTGCACACAGCGTTCGCGGCACAAAGGCCGGGTAGCACCGCAATGCAGGTTCATATCCCGTCCCGTACCGAAGTCGATACCCGAAACCGGGAGTCCGCTCCGGCACAGCAACGAGTCTCCGCAGAAACAGGGTCGGTTCCCCCATGCCATTAGGGGTCGCCCGGAGTCCGCAGGCGCAGCTTTCGCTTTCGCCTCCCTTCAGCACCCACCCCAAACTGGGCGTAAGAAGCAGGCACCAAAGGCTTCACAGTTGTGCCCTTTAAAGGATTTTTAGGCCCTTCTTAGGAAACGGCAGCTCCGACTAGGATACTGCGCCGCTGCTTAGCATTGCCTATTATACACCAGTCAAAATGAATATGCAAGATATGCACAATAATATTCACCTTAGGAAATTGTAAATTTTTTATTTCGCAGAAAATTCTGTCTGCCGCGCGGAAACAAAAAAGAGGTCCGGCCTTCGCCGAACCTCTTTTCATCATATTTTGTAATTTGGAAATTACTTGTTGCCGTTGACCATGGAAGCGATCTCAGCCGCAAAGTTCTCCTGCTTCTTCTCGATGCCCTCGCCCTTCTCGAAGCGAACGGCGGTGTTGAAGCTGACCTTGCCGCCCAGCGCCTTGGCAGCGTTGTTCATATACTGCTCGACAGAGACGTCGCCGTCCTTGACGAAGGCCTGCTGAAGCAGGCAGTTCTCGGCATAGAACTTGTTGAGCTTGCCCATAACGATCTTTTCCTTGACCTGATCGGGCTTGTTCGCCATCTTCGGGTCGTTGGCCATCTGGCCGAGCATGACTTCCTTCTCCTCGTCCAGAACGTCCTGCGTGACCTGGCTCTTGTCCCAGAAGCGGGGGTTGAGCGCGGCGATCTGCATGGCGATGTCCTTGCCGATCTCGGTGGCGTCGCAGCCCTCGACGGTCAGGTTGACGATAACGCCGATCTTGCCTTTCATGTGGACATAGGGGACGGAGAAGCCGTCAGCGATGCGGGCGAAGCGACGGATGCTCATGTTCTCGCGGATGGCGAGGAACAGCTCGTCCTTCGCATCCTTGACGGTGCCGTTGCCGGTGACCCAGGGGCAGCCCATGAGCGCGTCGACGTCAGCGGGGTTCTCCTTGGCGACGACAGCAGCCACGCCCTTGACAAAGTTGTTGAACGGCTCGCCGTTGGCGACGAAGTCGGTCTCGCAGTTGACCTCGACCACAACACCGACACCGTCGATGACGGTGGCGTAAGCCATGCCCTCAGCAGCCACGCGGCTGGCCTTCTTCGCCTGAGAGGCGAGGCCCTTTTCGCGCAGATACATGACGGCCTTTTCCATATCGCCCTCGCACTCGATGAGGGCCTTCTTGCAGTCCATCAGGCCGCAGCCGGTGGCCTGGCGGAGCTCGTTAACAACAGCAGCAGTGATAGCCATTCTGATATCCTCCTGAAAAATAGTGTGGTAAAAATGAGACGGGGCGAGGCTTTGCCTCGCCCCGTAAGGTTCTTTTCTCGCTTGATTGGGAAAATCAGGCCTGAGCCTCGCCCTCGGCCTTCTCCTCGGTCTCTTCGCCCTGCTTGCCCTCGATCATGGCGTTGGCCATCACGGAGGAGATGAGCTTGATGGCGCGGATGGCGTCATCGTTGCCGGGGATGGGGTAGTCGATCTCGTCGGGATCGCAGTTGGTATCGGCGATGGCGACGACGGGGATGCCGAGCTTGTGCGCCTCGGCGATGGCGTTGCGCTCCTTGCGGGTGTCGACGATGAACAGCGCGCCGGGGAGCTTCTTCATTTCCTTCACGCCGCCGAGGTACTTCTCGAGCTTCTCGATCTCGGCGAGGTGCTTCATGACTTCCTTCTTGGGAAGCATATCGAACGTGCCGTCAGCCTGCATGGTCTTGAGCTGGTTGAGACGGTCCACGCGGGTGCGCATGGTCTTGAAGTTGGTCATCATACCGCCGAGCCAGCGAGCGTTGACATAGTAGCCGCCGCAGCGGGAAGCCTCTTCCTTGATAGCCTCCTGCGCCTGCTTCTTCGTGCCGACGAACAGGATGTTCTGGCCGCTCTCAGAGACGGAACGGACGAAGTTGTAGGCTTCCTCGAGCTTCTTGACGGTCTTCTGCAGGTCGATGATGTAGATGCCGTTGCGCTCGGTGTAGATGTAGGGAGCCATTTTGGGGTTCCAGCGACGGGTCTGATGGCCGAAGTGGACGCCTGCTTCGAGCAGGGCTTTCATGGATACGACGTTTGCCATTGCTTGTAGTTTCTCCTTCAAATTTAGTTTTACCTCTGGAGCCTTCATCCCTCCTGCCAACCTGATGGCACAGACAAGAAGTCCGGTCTCCATGCGGAATACCCGGGTATTATACCCCGCTATTTTCAAAATTGCAAGCACTTTTTGAAAAATCCTGTGTTTTCCCCGCTTTCTTTTCCTTTTGCCGCCTTTCCCGCGTCGTTTTCCCGCGCTTTTGCACCCAGAAGTTGTCATTTTCCTTTTTTAATAATGCCTTTCTAAAATTTAGGCTTGCAAAAATGTCGAAAATCCTTATAATATAGTAGGTCTGCTATTGGGGGACTTTTCGTCCGCCGCCCTTTTCAGTACCGGCGGCGGCGCGTGCGGTGCTCTCTGCGCGGGATCTCCTGGCGCGGAAAGGGCTTGTCAATGAGAATGATATCGTCCCCGATCTGCTTGATACACTCCCATGGGATGCAGTATTCCTCTCCCCGGCCGAACAGCCCGAAAAAGCGGTACGGCCCGGGAATGATGAGTGCGGTGAGCTGCCCGTCCGGCAGCCTGCATTCCACGTCGCCCACATAGCCCAGGCGGCAGCCGTCGCAGATGTTGATGACCTCCTTGCAGCGGAAGTCGGCAAAGCGGCAGTTCATGCGCATCCCCTCCTGTTCCCTTTCATTGTATTTCCGGAACAGGAAGTCCTATCCCTCGCATTTTCCGCGACTTCTCTCCGGGCTATGCCGGAGGGAAAATTTTCTCTACGGAGGTTCCCACACATGACAGAGATCCAGCTCAATATGTACCATGCCCTCGCGCTTGGCGCCGCCATGTACGCCCTCGGTCTGGTGCTGATGAAGAAGATCCCCGTGCTCAGCCGCTTCTGCATCCCCGCTCCCCTGGTCGGCGGTCTGTGCTTCGCGATCTTCAACACCATCCTCTATGCCACGGGCACGGCGGTCATCACCTTTGACGACACGCTGCAAACGGTCTTTATGATCTTCTTCTTTACGACCGTCGGCTTCACCGTCAGCATTCCGATGCTGCTCAAGAGCGGCAAATCCGTCATCATGCTCCTTATTTTGAGCGTTGTGATGATCATTTTGCAGAATGTCGTCGGCAGCGGCGTGATGGCGCTCATGGGCAAAGATCCGCTCTACGGTCTCGCCTGCGGCTCTATCGCGATGATCGGCGGCCCCGGCACGGCGGCGGGTATTGGTCCTGACCTTGATGCAGCCGGTGCCATCGGCGGCACGACGGTCGCCGTCGCGGCGGCGACGTTCGGCCTCATCTTCGGCTCGCTCCTCGGCGGCCCGATCGCCCGCAAGCTCATCGTCAAGAACCACCTGCGCGACGAGCTCGCAGAGCAGACGGTGGAAGAGGATGTCGACGACACGTATTACAACACCCACGCCAATAACTTTGTCTACGGTTTCCTGCTGCTGATGTTCTGCGCCGGCGTCGGCAACGTCGTCAGCGTTCTGCTCACGAACCTCTGCGGCTTCAGCTTCCCCATTTACATCGGTTCGATGCTCGTGGCCGTCGTCGTGCGCAACGTGATCGACCACTTCAAGATCATGGAGTTCCCCGCCGCCGAGATCAGCACGATGGGCAACATGTTCCTCGCGATCTTCCTCTCGATGGCGCTCTCGGGCCTCAAGCTCTGGCAGCTCGTCGACCTGGCGCTGCCGATGATCGTCGCCCTCGCCGCCGAGGTGCTGCTGATGGTCGTCTTCTCGCTGCTGGTCGTCTTCCCGGTCATGGGCCGCGATTACGACGCCGCGATGATCACCGCCGGCTTCATCGGCTTCGGCATGGGCGCCACGTCCAACGCCATGGCCAACATGCAGGCCGTTTCCCGCCGCTACGGTCCCTCTCCCTCGGCCTACTTCGTCATCCCGATGGTCGGCGGCCTCTTCAACGACTTCTTCAACGCTGCGATCATTGCATTCTGTATCGGTCTTCTTGCGTGAGAACCGTTTGAGGGCGCAAAGTCCATCGAAGCGCGCCGAACGATAAAAAATATCCCCGCTTCCCGTTCCGTATGTTTCCGCCGCGTGCGGACATACTGAAAGCACTACGCATGGGAGGCGGGGATTCTTTTTATGCTTGGCAAGGTGGAGATCTGCGGCGTGAACACGACAAAGCTGCCGACGCTGACCGCCGCGGAGACGGACGCGCTGCTTCATCGCGCAAAGGACGGCGACGCAGCCGCGCGCGAAAAGCTCGTCGAGGGCAATCTGCGGCTGGTGCTGTCGGTCATCCAGCGCTTTTCCGGCCGAGGGGAAAACGCGGACGACCTCTTTCAGGTCGGCTGCGTGGGGCTGCTAAAGGCCATCGACAACTTCGACACTTCGCAGAATGTTCGTTTTTCCACCTACGGCGTGCCGATGATCATCGGCGAGATCCGGCGGTATCTGCGCGACAACAGCTCCATTCGCGTCAGCCGCTCGATGCGCGACACGGCCTACCGCGTCTTACAGGCGCGTGAAAAGCTCCAGCGCGAGCAGCAGCGCGAGCCCACGGTCGAGCAGATCGCGCGCGAGCTCGGCATCCGGCGCGAGGAGGTCGTCTTCGCCATGGACGCCGTATGCGACCCCGTGTCGCTCTTTGAGCCCATCTACTCCGACGGCGGCGACGCCGTGTGCGTCATGGATCAGGTGCGCGACACCAAGAACACCGACGAGGACTGGCTCGAGCAGATCGCGCTCAAGGAGGCCATGGCGCGCCTGAGCGAGCGCGAGCGCCAGATCCTCGCCCTGCGCTACTCCGACGGCAAGACGCAGATGGAGGTCTCAAGCGAGATCGGCATCTCGCAGGCGCAGGTCTCGCGCCTTGAGAAAAACGCCATCAAGAGCATCAAGAAGAATATGTAGACTCAGACAAAAAGGAGCGGAAATGTTTCCGCTCCTTTTTCCGCTTCTTCTCTTGACTTTATCCGCCGTTTTATTACAATATAGTATGTATTTTTGCGCCGGTGGGATGCTCCTCCGGCAAATCCGGATCAAATGGAGGTTCCTTCCATGCATTACAACGTCATCATCATTGGCGGCGGCCCCGGCGGCATCTTCTCCGCCTACGAGCTGACAAAGGATCGCAGCGACCTGCGCGTCGCCGTGTTCGAGGCCGGTCACAGCCTTGAAAAGCGCCACTGCCCCATCGACGGCGACAAGGTCAAATCCTGCATCCGCTGCAAGAGCTGCTCGATCATGAGCGGTTTCGGCGGCGCGGGCGCATTTTCCGACGGCAAATACAACATCACCAACGACTTCGGCGGCACGCTGCACGAGTACATCGGCAAAAAGCAGGCGCTCGACCTCATGCACTATGTCGACGAGATCAACATGGCCTACGGCGGCGAGGGCACGAAGCTCTACTCCACCGCCGGCACAAAGTTCAAAAAGCTCTGCATCCAGAATAAGCTGAATCTGCTCGACGCCTCCGTCCGCCATCTCGGCACGGACGTGAACCTCGTCGTGCTCTCGAACCTCTATGACCTGCTCAAGGACAAGGTCGACTTCTACTTCGATTCTCCCGTCACCACCATCGCCCGCGAGGGCGAAGGCTACCGCGTCACCGTCGGCGAGACGGACTATACCTGCGATAAGTGCATCGTCTCCGTCGGCCGCGTCGGCAGCAAGTGGATGGAGGGCGTGTGTCAGGAGCTCAAGATCCCCACGAAGTCGAACCGCGTCGATATCGGTGTGCGCGTCGAGATCCCCGCCGTCGTCTTCTCCCACCTGACTGACGAGCTCTACGAGAGCAAGATCGTCTATCGTACGGAAAAGTTCGAGGACAACGTCCGCACGTTCTGCATGAACCCCAACGGCATCGTCGTCAACGAGAACACGAACGGCATCGTCACGGTCAACGGCCACAGCTATGAGGATAAGTCCCTCCAGACCGAGAACACGAACTTCGCGCTTCTCGTCGCCAAGCACTTCTCCGAGCCGTTCAAGGATTCCAACGGCTACGGCGAGTCCATCGCGCGCCTGTCCAACATGCTCGGCGGCGGCGTCATTGTCCAGCGCTTCGGCGATCTCGTCCGCGGCCGCCGCAGCACGGTCAAGCGCATCGAAGAAGGCCTCGTCACGCCGACGCTCGCGGCGACCCCCGGTGATCTGAGCCTCGTGCTCCCCAAGCGCATTCTGGACGGCATCATCGAGATGATCTACGCGCTCGACAAGATCGCGCCGGGCACCGCAAACGACGATACGCTCCTCTACGGCGTGGAGGTCAAGTTCTACAACATGGAGGTCGCGCTCGACGAGCACCTTGAAACGCCGTACAAGGGGCTCTATGTCATCGGCGACGGCAGCGGTATTACGCATTCGCTGTCGCACGCATCGGCAAGCGGTGTTTATGTTGCCAGAGAGATTCTGGAAACGGTTTAACAAAACCATTTGCAAATTGTTCCGCGCAGGCGCGGGATATTTCCGCACCGTACGGAAGTGCGTAAAAGGGGGATACTCTCTTTCTCGAAAGAGAGTATCCCCCTTTGCAACCCCCGAGAGAAAGGAGGGGGGGGGGGCCCCCCCCCCCCCCCCCAAAGCCAGAAAGCAGCGCGAAGAACACCACCCCCGGCGCCAAACGGGGCGGGGTGCAAGTCATAGCCATGAATATCAGCG
>ENA-ORLW01001798-ORLW01001798.1-human-gut-metagenome-genome-assembly--contig:-NODE-1798-length-21714-cov-3.074363_pt1 | contig 21714 bp, 17 predicted proteins | sample MGYA00243017_ERZ508829 | MGnify/ENA primary metagenome ERZ508829 (study PRJEB26277, sample SAMN04329776) | human gut metagenome | biome: human-associated habitat | host: Homo sapiens | place: USA...
TCTACTGATTTGCTATCTTTTCCGCCAGTTCCTCCAAAGAAGTGGTCCGGGAAAATAAAACGAATATGACGAGTGAACAGCAGGTAAAAGCGATTCTGCAGGAGACAAGAGACCTGGATCAGAAAAAAGCGGCGATCTATGAGCAGCTGATGGGAGAATTGGAGCCGAAGGGAATCCGCCTCATCAACTTCAATAAGCTGTCCGCTGAAGAGGGAAAACTGCTGGAAACGTATTTTGATAATGAGATCGCGCCGTATCTGTCTGCCAACATTGTGAGCAAACAGCAGCCGTTCCCGTTCCTGAAAAACAAAGATATCTATGCGGTCGCACTCCTTGAGACGAAGGGCGGAAAGACCCGTACTGCGATCATCCCATGCAGCAACAACGTATTCCGCCGTCTGATCGACATCCCGACCAGAAAGGGAACCTTTATGCTCTCCGAGGAGCTGATTCTGCACTTCCTTCCGAAGATGTTCAAAAATTATATTGTAAAAGAAAAATCCCTGATCCGTGTAACGCGGAATGCCGATATCGATACCGAGACGATTTACGATGAGGATCTCGATTACCGGGATGCGATGGAAAATCTGATCAAGCAGAGGATCCGTATGAATCCGGTGCGTATGGAGCTTTCCAGAGCGTTGAATAAGAAGCTGATTCGTGCGCTGTGCAAGACGCTTCAGGTAGGCGAAGATCATGTATTTCTGACAAGGGTTCCGCTGGATATGTCATTTGTGTTTGGAATTCAGAGTTATCTGCGCAGCACCGGCCAGGAGGAACTGTTTTATCCAAAGCGCTCTCCGCGTATGACGCCTGAGCTGGATGACCGAAATCCGCTGATTCCACAGATTTTGCAGAAGGATGTGCTTTTGTCTTATCCGTTTGAGAGTATCCGGCCATTTATCACCCTGCTTTATGAGGCGGCAAAGGATGACAGCGTAGTCTCAATTAAAATGACGCTGTACCGTCTGGCTGATAAGAGCAAGATCGTCGATGCACTTGTGGAAGCGGCAGAAAATGGAAAAGAAGTGCTGGTACTGGTGGAACTGAAAGCCCGTTTTGATGAAGAAAACAATATTGGATGGTCCCGTTTGCTGGAGGATGCAGGGTGTCGTGTCATCTACGGACTGGATGGCTATAAAGTTCATTCAAAACTCTGTCTGATCACGAAAAAAACAGATGAACAGATTGAATATTATACACAGATCGGTACCGGAAACTATAACGAAAAAACTTCACGGCTTTATACGGATCTGTCGCTGATGACTTATAATGTAGATATCGGACTGGAAGCAGCTAATGTATTCCAGGCTCTTGCCATGGGAGAGACGATCAAACATGTGGATCATCTGCTGGTGGCTCCGAAATGCCTGCAGAATAAGATTCTGGATATGATTGATGAAGAGATTGCACATGCCAGAGCAGGGGAACCGGCTTACATTGGACTGAAGATGAATTCCCTTACGGATAAGAAAATCATGGAGAAACTGGTGGAAGCCTCCTGTGCCGGTGTACGAATCGATATGGTGATCCGTGGAATCTGCTGTCTGCGAGTGGGAATTCCAGGAGTCAGCGAGAACATTCACGTGCGCTCCATTGTAGGAAATTTCTTGGAACACAGCCGTATTTTCTACTTCAAAAACGGCGAGAGTGATGAGATTTACATGGGAAGTGCAGACTGGATGCCCCGTAACCTGGACCGTCGTGTGGAGATTGTTTTCCCGGTTGAGGACGAGCGGATCAAGGACGAGATCAAGCATGTTCTGGATCTGGAGTTCCGTGATAATGTAAAAGCCCATATTCTTCAGCCTGATGGAACCTATGAGAAGCAGGATAAGAGAGGCAAGCTTCTGATCAATTCCCAGATGGAATTCTGCAGGGAGGCCACTGAGAAAGCAGAAGCGTTAAAGAAAAAAGAAAAACATGAAAATTCCAGAGTCTTCATCCCGGCAGAACCGGCGGAGGATGTGGAAGAGTAAGAAGTTGAAGTGAATTAGGAAAAATAAGGAAAGCCGCTGTATTGTGATGTGAGATTACAATATGGAAAAATGCAGAAGCTGACGCCGATGCACTTGCTTTCGAAGATTTTCAGTAAAAAAATTAAGATTCTGACTTCTAAGGTCTGAATCCAGACGCCGCAAGGTTGACGAAAAAAGTCGCTTTGCGGCGTCTTTTTGCACAAAAAGAGAAGGCATAACCAAGGCAGGAATATATTCAAACAACAAAAAAACTTCCGAATCACTTCGGAAGTTTCTAGCAGCCAGTACGAGAATCGAACTCGTGTTTTCGCCGTGAGAGGGCGACGTCTTAACCCCTTGACCAACTGGCCTTGTCAACCGACTCGCTTAGTATATCTTACTTTGCAGGAGAATGCAAGCACTTTTTTTATTTTTTTTGCGAAAAATTGAAAAACTCCGAAAAAAGCCAGGAAATAAGCGGGTTTACGGTGTCAAAAAAATTTTGAACAAAATAGAAAACCCAAATTTTACTTGCAAAAATACCATAAACTGGGGTATGATATAGAACGAATGTTTGAACAGAAGATAAGAATGGAAAGAAAGCGGACATACTGTCCGCTTTTCACAACCATTGGAATAAATGCTGAAGCCCAGACAGTGCATCATGAAATGTAGAGCTGTAAATGAAATGAGCAGTTATTTCGTGTACTTACAAGTTGATTTCTCGAACAATCCTGTCGGTACACTGGATGCATAAAAGAAGAATATGGGACAGCAGAGCCTGAAGTTGCTGTTCACTGGTAACAGTCTGAATGATAGTAAGAAAGGAATTAACACCATGGCAAAGAAAGACACTTACGACGCGGGTAGTATTTCTGTCCTGGAAGGATTGGAAGCTGTTCGGAAACGTCCGGGAATGTACATCGGAAGCGTATCCAGAAAAGGCCTGAACCACCTGATCTATGAGATCGTGGACAATGCGGTAGATGAACATCTGGCCGGTTACTGTTCTGAAATTGAAGTAACACTGGAGAAAGACGGCTCCTGTACGGTCACTGATAATGGACGAGGAATTCCGGTAGATATGCATGCGAAAGGGGTATCTGCAGAGCGTCTTGTATTTACCACCCTCCATGCAGGCGGTAAATTTGACAACTCTGCTTATAAGACAAGCGGTGGACTTCATGGCGTTGGTTCTTCCGTTGTAAATGCCCTGTCCACATATCTGGATATTAAGATCAGCCGTGATGGATTTGTACATCACGATCATTATGAGAGAGGTATCCCCACGATTGAACTGGAAGAGGGACTTCTCCCCAGGCTTGGCAAGACCAGACAGACCGGAACCTGCGTGAATTTTCTTCCGGACCCGGAGATTTTTGAAAAAACAAGATTTTCATCCACAGAAGTAAAGAGCCGTCTCCATGAGACTGCATACCTGAATCCCAACCTTACCATTCATTTCATGGATCTTCGTGGTGATACTCCTGAAGATATCACTTATCATGAGCCAGATGGAATCGTGGGATATATCAAAGACCTGAATCACAATTCCGAAGCCCTCCACGAACCGATTTATCTGAAAGGAGAAGCTGACGGAATCCAGGTAGAAGCAGCATTTCAGTACACCAACGAATTTCGTGAGAACGTACTTGGCTTCTGCAATAATATTTACAATGCAGAAGGCGGCACTCATCTTACCGGATTTAAAACAACCTTTACAACGGTGATGAATACTTACGCTCGTGAGATCGGTATTCTGAAGGAAAAAGATGCTAATTTCACAGGAGCGGATATCCGTAATGGAATGACAGCGGTTGTTTCCATCAAGCACCCGGAGCCACGCTTTGAGGGGCAGACCAAGACCAAACTGGACAATCAGGATGCAGCCCGCGCCACGGGAAAAGTAATGTCTGAGCAGCTGGTACTCTATTTTGACCGAAACCTGGAAACCTTGAAGACCATTTTGTCCTGTGCGGAAAAGGCCGCCAAGATCCGTAAGACAGAGGAGCGTGCCAAGACCAACCTTCTCACCAAGCAGAAATATTCTTTCGATTCCAATGGAAAGCTTGCCAATTGCGAGAAAAAAGATCCTTCACTTTGTGAAATCTTTATCGTAGAGGGAGATTCCGCGGGCGGTTCTGCAAAGACTGCCAGAGATCGTAATTACCAGGCAATTCTTCCGATCCGCGGTAAGATCCTGAATGTGGAGAAAGCCACCATTGACAAGGTGCTTGCAAACGCAGAGATCAAGACTATGATCAATGCATTTGGATGCGGATTTTCCGAAGGCTATGGAAACGACTTTGATATCACCAAACTTCGTTACGACAAGATCGTGATTATGGCCGATGCGGATGTGGATGGTGCTCATATTTCCACACTTTTACTTACTTTATTCTATCGTTTTATGCCGGAACTGATCTATGAGGGACATGTTTATATTGCCATGCCCCCTCTTTACAAAGTAATGCCGAAGAAGGGTGCCGAAGAGTACCTGTATGATGATAAGGCACTGGAAAAATACCGCCGCAGTCACAAGCCGGGAAGCTTTACCCTCCAGAGATACAAAGGTCTTGGAGAGATGGATGCCCAGCAGCTTTGGGAGACAACCTTAAATCCGGAAACCCGGAGAATGAAACGGGTGGAAATTGAGGATGCCCGTATGGCTTCCAGCGTGACGGAAATCCTGATGGGAAGCGATGTGCCGCCAAGAAAGGCATTTATTTACGAGCATGCAACTGATGCAGAACTGGATATTTAAGAAGGCTGAAATCCGAAAGAGCAGAATTTTTCGGACGAAAAAGCAGAATATGGTCTGAACGTAATATAGAAGAGTATTTTGCAAGAGGAGAACCTCAGATTTTAGCTTGGAGTGTGTTTGAAAAATGCTTTCTGCAAGATGTGCGTCACAATTTGTGGGAGATTGCAGGAATGATTTTTTAAACAGGCTCCAGAGTGTGTTTGAAAGGAAAACAGATTATGGAAACAAAGCAGGAGAATGTAATTGCCACGGACTATGCGGACGTGATGCAAAAATCCTATATAGATTATGCCATGAGCGTTATCATTTCCAGGGCACTTCCGGATGTCCGCGATGGTCTGAAGCCGGTACAGCGAAGAACCCTGTATGATATGTACGAGCTTGGGATCCGTTACGACCGTCCATATCGTAAGTGCGCCCGTATCGTTGGAGATACCATGGGTAAATATCACCCTCACGGGGACAGCTCTATTTATGAAGCACTGGTTGTAATGGCGCAGGATTTCAAGAAGGGCAAAATCCTGGTAGACGGTCATGGAAACTTCGGCTCCATTGAGGGAGACGGTGCCGCTGCCATGCGATATACAGAGGCAAGACTGGAGAAACTGACCCAGGAGGTTTTTCTGGCAGACCTTGACAAAAATGTAGTGGACTTTATGCCAAACTTCGACGAGACAGAGAAGGAGCCTCAGGTGCTTCCGGTGAAGATTCCCAACCTTCTGGTAAACGGTGCAGATGGTATCGCCGTAGGTATGGCCACCAGCATTCCGCCTCATAACCTTGGGGAGGTTGTGGATGCAGTGAAGGCTTATATAAAGAACAACGACATCAGTGTGAAAGGCCTGATGCGTTATCTGAAAGGACCGGATTTCCCTACAGGCGGTCTGGTTGTAAATAAAGATGATCTTCTGAATATTTATGAGACCGGAAGCGGCAAGCTCCGTCTCCGCGGTAAAGTGGAAGTGGAAAAAGTAAAAGGCGGCCGCCAGCAGCTGGTGATCACCGAGATTCCGTATACCATGATCGGAGCCAACATTGGAAAATTCTTAAATGATGTGGCATCCCTTGTGGAAACCAAGAAAACCACAGATATTGTGGATATTTCCAACCAGTCCTCCAAGGAAGGAATCCGTATTGTACTGGAACTGAAAAAGGATGCAGATGTAGAGAATCTCACCAACATGCTCTACAAGAAAACCAGACTGGAAGACACCTTCGGAGTCAATATGCTGGCTGTTGCAGACGGACGTCCGGAAACCTTAAGCCTGAAGCAGGTGATTGAGCACCATGTGGATTTTGTGTTCGAAGTAACTACCCGCAAGTACAAGACTCTTCTGGGAAAAGAGCTTGAGAAAAAGGAAATTCAGGAAGGCCTTATCAAAGCCTGTGATGTAATCGATCTGATCATTGAGATCCTTCGAGGCAGCAAGAGCCGTGACCAGGTTAAAAAGTGTCTGGTAGAGGGTATCACAGAGGGAATCAGATTCAAGTCAAAAGCCAGTGAGAAAGCTGCAAAGAATCTGAAATTTACGGAGAATCAGGCTACAGCCATTCTGGAAATGCGTCTGTATCGTCTGATCGGACTGGAAATTGAGGCACTTCAGGCAGAGTATGACCAGACTATGAAAAATATTGCTTCTTATGAAGATATTCTGAACAACTATGATTCCATGTGTGAAGTAATTATTGAAGAACTTGACGGAATCAAAAAAGAATACAGCACCAAGAGAAGAACTGTGATCGAGAACGCAGAAGAGGCAGTTTACGAAGAAAAGAAGATGGAAGAGACAGAGGTCTGCTTCCTTATGGACCGCTTTGGCTATATGCGCCTTATTGATAAGAATGCTTATGAGAGAAACAAAGAGGCTGCCCATGCAGAGAATAAATTTATTTTTACCTGTATGAATACAGACAAGATCTGCATTTTCACAGATATGGGACGCATGCATTCCATCAAAGTGGCAGACATTCCGCTGGTGCGCTTCCGTGACAAGGGAACTCCGGCTGATAACCTGAGTAACTACGACAGCAGCCAAGAGCAGATCCTTTATGTGGCACCTGTAGGACAGGTGAAATTATCCACCCTGTTGTTCGTGACTAAGACCTCCATGTGCAAGCTTGTCGCAGGTGAGGAATTCGATGTGGCAAAGAGAACGATTGCATCTACCAAGCTGGGAGAAGAGGATCAGCTGATATTTGTAGGTCCTGCAGATGAAATGGAACAGGTGGTGTTCCAGAGTCAGAATGGCTATTTTCTCCGTATCCTGAAAACGGATGTTTCTACTATGAAGAAGACCTCTGTTGGTGTAAGAGGAATGAAGCTGGGGGACGGGGATGTTCTTGAGCATGCCTATCTGGTGGAACCGAGACAGGAGTACACCATTCAGTATCACGACAAGCCGTATGCATTGAACAAGGTAAAGCTGGCCAAACGTGATACCAAGGGTATGAAGCCCAGAATCTAAGCAGCAGATTATGAAGAAAAGGCTGTTATACAGGTTGTGCAGCGGAAGCTCAAAAGAGCTGAGAGTAAAAGCTGTTGCTGGTGAAACAAGCTTAACAATACTGTCAAAATGGGTTAAAACCTTGTAAAATGGGCATTTATAAGAAAAAGCCCTTGCAATTTGGATATAAAGGTGTTAGAATAATACAAGAAATCAGAACTTGTTGACAAAGGAGTGGGCGTGAGCCCACTCTTTTTGATGATAAGGACCAGAGCGGCATTCGCAGGTGATAACCGCGAATACCGGATTAGAGCGTGTTTGAAAAAGGCTCTAGAGAGGCAGGTGGGAAAAATGAGCAGAAAAGAAGAGTATGAACAGAAAGCAGAAGCATTGTTATCTCCGATCGTAGAAAGCAATGGATTCGAACTGGTAGATGTGGAATATGTCAAGGAAGCAGGAAACTGGTATCTTCGCGGCTACATTGACAAACCAGGTGGAATCACAGTGAATGACTGCGAGACAGTAAGCAGGGCTTTCAGCGACAGGCTTGACGAAGATGATTTCATCGAGGACAGCTACATCATGGAGATCAGCTCTCCGGGACTTGACAGACCTCTGAAGAAAGAAAAAGATTTTGCCAGAAGCATTGGCAAACTGGTAGAAATCAGAACCTACCGGCCAATCGAGAAACAGAAAGAATTTTGTGGTGAACTGACAGCATATGATAATAACAGTGTGACCATTGATGAGGAGGGAACTCCACGCACTTTCGATAAGAAAGATATCGCACTGGTGCGTCTGGCAATTGATTTTTAAGTTACCATGAAAGTCCGGGCTGGCAGCTGTGGGAGTACCACAGGCGCGGAACAGCTGACTTTCATATAGGAAGATGCTGCCAGTAGGCGACATGTCCGATTTAAGAAATAAGCGATTATGCTGGAAAGCAAAAAGGAGGAAATAAGAAAAATGAACAAGGAGTTAATGGGTGCTCTGGACGAACTGGAATGCGAGAAAAATATCAGCAAGGAAACTTTGCTGGATGCCATTGAGCAGTCCCTGATCCAGGCATACAAGAATCATTTTGGAAAAGCTGACAATGTACATGTTACCATTAACAGAGAAACAGGCGATTTCAGTGTATATGCAGACCGCAAGGTTGTAGAATTCGTAGAAGATCCTGCTGAAGAGGTTTCTCTTGTAGAAGCACAGAAGCAGAACACCAATGCAGAGGTTGGCGATATCCTGAAGGTACCGGTTCACTCTGACAAATTTGGCCGTATTGCAACACAGAATGCAAAGAACGTAATCCTTCAGAAAATCCGTGAGGAAGAGCGTAAAGTCCTGTTTGACCAGTATCACGGCAATGAGAAAGAGGTTGTTACCGGCATTGTACAGCGTGTGGTAGGACATAATGTAAGCGTAAATCTTGGCAAGGCAGATGCAATCCTTGCTGAGAATGAGCAGGTGAAGGGTGAGACCTTCAAGCCTACTGAGAGAATCAAAGTGTATATTCTTGAGGTAAAGGATACACCGAAGGGACCTCGTATCCTTGTTTCCAGAACACATCCTGGCCTTGTAAAACGCCTCTTTGAGTCTGAGGTTGCTGAGGTGAAGGACGGAACTGTTGAAATCAAGAGCATTGCCCGTGAGGCAGGTTCCCGTACCAAGCTGGCAGTGTGGAGCAACGATCCTGATGTAGATCCGGTTGGAGCATGTGTTGGTGTAAATGGTGCCCGTGTAAGTGCGATTGTAAATGAGCTTCGCGGTGAGAAGATTGATATCATCAACTGGGATGAGAATCCTGCAATCCTGATCGAGAATGCATTAAGCCCGGCGAAGGTAATCGCTGTTATGGCAGATCCGGATGAGAAGACTGCACTTGTTGTGGTTCCGGATTACCAGCTTTCCCTTGCAATCGGTAAAGAAGGACAGAATGCGCGCCTTGCAGCACGTCTGACTGGATTTAAGATTGATATCAAGAGTGAAACCCAGGCAAGAGAGTCCGGCGACTTCTATGATTATGACGAGGATGACGACGAGTACTATGAGGATGACGAGTACGAAGAGTCTGAGGAGTCCGCTACAGAAGAAATTTCTCAGGATAGCGAAGAAACAGCTGCCGGTGAAGAGTCTGAAGAGACTGAGGATGCGGTAGAGAATGAAGACGAAGAATAAAATTCCCATGCGCCAGTGTACTGGCTGCAGAGAAATGAAGAATAAAAAAGAAATGATCAGGGTGTTGAAAACCGCAGAGGATGAGATCGTTCTGGATGCTACAGGCAGGAAAAACGGTCGCGGAGCCTACATCTGCAAGAGCCGTGAGTGTCTGGAGAAAGCCAGAAAAAATCACGGACTGGAGCGTTCTTTGAAAGCAGCTATCCCGGATGAGGTTTATGATAGCCTTGAGAAGGAGTTTGATAGTATTGAAGAATAATAAAGCACTGTCCCTGATCGGACTTGCAACAAAGGCCGGAAAGACAGTCAGCGGAGAGTTTTCCACTGAGAAATCCATTAAGACCGGCAAAGGATATCTGGCAATCGTAGCCGGAGATTCTTCTGATAACACCAAGAAGAAATTCCGGAACATGTGTGAATTTTACGAAGTGCCCTTGTATATCCTTTCAGATAAAGAAACGTTAGGGCATGCCATGGGTAAGGAATTCCGTGCCAGCCTGGCTGTACAGGACTGGAATTTTGCAGAAGCTATCAGGAAGGTGCTGCAGGATGAGGGGAAGGAGCTTTAGAGCATACCACTGTTGTCTGAGAAAACGACCTGAACCAAAGAGGAAAAAGCGTTCCAGGGAATGCTTTTAAATGTTCCCGGGAAATGATTCTTGATGATACGAGCTGCGAAAGACTTATGAAAGCGTATCCTGGCTCGTACTGGTGAAGGGAGAATGGCATATGGTGATAAAGTCACATGAGCCTGCCAAAGACAGAAATAAGCAAAACAGAGAGAATAAAAACAGAGTGAAAAAAGTTATAGATACGGGAAAGGAGAAAGGAATAACATTGGAGACTCCTAAGACAGAAGAGCAGAAAGTGTCAGTAAAGAAAGAAGGCGACGGTGCAGAGGCACCGAAGAAGAAAAAAAATATTATCCGCGTATATCATGCACAGAATGCAAGTGACGGCGGGAAGAACAGAAAGAAACCAGCTGGAGAGAGAAAGCCACGTCCACAGGGCACACGTCCTGCAGCACAGGCACAGCCGGCAGCGAAAGCGGAAGCACCTGTAAAGGCAGCACCGAAGACAGAAGCTCCTAAGACAGAAGCACCGAAGCCGGTAAGTGCACCGAAGGCCGAAGCTCCTAAGACAGAAGCACCAAAGGCAGAAGCACCAAAAGCTGAGACAGCACCAAAGAGCGCACCGGTAAGTGCACCGAAGACAGAGCCTGCAAAACCGGTTCAGGCTGCACCGAAAGCAGAAGCTCCAAGGACAGAATCCCAGAGACCAGCTGCACAGCAGAACAGAAACGACGGCCAACAGCGTCAGGGAAATGGCCAGGGCAACCGTAATTTCCGTCAGGGCGAGGGCCGCGACAATAATCGCGGAGACAACAATCGTGGTGACAGAAATGGAGGCAGATTTGGCCAGGGAAGACCACAGGGCGGCAATGGCGGCCAGGGTGGATTCCGCGGAAACAGAAATAATGATGGTCAGGGAAGACCTGTAAGACAGGGAGATTCCCAGAACAGAGGACCGCGCCAGGGTGATGGAAACGGACGTGGATTCCGTCAGGGCGGTGACAACAGAGACAATAGAAATGGAAACGGAAATGGCAGCAGATTTGGCCAGGGAAGACCACAGGGCGGACAGGGACGTTTCGGAGGAAAAGACGGAGATAACCGTAGTGAAGGACGCTTTGGCGGACAGAACCACCAGGGTGGACAGCGCTCCGGCGGTGCAAGAAGAAGCGGCGGCGGATCTGACGCAATCTTTACACCAGAGCTGACCAAGACATCCAAGGACAGCAAGCGTGAGCGTGACAGAGAGAACAAGAATAAGAAGAAAGATTTCGATAAGACATCAGGTGGCGGACACAGACCAAACCAGGGTGGCAGAAACCAGATGTCCAGAATCCCGAAAGCTCTTCAGAAGCCTGCTCCGCAGCAGAAACAGGAAGAGAAGAAACCGGAGATCAAGGAGATCACAATTCCGGAGAAGCTTACCATCCGCGAGCTTGCAGAAGCGATGAAGATGCAGCCATCTGCAATTGTTAAGAAGCTGTTCATGGAAGGTCAGATGGTAACGGTAAACCACGAGATCGATTTCGAGCAGGCAGAAGAGATTGCTCTTGGATTTGACATTATTGCAGAAAAAGAAGAAAAAGTAGATGTAATTGAGGAACTTCTGAAAGAGGAAGAGGAAGACGAATCCACAATGGTTTCAAGACCACCGGTAGTCTGTGTAATGGGACACGTTGACCATGGTAAAACTTCTCTTCTGGATGCAATCCGTAAGACAAACGTAACAAGAGGCGAGGCTGGTGGAATCACACAGCATATCGGTGCTTATGTAGTTGATATCAACGGACAGAAGATCACCTTCCTTGATACACCGGGACATGAGGCATTTACTGCCATGCGTATGCGTGGAGCAAACTCCACAGATATCGCTGTTCTTGTAGTTGCAGCTGACGATGGTGTTATGCCACAGACAGTAGAAGCTATCAGCCATGCAAAGGCTGCTGGTGTTGAGATCATCGTTGCCATCAACAAGATCGATAAGCCAAGTGCAAACATTGAACGTGTAAAACAGGAGCTTTCCGAGTATGAGCTGATTCCTGAGGACTGGGGCGGTACAACTCCGTTCGTTCCGGTATCTGCCAAGACAGGAGAGGGCATTGATGATCTTCTTGAAATGATCCTTTTAACAGCAGAGGTTTCTGAGCTGAAGGCAAACCCGAACCGTGCAGCAAGAGGTCTTGTGATCGAGGCTCAGCTGGATAAAGGCAAAGGACCGGTTGCTACGATCCTTGTACAGAAGGGTACTCTTCATGTTGGAGATTTTATCGCAGCCGGAGCATGCAATGGTAAAGTACGTGCTATGATGGATGATAAGGGACGCCGTGTAAAACAGGCTGGTCCGTCTACTCCTGTAGAGATCCTTGGTCTTGGCGATGTTCCGAATGCCGGAGAGGTTCTTATGTCCTTTGAGAATGATAAAGAGGCTAAGAATTTTGCAGCAGCATTTGTTTCCGAGAATAAGAACCGTCTTCTTGAGGAAACTAAGGGTAAACTTTCCCTGGATAATCTGTTTGACCAGATTCAGGCAAGCGACCTTAAGGAGCTCCCGATTATTGTCAAAGCCGATGTGCAGGGTTCTGTAGAGGCTGTAAAACAGAGTCTTGTAAAACTTTCCAATGATGAGGTTGTTGTAAGAGTGATCCATGGCGGCGTTGGTGCTGTCAATGAGTCTGATGTCAGCCTTGCTGCTACATCAAATGCGATCATCATCGGATTTAACGTTCGTCCTGATACCACAGCGAAACAGCTGGCAGAGCAGGAAGGCGTTGACCTTCGTCTGTACCGTGTTATCTACCAGGCAATTGAGGACGTGGAAGCTGCCATGAAGGGTATGCTGGATCCTGTATTCGAGGAGAAGGTAATCGGTCATGCAGAGGTTCGTCAGCTGTTCAAGGCTTCCGGTATCGGTACTATCGCAGGAAGCTATGTGCTTGACGGTACCTTCCAGAGAGGATGCAAGGTACGCATCACCAGAGGCGAGGAGCAGATCTACGAAGGTGAGCTGGCTTCCCTTAAGAGATTTAAAGATGATGTCAAAGAAGTTCGTGCAGGCTATGAGTGTGGTCTTGTATTCCAGGATTTCAATGACGTTAAAGAAGAAGATAAAGTTGAAGCATATATTATGGTTGAGGTGCCGCGCTAGAGCGTAGTAATCGCAGGTGTCAGTTGGGGGCAAGCTCATTGCCCCCAATTTTCGTTGTCAGAGCCTGCGCTCATATAGGAGACCAAAAAATGAGAAAAAACAGCATTAAAAATACAAGGATCAATGCAGAAGTTCAGAAAGAACTGAGCAACATTATCCGCAGTGGGATCAAGGATCCCCGCATCCATCCCATGACATCTGTCATGGCTGTGGAGGTTGCACCGGATCTTAAGACCTGCAAGGCATTTATCAGTGTCCTTGGCAGCGAGGAATCCAAGCAGTCCACAATTAAAGGGCTGAAAAGTGCAGAAGGCTATATCCGCCGTCAGCTTGCGAAGAACCTGAATCTTCGCAACACTCCGGAAATCCGCTTCATTCTGGATGAGTCCATTGAATATGGCGTAAATATGTCCAGACTTATCGATGATGTGATCGAACACGACCATTCGAAGGGCACTGAGAGTGAGGACGGGGAAAAACAGGATACAGCAGAAACTGAAGACGAAGAGTAAAAATCGAGGTGAAGGGAATGGAGAGAATCGAAGAAATTCTGGATGGCGTAAAGACCATGGGAATTGGGGGACATGTTCGCCCAGATGGTGACTGTGTAGGTTCCTGCATGGCACTTTATCTGTATATAAAGAAATGGTATCCTGAAATCAAGGCAGATATCTATCTGGAGAAGCCGAAGCCGGTATTCGGACATATTGCATGCATGGATGAGGTACATTATGAAGCAGGTGAGCCCAGAGAGTATGATCTTTTTGTGACCTGTGATGTGAGCGCTCCTGACCGTCTGGCAGTAGCGGCTGATTATTTCGCTTCTGCGAAAAAGACCGTCTGCATTGACCATCATGTGAGCAATCCGGGATTTGCAGATGTGAACCACGTACATGGTGAGATCAGCTCTGCCAGCGAGGTTCTGTATAAGCTTCTTGACAAAGAAAAAATCAATCTGGATATTGCAACTGCTATTTATACCGGAATGATCCACGATACAGGTGTATTCCAGTATTCCTCCACATCTCCGGACACCATGCGCATTGCCGGCGACCTGATGGAAAAAGGCGTTGATTTTTCCAATATTATTGACGAATCCTTCTATCAGAAGAGCTACATTCAGAATCAGGTCATGGGGCGTGTTCTGGCAGAGAGCATTATGCTTCTGGATGGCAAATGTATCGTTGGCTACATGAAGCTGAGAGACATGGATTTCTATGGTGTAAAGCCGTCAGACCTGGATGGAATCGTAAGCCAGCTCCGTCTTACGAAAGGTGTGGAAGTGGCAATGTTTATTTATGAGCATGAAAGCCAGGTGTTTAAGGTATCACTCCGTTCCAACGGTTCTGTAGATGTAAGCAAGATTGCTTCCTATTTCGGAGGAGGCGGACATGTGAAAGCAGCAGGCTGTGATCTGGCCGGCTCCATGTATGACGTTATCAATAATATTTCAGAACAGATCGAAAAACAGCTTTTAGGACAGGATAAGTAATGGCAGATTTTCAGGGAATCATTGTAATTCACAAGGAAAAGGGCTTTACCTCCCATGATGTGGTAGCCAAGCTTCGGGGAATTCTCCATATGAAAAAGATAGGGCACACAGGTACTCTTGACCCGGATGCTACCGGTGTTTTGCCGGTAGCTCTTGGAAAGGGCACCAAGCTGGTGGATCTTCTTACAGATAAGGAAAAAACGTATGAGGCAGTGCTTCATCTGGGAATCGACACGGATACCCAGGATATGTCCGGAACAGTTCTGGAAGAGCGGCCAGTGAATGTGACTGAGGAGGAAGTGCGAAAAGTACTGAAAAGCTTTGTAGGGGAGCAGCTTCAGGTTCCGCCTATGTATTCTGCTCTGAAGGTAAATGGAAAGAAACTTTATGAGCTGGCAAGAGAGGGCAAAACGGTTGAGCGAAAAGCCCGGCCAGTGTGCTTCTACGAGATAGAGCCTCTGGAATTTCATCTTCCGCTGGTGAAAATAAGAGTGACCTGCAGTAAGGGAACCTATATCCGCACCTTGTGCCATGATATTGGTGAGAAGCTTGGCTGTGGCGGCTGTATGGAAGAACTGCTCCGGTCAAGGGTAGGCCGGTATTCTCTCTCTGAGAGCCATACGCTTGCCCAGGTGGAAGCTGCCGTGGCAGATGGAACCGTCCAGGATATGATCGATCCGGTAGAGGCAGTTCTGGCTGAGTACCCCGCTCTTTATGCGGATTCTTACGGGGACAGGCTTCTGGCAAATGGAAATCCGCTGTCCGACAATCTGGTGAGTCCCCAGCACAAAGAAGGCTGGGTGCGCATGTACGCCAGTGACGGAACTTTTACAGGTATTTTTCAGTGGGATGCAGGGGAGAAGAAATATTATCCGGTGAAAATGTTCTGAATAATAAAGTGACGATTTGGCAGGTGCTGAATAGTCACCAATCAGACATAAACTGGTGTGACAGGAGAGATTATGGAATACCTGAAGATAGAGGGTGAGTTTCCAAAGCTTGCCAACTGTGCAGTAACAATGGGAAAATTTGACGGGATCCACCGTGGCCACAGGAAACTGGTTGAGAAGATCAGGGAGCGGAAGACACTTGGAGAACAGGCTGTCCTTTTTGCCATTGATGCTTCCAGCAACATGATCCTTACCAGCCAGGAGCGCGCTTCCCTTCTTGAAAAGCTTGGCGTGGATGTGCTGGTAGAATGCCAGTTAAATGACAGGATCCGGCATATGAAGGCTGAGAATTTTATAAAAGAGATTCTTATGGGAGATCTTGGGGCATCCTACGTAGTAGTAGGAGAGGACAACCGGTTTGGCTTTGAGCGGAAAGGTACGCCCCGGCTTCTTATGGAATTTGGAGAAAAGTATGGCTTTGATGTGGAAATCCTTTCCAAAGAAATGGATGGACACAGGAAGATCAGCAGTACCTATATCAGAGAAGAACTGAAAAAAGGAAATATGGAGAAAGTTACTTCCCTTATGGGAAGGGATTACTTTGTGGAAGGCCAGGTGGTGCATGGCAGGGGAATGGGACATAAGGTCCTGCTTCCCACCACCAATCTCGTGCCTCCCAGGACCAAGATCCTGCCGCCAAACGGTGTGTATGTGACAAGCTCTTATTTCGGGGATAAGATATACCACGGAATTACCAACATTGGCTGTAAGCCTACGGTTGGTGAGAGCTTTATAGGGGTGGAAACCTATCTTTTTGACTGTAAGGAAGATCTCTACGGAGAGGAATGCCGGGTGGATTTCAAAAAGTTTTTGAGGCCGGAACGGAAATTTCCCTCTCTTGAGGCGCTGAAGAGCAGACTTCTGGCGGATGCAGAGGATGGCCGGAGATTTTTTGAAAAAACTGAGAAATAATATCGGGAAGAAAAACGAAAAAAACAGTTTACAGAATCTGGCGGGTATGCTATACTAGGCAAGGTGTGAGTAGGTTTACTTCCTGCGTTCACATATCAGACAGCCCATATTCAGGGGTTGGACACTCCGACCGTCTCTTAATATGCGGCGATTACGTCCCCACAGGAATACCTGCATGGGAGACCACTAAAATATAAGGAGGAAATCAAAATGATTTCAAAAGAAAAGAAAGCAGCAATCATGAAAGAGTATGCAAGAACAGAGGGTGACACAGGTTCACCGGAGGTTCAGGTTGCAGTTCTTACAGCAAGAATCCAGGAGCTCACAGAGCATCTTAAAACACACCACAAAGATCATCATTCCAGAAGAGGTCTTCTGAAAATGGTAGGTCAGAGACGTGGCCTTCTTGCTTATCTTAAGAAAACAGACATCGAAAGATACCGTGCACTGATTGAGAAATTAGGTTTAAGAAAATAATTAGTATGCGGAAGGGGCGGATATCCATCCGCCCTATTTTAAGATGTGAGGAAAGTTATGATTGTTCACTGACAAGCTTTCTACCGGAGCTTTTGTGGATAGTGATAAGTGTCACAATAGAGGCACTATTGTCTGTAAGGGCAACCTGACAGATAAAGATTTCCGAGACTTCTGAAAAGGACATTTGAAGAGAACATTTGAAGAGAACTGTTCCCAGCAATATCAAATGTATTTTTCAGTCGTTTCGGACTTCTGTTGTGACAGAGGCAAAGAGAGCTGCAATATACGTCGGTCAGAACTGGTTTTTACAGCTTCTGCAGAAGTGTAAGGTGGCTTCAGATCAATATTTTATATGAAAAAGGAGAGAAGACATGTACAAAAGTTATTCCATGGAATTAGCTGGAAGAACACTTACCGTAGATATCGGACGTGTTGCGAAACAGGCCAATGGCGCAGCACTTATGCATTATGGTGATACCACTGTACTTGCTACAGCAACTGCATCCAAGGAGCCAAGAGAGGGAATCGACTTTTTCCCATTAAGCGTTGAATATGAAGAGAAAATGTACGCCGTAGGAAAGATTCCGGGCGGTTTCAATAAGAGAGAAGGAAAGGCAAGCGAGCACGCAATCCTTACCTCCCGTGTTATCGACAGACCTATGCGTCCTTTGTTCCCGAAGGATTACAGAAACGACGTAACACTGGTAGACATGGTTATGTCTGTAGATCCGGAGTGCAACCCGGAGATCCCGGCTATGCTTGGTTCTTCCCTTGCTACCTGTATTTCTGATATTCCATTTGATGGCCCATGTGCAACGACACAGATCGGCCTGATCAATGGAGAGTATGTTGTGAACCCTACACTGGCTCAGAAGGATATTTCTGATCTTCAGCTGACAGTAGCTTCCACAAGAGACAAAGTTATCATGATCGAGGCCGGTGCCAACGAGGTTCCGGAGGATCAGATGATCGAGGCTATTTATAAAGCACATGAGGTAAACCAGGAGATCATCAGATTCTTCGATCAGATCATCGCTGAGTGCGGTAAAGAGAAACACAGCTATGAGTCCTGTGCAGTTCCGCAGGAGCTGTTTGACGCCATCAAGGAGATCGTTCCTCCGGAAGAAATGGAAGTTGCCGTATTCTCTGATGACAAGCAGACAAGAGAGAACAATATTGCAGAGATCACAGACAAGCTGAAAGAAGCTTTCGCAGAGAAAGAGGAGTGGCTTGCTGTTCTTGGTGAGGCTGTTTACCAGTATCAGAAGAAGACCGTTCGTAAGATGATCCTGAAAGATCACAAGCGTCCGGACGGCCGTGCAATCACACAGATCCGTCCTCTGGCAGCAGAGGTTGACATCATCCCGAGAGTACATGGCTCTGCTATGTTCACCCGTGGACAGACTCAGATTTGTACGATCACTACTCTGGCACCTCTTGCAGAGGCACAGAGAATTGACGGACTTGACGAGTTTGAGACAAGCAAGAGATATATGCATCACTACAATTTCCCGTCCTATTCTGTAGGTGAGACAAAGCCATCCAGAGGACCGGGACGCCGTGAGATCGGTCATGGAGCACTTGCTGAGAGAGCACTTGTACCGGTTCTTCCAAGCGTAGAAGAATTCCCATATGCAATCCGTACTGTATCCGAGACCTTTGAGTCAAACGGATCTACCTCCCAGGCAAGTATCTGTGCATCCACCATGTCTCTTGAGGCTGCCGGTGTACCGATTAAGAAGCCGGTTGCAGGTATTTCCTGTGGTCTTGTAACAGGTGACACAGATGATGATTATATCGTTCTTACTGATATCCAGGGACTTGAGGACTTCTTTGGCGACATGGACTTCAAGGTAGCCGGAACTCATGACGGTATCACAGCGATCCAGATGGATATTAAGATCCACGGTCTTACAAGACAGATCGTAGAAGAAGCAATCAGACGTACCAAGGAAGCAAGAGAGTACATCCTTAACGAAGTTATTGAGAAATGTATCCCTGCACCTCGTACAACTGTTGGAAAATATGCTCCGAAGATCATCCAGATCCAGATCGATCCTCAGAAGATCGGTGATGTTGTTGGCCAGAGAGGTAAGACCATCAACACCATCATTGAGCGCACAGGCGTTAAGATCGACATCACAGATGAGGGTGCTGTATCTATCTGCGGCGTAGATGATAAGAACATGCAGGAAGCAAAGCGTATGGTTGAGATCATTGCTTCTGACTTCGAGCAGGGACAGATCCTTACCGGACAGGTTGTAAGCATCAAGGAGTTTGGCGCATTTGTTGAGTTCGCACCTGGCAAAGAGGGAATGGTTCACATTTCCAAGATCTGCAAGGAGAGAATCAACCGCGTAGAGGATGTTCTTACACTTGGAGATAAAGTGACTGTTGTATGCCTTGGAAAAGACAAGATGGGAAGAATGAGCTTCAGCATCAAGGATGTTCCGGCAGAGGCAAAATAAGAATAAAATGCAAGGCCACTGTGTAGGAAAAGCACAGTGACAGCTTGGGGGATGCCGGACAGATGTGCCCGGCATTCTTTATATCCGCTGCAGAGCCGGAGCTTTGGAAAATGCGTCTGCACGGGATAAACAGGAGGAAACATGAAGAGAATTGCAAAATTTCATAAAGTAAGTAAAGAGCGCTTTGTGGCAGACTGGATGGATGCTTTTGAAGGCGTGTCTGCTGACGAGGCAGAGAAGATTTATGAGGGAATCCGTCTTCCAAGACGGGCTACTGCCGGAAGCGCAGGCTATGATTTCTTTTCCCCGGCTGATTTTACCATCAAGCCAGGCGAGACCATCAAGATTCCGACCGGGATCTGTGTGGAGATGGATCAGGAATGGGTGCTGAAATGCTATCCAAGAAGCGGCCTGGGATTCAAATTCCGTCTGCAGCTGAATAATACGGTGGGGATTATTGACAGCGATTATTTTTATTCTGACAATGAAGGCCATATTTTTGCCAAGCTGACAAATGATACCAATGAGAATAAAGTGGTAGAATTGAAGGCAGATACAGGCTTTATGCAGGGAATCTTCGTTGAGTACGGGATTACCGTAGATGATGATGTGACAGATGTGAGAAATGGCGGGTTTGGAAGTACGACGAAGTAACCCGCTGCGGCGCCCTCGCAGTTTTATGGGAAATACAAAAGCAGGTAAATGTGATGAATTTATCAATCACAGATACCTGCTTTTATTGTGCTTAAGTTTTTTTCAAATTTTGCAGAAAGCCTTTTTCAAACAGGCTCCCGCAGGAAATCTCTTTAAAGACCACCGGGAAGATTACTCTGATGCTCCCGCAGGAAATTTCTTTAAAGACCACCGGAGAGATTACTCTAAAGGCGTTCCGGCAGCTTCTGCTTCCCGTGCATTCTGTAAAACAGTGTCAAATGCGATAGCAGCCTTATTGTACTCTTCGTCGCTCTCAATATTGGAAAGCATGGGAGCCCCCTCTGCAGTGCGGGTGAAGGAATACAGATAAACTTCACCGTCATGATTCTGGCCCTCTTCGTCAAGAGGAAGAAGCGCAATATACTCCTTTGCATCTACCGGGAAAATGGTAAGGATGGCGCATTCTACCTCAGTATCATCCTCCATGGTAAGAGTAATGGTGCTGTGCTGGTTTGCGTCAGTGTTGCATCCACCGCATGTGGAGCAGTCGGAACCGCCGCAGGATGAGCTGCTTCCACAGCTGCTGCAGGAGTTTGTCATATCTGAATCACTCATTAAAAATACCTCGCTTTATAAAAAATTTGTATTTATATGTTACCTGTGAAAAAGTATGTTCATGCTGTAAAATAAGGTAACACCGGGATTTCTTTAGCTTCATTTTCACTGGTAACGGTATGCCCGGACAATATTTAGATTGTACCAGAAAAATAGGGTTTTGTGAATAGGGAAATCTGTGTTATAATGAAGAAAATGTTAGAATATATTGAATATTCACAGGCAATATCCTATGAGAGGTTTTGAGTGAATGAAGTTCACTGGAAACTTTGAAAAAATGGGCAAAATCATGTACAGAAGGATTTGTGTGCATCATATAAATTTTACAGATTGGAGAACAACATGAAGCTTGTATCATGGAACGTAAATGGAATCCGTGCCTGTATTACCAAGGGCTTTGAAGAAAGCTTTGCGAAGCTGGACGCAGACATTTTCTGCCTTCAGGAGACCAAATGTCAGGAGAACCAGGTGAAGCTGGAGCTTCCAGGTTATTATCAATATTGGAATTACGCGAACCGCAAGGGATACTCCGGAACAGCGGTTTTTACGAAAAAAGAGCCGTTGTCCGTGACCTACGGACTCGGAATAGAGGAACACGATAAAGAAGGCCGTGTGATCACTGCAGAGATGGATGATTTTTATCTGGTTACCGTATATACGCCCAATTCCCAGTCTGAGCTTCGACGACTGGAATACCGCATGGAATGGGAAAGAGATTTCCTGCAACAGCAGAGCCAGGGTGTGGATTTTGAATTTGGAAATTTTCTGGAGATTTCCGTTCATGGAATATGTGGATCCGGATGTGAAATCGATGATCCGCTGTGCGGTCTCGGTGTGGATTCCCTCCATATTAAGGACTACTGCCTTTCCGGCAAGCAGGTAATCGCAGATCTCCTTTGCGTCATCCAGGGATGTCGGTTTGATCAGAGAAACCTCCATCCCGTTTCCGCGGCGCATCGGAACGACTTTATTGTTGTTTGTGGCGCGAGGTAAGAATCTCGGTTTCTCCTCCTCATAATCATCCAGATCATCGGCTGCCTGTTTCTAAAAAAGGCTCTATCGTGCCGGTTTTTCAACCTCATAATCGT